>Ga0118677_10001774_pt1 | contig 44937 bp, 37 predicted proteins | sample AliMusrvi5mmetaG_FD_86154 | JGI IMG/M metagenome (GOLD analysis project Ga0118677, IMG submission 86154) | reverse complement strand
CTCCAAGATGCTTTTGTGCTTGCGGAAAACTTTGATCAGTGATTAGCCTATAATGCCGTTTTCTTTCTGGTACCGATTATGAACGGTAGTAGGATTTATAGAGGAAATATAATGAATTTCAAGGGCAAATGCAAGCAAATAAGCGACTTGCCTTGATTTGCCCGGGCAACAGGTTGGCACCTCCGTGGTTTTTTTTAAGCATCAGATACTAAACTCCACATACCGCTGTTTTTCCTCTGAAATCTCCATCAATTAATCGTTCCCCGTTTATGAAAAACCTATTGATCCCTCTTTTGCTGATCCTGCTATTTTCCTCGTGTTCGCATGAAATATTCCGGTCGCTCGACTGGCAGCGGACGAAGGTTACGGCCGATGGCTGGAATATCGAATGGCCCGACCAGCCCCGGTTCCTCGATCCGAAGACCAGGATCACCTATGGTATCTCAAACGACCTTTATAATTTATATGTGTGTATAAATGTGACCGATCCTGCCATCAAAGAGCAGATCATCCACGGCGGCATGGAGTTCAGGATCGATACACTGGGAAAAAAGCTATTCCCGGTTGTCTTTGGCTTTCCTGTCGCCGGGGATATGACGGTAACCCGCGAGATGCATGCTGCTGTGCATAAAAATGACAGGCAGGGCGAACGGCAGGTCACCCCCGTGATGCGGCAAAAGATCGTGACCCCGGCCACCGAAGCCAGGCTTGCCGGTTTTAAACCACCCTTTAACGGCACCATGTCGCTTGTTAACAACACCTCCGGCATTTCTGCTGCGCTTAATATCGACAGTCTGGATGTGCTTTGCTACGAGGCGGTCATCCCCCTCAATACTTTTTTTAAGGAGAGCCTTACGGCTGCCGACACGGGCAGGGTGTTCAACTACGAGATCAGGATCAACGCAATGGCGGCTCCCCAGGCTCATGATGGAGCTGGCAGCCCGGGCGGTAACAGTGGACGGGGCAAAGGGATGGATATGTCAGGCGGGATGGGCAGTGGCATGTCAGGAGGGACGAGTGGGGGTCACCATGGCGGTAATGGCGGTCAACATAGCGGTTTTGGCGGTAGCGCGTCGCGCGGGGGCGAGCATAGGGATAACAGCGGGCCCGCCGCCGGTAACGACGAGATGTTTACAGCCAAGCAGATCACCAATAAACTGAGATTTTCAGTGAAGTAGGGTTGAGAAATCTCTTGTTGATTCTTGATTGCCAGCAATTTTCGGATTCTGTCCTTTAACCGGATTTTCAGTACTTATGCCATTTGCTTTCATATACACATTGATTATCGTTCTTTTTGTGGTTAATCAGGAATGTGGCAGAAAAGTGAAGGGTTGGTTATTTGAATGCGAAATGTGAAATGTGTGCCGGTTTTGTCAACAGTGATGACACAAATAGAAACCAGTGATAGCAATGGCAGGATAAGTACCCGAAATACCCCGTAACGCCATTTGGTTTTGATCCCCCAGCCAAAAATATTTCATCATAGTTCAAAATCAGTTTGAATATTGTTGTCAAATTAGGCAACTTTGTTGTGTAATGGAGAAGTTTTTTCAGGGCCGTTTATGTTGTCGGAACTGATTTCTGGGACTTTTACCATGCTCAAAATCCGGAAGTTCAGGATAAAATTGATTGGGTAATCGGTCTTGTCAGATCATTACGGATGGTTCCGGAAAGATTTTTCAAAAATCTTGAAGGAACAGACGGACTTTTTGAGATTAAGATTAAAGTTGGCAGCGATATTTATCGAATTTTCTGTTTCTTCGACAAAGGGAATTTGGTAATTCTGCTGGATGGTTTTCAAAAAAAGTCAGAAAGAATACCTAATAATGAAATTGAAAAAGCAGAAGGTTTAAAAAAGAAATATTATGAAGAGCAATCAAGGAAATAGCCTTGTTTCCTGGGACGATCATCTGGATAAAAAATATGGTAAAGCAGGTACCCCTGGCAGGGATAAGTATGAAGAAGAATTTGAGAATTTTAAAATTGGTATGCTCATTCAGGAGGCACGCAAACAACAAAACCTGACCCAGGAAGAACTTGCTGTAAAATGTGGGACAACCAAAAATTACATTTCCAGAATAGAAAATAATGCTAGCGATATCAGGCTTTCAACGCTCACGAGGATCATTCGGGAAGGCCTCGGCGGACACCTCAAATTAACAGTGGAGCTTTAGGTAGTAACTTTTCCGAAACAGGATAATCATCCTAGGGGCACAGATCACCGATAAAAACTTGTGCAGCAGAAAGTGCATGTGCTCATTGAGCAAAACAATGAATTGTGACCATTAGAACGTAATGCCTCCGCCTGGCATACCGGGATGTCCCATAGGTTGAAACACCTTTTTCCACCTTGTCCAATTCCGAAATGGTATTGAAAAAGAAGAGCAACCTTCCGGGCCATTGCATTAAAACGTAATTTGTAAAAAGTCCCGCAGGTTTGAATGGATGATCCCCTGATTTGTATTACCCTTGAAATCATCCATTGTGACGACAAATTTCGGATAATTATCTTTTATCATTAAAAGGTTCCCGAACTCCCGCTCAATTGTTTGGTCATCAATCAAGAGGTAGGCGCATTGGATATAAATTTTTTCTCCCTGTCGTTCACATACAAAATCGATCTCTTTATCGCCGGTTTTTCCGACATAAACATTGAACCCCATCCTTATCATGTGCTGAAACACACTGTTTTCAATCAGTTTGCTGATATCCTGAGGCTTATATCCAATGATTGCATTCCGCAACCCAAGATCTTCAAAATAATACTTCGCACTGATTTCAAATATTTTCTTTCCCTGCAGATCGCTTCGCGGAACTCTTGTGATATAGTAGGCTGATGCCAGGTACGACAGGTAGTTGGCAATAATGACCGGTGAAATTGCCATCTGTTGTGATTTCAGGTAATCACTGATCCGCTTTGTTGAAATAAGACTACCGGTCGAATCGGCAAGAAACCTGATCAGGTTTTCGAGGAAGTTAACATTCCGGATGTTAAACCGGGCTACCACATCTTTAAGGAGCACCGTGGCATTGATAGATTTCAGGTAATCAAAAACCACCTGGTCGGTCAGCGGAAAAACCATCAGGTTGGGCAATCCGCCATATTTGAGATATTTACTCAGATTTTCGGCCGTGTCTTTAATTTTGTGAAAAACTAAAAACTCTGAAAAACTCAATCCATGAATTCGGATCTCGATGTACCGGCCACTTAGGATGGTAGCAAGATCGCCGGAAAGCATTGAAGAATTACTCCCCGTGCACCATATATCCATGTTCCCTGTTACCAGTAAACTCCGGAGTGCTTTTTCAAACTGTTCAATTTCCTGAACTTCATCGATAAACAAGAAATTCATCTCTCCCGGACGGCGGTTTTTCTCTACAAATTCAAGAAGATCCTTTTCATTTTTGATAAAATCAAAGTCATGAATATCCTTGTCGATATATATAATGTGAGAACCGGTGTGCAAGATTTCAACCAGTTCCATGATCTGAAAAAGCATATAACTCTTTCCGGTTCTTCGCTGGCCGGTAAAGATTTTAATCAGGTTTTTAGCGAGAAAAGGCCGGGCACGGTCAATATAAAGTGGCCGCTTGATGTGCGGTTTGATGTTTTGGTTCATATATTAAATATACTTCAAATATATGATATAAATATGAATAATATCAAGTATACTTTATTTTTCAACGCAGAAATGGATCGGGAGTGAATTATCGATGCCGTTTTTTTGAGATGAAACAGATGAGCTTCTCTTAATTGTCGGTATTGCCAGGTATAGGATTGGGGGTGGGGCACCCGGTAAGGCAAAACGGCGAATAGCAGTTTCTTGATATTTTTGCCCATTCATAGTCGCCTGATGTAGATTATGAACACAACAATGAATATTGGTCAATGATTAATTCTCATTGGAGACCAGTTCGTTGTGATAGAAATAGTACCGTGTAAGAAGAAATAAAAAAAGAGCGCTGATTGCCAGCGCTCTTTTGTGGGATGTGAGGGAGTCGAACCCACGACCCCCGCCCTGTCAAGGCGATGCTCTAAACCAACTGAGCTAACATCCCATGGGGATGCAAAGATATCAAATCTTTCGGAAATCCGGCAACCATCCTGAAAATTTTAAAAACAGGGGAAGAATACCGCTTCCCGGCAGCGGTTTTACCTTTCTTAGAATGTGCTCCGGGTCACTCGTTACGGAAAATCCCCAGGATCTCCCCGTAATAGACCATATGAAAATCGCGGGGCGGGTAATGCCTTTTGATGATGGCCGGGTCGAGGGTGGCCGGGTCGAGGCGGTGTTTGTGCACGATGCGGCATTCGAAATGTATCTCCGATTCGGCCAGGAAGTGGGCATCTGATTTCAACCCCTTCTGCGGGTGGAGATCGCACAGCTTTATTTTATCGGTATCGCGGCCCGAACGGGTACCGCAGATGGCCAGCGTCCTGGCAAATTGGTCGGGGAGCACGCATACGGAGAAATCGCGCGCGGCCTCCATCAGGCCAAAGGTGTAGCGGGTTGGCCTCACCAGCACGGTGATGATCTGTTTGTGCCAGATATAGCCCAGGGTTCCCCAGCCTATGGTCATCGGGTTCGGCGGGTCGCCGGCCACCACCAGGATGCCCTCCCCGTCGAGTTTGTCGAGTGTTTCGCGAAATACATCGAAAAAATCGGTCTCTCTTCTCATTATTAGCTATTTTTGAACTTCAAAATTAATCCTTTCACCAACCCGCCGTACCATGAACCATCGAATTTTCAATATTCTTTTCCCGGTCTTGCTTGCCTCGCTGCAGATTTCGGGATTTGCCCAGGCCGACCGGAAATCCATCACCCTGGAGGATATCTACAAGGCAAGGAAATTTGCTTCCAAGGGAGCCGCCCGGTTGCAGTCGATGAACGACGGCGACCACTACTGCCAGTTGAAAAAGGACAGCCTCAACACCTACGACTATGCCACCGGCATGTACGCCGGCACCATCGTGACCTCCAAACAGCTGGTGCCGGCCGGCGATACCCTCCCCATCGATATGGGCAGCTATGAGTTCAGCAGCGATGAATCGAAGATCCTCTTTGCCACCGATGATGAAGCGATCTACCGCAGGTCCTCCAAGGCAACCTACTATATCTTTGATCTCAAAACCGGCAAACTGCTTCCCCTCTCCAAAAATGGCAAGCAGCGGCTGGCCACCTTTTCGCCCGACGGGTCGAAAGTCGCCTTTGTCAGGGATAACAATCTCTTTGTTGCCGATATAGCCGCTGCCATTGCCAAGGGAACTCCCGTGGCCGAAAAGCAGATCACCCCCGATGGCAAGGTCAACGAGATCATCAACGGCGCCACCGACTGGGTATATGAGGAGGAGTTCGAGTTCTCGAAGGCTTTTAGCTGGTCGCCCGACGGGAAGAAGATCGCCTTTTACCGTTTCGATGAGAGCAGGGTAAAGGAATACCAGCTCACCTACTACGGAGATTTGTACCCTGAACAGTACAAATACAAATATCCCAAGGCAGGGGATGACAATTCAGTTATCGCCATCAACCTCTATGACCTGGCCTCGGGCAAAACCACCCCGGTGGATATCGGCAGGGAGACCGACATCTACATCCCCCGCATCCGGTGGACTGAAGATCCCAACACCCTTGCCCTGTACCGCATGAACCGCCACCAGAACAAGCTGGAACTGATGCTGGCCGATGGCGCCAGCGGCCACACGCGCATCATCTATACGGAAGAAAACAAATACTATATCGAAATCGACGACCACTGGCATTTCCTGAAGAACAACAAGGAATTCCTGCTTACCAGCGAGCGCGACGGCTACCGCCATATCTACCTGTATGATATGAACGGGAAACTGGTCCGCCAGCTTACCTCCGGCAAATGGGAGGTGGCCGACGTGCTGGGCGTGGATGAGAAGCGTGGGCTGGTTTATTACTCCTGCACGCAGACCTCCCCCATGGACAAGGATATCTGCGCGGTGAGCCTCGACGGGAAAACGACGGTAAAGCTGAGCAAACGTGCTGGGACCAACTCCTTCGACTTCAACAAGACCTTCACCTGGTATACCGGCAAATGGTCCGATATCAACACCCCGCCTTACAGCGCCGTGTACCGGGCCGATGGCAGCGAGGTGAGGATGCTGCAGGATAATGCCAAACTCAGGGAGACTATGCCGCAATACCAGTTCGGGAAGGCCGATTTCTTTTCTTTTACAACCGCCGATGGCCTCGATCTGAATGGCTGGATGCTGAAACCGCCCGATTTCGACCCCACAAAAAAATACCCGGTACTCTTTACCATCTATGGCGGTCCCGGTTCGCAAAGCGTCAACAACAGCTGGGGTTCTGTTTCGTCGTGGCACCAGTTGTGGGCACAGCACGGCATCATCGTTGTTTGCGTCGATAACCGCGGCACAGGGGGCAGGGGAGAGGAGTTCAAGAAATGTACCTACCTGCAGCTCGGCAAATATGAAACCTCCGACCAGATCGAAGCGGCAAAATACCTGGGGACCCTTGGTTATGTCGACAAAGCCAGGATCGGAATGTGGGGATGGAGCTTCGGGGGCTACCTCACCCTGTCGTGCCTTACCATAGGGGCCGGCTATTTCAGCTTCGGCATTGCCGTGGCCCCGGTTACAAACTGGAAATATTACGACAATATCTATACCGAGCGCTTTATGCGCACACCAAAGGAAAACAAGGATGGATACGAGGATAACTCCCCCGTGAATCATGCCGCCAAACTTACCGGAAAGCTGCTGATGATCTGCGGCATGGCCGACGACAATGTCCACCCGCAGAACGCCTATGATATGGTAACTGCACTGGTTGGCGCCGACAAACAGTTTGAGTCGCAGTTCTACCCCAACAGCAACCACGGCATCTATACGGGAAAAAACACCACCTGGCACCTCTACAAACGGATGACCGATTTCATCTTCGGCAATCTTTGAAAAGCGGTTCCCATCCTGCCTTCCCGGTACGATATTTGAACCGGGGCAATAAAAAACTGCAAATCGCCCCTTGGGGCCGTTGTAAATGTTTGGAAATTCGGAATTAGTGTTGTAATTTTGCAGCCCTCAAAAAAAACATTTAGTATTCACATTAACAAGAAAGCGAAGGAAAAGCATGATTATCGTACCTGTTAAAGAAGGCGAAAGTATTGACAGATCTTTGAAAAAACTGAAAAGAAAATTCGAGAAAACCGGTGTCGTTAAAGAACTCCGTGAACGCCAGAAGTTTACCAAACCTTCAATCAAGCACAGAGAGGCAGTCAACAAAGCGATTTACATCCAGCATCTGCAGGACGCCGAAGCCGCCAAGTAACAGCAATCATTTTTCATAGGAAGAAATTTTGATTCAGGTGAAAATCATCGTATCTTTACGAATGATTTGTTATCGACTCGATTTTCTGTTACTTTTTGAATAACTGGTGAAGGAACGCTTTCTTGCATATGTTCAGTTCGAAAAACGGTATTCTTCCAACACCGTAACAGCCTACCAAACAGACCTGGGTCAGTTTTTCGACTATCTGCAGCTGCAATACAACATTACAGACATTCTGGAGGTGAACCATCCGGTGATCAGGTCGTGGCTTGTTTACCTGATGGATCATCAGGTTGGTGCCAGGTCTGTAAACCGCAAGCTTACCACCCTCAAGTCGTTTTACCGGTTCCTGATCCGGGAGGGGGTGGTGCAGGAAAATCCCATGCGAAAGATCACCTCCCCTAAAATTTCAAAACGGTTACCGGTATTTGTTGACAGGGATAAGATGGAGGAACTCCTGGAGAAGGTTACCTTTGAGGAGGGTTATCCGGGATTGCGCAACAGGCTTATCGTGGAGATGTTTTACGGCACGGGGATGCGGTTGTCGGAACTGGTCGGCCTGAAAGAAACAGACCTTGATTTTCACCATGGTACCATAAAGGTGGTGGGAAAACGAAATAAAGAGCGGTTGATTCCGTTCAGTAAGAAATTTGAATTGCAGTTGAATACCTATATAGAGGAGAAGCGCAGGCTGTTCGGGGATACCGGCAGGCTGTTTCTCACCGACAGGGGAAATGGAATCTATCCCAGGATGGTTTACCGCATCGTTACACGGTACCTGGGCATGGTGACCACGATGGAAAAAAAGAGTCCGCATGTATTACGCCACAGCTTTGCCACCCACATGCTGGATAACGGAGCTGAACTGAACGCGGTGAAGGAACTCCTGGGGCATGCCAGTCTTTCGGCCACCCAGGTTTATACGCACAATACGATTGAGAAGTTGAAGAGAATCTACAAACAAGCCCATCCAAAGGCATAAAAAAGGAGGTCTGAATGAATGTTAAAATCAATTCTGTACATTTCAAGGCTGACAAGAAGTTGGAAGCTTTTATTAATGAGAAACTTGAAAAGTTACACATCTTTTTTGAAGGTGTCATTGGCAGTGAAGTGATCTTAAAAACTGAAAACACCGATAGCAGGGAGAACAAGATTGCCGAGGTTCGCCTGGTCATCAAGGGATATGATCTTTTTGCCAAGAAAGAGGCAACAACATTTGAAGAGGCTATCGACCTTGCTGCCGAGGCTTTGCGCAAGCAACTCGTGAAACATAAAGACAAAGTCAGAGGGATCTGACCGCGGTTAAAAAATAAAACACGAAGGCAACCCAAATGAGTTGCCTTCGTCATTCTCTGAAAGGCTTGATTGACGCGTGTTTCGGAGTTCGGTACAGAATTTGTTAAAAAATATTTCCCATTTCTGTCACATATTTGCTAAAATGCTTGTTTTATATTCAAATAGTTTATACTTTTGCAGTCCTTTTCAAAAAAGGAGCACATTGCCGATGTAGCTCAGTTGGTAGAGCTGCTGATTTGTAATCAGCAGGTCGGCGGTTCGAGTCCGTCCATCGGCTCCGGAAACCGGGACCAAAACCGGAAGGAAGAAATCAGTTCATTGAAGTAATGTAATTGGCGACCGTGGGTGATGACTCCAATTTTGGAATCACAGACACGGGAAAATACTGGGGGGATACCAGAGCGGTCAAATGGGGCAGACTGTAAATCTGTTGGCACAGCCTTCGAAGGTTCGAATCCTCCTCCCCCCACAACATAGCGAGACAGCGGGAAAGCGAAACGGCGGAATATTTTCGCTGGTACGCTCTCCGGCTGCTTCACATAATTCTGCGGAAGTAGCTCATTTGGTAGAGCGGAAGCCTTCCAAGCTTCAGGTGGCGGGTTCGAGCCCCGTCTTCCGCTCTTAATGAACAACACGCCTTTGTAGCTCAGGGGTAGAGCACTTCCTTGGTAAGGAAGGGGTCAGCAGTTCAATTCTGCTCAAAGGCTCACGATTGCCGTGCTGGTGCGCGGCGTACAGCAGAGACGCAAAATATTGCGTCTCTGCAAGATTTTTCAACAATTAACGAAACCAATAATCAGAAACATCACGTAATTAAACTTTAATAAAATGGCTAAAGAAAAATTTGAACGTTCCAAACCGCATGTCAATGTTGGTACTATCGGCCACATTGATCATGGAAAAACCACGTTAACAGCTGCCATCACTTTAGTTTTGGCAGATAAGGGCTTATCCGAGTACAGGTCGTTTGACTCAATCGACAATGCACCCGAAGAAAAAGCACGTGGTATCACGATTAACACCGCTCACATCGAGTATCAGACTGCTAACCGTCACTATGCTCACGTTGACTGTCCGGGTCACGCTGACTATATCAAGAACATGGTTACCGGTGCTGCCCAGATGGACGGCGCGATCATCGTGGTGGCTGCAACCGACGGTCCCATGCCCCAGACCCGCGAGCATATCCTCCTCGCCCGTCAGGTTGGTGTACCCAAGCTGGTTGTATTCATGAACAAATGCGACAGTGTTGACGATCCCGAAATTCTCGAAATCGTTGAAATGGAAATCCGTGACCTGCTTACTTTCTACGGTTTCGACGGTGCCAATACCCCGGTTATCCAGGGTTCAGCATTAGGCGGACTGAACAAGGAGCCGAAATGGGTGGAAAAAATTATGGAACTGATGGATGCGGTTGATACCTATATCCCGCTGCCCGTCCGTGACGTTGACAAACCCTTCCTGATGCCTGTTGAAGATGTCTTTTCAATTACCGGCCGTGGCACCGTTGCTACCGGCAGAATTGAAACCGGCGTTATCAATACCGGCGACCCCGTTGAAATCATCGGTATGGGTGCAGAAAAAATGAAATCGGTTGTTACCGGTGTGGAAATGTTCCGCAAGATCCTCGACAGGGGAGAAGCTGGTGACAATGCAGGTTTACTGCTCCGTGGCGTTGACAAGGATTCCATCCGCCGTGGTATGGTTATTGCCAAGCCGGGTTCCATCACCCCTCACAAACAGTTCAAGGCTGAGATCTACGTTCTGAAGACACAGGAAGGTGGCCGTCATACCCCGTTCCACAACAAATACCGTCCTCAGTTCTATTTCCGCACAACCGACGTTACAGGTGAAATCCATCTGCCGGAAGGTGTTGAAATGTGTATGCCGGGTGACAACATCACCATCAAGGTTGACCTGATTTCCGAAATCGCCATGAGCAAAGGTCTCCGTTTCGCTATCCGCGAAGGTGGACGTACTGTTGGTGCCGGCCAGGTAACCGAAATCCTTGACTAAGTTTAAGGTATCATAAATACCAATGTTTGATGCAATTTAGCCTGGATAACTTGATTCAGGCTAGGTTGCATCGAATGCCAAAAATAAAGTTTATTTACACACGGGTGTAGCTCAACTGGTAGAGTGGCGGTCTCCAAAACCGTAGGCTGTGGGTTCGATTCCTACCACCCGTGCAAAACATTAGATAAATGGCTAACAATAAGGTTGTCAACTATATTCAGGAAAGCTACGATGAGCTGATGCATAAGGTATCCTGGCCTACCTGGAGTGAATTACAGGGCAGTGCCATTGTGGTTTCCGTCGCATCGCTGATCATCGCCATCATCGTTTTCGCGATGGATGAGGTGTTCAAGAACGTCCTGATGCAATTTTATAAACTCTTTTAATCCTGCAGGATCTCTGTCTCTCAGGTAAATTGTTAAATCAAGAATCAATCTCACAATAAGCATGAGTGAAGTAACCAAAAAGTGGTACGTCGTGAGGGCTATCTCTGGGAATGAGAAGAAGGTAAAACAGTATCTCGAAAGCGAAATTGTCACCCTGAATCTCCAGGAGTATATTACCCAGGTGCTTATTCCTACGGAAAAGGTCTACCTGATCCGCAACGGGAAAAAGGTGAGCAAGGAACGTAACTATTTTCCCGGTTATGTCTTGATTGAAGCAACCCTGGTCGGGGAGGTCCCCCATATTATCAGGAACATCCCCGGTGTGCTGGGTTTCCTTGGCGCAAAAGGGGAGGCTCATCCGCTGCGGCCTTCAGAGGTCAAACGGATCCTGGGCAAGTTCGACGAATTATCGGAACAGGGGGAAGAGGTTAACATACCATTTATCGTTGGGGAAACCGTAACCGTGATCGACGGCCCGTTCAACAGTTTCAGCGGCGTGATCGAAGAGATCAACGAAGAGAAGAAGAAGTTGAAGGTGATGGTCAAAATTTTCGGAAGAAAGACCCCGCTGGAGTTGAGTTTCATGCAAGTTCAAAAAGAGTAGGGAGAGCCGCACGGCAGCGGCTCCACTATATTAATCAACACGCCGCACCTTAATGCGGCCCACACCAATCAAAAAGTATCATGGCAAAAGAAGTTAGTGGAATTATCAAGTTGCAGATCAAGGGAGCGGCAGCAAACCCCTCACCCCCGATCGGTCCTGCATTAGGCGCCAAGGGTGTGAACATTATGGAATTTTGCAAGCAGTTTAATGCCCGTACCCAGGACAAGGCTGGAAAAATTATTCCCGTTATCATCACGGTTTACAGGGATAAATCGTTTGACTTCATCGTCAAAACGCCTCCCGTTGCCGTGCAGTTAATGGAAATTACCAAGTTGCAGAAGGGTTCACCCGAACCTAACCGGAACAAGGTAGCCGCCGTTTCGTGGGAGCAGGTGCAGAAAATCGCCGAAGATAAGATGCCCGACCTGAATGCCTTTACCATTGAATCAGCCGTTAAAATGGTGGCCGGAACTGCCCGCAGCATGGGTATTACCGTTACCGGAACTTCGCCCTTTAAACGCTAGGTTACGCAGCCCGATTCGTTGTTCAAAAGACCTCATTAACAACATCTAAATAAATTAACATGATAAAGCTGACAAAAAAGAGGAAGGTTGCCTTATCGAAGATCGATAAGAATACCGTTTATTCGTTGGCGGATGCTGCTGCACTTGTAAAAGAGATCAGCAATACTAAATTTGACTCATCCGTCGATATTGACGTTCGTTTGGGGGTTGATCCCCGTAAAGCCAACCAGATGGTTCGTGGCATCGTGACGCTTCCCCACGGTACCGGAAAAACCATCCGGGTATTGGTATTATGCACTCCTGACAAGGAAGAAGAAGCCATCGAGGCCGGCGCTGACTTTGCAGGACTGGATACCTATATTGATAAGATCAAAGGCGGTTGGACGGATGTTGATGTGATTATTACCATGCCCAGTGTTATGGCCAAGGTTGGTGCACTCGGAAAAATCCTCGGACCACGTGGATTGATGCCCAACCCTAAAACGGGGACTGTTACCATGGAGGTTGGAAAGGCCGTTAAAGAAGTAAAAGCCGGTAAAATCGATTTTAAGGTTGATAAATTCGGCATCATCCATGCATCCGTTGCAAAAGCATCTTTTGAAAGGGATAAAATCGTGGAAAATGCCAAGGAACTTATCAACACGATCATTAAACTGAAACCCTCATCGGCAAAAGGTACCTATGTGAAGAGTATCTACATGTCAAGTACCATGAGCCCGAGCGTTCCCGTTGATCCTAAATCGGTCACTGCTTAATTACGAAAACTGAGAGACAATTACCATGAAAAAAGACCAAAAAACCGAGCTTATTGACTCCCTGGCAGAGCGGTTGAAAGGAGCTAATTCCTTTTACATTGCTGATACTTCCGGATTGAATGCGGCCACAACAAGCCGTCTCAGAAGGACCTGCTTCAAGAAGAATATTGAGTTGAAGGTTGTCAAGAATTCTTTGTTACAAAAGGCAATGGAACGCAGCGGAAAATCATTTGATGAATTTTTCCCGGTGCTCGCTGGACCTACCTCCGTGATGTTTTCGGAATCGGCCAACGAACCTGCCAAACTGATCAAGGAATTCAGGAAAGCCCAAGCCAAACCCTCTCTTAAAGGGGCCTACGTGGAAGAATGTATCTACCTGGGCGATAATCAGCTCGATACGCTGATAAGTATCAAGTCAAGGTTAGAATTGATCGGTGAACTGATCGGGCTGTTACAATCACCTGCAAAGAATGTTATCTCGGCGTTACAGTCGGGTGGCAACACTCTTTCAGGCCTTGTCAAGACCTTGTCTGAAAAACCGGAATAACCAGTAAGCAACGAAAGATAATTTTAGTAATAACCGTTCCGATAAACAGGAACACAAATAGTAACAAAAATGGCAGATTTAAAAGCTTTTGCAGAACAATTAGTTAATTTGACAGTAAAAGAGGTTAACGAATTAGCAAAGATTCTGAAGGATGAATATGGTATTGAACCAGCAGCAGCCGCAGTTGCTGTAGCAGCTCCTGCCGCTTCCGCCGCCGCAGAACCTGAAGAGAAGAGCACATTTGACGTGATCCTCAAATCAGCAGGACAGGCTAAGTTGGCCGTTGTTAAATTAGTGAAGGAACTGACCAGCCTTGGTTTGAAAGAAGCCAAAGAATTAGTTGATGCTGCTCCTAAAGCCATTAAAGAAGGCGTTTCGAAAGACGAAGCCAACGCTTTGATGAGTCAGTTAAAAGAAGCAGGTGCCGAGGTTGAAATTAAATAAGACGATTACTTCTTATACCGTAATAAAGTCATAGATCTCTTCCATTGTGAAGGGGTCTATGGCTTATTTATAAATATTAATTTCAAACCCTTCCCGCCTTGCGGGAGTAAAACATATTAACCTTGGCTTCAAAAAAAACCGAAAGAATTCGCTTTGGATCTACCAAGATAAAAGCTGAGTACCCTGATTTTCTTGACATTCAGGTAAAATCATTTCAGGATTTTTTTCAACTCGAGACAAATCCTGAAAACAGGGTCAATGAGGGATTGTACAAGGTTTTCGCTGAAAATTTCCCGATTTCCGATGCACGGAACAACTTTGTTCTGGAATTCCTGGATTATTTCATCGATCCTCCACGATACTCTATCGAGGAATGCATCGAACGCGGCCTTACCTACAGCGTTCCTTTAAAAGCCAAACTGAAGCTTTATTGCACCGACCCGGAGCATGAGGACTTTGAAACGATCATCCAGGATGTCTATCTTGGGATGATCCCCTATATGACCCCCCGTGGCACCTTTGTGGTCAACGGCGCGGAAAGAGTCGTAGTTTCTCAGCTACACCGTTCACCCGGCGTATTCTTCAGTACCAGTTTCCATGCCAATGGCGCCCAGCTGTATTCAGCCCGAATCATCCCCTTCAAGGGATCGTGGATTGAATTCACCACCGACATCAACAATGTCATGTACGCTTACATCGACCGGAAAAAGAAATTGCCGGTTACGACCCTTTTGCGTGCCATCGGTTTTGAAACAGATAAGGATATCCTTGAGATCTTCGGACTGGCCCAGGAAATAAAGGTCAGCCGCGCCGCCCTGAAAAGGGTCGTCGGATCGAAACTTGCCGCCCGCGTGGTTCGCGCATGGATCGAGGATTTTGTCGATGAAGATACCGGAGAGGTTGTCTCCATTGAACGTACCGAGGTGATCATTGAACGGGAAACCATCCTCGAAAATGATCATATCGACCAGATTCTCGATGCCGGGATCAAAGCCATCCTGGTTCATCGCGAGGAATCTCTTGCCACCGACTATTCCATTATTTTCAATACCCTGCAGAAAGACCCTGCAAACTCGGAAAAAGAGGCTGTGGAATTCATCTACCGCCAATTGCGTAATGCCGAACCTCCCGACGAGGAGACTGCCCGTGGCATTATCGAAAAGCTCTTTTTCTCCGATAAACGTTACGACCTCGGTGATGTAGGCCGCTACCGGATCAACCGGAAACTGAACCTGAGCACCCCTGTGGAAACCAAGGTTCTGACCAAGGAAGACATCATCTCCATTATAAAATACCTGATCGAACTCGTCAATGCCAAAGCCGAAGTTGATGATATCGACCATTTAAGCAACCGCCGTGTCAGAACGGTGGGCGAACAGTTATATAACCAGTTCGGGGTTGGCCTGTCGCGCATGTCGCGCACCATCCGTGAACGCATGAACGTTCGTGACAACGAAGTTTTTACCCCGATGGACCTGATCAACGCCAAAACACTGTCGTCGGTCATCAACACCTTCTTCGGCACCAACCAGCTGTCGCAGTTCATGGACCAGACCAACCCATTGTCGGAGCTCACGCACAAGCGTCGTATCTCTGCCCTCGGGCCCGGTGGTTTGTCGCGCGAACGTGCCGGCTTTGAGGTCCGCGACGTTCACTATACCCACTACGGTCGCCTCTGTACCATTGAAACTCCTGAAGGCCCGAACATCGGTCTGATCTCCTCGCTTTGCGTCTATGCCAAAATCGATAAGCTCGGATTCATCGAGACTCCTTATCATAAGATTATTGAAAACCGCGTCACCATCGAGGAAGAACCTACCTATCTGACAGCCGAGGAGGAGGAACACAAGATCATCGGTCAGGCTACCACGCCGATGGATGACCTTGGTAATTTCCTCGAAGAGAAGGTCAAGGTTAGGTATCTTGCCGATTATCCTATTATTGACAAATCCAAAGTCGACCTTGTCGATATTGCCCCCAACCAGATTGCCTCGATCGCCTCATCACTGATTCCTTTCCTGGAACATGATGATGCCAACCGGGCACTCATGGGATCAAACATGATGCGCCAGGCCGTTCCCCTGCTGAACCCCGAAGCCGCTATCGTAGGCACCGGCATTGAAGACAGGGTGGCCCACGATTCAAGGGTGCTGATCAACGCCGAAGGCGACGGTATCGTCGAATTTGTGGATGCCAACGAAATCGTGATCAAGTACACCCGCGACGATAAAGACCGGCTGGTGAGCTTCGAAGATGATTCAAAGCGCTATACCCTTACCAAATTTGCCCGTACCAACCAGAATACCTGCGTAAACCTCCGCCCCATTGTCAGAAAGGGCGACAAGGTGTCGAAGGGCATGGTACTTTGCGAAGGCTATGCCACCAAAGATGGTTCCCTGGCCCTCGGGCGCAACCTGATGGTTGCCTTCATGCCCTGGAAAGGGTACAACTTTGAAGATGCTATCGTCATCTCCGAAAAGGTGTTGAAGGAAGATATCTTCACCTCTATCCATATCGAGGAGTTTACGCTGGAAGTACGCGACACCAAACGTGGGGTTGAAGAACTTACCAACGATATTCCCAATGTAAGCGCCGAAGCTACCAAGGATCTCGATGAAAACGGTCTTATCCGCATCGGTGCCGAGGTTAGCGAAGGAGATATCCTCATCGGTAAGATCACTCCCAAAGGCGAGAGCGATCCCACCCCCGAGGAAAAACTGCTGCGTGCCATCTTTGGCGATAAGGCCGGCGATGTGAAGGATGCCTCCCTGAAGGCACCCCCCTCGATGAAGGGCGTGGTGATTGATAAAAAACTCTTCTCCAGGATCATCAAAGACCGCAAGGCCAAGGCCAGGGAAAAAGATGATATCAAAAAGCTGGATGACGATTACCACAAGGATGTTGAAAAACTCAAGGTAAAACTTGTTGATAAGCTCAACGTTCTGGTAAGCGGTAAGGTATCGCAGGGCGTTTACAACAACTTCAAACAGGAGGTTATTGCAAAAGGTGCCAAGTTCCTCACCAAGAACCTCATGGATATTGACTATCTGAATGTCAACCCCAACAAGTGGACCACCGATAAGGATAAGAATGACATGATCAAGATCCTTATCAACAACTATATCATCAAGTTCAAGGAGATCATGGGCGTTCATAACCGTAAGAAGTTTGTTGCGGTTGTGGGTGACGATCTTCCTGCCGGAATTGTCCAGATGGCCAAGGTTTACATTGCCAAGAAGCGCAAGCTTAAGGTTGGCGACAAGATGGCCGGCCGCCATGGAAACAAGGGTATTGTAGCCCGTATCCAGCGTGAAGAGGATATGCCCTTCCTTATTGACGGCACCCCGGTCGACGTGGTGTTAAACCCCCTGGGTGTACCTTCGCGTATGAACCTCGGACAGATTTATGAGACCATTCTCGGCTGGGCCGGCAAGAAGCTGAACCTCCGCTTCAACACGCCGATCTTTGACGGCGCTTCGATCGACCAGATCAACGCCTATCTTGAAAAGGCTGGTTTACCCAGGAACGGTAAGGTTTACCTGTACGACGGTTTGTCGGGACAGCGGTTTGATCAGCCGACAACGGTAGGATTTATCTACATGCTCAAGCTGCATCATATGGTTGACGACAAGATGCATGCCCGTTCCATCGGGCCATACTCCCTGATCACCCAGCAGCCGCTTGGTGGTAAGGCACAGTTCGGCGGCCAGCGTTTCGGGGAAATGGAAGTCTGGGCGCTCGAAGCTTTCGGCGCTGCCAATATCCTGCTGGAAATCCAGACGGTTAAATCAGATGATGTTATCGGACGTGCCAAGGCCTACGAAACCATTGTAAAGGGTGAAACCATGCCGGTTCCGGGTATTCCCGAATCGTTCAATGTTCTCGTGCATGAACTTCGCGGGCTGGGTCTGAACCTCACCTTTGATTAACCGCACAGGCGACATTTCGCCCGTATGTATGTGAATTTTCTGTTTTTTCATCTTCAATTGAAATATAAAAAAGTATGGCTTATAGAAAAGACGGTCAGATTAACAGCAGCTTTTCAAGAATTACCATAAGTCTTGCTTCACCGGAAAAGATCCTCGAGATGTCGAGCGGTGAAGTATTAAAGCCTGAAACCATCAACTACAGGACCTACAAGCCTGAACGTGATGGACTGTTCTGCGAACGCATCTTTGGCCCCGTTAAAGACTGGGAATGCCATTGCGGGAAATATAAACGGATCCGCTACAAGGGGATCGTTTGCGACCGCTGTGGCGTTGAGGTTACCGAGAAAAAGGTCAGAAGGGAGCGCATGGGCCATATTCAGCTTGTTGTTCCCGTCGCCCATATCTGGTTTTTCCGTTCACTCCCCAACAAAATTGGTTCCTTGCTTGGTCTCCCTACGAAAAAGCTGGAGGCCATCATCTATTACGAGAAATACGTGGTTATCAATCCGGGGATCAAACTGGATGACGGGATCAACTACCTTGACTTTCTTTCGGAAGAGGAGTATTTCGACATCATGGACAAACTTCCCCAGGAAAATCAGTACCTCGATGATTCCGATCCGAGCAAGTTCGTCGCAAAAATGGGTGCCGAAGCGCTGGCTGAATTATTAAGCCGCCTTGATCTGGATAAGGAATCGTTCGATCTTCGCTACAAGGCAAACACCGAAACCTCGCAACAACGTAAGGCCGAAGCGCTGAAACGCCTGCAGGTTTTTGAATCGTTCCGCGATGCACAGAAACGGTTGGAAAACAGGCCGGAATGGATGATCGTAAAGGTCGTCCCTGTCATTCCACCCGAGTTAAGGCCACTCGTGCCCCTCGATGGCGGACGATTTGCCACCTCCGACCTGAATGACCTGTACCGCCGCGTGATCATACGCAACAATCGTTTGAAAAGACTCATCGAGATCAAGGCTCCCGACGTGATCCTGCGTAACGAAAAGCGCATGCTCCAGGAGGCCGTTGATTCCTTGTTCGACAATTCACGCAAGGCAAGTGCCGTAAAAACCGAATCCAACAGGGCGCTGAAATCCCTCTCCGACAGTTTGAAAGGGAAACAGGGCCGGTTCCGTCAGAATCTCCTCGGTAAACGTGTCGACTACTCCGGCCGTTCGGTCATCGTCGTGGGTCCCGAACTGAAACTCAGTGAATGCGGGTTGCCTAAGGAAATGGCTTCCGAACTCTACAAACCGTTCATCATCCGCAAGATGCTGGAACGCGGCATCGTCAAGACCGTGAAGTCGGCTAAAAAGATCGTCGACCGCAAGGACCCCGTGGTTTGGGATATCCTCGAAAATATCCTCAAAGGCCACCCGGTATTGTTAAACCGTGCTCCTACACTTCACCGCCTTGGTATTCAGGCCTTTCAGCCTAAGCTGATCGAAGGCAAGGCCATCCAGCTCCATCCACTCGTATGTACGGCTTTCAACGCCGACTTCGACGGTGACCAGATGGCCGTGCACGTTCCCCTTGGGAATGCCGCCATCCTGGAAGCCCAGCTGCTGATGCTCGCATCGCACAATATTCTCAACCCTGCCAACGGGGCGCCGGTAACGGTTCCTTCGCAGGACATGGTTCTCGGCCTTTATTATATGACAAAGGCCCGCAAAACCGACGAAACCCTCAAAATCAAAGGAGAGGGGATGACCTTCTACTCACCCGAAGAGGTGATCATTGCCTATAATGAAAAGGTGGCCGATCTTCACGCCATCATCAAGGTAAGGCATACCTTTTACGAAAACGATGAGAAGGTTACCAAAATCATCGATACCACCGTTGGCCGCGTATTGTTCAACCAGGTTGTACCTGAAGAATATGGTTATATCAACCAGCTGCTGACCAAGAAATCACTCAGGGACATCATCGGGATGATCCTGAAAAAGACCGGGACTGCCAAAACCGCGAAATTCCTCGATGATATCAAGGATCTCGGGTTCAAGATGGCCTTCCAGGGAGGTTTATCCTTCAACCTTGACGATGTTATCGTTCCCGCGATCAAAGAATCGCTGGTTGCCGATGCCAGACTCGAAGTTGAAGAGGTTGTGAATAGTTACAATCAGGGCTTCATCACCAACAACGAACGCTACAACCAGATCATCGACATCTGGACCCATGCCAACTCGCAGCTTACCGTAGCGCTGATGAACCAGCTTACCAAAGACAAACAGGGTTTCAACCCTGTTTATATGATGCTTGACTCAGGTGCCCGTGGTTCGAAGGAACAGATCAGGCAGCTTTCAGGGATGCGTGGTCTTATGGCCAAGCCCCAGAAGTCAGGTGCAGGCGGTGGAGAGATCATCGAAAACCCGATCCTCTCGAATTTCAAGGAGGGGTTGTCGGTGCTTGAATATTTTATCTCAACCCACGGTGCCCGTAAGGGTCTTGCCGATACCGCCCTCAAGACGGCTGATGCCGGATACCTTACCCGACGTCTGGTCGATGTGTCGCAGGATGTGATCATCTCGGAAGAGGATTGCGGAACCCTGCGCGGATTGACCATCACCGCTCTGAAAAAGGCTGAAGAGGTTGTGGAATCATTGTACGACCGTATTCTTGGCCGTGTTTCGCTGCACGACATTCATCATCCGCAAACCGGCGACCTGATCATTGCCGCCGGCCGCGAGATCAACGAAGAGATTGGCCAGGTTATCGACAGCTCCCCGCTGGAGGGCATCGAAATCAGGTCGGTACTCACCTGTGAATCGAAAAAGGGCGTTTGCGCCAAGTGCTACGGACGTAACCTTGCCACAGGCAGCATGGTGCAGAGAGGTGAAGCGGTCGGCGTGATCGCGGCACAGAGTATCGGAGAACCCGGTACCCAGCTCACCCTGCGTACCTTCCACGTGGGTGGTGTGGCTGGTGTGAACATCGCCAGCGCCTCACGCATCGAGGCAAAATATGAAGGAGCCCTTGAAATCGACGAGCTTCGTTCGGTTGACTATACCACGGAAGCTGGTGAGAACTACGAGATTGTCATTGGCCGTTCCGCAGAGATGAGGATCGTCGACCAGAATACCCGTATCGCCCTCACCTCCGCCCACATTCCCTATGGTGCCCGCTTGTATTTCCGCAATGGCGACATGGTAAAAAAGGGACAGCTTATCAGCGACTGGGATCCCTACAATGCCGTTATCCTTTCTGAAGTAGGCGGCAAGACCAATTTTGAAAGTATTATTGAAAATGTAACCTTCAGGGTCGAATCCGACGAGCAGACCGGTTACCACGAAAAGGTGGTCATCGAGTCACGCCAGAAGGCCAAGAACCCTGCCATCAACATCCTGTCGTCAACAGGCGACATCATCAAGATTTACGACATCCCCGTTGGATCGCATATCAACTGCGAGGATGGCGTGAAGATCAAGGCTGGCGACATCCTGGTCAAGATCCCGCGTGCCATCGGCAAAGCCGGTGACATCACCGGAGGTCTGCCTCGTGTTACCGAACTGTTCGAAGCCCGTAACCCTTCCGATCCCGCAGTGGTTTCCGAAATCGACGGCGTCGTATCTTTTGCCAAGAAACTCAAGAGAGGCAACCGCGAGGTTATCATCACCTCGAAAACAGGGGAAGAGAAACGTTATCTCGTTCCCACCTCCAAGCAGATCCTGGCACAGGAAAATGACTATGTAAGAGCCGGCACCGCCCTTTCCGACGGCGCCCTCACCCCGAGCGACATTCTTGCCATCAAGGGTCCGATGAAGGTGCAGGAGTATATCGTGAACGAAATCCAGGAGGTTTACCGGTTACAGGGTGTGAAGATCAATGACAAACATTTCGAAACCATCGTCCGTCAGATGATGCGCAAGGTTGAAGTGGAAGACCCGGGTGATTCCAGGTTCCTCGAAGGGGAGTTGATCAACAAGATCGATTTCCAGGATGAGAACGACTGGGTTTACGGCAAAAAAGTTGTTGAAGATCCGGGCGATTCACCCACCTTTAAGGCCGGCCAGATCATCAGCGCCCGCAAACTGCGCGACGAGATCTCGATGCTGAAAAGGAAAGACAAGAAACTGGTTGAGGCACGCGATGCCAAACCGGCCACTGCCTTCCAGATCCTCCAGGGAATTACACGCGCCTCGTTGCAGACCAAGAGCTGGATCTCGGCCGCGTCGTTCCAGGAAACCACGAAAGTTCTTACCCAGGCTGCCATCAACGCTCGCCAGGATGAACTCATGGGGCTGAAGGAAAATGTGATCGTTGGTCACCTTATCCCTGCCGGCACCGGTTTGCGTGAATATGAAAACCTCATCGTTGGCAGTAAGGATGAATATGAAATCCTGCTGGCGTCGAAAGAGGAAAACTAAATTTAACGATCTATTATGCAACCAGATAAAAAAAATCCGATCAACCAGCTCAATATCGAGATTTCCGATGAAGTGGGGGAGGGTATCTATTCAAATCTGGCCATCATCACCCATTCTCCAGCCGAATTTATCGTGGATTTTGTGAAGATGATGCCGGGTGTGCCCAAAGCCAAGGTGAAATCCAGGATCATCCTGACCCCGCAGCATGCCAAGCGGTTATACAAGGCGCTCAAGGAAAATGTAGCCAAGTACGAAGCGATGCATGGCGAGATCAGAGATGCCGAAGGGGAGATCCCCTTTAACTTCCCGACACCCACAGCGCAGGCATAAGGAAACAGCCTGCAGCAGTGACCCGGGTCACGCTGATCTTTTAAAGAGGAAAACGAACGACTGCAGGAAGAGATTCCTGCAGTTTTTTTATTGCCTGAACTTCCTCAGGGAGGCTTCATAGGTTCCGGTCGGAAGATGAAGTTTTGTCGCAAGCTCGATGGCCACTGTCTCATATTTGATGGCCTCCTCCTTTTTCCCCAGTTTGAACAGCAGGTTGGCACAGGCGTCGTTATTTTCGGGGTTACTCTTGATGGATATGGCTTTCCTGGCCCATTCAACCGCTTTTTCCAGGTACTTGTTGTCGGTGGTCATTTTGGCAAAGTTCGCTGCCATAAAGGTAAGCTTGGCCTGGTCGTCACCATAATATTTTTCAAGATCTGCCGTAACCAGGTCGAAATATTTCTGCTGATCTCCCCGCATGAGGTAAATGTTCTGCTGTGCATCAAAGATGGCCTTATCGCTCCCTTCATAACCCGTGGCCCTGATCTTCTGCTTCATCTCACCGAGGGCTTCTTCTGAGAAGTTCCTGCCCCTGGCGAGTCCTATCATCGACTGGTAGCATACATTATAGATCTTGGCATCGACCGAATCGCGGGTATAGGACTTTGCATATTCCTTACGATGGGTCATCAGGAAGGTGAATTCCCTGGAATCGATATCGGAGAGATAGAGAAAGATAATATTCCAGTTGGCTCTTTTCAGCAGGTCGGTCTCTTTCAGGCTTGAGAAATAGAGGGCAAGGGTTTCGTTTACCGGCATATAGGCACCCTGGAGCCGGTCGAGATATTTCAGCATAAACTCCGGGTCGCGGTTGCCATCCTGGAATTTTTTAAGGCAGGCAACGAACCCTTCACCGGGGGTGAGGGCATCTTTACCCATCCTGATATAATCGCGGGCCTGCTGGGCGGCGCCCACCCGTTTATGGACCAGTTCCCCGTTCGCATTGATAAAGAGCAGGGTGGGATAGGCCATCACCTGGAAGGTTTTAGCCAGTTCGGGCCCCTCTCCCTTTTCCATGTCGAAATGGGCGCAGATAAATGTTTTGTTATAATAATCGGCTACGGAGTCCTTGGTAAACATGTTGGTTGCCATCCATTTACACGGTCCGCACCATGAGGTGTAGGCATCTACGAAGATCATTTTGTTCTGGCTCTTCGCCATGGTCATCAGCTCCGAAAAGGGTTTTTCGATGAAGAAGATGGAGCGGCTCTGGCTGAAACCGCTGAATGCGCAGAAAAGGAGGATACTGGTCAGCAGGGAGATAATTTTTTTCATGGAAATCAGTTTTATCGAATAACAGTGCTATTGGCAAAGATTGTGCGAAGGTAATATCATATCTTTGTATTTTTAGCAAAATTTTAATCGGGTGCAACACGGGAATATTGAAGAGGTAGTTTTGATCGGGGCCGGAAACGTGGCTTCCCACCTGGGGATGGCCCTGGTTGGCCAGGGAATCCGGGTGGTGGAATTGTATAACCGAACCCCGGCCAGGGGCAGGGAACTCGCCGCAAGGCTTGGAGCAGCCTTTATTCCCGACACCGGTTCGCTGACCCGGACGGCCGACCTTTATATCTTTGCCGTGGCCGATGCCGCCATCGCCCCGCTGGCTTCAATGCTGAAGCTGGAAGAGAGGCTTGTCGTCCACACCTCCGGAACGATGGAAATGGAGCTGTTGTCGCACGTTTCTGACAGTTACGGCGTGTTTTACCCGTTGCAGACCTTCTCCACCTCCCGTTCGGCGGGGTTTCGCGGTATCCCGGTGTGCCTGGAGGCCAACACGGAACCGGTCCGGCTGCAGCTGGAGGAACTTGCCCGTAAGCTGACCGATAATGTATATTTTATCGACAGTGAACAGCGTAAACTGTTGCATGTAGCGGCCGTTTTCGCATCAAACTTCACCAATTTCATGAATGCCGTTGCCGAAGACCTGCTCGGTTCGCAGGGGATCACCTTTGAACTGCTGAAGCCGCTTATCGCGCAAACCGCCGATAATGTGAAGCATGGGCATCCCTTCCATTTCCAGACGGGACCTGCCTACCGAGGCGACGAACAGGTGCTTTCAAGGCATCGCGAATTGCTGAAAGACCATCCCGGTTATCTCGAAATTTACGATGTTATCAGCAGGAATATCATCCAATATAAAACTGAAAATGAGAAATTATAAGGAGCTGCTGCAGCATATCAACACCTTCATTTTTGATTATGACGGTGTGCTGACCGACGGCAGTGTGATTACCACCAATGAAGGCGATGCCTACCGGGTTTCAAACGTGAAGGATGGCTATGCCCTGCAGCTTGCAGTGAAAAAGGGTTACCGGGTGGCCGTCATTTCAGGCGCCAGGTCCGATTCGATGATGCACAGGCTTAAGGCGTTGCAGATCACCGATATCTTCCTGGGAATCGAAAAAAAACAGGATACTTTTCGTGCCTACCTGAAGGCGAACAACCTCAAACCGGAACAGGTGCTTTATATGGGCGACGATATTCCCGACTATGAGGTGATGCGGGAGGTAGGGGTGCCTACCTGCCCTGCCGATGCCGCCGAAGAAATCAGGTCGGTTGCGAAATATATCTCCCATTTCAACGGTGGAAAAGGCTGCGTGCGCGACGTGATTGAACAGGTGTTGAAGGTGCAGGGCAAGTGGATGAATGATGATGCATATCATTGGTAACAGAAGAGACAGATGCGAAATATGATGAAAAAGATCAGGATAAACTTTAGTGTTGAGAATGTACAAGCGGTGGGGCAACTCATCAGGTTGCCGAATATACTGATCATCATCCTGACCCAGGTTTTGCTGCGCTATTGTATCCTGGTGCCGGTGATCTACTCGCGGAACCAGGGTTCCGGCACCCCGCTGGTTGATTTCATTGCGCTGGTGGCAGCTACGTTGCTCATTGCCATCGGGGGCTATGTGATCAACGACTATTTTGATGTGAAGATCGACAGCGTGAACCGGCCCGAAAAGCTGGTTGTCAACCGGCTGATCTCGGCCCGGGGCGCCATTAAGCTGCATATCCTGCTGAACGTGCTGGCCATGTTCATCGGTTTTTACCTTTCGTGGCGTGTAAAGGCAGTCAGTTTCGGACTTATCTTCCCCTTCCTTTCCGGCGTACTCTGGATCTATTCGGCAAAGTACAAGCGAGTTTTCTTCTGGGGTAATTTCCTGGTTGCCGCCCTGTCGTCGTTTGTGATCCTGATCGTGTGGCTGTTTGAATTCTTCTGGCTTCGGATCCATGCACTCTCGTTTGCCGATGCGCTCCCCTTTATCCGTTCCATCAATTCGATATTCCTGGGCTATGCCATTTTCGCCTTCCTCGTTTCGATGATCCGCGAAATCGTCAAGGATATGGAAGATACCGAGGGCGATACCCTTTACGGGTGCCGGACCCTGCCGGTGGTGGCGGGTATGACCTATACACGTTACATAGTGGCGATTGTCATCGTGGCGACGATCCTGCTTCTCGGGTATGCCCAGTTTATCCTCTACAGGCTGGGGCTGATGATGGTCTTCTGGTATTTTCTGGTGACTGTACAGGCCGGAGCCTTTTACCTGCTGTTCTCCCTCTTCCGGGCACACGATAAACAAGATTACCATTTCCTCAGCCTCCTTTGCAAACTGATCATGGTGGCAGGGATCATGTCGCTCGAGATCATCTATATCTCAGTTTAGCGTATAATTATCAGAATCTCTGCTTGTCATTTATGTGATTCATCCAAGAGGTTGTTTCCTGTTCAAAAGCCGGACCAATGATTCTTATGAACGACAGCAACTTGTTAACCGCAACAATAAATCCTGCATGATCAACCGCATCCTGGAAGGAAAACGTATCATCCTGGCGTCACAGTCGCCCCGCCGGCAATACCTGCTGAAAGAGCTGGGCATTGATTTTGAGATCATGATACCTGATGTGGATGAGGTCTATCCCGCCGGGATGCGCCCTGAGGAGATTGCCGTTTACCTTGCTGAACTGAAGGCTGGCGCCATCGACCTCACGCAGCTGGATGACAGAACCATCGTCATCACGGCCGATACGATCGTTTATATCGGCGATGAAGTGCTTGGCAAACCTTCCGGTCACGACGGGGCTGTGGAGATGCTGCAGAAACTTTCGGGCCACACGCATGACGTCATCACCGCGGTATGCCTTGTTTCTGCCACGAAACGCCGGTCGTTCCACGTGTTGTCATCGGTTACCTTCAGGGAACTGCTGGCGGAGGAGATGGAATATTACATTCTGAATTTCAGTCCTTTCGACAAAGCGGGTGCCTATGGCGTCCAGGAGTGGATCGGCTATGTCGGGATCAGCAGGATCGAGGGCTCCTTCTTCAACGTGATGGGACTGCCGGTGAAAGAACTTTACGAAGAACTTTCAGCCTTCTAATGTGGCCTATTGTGGTGAAAAATCTGTCAATTCTGGTAACAAGCCTTTATCTGCACCTGAACTCACTCGAATCGCGGATGGCTTCCACCGACACATCATCAATGAAATAGTAGGTTGATTTAAAGAGGGAATCGGTTGGCGACTGGGTAGCGATATTCCAGAAGCTGTCGCCGGAGGTAAAGTCACCGATGGTGAGGAGTTTCTCACTGCCTTTGGCTTTGTAAACACCCTTGATGCACATCCATTGATCCTGGTCCAGCAGGTATTTTCCGCTGCCCAGCGGGACAGCAGGCAGTTTCATCTTGTGCGATCCCTGCTCTTTGATCTCGGTGGCCGATAGCAGGGCCCCCAGCTGGCGAATGCCGTAAGTTGACTTACCCAGGCTCACCCAGGCGCTTACGCAATAAAGATTGCCGGCAGTCAGCGTGGTGTCGAGCACCGTCTGGACATACTCGTAAAATTCATTATGGTTCAACAGGTAAAACTGCATGCCGGCATAGGCATGGCCCGAATGGGGCTGCCGGCCTCCCTTTTTGTTGAACTCGGTGCCGTAGTCGAGTCCGGGGCTGCAGTCGTTGAAATAGTCGGGCGTACCGGTGTTGGGGCTTATCCAGAAACGGGCAAGGCTTACCTGGCCGGGTTGATCAGGGCAGCCGTTTTTTATTTCGAAGCTGGGGTTTTTCACCAGGTTTTGGGCCGGCAACAGCAGCGGGATCCATAACAGCAGGATGATCAGGGTACGGGACATGGATGTGATTTTGTGATTGGATGGCTCAAAGCTACTGGATTTATTCCTAATTTTGAAGAACTTTTTAAACTGGTGAAAATTATCGCAAATGGGGGAGAAACCACTGATTTTGATTACCAACGACGATGGTGTAAGAGCCCCGGGTATCAGGGCGCTGATAGAATATTGCAGGCCCTTCGGCAGGCTGGTGGTGGTGGCCCCCGACCGTCCGCAGTCGGGCACCGCCCACGCGGTAACCATTGCCCATCCCCTGCGGCTGGAACTCATCGTGAAGGAGGATGATTACGAAGAATATTCCTGCACCGGAACCCCGGCCGATTGTGTCAAGCTGGCCTTCAAGATTGTGATGAAACGCCGGCCCGACTTCCTGTTTTCAGGGATCAACCATGGCAACAACGCCTCCATCAACATCCTCTATTCGGGGACGATGGCCGCCGTGCTCGAAGGGGCCATGGCGGGGGTACCCTCGGTAGGCTTCTCCCTCGACAGTTACAGTCAGGATGCCGATTTCGGGGCTGCCGGGAAATTTATCCATACCATCGTCGCCACCGTGGTGGACAAAGGCCTGCCCGCAGGGGTATGCCTGAATGTAAACATCCCTGCCGTTCCCGGAGAGGATATCAGGGGCATCAGGGTTTGCCGCCAGGCCGAAGGGACATGGCAGGAGGATTTTGATGAGCGGGAGGATCCGCATGGCCGCGAATATTACTGGATGAAGGGCGACTTTGTCAAGATCGAACATACCGAAGATACCGACCAGTGGGCTATGGAGAACAACTACCTTGCCGTGGTTCCCGCGCAGTTTGACTTTACGGCCTACAAGGCCATGGAAACCCTGAAGGATCGTTTTTAATGCGCTACTATATCATTGCCGGCGAAGCCTCGGGCGACCTCCATGCCTCGAACCTGATGCGGGAGATCGTACTCCTCGACCCGGAAGCCGATTTCCGCTGCTGGGGAGGAGATAAGATGCAGGCCCGGGGTGGCTTTCTGGTAAAACACTACCGCGACCTTGCCTTTATGGGATTCGCCGAGGTGGTGGCCCACCTGCCAACGATACTGAAGAACTTCTCCTTCTGTGAAAAGGATATCCTCTCCTACAAACCTGATGTGCTGATCCTGGTCGACTATCCCGGCTTCAATATGAGGATGGCGAAATTCGCGACCCTGAAAGGATTACGCGTGTTTTATTATATCTCCCCGCAACTCTGGGCCTGGCGCTCGTCGCGGGTTGTCAACGTAAAACGGTGGGTGGAGAAGATGTTTGTGATTCTTCCCTTCGAGGAGAAATTTTATGAGAAGTTCGACTATAAGGTTGACTATGTCGGCCATCCGCTGCTGGATGTGATCAATGCAGATATGAAGTTGCAGGGACGGGAGGAATTCCTGAGGGCCAACCAGCTTACCGACAAGCCGCTGGTGGCACTGCTGCCGGGAAGCCGGACGATGGAGATCAGAAAGATGCTGGAGATCATGACCAGCGCACGGTCGGAATTTCCAGGATACCAGTTCGTGGTGGCCGGAGCCCCCGCCATCGCCCGCGAATTTTATGCAGGGATTCTGCATGATACCGGAGTGGCAGTGGTGGTCAACCAGACGTATGACTTGCTTCGTCATTCGGAGGCGGCACTGGTGACCTCAGGCACGGCAACCCTTGAAACAGCCCTGATGGAGGTGCCCCAGGTGGTATGCTACAAGGGAAATTACCTGTCGTACCTGATTGCGCGCAGGATCGTTCATGTCGACTATATCTCGCTGGTGAACCTGATCTCCGGCAGACTGCTGGTACCCGAACTGATCCAGGATGAGCTGAACCGCGAAAACCTGGTAAGGGAACTCAGGGCGATCGTGAAACCCGGAGCGGTGCGACAGCATATCATGGAGGGTTACCGTATGCTGAAACAGCAACTTGGCGGTTGCGGCGCTTCAGGAAGGGCTGCACAGCTGATGATACAATATCTTGACGAAAAATGAGTTATTCAATAAATTAAAATTCCAGTTATGAATTACGCAAAAATTACCCTTTTCTTACTCTTTTCTGTTTTCTTTACCTGTGGTTTTACCCAGACTACGCCTGATAAAACCGCACCTGCAAAGGCAACCCCTGCAAAGGCAGCCCCGGCAAAAACGACACCCGCAAAAGCCACTCCGGCAAAGACCACCAAGGGGCCCCAAAAGGCGCCGGCCAAGAAGCAAGCCGCAACCAGTCCCGACCTGAAGGAGATGAACCTCTTCTCAAAGGATAATTTTTACAATAAACCGGTAGCGCCACCCAGAACGATGACCGAACAGGATACCAAGGCAAGGGATCTTTTCGTGTCAGGTTCCAAAAAGGGACAGGCTGCCGATTACCACGGCGCCATTGCCGATTTTACCAAGTCGATCGAACTCTCCCCGAACGCCGGTACCTACGTCAGGCGGGGCTGGGCTTACCAGATGCTGAGCAACTACGATGCCGCCATTGCCGATGCCGGAGAAGCGCTGAAACTCCGCCCCATGCTGGGGTTGGCCAATTTCATCAGGGGGGTTAGCTATTACCAGAAGGGAAATTACAAGGATGCCAAGGCCGACCTGGATATCTTCCTCGAAAAGGACCGTACCAATGTCATTGCCTTCAACATCAGGGCTGCCCTGGCCTATATGGAACAGGATTACAAGACCGCGCTGGTCAACTATGATATGGTGGTGAAACTCGATCCGAAGTTTACCGACATCTATACCAACCGCGGGATGATGCGTCATATCCTCCAGGATTACAAGGGTGCCCTTGAGGACTGCAATGAGGCGATCAAACTCGACCCGAACAATGCTACTGCCTACAACAACCGTGGCGGAGCCTATGCCATGCTGAAGGACTACAAGTCGTCGCTGGCCGATTTTGACAAAGCCATCAGCATCGACGGCAAGTATGCCGATGCCTACAACAGCCGTGGCCGAGTAAAACAGGTGATGGGCGACCAGGAAGGCGCATGCGCCGACTGGCAGGTGGCCTATGCCAACGGTCTCGAAGCCACCCGCGAGCTGATCATCAAATATTGTAAATAATTCAGGGTGGTTCTCCTGCATGGTACAATGAAATTGCTTCCCTCCACACCCCTTTTATTTTTTTTGGTCATCCTGGTCTTTGCTGTGCCGGTATCCGCGCAGAAAACTGCCCAAAAGGAGTTGCTCGAGTCGGGTATCCTCAAGGCAAAGCTGGGCGATCTGAAGGAGGCACTTAAGGACCTTAACCATGCCGTACAGGCGGATACCACCGTGGCGGAGCCCTATTTCAACCGGGGGCTGGTTCGCAGTCAGCTGAAGGATTACAAGGGTGCCATCCGCGACTTCAGTAAAGTTACCCTGCTCAAACCCTCCCTGGCGGAGCCCTATTATAACCGCGGACTGGCAAAGGACTACCTGCAGGATCACAAGGATGCCATCCGTGATTATGAAAAGGCGGTCCTGCTGAAGGCAAACTATACGGAGGCCTTTCATAACTGCGGACTGGCGAAGTATGACATGGGGGAATATACCGAGGCGATCAAGGATTTCAGCCGTGCCCTGCAGTACAAGCCCGATTTTACGGAGGCCTATTACAACAGGGGGTTAAGCCGGTTCAACCTCAATGATCTTTCCGGTGCCATCCAGGATTTCAACCAGGCCATCAAACTCGATTCCTCCCAATATGAATATTATTCCAGCCGCGGTGCCGCAAAGGCAGCGGGAGGGAATTACCTGGAGGCTGTCGCCGACTTTTCGGTTGCCAAAGCCCTGGCCCCGGCCGATACCAACACCCGGATGAACCTTGCGCTGGCCTACCTCTACCTGAAGGATTACCGGGAGGCCCTCGATGAATATGACAAAATCCTGGAAGGGAGTCCCGGGGATGCGGAGGCACTCGCCAACCGCGGTGTCGCAAAACATTACCTTTCCGATAAATCCGGTGCCTGCGACGACTGGAAACTTGCCTCGGAAAATGGCTCTGAGAAGGCAAAAGGATATTTGTTGAAATTTTGTGACTGATTCCATATTACTTTTTGGTTTCTAAACCGATTAAGGATATAGAAACATGGTAATATGCGATGAACTCCTGGAGACCCTATCCGCTCCTGAGGCTGTTGTTTCCCTTCCTGGCGGGGATCGTCACCGGGACAGCCTCCGGCGCAGCCTATAGCCCATTCCCGGTTCTTGCTGCAATGACAGCCCTGGCGGCTGCCGCCAGGATTGTCCTGTTTGCGGTTCCCGGTTACCGCTACCGGTGGCTTGCCGGCTTGGTGATCAATTGCTTTTTCCTGCTGGCAGGATTTGAAATCGCTTGCCTGCACCGGCCAACCCGCGATCCGGCCCATTTCAGCCTCCATCCCGACGGCACCTTTATCGCGGTCATCGGTGACCCCCCGGCGCTGAACCGGTCGCCTGTAAAAGCAGTACTGGAGGTGAGGTATCGCCGCCAGTCGGGACACTGGGTGCGTACCTGCGGACGGGCCCTGGGTTACCTGAAGCTCCCGGCAAAGGGCTGCTTGCTGCAATACGGCGATTACCTGCTGCTGCATGCAGGGTTTGCTGCCATCACCGACAATTCCAATCCCCATTCGTTCAACTACCCGGCCTACCTTCAAAACCAGGGGATCACCCACCGAGTGTATGCCGGCGTGCATGGCTGGCGGCCTCTCGCGATCACACCCGCCGGATTTTCCGCCAGGATGGCCTATCAGCTGCGCGGGCGCCTGCTCGGCCTGCTGCGCAACAACAGGATGCAGGGGCGCGAATTCGCCGTAGCCGCAGCCCTGTTGCTGGGCTATGTGGATGAGATTGATGCCGGTCTGCGCAACGATTACGCTGCCACCGGGGCCATGCATATCCTGTCAGTGTCGGGGATGCATGTTGGGATCATCTACCTGTTCCTTGAGTTTTTGCTGGGGTTCTTGAAGAAAAGCAAAGCCGGGAGGTATCTGAAAACCATAATACTGATCCTCTTTATCTGGTTTTACGCCCTGCTTACCGGCATGTCGCCTGCCGTGCTCAGGTCAGCTGCCATGCTGAGCCTGCCGATCCTGGGAAGGCAGATGGGCCGCTCGCCCGACATGTTCAACATCGTGTCGGCCTCGGTCATCCTGCTCGTGGCCCTGGATCCCCTGCTGATCACCGATGTCGGCTTCCAGTTATCGTACCTGGCGGTGATGGGCATCGTCATCCTCTATAAACCCATTTACGACCTCTACGTCACCTCTGCCTGGCTGCCCGACAAGATATGGTCGATCTTGGCGGTATCGCTGGCTGCCCAGCTGGCCACCATGCCCATTACCCTCTTTACCTTCCACCAGTTTCCCGTCTATTTTATGGTGACCAATATTTTCGTGGTTCCTCTGTCGAGCCTGATCATCTATTTCGGCATCGTGGCACTGGCGGTCGGGAACATCCCGCTTGCCGGGCTTTTCACGGCCAAAGTGCTGATCTTCCTGGTTTGGCTGCTGAATTCGGCCATCCATTTTATTGAAGAACTTCCCGGGTCGGTCATCCGGGGGATCTTCATCCCGGTGTCCGGGATGCTGCTGCTTTATATCATCATGGCTGCGGGGTTCCTGTTCCTTACCCGCCGGTTCACGGCCTGGCTGTGGATCCTGCTGGTTGCCGCCCTGCTGATGAACATTTCGCTGACGGCGACAAGGCTCGAACGGCTCCATTCGCGACGACTGCTGGTGTTCAATATACCGCACACAACACTATACGAGGTAAGCTGCCAGGACCGGGCCGTGGTGTTCGGCGATGGCCTCCCGCGCAAGAATGAATGGTCGCAGAAACTCTGCGGCGACATCACCGGGGCCGATTTCAGCGCGCACGGCATCCGGCTTCACCGTGATTACTGGATAGGGAGAGCCCATCGTTCCGGGCCGGCAGAGGCTCCTTTTATGCCTCTGAACCACCTGGGGAAGTTCATCCAGACAGGAAAATGCCGTATTGCCATCCTGAGTAAACCCCCTCCGAAGGGTTTTCGCGGGCAGATCAAGGTGGATTACCTCATCATTTCAGGCAATCCTGCACTGCGAATGGCCGATGCAACCAGGGTTTTTCATCCTATGGGGGTGATTATTGATGGTTCCAACAGTAGTTTCCGGACGGCGCAGTGGCTCCGCGAGTCAATGGTGCTGCGGGTTCCGTGTCATGCAGTAACAATAAGCGGGGCGTTTGAGAAAGATTTTTAAAAGATGTTGGTGGATTGGAAAAAATAGGTTACTTTTGCTGCACATTCGAGGATCGGTAGTTCAGCTGGTTAGAATGCCGCCCTGTCACGGCGGAGGTCGCGGGTGCGAGTCCCGTCCGGTCCGCAAAATCACCTAAGGAGGCTTAACGGTCTCCTTTTTTTATTGTCTGATTTGCAGTGTAGTATCAATATTGACAAGGGTTTCAAAGCATATTATTATTTTATGAGTTCACTAATTAATTTTAAATAATATGCAATATTGCATTATTTCTAATACCAATCTAATACCGAAATAATACCATGAGAAACTACGCTACTTACAAGATTGTTTGGAACCGAAAGGGCCAAACAGGTGCTGCACTGGTACAGATTGAAATTCTTTTACCTGATGGAAAACAAAAGTATGTTGGTACAGGATTAAAGGTGACAGCATCGGAGTGGGATGCAAAACAAAGACAGATAACAGGCCCATTTGCTACACGTCTCAACAATCAGATTGCAGAAAAAATTGCAAAGATCAGGGCGCATGAACTTGCCCTGATTGAAAAAAACATAAGGCTCACTGCAAATGAAGTAAATATTGCTTTGGAGGTAGTAGATGCCGGATCATTTGTGGCCTTCATGCGTGCTCAGGCAGCTGCCAGGAAGAATATTACTAATGGCACCAGGAGCCTGCATTTAAGAGTTGCAGACAGGCTGGAGCAACATGGAATTATACGATTTACAGATTTAACCTATCTTAATATTGTTTCCTTTGACCAGTTCATTTCAAAGGAATTAAAAGCACAGCCATCCAGGTATAAACATCATCAGGTGGTAAAATGCTACATCAATATGGCAACCAAGGCACAAATCATAGATTACTATTCCAATCCTTATCTTAATTTCAATAGTGTAAAAGGAAAGCATAAGATTAGAACGCGTTTGGACGACAATGAGATTGAAGCATTGATAAAAAAACCAGCATCAGTTACAAGAGATTGTGCAGTTTTCCAGCTTTTTACAGGGATAACCCATAAAGATCTTGAACAGCTTACCAAAAATAACTTACGTAGAGACGGATCAGATGTTTGGCTCGAAGGTTTGAGGAAAAAATCCGGTGAGATGTATACCATATACCTTCTGCCTGAAGCTGTGGAGATCATTGACCGGTATGCAGGACATGATAAATTAATACCATGCAGGGATCTGTGGGCATATAACCGAGACCTTAAACTACTGGCTGCAAGGTGTGGTATCTCAAAGGAATTATCAACTTATGTGCTCCGCCATACTGCTGCAACCTGGATGTTGAGAAAGGGAGTGCCAATCACCACAATATCGAGCATCCTTGGTCACAACAAAATTGAAACGACTTTGATTTATGCCAAGTTGGAAAAACAAATCATGAAGGAACAAATGATCAGTGCTTTTGCGAAGCCTCCCGAAAACAAGCCTCGTAATTCTGAACAAGTTCAGCCAGAACAATCTTAGGAAGTTTCATTAGCTTTTTAACCTGTTTTCGAGATCGGGAATTCGTAAGACCAGGCATTATTTCAGTTTTTTTGGGCATTTACTATTTATTCACAAAAGTACATGTATGAATGTGATTGAGAAAATGCTGTTCCTTCCTTTACTGTTATTGACCTAATTTGTCCTTTTTAGTCCTTAATTTGGGGAATTCGATCTTTTCTGCATGTGGTTTACTGGCTTCATGCGCCCAGTATGCTGCAAGGTGCATAGGTGTAAGACCAAGATATTCTGCCAGATGGAATACCGTAATGTGCTCAATAGCGTAATGATCTCTGATTTTTTTGGCGCGTCTTTGTGCAGTCTTTTGACTGCATTGCATTAATCTTTCGAGGTGCTTTGTAGTAAGTATCATACGGGTTTTTTTACCATTAAAAAACCCGTTGTACCGAGTTACCATTGATCCAACTGGAACTATGATTGTGTTTCTAAAACACTTACAACGGGCAATGCCCGTTCCAGTCGTTTAAACAAAATGGTAACTCATTGCAAATATACGGATAAATAAGAAAACGATGCTGGATAGCGATCACCTGGTTACACAAGTGATGGTTATTGTTAACAAACCAAGTATCTCCGAATCAACCGCAGTAGGTGGCTCTGTTTCACCAGGGGGAACTACTGGCTCCTCTTCTTTAGGTGTAACCACCGGATCACCATCTGCAGAGTCAATGATTGTAGCATCCTTTTGAATAATCCCAAGATACAGCCAGTAGTCAGCCGGGAGATATGAATTTGCAAAATTATTTGTTTCAGTTCCCGCGTAAACTGCCTGAATTGGCATGTCTGTCAATGAAAAACCCGCATCATTTACTGATTGTCTGCACTCAACAATAAAATCAACAGTGTCGGAAGTACTGAAATGAGAATCGATTCTTACCACATCCTGATTCTCAAACAATCGAACGAAACCCCCTGATAATTTTATGGACGGATTAAGAATATTCAACAAATACTGTTTGACCGTCGGGGACGGGCCTGCCGAATATTCTCCCCAGGGCATCCACCAACTCCCATTATATAAGTATGCTGTGTGTTTTCCATCATTGTAGTACAACTGCCCTTCAACCGGATTTTGGGGTAAATCCGGTTGATTTTGCAGGACAGCATTGAGCAGTTGATTTTGTTGTAAATCCAGGTTTGTCTTAAATGAAGGCATAAGGACTTTTTATATTTACCAGGTTAACCGATGATCACGATCTGTCCGGTGATTGCAGTTGCAGAAGTCCAGGTAACATCACCGGCAGCGTTTACAACAACGTCCACTTCGACCACGTAACGGACCGTTGCAATTGTTTCGTAAACAGCAACGAGAACATCAGTGCCACCTCCATGAGTAGCTGCGGTTATGGTCTGTGTAGTCAAAGCGGTAATTGCACCCACATATTTTTTGGTACGGGTGGTGATCTTGCCATCAACATACGTTTTGGTTGCCTTTTGGGTTGCAAGCTTCACATCACTGTTGGCTGTCAGAGTACCATCGGTGTCAATGACACCTGCTTTGAAATTGTCGGTTTCAAGGTTGCTGATCGTGTTGGAATCAGCATCAATGGTTTTGGAAGTGAGCGTCTGTGCACCGGCCAAACGGACCAGGTCAGAAGATTCCGTATTGTCAACGCCGTCGAAGTCGGCAGCAGTGATGGCAGAACTTTTGGTGATGTTGGCAATAACCATGTCACCTACACTTACCCCGGTGCCTGAAGGCGTATTCACCCCGGAAACAGTACCGGCCACTGTCACTTTCCAGAACCAACCTTTTTGAATGTTGGTGATTCCCTGGGCAACAATGGTCTGGCTGCCATCAAAAGTGCCTTTGTAAACCATGCCGGCAGTGATCTGTCCCTGAATCGCAGCAACCTGGCCATCAACATAAGCTTTGGTCGCTTTCTGGCTGGCCACTTTGACATCGGAATTTGCAGTCAGAGCTGCATCGGTATCCAAATACGCCAGCGGCATCTGTTTGATGTCGTCCACGTTTGAAAGACCAACCTGTGACTTGGTCGTGGCATGAGGATTTGAAGTCGATGCAATGTGGGTATCAATGGCCCCATGGGTATTGGTTCCCCTGTTGAGCAGGGAATTGTGGTCAATCGCGGTGGGATCGGTAGATTTAACCCAGATCGTACCGTTCCAGTACTTCTCATAATTGTCCGTCGTATCGAAATACTTCTGGCCTTTGATCGGGCTTGCCGGGGCCGATGCCAGGTTTTGAATTACAGCATTCTGCAATTCGTTTTTGTTCAGGTCGAGCGCGACCAACACTTTTTTTGCCATGATTTGATGTTTAAGGGTTTATAGAAATGGTTAACTGTAAATTATCTTTCCACTGGCCGCAGGATTGAGACGGATCACCATCTGATCGGTCGATTCATGCGTTATTTCTGTAATAAGTTCACGTCCGGTGGTGTCGACAACTACTACCGTGGGATATTTCTGAAGGTTGTGCTGAACTGTAATCTCACTCTGGTTGACAATAGACTGAACGACCTGAATCACTGCGTTGCCACCGCCAGGGGTTCCTGAAGCTGCCGGGTCAATAATCCGGTACAAATAGAAAAGCTCAATTTTTGAACTGCCTGATTTGGGGTTTTCTCCACCGGAAAGGCAGACATAGACAGGCGTGTTTTCAAAGAGTATCGTCGAGAATACCGGTGTCATGCGCTGAATCGTCTCAGCAGATGACATCAGAAATAGCGCCGGGAAATAGCCCCAATCCTGCGTTTCAGTATCGCCATCTGTTGTCACATTCAATGTCTGACTGGGGTAAATCTGTAATCCGCCCGTTGGTGGCAAGGCCGGGGTGACCCTGGCAATCAAAGAGATCAAGTCTATGAACTTCCCTGCGCCCGGTGCCGGAATGATTATATTGATATCCGTCAGCCGGTTGCTTTCATCTTCGGTGATCACATGCTTAGCGACAATGACAGGCGAAGCCTGGCCTGAAGTCTGATTATTGTAAAGCTCTGTGAAGTTCTCGTTGATCTTCCTGCCACCTACCCGGAGTTTGTCACCCCTTTTATCACCCGGGACAATCCCGAGATTTATTTCCTGTCTTGCCATATTTAAAAATCTATCTGATCAAATGTTATTTCCATGTCGTCAAAACTGACCTCCATATTATCCCAGGTAAGAGGTTCAGGCAGCAAAATCGTATTGGCTGAACTTTCAGGGATGTGAACCGAGAAGAATGAATTCTGATACGAGCGTTCATATTCAATTTCAAGGTTATAGAGATATTCTCCACCCTTGAGGAATGGGGTCACTTTTGTCGATTTGACTATAATCTGGAACAGTTCTTTACCAATCTGCTCATAGGCTTCGGTGGATAAAAGAAGTTCCCTGAGACAATTCTTTTCTGCAAGTGAAATCCACCCTGAATTGGCTTTGCAGTTTTCAGTTTCTTTGGCGCTGAACTGTTTGGATGGTGCATTAAAAAAGGTGTTCTTTTCTTCCCTCGCGGTTGATCCTATCGAGCGCTCGTATTCCAGGTTGATATCCGACTTTCCGGTAAACCTGAAAGTATCATAGGCTGAAAAAGAGTTCCGGTAAAAGAACACCTTCTCATTTTCAAAAAACCGCTCATCATTAATAAATATCCGGCGCTCTGAAAGGAAATCATCATTGCTGTCCATCAAAAACACCTCCCACGAATGAACAGTTTTGCCGTACTGGGCATTCACCAGGTCAAGATGATCATATCCGACTTTGAATTCCATTACCGAAAAGGCAGTAAATGCCACCTGTTCGGTCGCGTTGACTACCTTATGAGTTCCATCGGTAAAATTGATGATCACGACAAGACGATAGTGAACTGCCGAAGGGTTGTCCTGGAACAGAAAGAACAGTTTTTCCATCACTCCGGAGCGGGAATATTTTGTAGTAGGAAGCCACGAAAGGAACTTGAGTTTATTGGCTGGAATAGAAAAATATTCCAGGTACTTTTCATTGAGTGAAGTGAGCAGTTCGTGGTTAAGGCCTCCTGCAATTGCATAATTCCATCCGGTCGATTGCAGCCCTTTCACATTGCCGGCAATGCTTTCTGCAAACGACACCCGATATTTGAGCAGATAATCCCAGCCATGGACCTTGGCATTGCCTGATAGTTCCGGGAATTCAAAGCGTTGCATTTCCCATCCTGCAAACTTTGCCCGGATGTAATCCGATATATCGAACCTTGCACTGCCAACGAAATCGGTGGGTTTGATATCCTCCCCGATCGTGTTGCCCAGTGTATCGCGGATCAGGCAAAGGATGCCAAAGTAATCCCTATACAGATCATCCGTTCCTGGTGTGTTCACCCCCTGAGTAACTCCTGTAACCCCGTTATTTGACAGCACCACAGTGCCATCGGCTCCGGACTGCTTTGCAGAAAGCTTTATTTTCCGCTGGCTCGCCCCTGGCGAGTCCAGCGTTACATTGAAATATTTCTGGATGTCGTAATTTTCCTGAAAACACTGATAGATATTAGCAGCGAAGTCATTGAATGTCTGACCGAGATATGCAATTTCAAAAAGCAATCCGTCAAAACCTGTGAAACCCGCTGATTGAAAAATCAGGGTTTTTCCTGCAAACTGAAGATGAAAGGAATGACCGGTGGTGGTATCGATACCGGACACCACCAGTTCAAAATAAGCCCGATCGCCAAGTGTGATCATGTAATTATCTGAGCACGCTTCAAATAATACAGGATTTCCGGCAAAGGATATGAGATCGGGCGTTTGGGTGATGTCAATCATGGTGCAATAGTAACATGAGATCACAGGGGAATAAAGGACAGTATCAGGGTGCCGAGAAGCACTTAAGCTGAGCAGATTTGATCGAGGATTTGTTCAGGGTGACGGTAATTTCACTGATCATGTAATTGATCCCATTTATGCGGTAACGCTTTGTGAAATCAATCGATTTTAGTTCAATGAAATCCATCTGTTTTTCGATCTTCACACTCTTGCGGTCATCCATGATCCAGTTTACCCAGTCTTTCCAGTAAAGATTGAACAAGCCATTGCCACCGGTGTACCGGAGAGAAAAATTGCTGTTGTTGGCAAAGCCTCTGAGCCGAACCGGGGTTCCCCAACCTCCGGCCATTCCTACCCAAAACAAACGAGGGGTGATTTTCTGATTGTCTGCTCCAAGGTTACCGCAATTGACCACGATGTATTTATCGGAAAGTGAAGAGAAAATCGTTTCGTATTTGTTTTTATCCTCCCCCCATTTATAGAAAAACTTGTCGGTCAGTGATGGCCCGTTTGGCAATTGCTGCCACTCAATGAGAAATGAAATGCCATTGACTCCCAACTGCCACCAGGTGTTTGTATCGACGATATAATAGATATCCCCAAGCCAGGTGAAAGGATACGGCGGAATTTCCGCAAAACTTCCCACCGCACCTTTGATCATTTCTGTAATCCCTTTTTCCGAATCCAGCTGCTCCTGGTAGACCTTATCCCCGCCATCGGGACCAAGCAGAAACCGAAAGCCCGTGACCTGCTCCGGAATCTCTTGCGTGATGGAAAGAATATTCTTTGAAAACTCTACAACTTCTGAGCGAAGCAACACTTCTTTGTTGCTCACTATCCTTACAACCCGTTGCTTGGAATCCACATGAAAGCTGCAATTGAACCACTTCTCCAGTCCTGATATGAATTCACTCACCTTCACACTGGGCACCAGGCGGCAGTAGAATAGTTGCTGCAGCCCGAATATAACTTCGCTCAGGTTCACCGAATGGTAAATTACCAGGCGTGAAAGCTCTATGCTGGAAGTAAAGAAATCATCCTGCAACCGGTAGCCAAAGTTCTCTGCCAGCTTGTTCAGCACATATTTTAGGTAAAGAAAAGGAACGAGGATCGTTCTGCTTTGACCGTCAGAGGTAGTTTTATGCAGCCAGCCATCCGGAAATATGTGGTTGTAAGCCATCAGCTCGGGATTGGTTGCCTGTGGATCGAAGAAGTCAAGGTTGCCGATCTCCGGCACAGAAAAATCAACTTCCGGATAAAAATGGGTCAAAGACCAGTTGAAGTAATTGACGGCATCCTGATCACTGGGAAAACGTTTCATGCCCAAATCAACCCGATTCAAAAGAAGGTCTTTGATCTCATAGTTGAAGTTTCCTTTGTTGATGTAAAGGGTTCCTTCAAATGATTTGTCATTTGCTGTTTTGATCTTTATCTGACCTATGTAAAGGACCATCCCGTTCCAGCGGATACTGCCTTCATAAGTTTCATAAATGCTCCGTTTCGACGCCAACCGGTTTTTCCATCCCAGGATTGACATATTCCTTGGCGTTGAAGGAACTTTGAAGGGAAAGGAATAATCGCCAACATCGTTGAAGATCGGGGATTTGAGGTTCAGCGAAACCGAAAAATCATCGGAAAGGTCAAGGCTCTGGTCGGCAATCAGGATGGATAACATAGGGTTTTACTGTTATATTGATACTTCGGCCTCAATTTGATTGACCCGGTTTGTCGTTTCCCTCAGGTGCTCGAATGAAATAAAAGCAGGGATACCGCCTTCAATCAATGCATTCAGTTTGTTGATGCTGGCCATGAACTCAGGATCAACGACACTTGGGATTCCTGTGGGAGGTGGAACCAGAGTATCAACATATCGGCCAACGGCCCGCTGCGGAACCCTTGCGAAATTGATCGCATCAATAACATGGGGGTAGTTCACCATCAGGTTCTTTGTCGTTTTGGGATCAATGACAATTTCCTGTCCTGTCTCGCTGATCAAGGTGGGTGTTGAATACAAACCGGTTTGAGGAGAACTGATTAGCGGAACATCTTTATAGAGTTTATTGTCATCCTGACCGATCACCGAATAGCGGCCTTTGGCTGCTTCCGGTACTTTTTGACTCAGGATGTAACCGATTTGGACTGCCCCCAATGCAGCAGTGATCACGCTCATGACAATGCCGATCACCGGGCCTCCGGACAGCGCAGATGCCACGGCTTGAGCGACACTGATAATCGCATTAAACAGGGCCATTTCCTTGGCACGGACCGCCTGATCATGTTCTATTTTTTTCTTTTTCTTATCCAGGTCGGTATCCATTTTGCCAACCATGGAATCATATTGGGACTTTGAAATGAGCTTGGCATCAAGCTGCGCCTTTAAATTTGCTTTTTTCTTGTTGTTTGCATCTTCATCCTGTTTTAACTGCTGGTTTTCCGAATCGTTTTGCATCGAAAAGATTGAGCCAAGTGCATCTACGGCCCCTTTTGCCAGAGAAATTGCATTGTCGGCGACCTGTAAAGCGGTCTCCTTTGAAAGTTGAATCTGTTTGGCAGCAACCTCTTCTGCCATTTGTTTTTTGATCTCGGCAGTCCGGGCTTCATCCTTGATATTGTCTTCAAGGATCTTCCGGTACTTCGCATCAACCTCAAGGCGGATTTTGACCTGTTTTTCTGCCAGGTCGATATCGGACTTCAGGCGCAGACTCTTTAGCTGCTCCTGGTAATCGAAAAGGTTCTTGTCATCATTATCGACATGCTTTGAGACTACAGTTGCACCTTTCTGCGCGAATGTCTCCTTGATGGCTTGTTTTTGCGCCTCGGTTGCCTTGGTAACCGACAACGTGTATTCCATCTCCAACTGAAGCGAATCAAGGACTGCCTGCAAGTACTCATCAGAATCTTTGTCCATGGATGCCATTTTTGCATCCGCTTTTTCCTTTTCGATTTTGTACTGGGACTGAATTTCCTTTTCCGCATATTTGAGGCGAATTTCATCCTGCTTTTCAATGAGTTGATCTGTGAGAACTCGCCTGAGTTCTACTTCATCGGCTGAGTTACCCTTGATTTTGTCTAGACGTTCACCCAGCTTTTCTTCCTCAATGGCCAGTTCCCTGTCCATTTCACCCTCGGTGACAGCCGCTCTGGCCTGGGCCAGTTGCTTTTTAATGTCGAGAAGGTAATCGGCCTGTTTCTTTGCCGTCGATACAGCTTCCGCCGGGGTTCCGGTGGATGGATCAGATTTGTCGAACGACTGAATCTTTTTGTTCAAATCCTTGATCTTGCCCTGAACCCGGATAAAATCCTCTGAACCGGCCACGGAGGCTTTCAGGGCAATCTGGTATTTTGATAGTTTTGCTTCCAGGTTGTCGAGCGATTCTCCGACTATTTTATCCCCGATGCTTTCCGCATTGAGCACATCGCTTAGCGATTGCTTCGCATCCTTGAATTGAGAGATTTTATCCTGAAGCTTTTTAATTCCTTCATCATAGGGTTTTGTTGCCTCGACCCGGTTCTCCTGGGCATCAATGGCATTATCAGCCACAGCCATAGCAGCGCCACCGGGACTGGCACCACCTTTTACCGTGTTCCAAACCCTTTGCAGGATTGTTGGTTTTGCTGCTGCTTCGCCAATAGATTTCTGTTTTGCCTGCATCAAAAGCAGTTCTGCTTCTGCCTGTTTAATGGTCAGGTCGATCTTTTCCTGAAGGTCCTTTTTCTCCTGGACTGAGAGCAGGTTCAGGTTTCTTACGGTACCAGCGACCTTTTCATAAGCATCTTCAAGTTTCTTATTGGCCTCGGCCAGCAAAACAGTGGTTGCAGCCTTCAATTTCTCCAGGGCAATAGCCTGGCTATTGTACGTTTCGTATGTCTTGATCCCTGCAACCAAAGCAGTAATAGCGGCAATGACCAGTCCTATCGGGTTCGCTGCCATGGCAGCATTCCAAAGCCACTGGGCAGTTGTCGCCAGTTTGGTGGCGATCGTGCCGTTCCCTTTCCAAATGGCAAGCAACTGCTCTTTGACGATCAGGTATTCTAAAACCACGGCATCTTTCATTTTCAGAAGGAGACCTTCCTTTAAAGTCAGGTTGTTCAGTATTGAAACCTGGATTGATCTTGTTTGGGCTGCAATGTAAACGCCAATGGCACCGGTGAGTGCGATAAGTCCGATCCGGTATTTGTCAATCCATTCGGGAAGTGCCTTGAGCCATGCCACCAGGTTCACTACTGCACCGACCATTGATTTCAGGAACTCTGTGACACCCGGCATCGTGATCAGCCGATAAAACTCCTTTCCTAGTTTATCCAGGGTGGCGCCTAAAGTTGTATTCTTATCGTTGAACTGCCTTAGAATTTCATCGGTGTTCTGTAATGATTTTCCTGCCAGAAGAACTTTCTGCTGGAGCATATCAGTATTATTGCCCAGTTTGGCAAAGACCTCAGAGGCTCCGGCACCGGAAATTTCCAGTTCCCGGATCAGCTTGCCTAATATTGTGGCTCCCTCTCCGCCTCTCTTCGATCCTTCAACAACCTTTACAAAAGCGCCATACAAATCGGTGTTTACCAGTGTGGTAAATTCCTGTAATGGAATTCCGGCCACCTTCGCAAAATCGGCGGTGTTGTATGTCATCTTCATCAGGATCTTCGTCATTGCCGTTCCGCCTCTTTCGGTGGAAACAGCAAGTTCCTGGAGTGTGGCAGAAATGCCCATCACTTCAGCAGAAGATAATCCGAGCGACATTCCAACCCCGCCAATTCTGTTTGAAAGATCGACCAGTACCGGCGCCGTTGCGAATCCGTCAGCTCCCAAAACATTGATTGCATTGCCCAACCGGAGCATATCATCGGAAACTGCAGAAGTTTTCATGT
>Ga0118677_10001773_pt1 | contig 44940 bp, 30 predicted proteins | sample AliMusrvi5mmetaG_FD_86154 | JGI IMG/M metagenome (GOLD analysis project Ga0118677, IMG submission 86154) | reverse complement strand
GAATCATATCCAGGCACTATATAAATTTGGTTGCCATTTCACTGACGATAAAGCACTCATAAAGGATTGTATCCATGATGTTTTCATCGACCTCAACAAGTATCGCCCGGGATTAAGTAAAACCAATAATATCAGGCTCTATCTTTTCAAAACAGTGAAACGGAAGATAATTAAATCAACACAGAAAAGAGGAATCTTTGGCCCAATAGATATAGAAAAATTAATTTTTACTTATACGATATCTGCTGAAGATGACCTGGTAGAAAACGAATCAGAGCAATTACGATTTAAGCAATTACATGAGGCAATGTCTCATTTAAGCACCCGACAAAAAGAGGCCATCTATTTAAAGTTTGTTTCTGATTTAAGTTATGAGGACCTGGGAAAAGTAATGAAATTAAGTTATCAGTCAGCACGTAATCTGGTGTTTAGGGGCCTGGAAAAACTTAGGGAAAGTTTCCCCAAAAGCATGTTCTTGTTTTTTACCCGATTAAAACCTAATAGGTTAAGATCCTAATTTATTTTTCAAATAAATCAAATTAATCGTTTATCTATCAATTGATATAGAGATTTTTAATGACTTGATCAGTCGCATTTACGCTAAAGTTATTAAAAAATGTAAAGATTGGTGAGTACAAAATCATCTTCTCCTCCTTTTAAGAGAAAATGATTTCCATGAAGCATCAAAACGAACACAATCAGATTGAATTTATCCATAATCCTGAATTTGTTAAATGGGTTTTAAATCCATCCGAGGATTCGGATCAATACTGGAATGCCTTTCTCCTCGAAAATCCCTCACAAAAAAAATGTCTCGAATATGCTCGTATACTGATCAAAGGGCTTGTTAAAAATGAGCAATCACTTACAGAAGCTGAAGTAAGTTCTTTATGGAACAAAATAGAACATACAAAATTTTCTGAAAATAGGAGATTGATCAAACTTGAAAAATGGTCGGTTGCAGCCGGTTTTCTTCTTATTATTGGAATCTCTGGTTGGTTAATGACCCAAAGGAGTCCTCAAATTGCAAATTCAATAAATTATCAGTCGATTGCAAAAAATGTTAAACAGGATAACGACATAAAACTTATTTTAGCTAATAATACCCAAAAAACCTTTACAACGAAAGAGGTTGATCTAAAATATGATCAGGATGGAAAACTAGTAACCAAAACAGGGAAGAAAGTCCAGACTGAAGAGCTTTCAAAAAGTGATGAGAATTTGCAAATGAACCAGTTGGTTGTTCCGCGCGGGAAGAGATCAAATGTTGAACTGGCTGACGGGACAAAACTTTGGCTCAATTCGGGAAGCCGCGCTATCTATCCTGTTGCTTTTCATGGAAAAACCAGGGAGATATATATCGAAGGTGAAGGATATCTTGAGGTGGCTCATGACTCTTCAAAACCTTTCTACGTGGTGACGGATCAGATTAAAGTAAAAGTACTGGGCACAAAGTTCGATATCTCTGCCTATAAGGAGGACGACCATGTTTCAGTTGTACTTGTTGAAGGGTCTGTTCAGGCACTAACCTCGTCAGAAAGTCGGATAATGAAACCTAATCAAATTCTAAGTTATGAAAAACTAACTCAAAAATCAACCATCGATAAAATCAATGCATTGGAATCAATCTCATGGAAAGATGGCTGGCTATTATGTAACAAAGAACCAATTAAGTTCATAATAACAAAGTTATCAAGATATTATAATATTAAGATTAATTGGAACGACCCAGTTATAGGTAGTGTAACTTTAACGGGCAAACTTGATCTTAAAAGTAACTATGAGGATATATTCAAGGTGATTTGTACCACTGCACCTTTAAAATATGAGATTATCGACAATTCGATATTTCTTAAAATAAAGGAGTGAATTTATACTGAAATATTATTAACCATTTAAACTTGAATGCCAATGAAGTAACCAACCAGACAAAAAAATGACAGGCTATATTGCAGTATAACCTGTCAGGAGTTTTAACTTAAAAAAAATCGAAATCTTTTAACGCAAATTAAAACCACACAAATTTATGCAAAAATTCGGGTTATTGGTTCCGTATATCCGGAACTTTAAAAAATTCATGCTAATTATGAAATTATGTTCGCTTATTTTACTTATTTCATTAGCAACAGCCTCCGCTAAATCCAGCTACTCACAAAATACCAGATTCACGTTGGATCTTGAGCATGTCACTGTAAAGCAACTTTTCGATAAGATTGAAGAGAACAGTGAGTTTATCTTTGTCTATTACGACAATATCGTTGACCTCACCAAAGAAGTTTCCGTTTCCTCAAATAACGAGACAATCGAAGAAATCCTGGAAAAGGTATTCAAATCGTCTGAAAACACTTTTAAAGTTTTTGACCGCCAGATTGTTATAGCTAAGAAGGATGGTTCAACAACTAAAGCAAGTGCATTAGCTTCTCAGCAACCTCAAAAGAAAGAAATCTCTGGTACTGTAAAAGACAGCAAAGGGCTTCCAATTCCGGGCGTCACCGTGGTAGTAAAAGGGACCACGACAGGAACAATTACCGATGGTGACGGGAAATTTACCCTCTCAGCGCCATTAGGAGTAAAAGCAATTGCTTTTTCATTTATTGGGATGAAGCCACAGGAGATTATTTTAGGGAATAAAGTCATGATTAATGTAGTAATGGTGGAAGAAACCTATGGGTTAGACGAAGTTGTTGCAGTTGGTTATGGTGCTATGAAAAAAAGTGATGTTACAGGTGCAATTAGTTCTGTTAAAGGGAAAGACCTCACCTTGTTGCCTGTGCAACAAGTAGGGCAAGCATTACAGGGACAAGTATCCGGAGTTATGGTTATAAACCCATCTGGTGCTCCAGGAGGAGAACCTATCATTCGTATCCGTGGGATGAATTCTATAAATGGTGGGAATGAAGCGTTGATTGTTATTGACGGGTTGCAAGGAGGAACTTTAACTTCTGTAAATCCAAATGATGTTGAATCGATTGAAATACTCAAAGATGCTTCCGCAACTGCTATATATGGATCTCAGGGTGCTAATGGGGTAGTATTAATTACCACAAAAAAAGGTAAAAAAGGTAAACCCACGGTTGAGTATAGTCTAAGTATGAGTAATCAAACTGTTCGACACAGAATGGATTTAATGAATGCCGGCGATTATGCAAAAACTGTAAATATGGAGCGGGCAACACAAGATGCATCAGGAACTCCACCTCCGGTATTTACAGATGCACAAATTGCCGCATTCTATAGGAGCGGTGGAACCGATTGGCAAAGTGTAATTTTTAAACCAGCTCCTTTGCAAAACCATCAGTTGACAGTTAGTGGCGCAACAGATAATATGAATTACCTGGTATCTGCCGGATATATTGATCAGCAAGGTCTTGTTGTCAATTCTGAATACAAGCGATATTCTCTTAGAGCCAATTTTGGCGCAGATATCAGCAAGGTGGTTCATTTCGATCTGTATTATTCGGGTGCCATTGAAAATGGCAATATTATAACTGTAGGTGATAATGTTGCATGGTTAGGGTCACCTTTAAATTCAGTACTTGTATTTGCCCCAACCATTAGCCCTTATGATGCTAATGGTAATTACAGTCATACATCGGTTGGATATGGCGCTACTGATTCATGGAATCCGCTGTCAGGAGCAATAGAACCTAAAATTGCAAACAGCAATGTTCAAAACAATATAAATACTAATTTAACTTTTAAAATTTTAAAAGGGCTGACCTTTAAAATTGTAGGTGGTGCCTATATTTCAAATGTTAAGAATAAGTCGTATTATGACGGCCAAACCTCTCAAGGTCTTGCAAGTGCTATTGGTGTTGGTTATGCGACGTATATTAATTCATTGTATTACAACCTGGAGAATTCAAATATATTGACTTATGATCGCCTGTTTGGAGCTAAACATCATTTGGTTGTTACGGGTGTTGCAGAAAATCAATATTCAAAAAGCCAGGCTGCTAATCTGATTGCGCAAGGTTTTGCTGTTGACGTGACCGGTGCGAACGCTCTTGGTGGGGCATCATCAGTTTCCGGAAGTAGTCCTTTATCGGAAAGAGTTCTCCGCTCCTATTTGGGTCGGGTAAATTACTCATATGCCGATAGGTATTTGGCAACTGTAAGTTATCGGGCTGATGCATCCTCTGTATTTGGCTCAAAACACAAATGGGGTTATTTCCCTTCGATGTCGTTGGCCTGGCGTGCATCTCAGGAATCATTTATTAAGGGCTTAAATATATTCTCCGATCTTAAATTAAGAGGTAGTCTCGGTGTTACAGGTAATCAGGGTATCTCTCCATATCAAACATTGGCAAATATGACCAACACCTGGAGTGGCAACAATTATGGCAATGCAAATTATCCGTATAATGGAGGTCCGCAAACAGGGAGCAGCAGTGTGGGAATGATACAGGCAAACAGCGCCAATCCGAATCTTAAATGGGAAAGTACCAGGCAAAGTAATGTTGGATTAGATTTTAGCCTCTTCAAAGGAAGATTAACAGGGACGGCTGAATATTATAATAAATTAACCTCTGATTTATTATTGGGAAAAGCTATACCAACCTACAGCGGATTTCAAACACTCCTTTCGAATGTAGGTTCTATTGAAAATAAAGGGTACGAATTTACAATGGGTGGAGATCCTTTTGTAGGTAAATTTAAGTGGAACACTAATTTTAATATTTCATTCAACAAAAACATAATAAAAAATCTGGGTGATAAAACGGAAATGGATTTTACTGCAACCAACGGAGGGTATGATGTAAGCGGTGGATTTATGCAATTACGTGTTGGAGGTTCTTTCGGAGATATGTACGGCTATAAAACCCTGGGGACCTGGAAAACCAGTGAAGCTGCACAGGCTGAAGCATTTGGTGCAATACCCGGAATGATGCATTGGGACGATCCAAACAAAGACGGAATAATAGATGTGAAGGATATTGTGAAAATTGGTCATTCACTGCCCAAATATACCTTTGGTTGGAACAACCGTTTTAGCTATGGAAATTTCGACCTTGCTGTGTTCATCACGGGAAGCGAAGGAAATCAGGTATTTAACATGGGACGAATTCGTATAGAAAGTCAATATGAAGGAACTAGCAAAGCTTTATTAAACAGCTGGACACCAACTCATCAAACGGACATACCGGCATATATTAAGGCTTCTACCTGGGCTACTTATCCAAACCTGGTTAGTACAAATACGATTAGTAACAGTTCTGATGCTCAGCGTATATCACGTTGGGTGGAAGATGCATCGTATATCAGGGTTAAGAATATTACGCTTGGATACACCCTTCCAGGAAGTTTGACAGAAAGGTACGGAATTTTAAAGTTCAAAGCTTTTGTAAGCGCTACCAATTTTCTGACTGCTACAAAATATACTGGTTTCGATCCGGAAGTGAGTTCTTTTAACGGGAATGACGCGCAGTTAGGTGTAGATTATAATAATTATCCTACTGCAAAGACAATGACTTTCGGTATTAATCTAACATTCTAATTAAAATTATTATGAGAAATAATATAAAAAACAGTATTGGCTGCATATTGCTGATAATTACAATAACAGTGGCTACATCATGTCATAAATTAGAGGTAATTCCTCAAAGCACTATAACCAATGCTAATTATGGTACTTCCGCAGTACAGATTGAAGCAGAGTACGCTGGCTCCATGAATTTTCTTTGGGGTAAATATTATGGTTATGGTGTTGCCGGCGATCGTACCCCGGATGTTGTTTTTATAAACGACGATCAATTACTGGGAGGGAACCTGCAGGTCGCCGCAAACCTTGGCGATATGTTATGGTTGGCTCATTACCAGGCATTGGTAAATATTAATAATGCCCTTGGATCTATCAAAAAAGGGATGGTGAAGGAAACGCCAGCAGTAATTGCCGAGTTGGAAGCTCAGGGGAAATTTTTACGGGGATTTAATTATTTCTATTTAACAAGAATGTTTGGAGATATCCCATTGTTTACGGAAGATTCAGATCCTACTGCTTTAGTGGCTCGTACCCCTGTTAAAGACGTATATGCATTAATTGTCAGTGATTTACAATTTGCAGCTACCAATCTTCCTGCGTCTTGGTCAGGAGCACCCGGAAAACAAACCAGTGGTGCCGCAAATGCCATGTTGGCCAAAGTATATCTGACTATGGCGACCTATCCATTGAACGATCCGACAAATTACCAAAAAGCAGCTGATGCAGCGCAGACTGTGATCAATTCAGGTATTTATTCTTTAACTACCAATTGCAACGAGGTATTTCTTCCGGCTAATACCTATTCTCCTGAAATGATTTGGGCTTTCAATTCAGTGTACTCCGACAAGTCAAGCGCAGCAAGAGGCTGGGCTCCGGCAGAATGGTTAGATGGAGGATGGGATGCCTGCAAAGTTGATACTGCCTTCGAACATCATTGGCCTTCTCAACCTCGTAAAGATGCCTATTTGCTTTTAAATTTAACAGGTGCGCCAGGTGTGGTGAGTTATACTACTGATTTTGCAAACCCAAATCCGTGGTGTAAAAAGTTTTTCTTCTATTTAGATCCGAATGATTTCATGAACAATACCTGTGCAAACAATATGCCATTACTTAGGTATGCAGATGTATTGCTTATGTATGCTGAGGCTGCAAACCAGGCTACGGGAGCTCCAACCCAGGCTGCTTGCGATGCCGTCAACAAAGTCATTGACAGAGCAAATGGTTATGTGCCAAACATAGGGCATCCATTACTTACACCAGCCATGGGAAAACAAGCTTTTGATGATGCAGTGATTCAGGAAAGAAGCTGGGAATTATGCTTTGAGTGGCCTGACAGATGGTCTGATATTACCCGAAAACGGATTTTGGATAAGGTGTCAGCTCCATATCCTCAATACCTGTCACACTATACACCAAATGATTACCTGTTTCCGATCCCGCAAAATGATCTGAAACTGGATAAATTGCTTACCCAAAATCCCGGATATCCACTTCCTCAATAATTTGGTTGTTAGTTGATTGTTGTTAGTTGGTTTCAAAATAGTGAGCTTTGAAAATTAAAACCTTCAAGGCTCCTATTTAAAACTTTCAGGAATTTGTAATGCATTAGGCTGTTGACTTAACAGTTCTGGTCTTTATAACAATCCATCGAACTTCAATCAAAAATTCATCGACAAATACTATCAAGTAGCTAATACCCTATAGGTAACTATTACAGTATCTTTAATAGTCTGGTACAAACTTATTACTGAAAATCCATTTTTATAGATTAGGTAAATGCTGAACAAGATAAAGGTCTTATCATTATTATTTGGCTGCATTTTTTCAAATGTAACTCAGTCCAAAATTACGGCTACACAAATGGGTATGCTTGATTTCAAAATTAGCCAGAACCTTACAGCCTCAGATATGGATGGCACCAATGATGTGACCGATAAACTGCAGGCTGCGGTGAACGAGGCCAGCCAGAGCGGAAAGTCGTTGTACATTGCTTCCGGAACGTATTTGGTTTCAAACCAGATTAGGTGTGTTTTGACCATCAAAAACTGGGTATCGAGTACCCCGGTGAACATCATTGGTTCGTCGGTAAAGCACCCGGTCATCAGACTTGCTGACAACACGGCAAGTTTCCAGGGTGCTAACCCGAAGGCTGTTATTCACTATACAAACAGTGATCCTGCGACCTACGGAACTGACGCGGTGATGGAAGGCGGCATTCGTGCGGTGGATTTCGACCTTGGAGCGGGCAATATCAACGCGGTTGCCCTTTATTGGGGATGTGCCCAGTACTGTTATATAGAAGACATTAACATCAATGCACGCGATGGCTTTGCGGGACTGACCGGTATTGGTGGTGCAAACCAATTGCTGGCCAACATCACAGTTGACGGTGGAAAATATGGCCTCTACCTTCCCAATAACAATGAAGGAGTTTCGTGGGGAATGCCCGGTTCACCACAAAATACCATAACGGGTTGCACCTTTACCAACCAGTCTGAGGAAGCCCTTTGGCTGCGCGGGTGGGGCGGAATTACGCTGATCGGAACAACCATCGTAAAAAGTTCGGGAATAGCCATCAATATGGCTTGCGAGACTTATGCCGCTGTCGTTCAGTTTCCATTTTCAATGATCGATTCCCGAATAGAGTTTACTAATCCTCAGAAATCTAATGTTGGCATACAGAATCTTCTTCATGGCGATGTTTCCTTGCGTGGAGTTTATATAAAAGGTGCCGGAAAGCTTTGTGATAATGCCAGGGATGAAGATCTGACACCTCAGGCAACATTTTCGGATTGGACGCATGTGGTTCGGTTCAATTATATCGACAAATCTCCCCGCAATGATGATAAGGGCAACCTTTATGCAGGTTACCATTTCAATGCCCTCTCCGGAACACGCTACAAATCAGCGGAAATTGAAAAGGATGGTGCCTCTCCACCTTCCGACCTGACATCCAGGCATATATGGGCATCAACCCCCTCATTCGAAGATGCTGATGCATTCCTGGTACCTGCCGGCTCAACCGCAACACAGATTCAATCCGCGATCAATTCGCACACCAAAGTTTGCCTGGCAAAAGGAACGTATTCCCTTTCCACACCGCTCACCCTCAAAGCCAACTCGATTTTCCTTGGGTGTCCGGGATTGGGGAGTTGCGGTTCAATACTCACCTATGGATTCACACCCTCTGTGCAAACCTGGCTGATTGAAACAGAGAACAGCACTTCAGCCATAACTTACCTGATGGATATATGCACCGACCCGGGAAATGCAAATTATCTGGGAAGCCTGCACTGGATGGCCGGTAAGAACTCCGTCATCCGAACTGTAAGGTTTGATAAGAGTTGGGATGCTTATGAGATGGACCTGATCAGGATGTATTTCTCAGGTAATGGCGGTGGCCGCATTTTCAACTATCAGGATGAGAAGAATGTGAATGGAGCCAGTAGCCTGAATAGCCTGAATCACCGAAAAGTGAAGGTTTCCGGAACTTCTCAGCAATTGACCTTCTATGGGCTAAATCTTGAAAGAGGGGGTGCGTACACGATTCAATCCTCATTCCCCATGATAGAAATGGTCAATTCTTCCAATATCGAAATATTAAGCGCGAAATCCGAAGCACAGCAGCCTTACGCACAAATTAACAATTGCAAAAATATCTTCCTCACAAATATTATTGATTATGCTCCCACCGGACAGGGGAAAACGAAACAGAATTACATTGAGATTACTGGGGCAAGCGATAGTGTGGAAATATCTAACGCGATGTTTCTTTATCCTCCCGATGCTACTTATAAAATTGTGGCCGATCCCTGGTATTCCAACACCCCTGACCGAACCATGCATTTAGGGCTCTACCACCGGAACTTTACCTCTTTTTTCAGTGCCGATTCGGTACCTCAGCCAGTTATTATAGACCCTTCAAAGCTCAATAAATTGAGTATTTACCCGAATCCAACCAATTCGGACTGCAACATTCTCTACGCTTCAAATCAAATCTTGACCATGCGGGGTTCCATTTTTAATATGTCAGGGAGTATGGTCAACTCGTTTCTCCTAAATAGCAACGAAACAAAAAAATTAGATCTTTCAAATGTTTCAAGTGGGATATATTTTATTGTTCTTCAAACACCCAAGGGACAAAAGGATTGTTTAAAGGTTATAAAATACTGATTAATAAAGTTTTATAAAATGAAAATTTTAAAAAAGATAATCAATACCAGATGAAAAAAGAAAAGATGAAGTTGTATTTCTTAATGGTTGCATATATCAGTTTTAATACACTTACGCTTTTTGCATCAGGTTTGCGTTCCCGTGACAATTTTAATGAAGGATGGAAATTCTATCAGGGTAACTTTCCTGAAGCAATACATCCCCTATTCGATGATTCGCAGTGGCGCACACTTAACCTCCCGCACGATTGGAGTATTGAAGGCGAATTCTACGAAAAAAATCGGTCCACTTTCGGTGCCGGTGCTTTGCCGGGCGGAACAGGCTGGTACAGGAAATCTTTTCAGGTAGAAGCATCGGATAAGGGTAAACTCATTTCTGTTGAATTTGATGGAGTTTACCACAACAGTGAAATCTGGATCAATGGAAAGTATTTAGGCAAAAGACCATATGGTTACTCTTCATTCAGATATGAACTTTCTCCTTATTTAAATTTTGGTGACAGTACAAATGTCATTGCCGTCAAGGTGGACAATTCGCTGGAGCCAAATTCAAGATGGTATTCAGGCTGTGGTATTTACAGGAACGTTTGGCTGGTAAAAACCGGTACTGTGGCTGTTGACCATTGGGGAGCCTTTGTTACCACACCTCAGGTCGATGACAAAAAAGCCACGGTAAACATCAGCATCAAGATAAGGAATAGCTCAGGTTTGCCTTTAACTGTTCCAGTAAAATCAGGCATTTACGACGATGAAAACAAACTCATTGCTGAGATCATCACTTCAAAAGTTACGCTTAAAAATCCTGAAACTGTTGTTGATCAAACACTTATCGTAAAAGACCCTTCGCTTTGGTCGGTTGATCAGCCTAATCGCTATCATGTTATCACTAGTATTTCCCAAAAGAAAAATATGCTCGATGAGTATGAAACTCCTTTCGGAATCAGGACATTTAATTTCGATAGCAATAAAGGCTTTACACTAAACGGCAAACCACTAAAAATCAAAGGTGTTTGCATCCATCACGATCTGGGATGTCTTGGTGCAGTCATCAATACCCGTGCATTGGAACGCCAGCTTGAACTACTAAAGGAAATGGGATGCAACGGTATCCGAACCTCACACAATCCTCCGGCACCCGAGCTCCTGGACCTTTGCGATAAAATGGGGTTCATCGTGATGGACGAAGCTTTTGATGTGTGGAAGAAGAAGAAACGAGAGTTCGACTATGCCCTTGATTTCGACCAATGGCATAAACGCGACCTTCAGGATATGGTGCTGCGCGACAGGAATCACCCAAGTGTTTTTATCTGGAGTATTGGCAATGAGATCGTTGAACAGAAGGACAGCACTGGGGTAACTATTGCGAAAGAGCTTGCAGGAATAGTCCGCGAGTTGGATCAATCACGACCCGTTACTGCCGCCCTTGATGAAGTGCCATTTCCGGAAAATTACATTATGAAATCAGGGGCATTGGACCTTATCGGGTATAATTACCATCAGGAGATCTTTGCCGATTTTCTTAAAACTTTTCCCGGTAAAAAGTTTATAGCCACTGAAACCACTTCGGCATTGGCAACCAGGGGTAGTTACGATATGCCGGCCGACACCGTACACCGCTGGCCGGATGACTGGAAGAAAACATTTTCTGGTGGGAACGCCGATTTGAGTTGTTCTTCATACGACAATTGTGCAGTTCCGTGGGGTTCAACACACGAAGAAACCTGGAAAATCATTAAAAAATACGATTTTCTTTCGGGAATGTTTGTCTGGACCGGCTTCGATTACATTGGTGAACCTACACCATACGTTTGGCCTGCGCGCAGTTCATACTTTGGCATTCTCGACCTTTGCGGTTTCCCGAAAGATGCTTTCTACATGTATAAAAGCGAATGGACCAATGAGCCGGTTTTGCATATTTTCCCACATTGGAACTGGAAGCCGGGTCAAATAATAGATGTTTGGGCCTATTCGAACTGCAACGAAGTGGAACTCACAATTAATGGCCGTTCGCTGGGTGCACAGCACAAAACGGGAGATCAGATCCATTTCAGCTGGAAAGTTCCCTATGAGGCTGGTACATTGCATGCAATCGGCAGAAATAATGGGAAAGAGATAATTACAGATGAGATAAAAACATCGGGACTTCCTGCTAAAATCAAGCTGAAGCCCGACAGATCTGCAATTCATGCTGATGGAAATGACCTTTCTTTTATTACCGTTCAAGTGGTTGATAAGGATAATAATCCAGTTCCTTACGCCGACAATCTGATCTATTTTTCAGTTCAGGGTGATGCTTCAATTGCCGGCGTGGATAACGGAAGCCCAACCAGCATGGAATCATTTAAATCGCACGAGCGCCGCGCATTTCACGGGAAATGTCTTTTGGTGATAAAAGCGGGAAAAACAGAAGGTTCAGTCAAAGTTAATGCTACGGCTGAAGGGTTACAAACAGCTGCTGAAGTACTAAGACTTAAATAATAAAAAACGATGAAGAAGAACTTTCAAATCCTGGTCATAACAGGAATTCTGCTTGTCATCACTGTTGGAATGGCCTTTGCGGCAGAAAAGCTTCCTGCGCCTTTTGTCATTCTTCCGCAACCACAAAACCTTGTTTTGCTCAAAGGTTCTGGGCTTGAAGCCGGAAAACTTCATCAGCTTATCCTGAAAGGTGATTTCAAGCGTCCGGTAATGGGAAATTTGCTTTCTCAGCTGATTATCGGGAAAACCGCCGGAAAGGGAACGCTAGAACTCATTCTGGATAAAAACCGGACTGCAATTCCTTCGGAAGAGGGTTATATCATGACGATTTCAGACGATAAAGTAGAAATCCTGGCCAATGGTGAAGCTGGTTTGTTTTACGGTTGCCAGTCACTTGAACAACTTTTGGAAGATGCACGGGATTATCAGAAGCCTGTTCCGGCATGTAAAATCACCGATTATCCTGCCCTTTCCTACCGGGCTGTTCATTGGGATGTGAAGCACCATCTTGATCATATGAATTATTACTACGAAAGCATTGATCGGCTGGCACGTTATAAAATCAATGCGATAGTATTTGAGTTTGAGGATAAACTGCGGTATCGTCGTCAGCCACTTGTTGGCGCTCCTCATTCGATAAGCATTGACGAGATGGCGGCCCTCACTCACTATGCACGGGAACGGCACATCGAGATCACACCACTTGTCCAGGGATTAGGTCATGCTACATTCATCCTGAAACATCAGGAATATGCCAATCTGCGAGAAATGTCATGGAACCGCTGGGCATTTTGCCCATTGAATGAAGGTACTTACCAGGTTCTTTTCGATTTGTATAGGGATGCCATCGATGCGACACCGGGTTCAAAATACATTCATATTGGGGGTGATGAAATCGGAAATATCGGATTATGCCCGCGCTGTAAGCCTACAGCTGAAAAGGAAGGAATGATGGCTCTGAACCTCTATTGGCTGAAACGGGTTTGCGAATTTGCCAAAGAAAACAACCGGATTCCGATTTTCTGGGATGATATGCCTTTGAAATATGCAGGTGTAGTAGAAAGTGCTGATAATGATAGTCTTTCTGATTCAGAACTTGATGAAATCTGGCAAAAAGGAATACCTAAATTAGACAGTTTGCTTACCGATTTCCCAAAGAACTGCGTGTACATGCGATGGAATTATTCAATGGCCAGACAACCTGGAAACATTCGGATACTCGACTGGTACAAAAGCCGTGGCTTGCAGGCTATGATTGCTACTGCAACCAATGCTCAGGGGGGCATCCTGTTTCAAACAGACGAACGGAACCTAGGCAATACTTCAACAGGTATTTCAACAATCCGAAGTTTTATTCAACTGGCTGCAGAGAAGAAAATCAGCGGAGAACTTTGTACCGCATGGGATGACCGGGCACCCCACATGGAAAATCGGTGGCGTGGATTTATTGCTTCAGGTGAATACGGATGGTCACCTAACGGCCGGTCGCTGGAAGAATTTGACAAGGCCTGGCTTCAACGCGAATTTGGTTTGTCCATACCTGACTATTACAGTTTTAACCAAAAGCTGAGAATAGGTTCTATGTTAAGGTATGAAGCATTTTTCAGGAATGGGGACCTTTTGAGCGATGAAAATGGATTACAGAGCGTAGTTCAGCTTGAACATTGGCTCACGCCGCTTGAAGGTCAGGAAAAAAGGTGCTTTGATTATACAAGCAAACTGATAGACCTGCCCGATTTGAATTCGCCTGGTTCATGGAGCAGAAAATACAAAGTCCGGCTTGACGAGTCGTCCATTGAAATAAATAATTTCGAAAGTACCTCTGAAAGGTTAGCAGAATTGTATAATTCATGTAAACGAAACAGCTATTACTGGAGTTTATCGAAATCACTTTACAATTTTCAAATTTCTGCACCACGCATTTTATTGGCTTTAAAAGATTGTGATACTGCTGATAAAGCCAAACAGAAGGCTGGAATTGAAAATGTAAAAAAGGCAATGAGTGATTTTCAGCAGACCTGGGAGGATGTAAAATTAGTTTACAGCCAAACAAGTTTTATCACAAATCCTCCAAATTTTATCCCGGACCGGTATTTTCATTTGGCCAGCCAACGCGAAGACCTGAGCTGGATGATACAAGCTGAACAGCTTTATTATGGTATGATTGATAAATGGTTACATAGTGAGCATTAATTCTTTGGAAAATGAGTATTCAAATTTGTCTATTAATAGCTATTTCGGCATATTTTATTATAAATCCTGCTATTCCGTGTTTGAAAGCCTTTACCTTGAAAAACTGGAATTCTCCGGATTTGACAGTACTGACTATCAGAAAGATTAAAACTTTATTTAAACAATTAGGAGCTAAATTATGAAAATAAATTTCATTGTAATTTTCGTTTTGCTTGCAATAACAAGCTTTGCTCAGACTAAAATGGAGAGGAAGCCATTGCCTTTTTCCGAAGCTTTGCCTGAAAGCGTAAGCATGTCAACTGAACGTCTTACCCGAATTGATAGCATGTGTTTAAAGGCGGTTTCAAAAGGTGATATTCCGGGTGCCGTCGCACTGGTAGCCCGAGATGGTAAAATCGTTTATTACAAGGCATTTGGAAAGGCTGATAATCCCTCGGACCGGGCGATGAAGCGTGATGATATTTTCCGGATTGCTTCGCAAACCAAAGCCATTACTGCTACCGCAGTGATGATGCTTTGGGAGGAAGGCAAATTCCAACTGGACGATCCGATTTCGAAGTATATTCCTGAATTTAAGAACCCTCAGGTTTTAAAAACATTTCAATTTAGCGATACAAGTTATACAACCGTGCCTGCCAAAAGCGGAATCACCATCCGCCAGTTGCTTTGTCATACTTCTGGGTTAGGGTATGGGTTTATTTCAGATGCCGTGGACGAAAATTTCAAATTGTTGTATCAAAAATATGGTGTGGTTGATGCCTGGACAACCGCAAATATCAGTATAGCAGAAAACACCCGGAAAATGGCCAGACTCCCCTTGCATTTTAGTCCGGGAGAGCAATACAAATACAGCAATGGACTTGATGTCCTTGGTTATCTGGTTGAAATTGTTACAGGAACGCCACTTGACCTTTTCTTAAAAACAAGGCTTTTTGAACCCCTTGGCATGAACGACACCTGGTTCTATTTACCGGCTGACAAAGTAGGACGGTTAGTTTCTCTTCAGAAACCTGAAAATGGGAAATGGGTTCATTATCCGATTACAGGGTATGATCCTGACTTTCCGGTTACCGGTGCCAGAAGATTTTTGTCCGGCGGTGCAGGTCTGTGCAGTACTGCGAAAGATTACGCCACATTTTTGCAAATGTATCTTAATGGAGGCGAATTCAACGGTAAACGCTTCCTGAGTCGTACAACGATTCAGACAATAATGGCCGATCAAAACGGCAAATTCATTGATGAAACCGGCAACAAATATTATGGCCTGGTATTTTCGGTGGTTACTCAAAAAGGACAGAACTATGGGGGTTTGGGCAACGCAGGTACCTTTGGCTGGGGTGGACATTTTAATACTGAATATTTTGCTGACCCGAAAGAAAAAACTATAGGCATTTTGATGAAACAAACACAGGAAGAAACATCTGATGAGACTGACTTGAGGTTTCAGATGCTGGTCGGTCAGGCAGTGGATGATTAATAGATGGACTATCAATAAAATATCATTATGTAGTTGATTGTCAGAATAATGTATATGCAATAAATATGGAGTAGATGTTTACGCAATTAATGGAAAGGCCATTTATTATGAAAAGAATAAAACACTCATTAGTCGTTATAGTACTGATAGTGTTTGTATTATCTTGTGGTAGAGATCGAAGGCCCTTTTATAAAGATCCTGAAGCAAAAACAGAGGATCGTGTAAAGGACCTATTGCAACGGATGACTTTGGAAGAAAAAATTGCACAATTATCGGAGGCAAGTTGCGATAATCTGAAAGAAGACAATAAGGCTACGACTAGACAATTTTCATTTGAAAAGAATAAAAATGGAATAGGCACCATTGATGGGTTTACTTTGTCAGTTACAGATTACGCCAATGCTGTAAATACAATTCAGAATTTTTTAATAAACAAAACACGCCTTGGGATACCTGCTATATTTTTAAGTGAGTGTTTACATGGACTTGTTCAGAACGGAGCAACAATATATCCTCAATCCATTTCAATGGCAAGTAGCTGGAATCCTGATCTGGTATGGCAGGTTGGATGTCAGATCAGGAAAGAAGTAAAAGCAATTGGGGCATCACAGGTTCTCAGTCCTGATTTAGATTTGGCCAGGGAGCTTAGGTGGGGTAGGGTTGAAGAAACGTATGGGGAAGATCCATTCCTGGCTTCAAGAATGGGAGTAGCCATGATAAAGGGCTTGCAGGAAGGAGATAAACCAGATGGAACCTTATTGATAGCCACTGCCAAGCCATTTTTAACCTACGGTGCACCCTATGGAGGACTAAATCTGGCTTCAACACCGGGAGGATGGTATGATCTGTATAATACATATCTCCCACCATATATGGCTGCAATACAGGAAGCTAATGTTCTGTCGGTAATGACTGCCTACAACTCTTATGACGGTGAAGCCTTGAATGCAAATAAAGAAATATATACTGATTTATTAAGGACAATATTGGGCTTTAAGGGATATGTGTATTCCGACTGGGGCGCAGTAACTATGCTGCATGATTCACATAAAGTTGCAGATACCCGGGCAACAGCAGCAAAATTAGCTCTGGAAGCTGGGGTTGATCTGGAAGCACCTTCCCCTGAATGTTTCCAGTATTTGGATAGTCTTGTGCGAAAAAAGATTGTAAGTATGAAAACTATTGATAGTGCAGTAGCGAGGATTTTGTACGTAAAAATAGTATCAGGCCTGTTTGAGCATCCTTTTGTAGATGCTTTAAAAATAAAAGAATATAGGCATGTTCAGAATTCTGTTTTGTTAGCTAAAAAAATGGCAGATGAGAGTATTGTTTTATTGAAGAACGAAAATAACCTGTTACCCCTTGAAATTGCTAAAATAAAATCTATTGCAGTAATTGGGCCGAATGCTGATCAGGTGCAGTTCGGCGATTATTCATGGAGCAGAGATAATAAAGATGGAGTTACAGTACTTGAAGGTATAAAGAGAATTGCAGGAGACAAATTAACTGTTAATTATGCAAAAGGATGTGATTTAGTTTCACTTAACAGCTCAGGTATCGCTGAAGCAGTTCAAAAAGCAAAAAGAAGTGATGTGGCAATCGTAGTTATTGGTACAGCAAGTGCATCTTTAGCCCGTGATTATTCTAATTGTACAAGTGGCGAAGGTTTTGACTTATCGGATCTCAATCCAACAGGCGTGCAGAGTGACCTTGTCAAAAAAATATTTGAAACAGGCATACCAACCATTGTTGTACTGGTTCAGGGAAAGCCATTTTCAATTCCATGGATAAAAAATAATATACCGGCTATCATTGAGTCCTGGTATCCGGGCGAAATGGGAGGATTATCAATCGCTGAAGTCTTATTCGGCAGGATAAATCCTTCGGGCAAAATACCGGTTTCTTTTCCTAAAAGCGTAGGACACTTACCTTGTTTTTATAATCATTTGCCTACAGATCGGGGATTTTACGAGCAGCCTGGCGAAAATGGTCACCCAGGAAGGGATTATGTATTCTCATCTCCAGATCCATTATGGCCATTTGGCTTTGGGTTGAGTTATACTACATTTTTGTATGAATCAATGCAGCTATCGTCGGATAGCTTAACTTTTAATGATGAGTTAAAGGTGAAAGTCAACATCAAAAATACAGGAGGGGTGGAAGGTAAAGAAGTTATACAGGTTTATATCAGAGATCAATATTGTTCTGTTGCAAGACCAGTAAAAGAGTTAAAAGCTTTCAAAAAAATTAACATTGAAGCTAGGAGTACAAAGCAAGTTGAACTTAAAATCAGTCTAAAGGATTGCGGGTATTACAATAACAAAGGCAAATATCTATTGGAACCCGGATATTTTGACATCATGGTCGGCAGCAGTTCAAGTGATATTTATTTTAACAAGCAAATTTACATTCGATGAAATAGCCATGGTTGAGAAATCACAAACCGAAATGAATATTCCCGTATGGCTATTCCATGCGACCTTTAAAAAACAAATTATATACGCATGAAAAAGATTTTTGCAGTTTTACTATTTGTGTTTGCAATCTCATTGTTGGTAACGGGTCAGCAAACCATCCACAACGATAGTTTAAATATTACTGTTGGAACAAATACATTCTGGTGGTCAGGAGTCATTGAACATGGATCGAATATGCCAATGACACAGCCATACCAGTCTGATTTCAGGAACAACTGTTATACCAATCAGGTGCAGCCGTTGCTGCTTTCTTCTTCCGGAGTAGTAATCTGGTCAGAACAGCCATTTGCCATTCATTTTGTACCCGGCAAATTGAATATAAACGCCAAATCGACTGTTTTCCAACAAACTAAAGCAGGTAATACCCTGAAAGATGCCTATCATTTTTCCAGTAAAACATATTTTCCACCTTCCGGGGAGATGCCGGATTCTCTGTTGTTTTCTAGTCCGCAATACAATACCTGGATTGAGCTGGTGTACAATCAGAATCAAAAAGATGTTATGGCTTACGCCAGAAATATCCTTGCAAATGGTTTGCCAGCAGGTGTTTTAATGATTGATGATAACTGGCAGGAGGATTACGGGAACTGGAGTTTCCATCCGGCGAGGTTTCCGAACCCGAAGCAAATGATTGATTCACTTCACAACATGGGGTTTAAAGTGATGGTATGGGTTTGCCCTTTTGTAAGCCCCGACAGCTATATCTTTCGCGATTTAATATCCAAAAAATATTTCGTCACTGACGACAATGGATATCCGGCCATGATCAAATGGTGGAATGGTTCAAGTGCGGAACTGGATTTGACCAATCCTGATGCAACTACCTGGTTCAAGGCTCAACTAGACCGTTTGACCAAAGAATTTGGCGTTGATGGTTTTAAATTTGATGCCGGTGATTTTGAATTCTATGTTAATGTTCATTCGTTAAAACCAAACGTTTCACCGGCTGATCATTGCGAAGCCTGGGCGAAAATCGGACTTGATTATCCGCTCAATGAGTACCGCGCCATGTGGAAAATGGGAGGACAACCGTTGGGTGAGCGACTTCATGACAAAGAACATGGGTTTGAGGCTTTACAACAATTAATCCCAAATATGCTCGTCGAAGGTTTAATGGGTTATTACTTTTCCTGTCCGGATATGATCGGTGGCGGAGAAGTTACCTCATTCGAAAACAATAACCTTTTTGATCAGGAGTCAGTGGTTCGTTCTGCACAATGTCACGCTCTGATGCCAATGATGCAGTTCTCGGTAGCGCCTTGGAGGGTACTGGATCAGGAACATATGGAGGCAGTTAAAATTGCTGTAAAAATCCGTGAAAAGTTTAAAGGCTATATCCTGGAATTGGCTCAAAATGCCGCCAAGACTGGTGAGCCAATCCTGAAACCGATGGAATTTAATTACCCAAATCAGGGTTACGCTCAGATTGTCGACCAGTTTCTTTTGGGAGACACCATGCTTGTGGCTCCGGTTCTTGTAAAAGGAGCAACAACAAGAAAAGTGGTTCTTCCGGAAGGAAAATGGAAAAGTTTTGATGGGCAGGTTTTCAAAGGGCCAAAAACCGTTGAAATCAAAGTTGCCCTGAATGATTTGCCGTATTTTGAAAAAATAAAATAGGGACATGGAAAAAAAATGGACTTTGGAGCTTGAAAAAAAGCCTGACTTTGACAAGGCGATGGAACGAATTTATGCCTGGTACGAACAAGAGATGATTGATCGTCCGCCCATCAGATTTTCTGCACATAATGCTGAATACAGTGAAGCACATTTTCTCAAAGGCCGATCATGGGCCAGTTTAAAAGATCGCTGGTGGGATACCGATTATCAAATTGAACTGTTTGAAGATCAGTTGAAAAACTCTGTTTTTAATGCCGAGACTTTCCCAATTTTCTGGCCAAATCTTGGTCCTGAAGTTTATACTTCATTTTATGGGGTTGAGCTGGAATACAAAGAAGTCACTTCTTATGCCATTCCAAATATCAAGGATTGGTCTCAGTTGAATGACCTAAAGCTTGACGTGAACAATCCGTACTTCAGGAAAATTGATGAGATGACAAATGCCGCTCTTGAACGTTGTGCAGGCAAATATATGGTGGGCTATACTGATTTGCATCCCGGATTGGATTGTGCTGCTGCATTTCGCGACCCTCAGCAACTCTGTATCGATTTTTTGATTGATCCGCATGAAGTTAAGCAACTGATTGATATTTCCTCCCGGGATTTTGAGCAGATTTTCAATTATTTTGATTCGATTTTGAAGAAACATAACCAACTTTCGGTTGCCTGGATGGGAATTCCGTCTTTCGGGAAAATGCACATCCCAAGTTGCGATATCGCAAGCATGATTTCGCCCCAGCAATTCGAGGAATTCATCTTGCCTGGTATTCAGAAGGAAGTAAAATTAGTGAGCCACAATGTTTTCCATTTGGATGGAAAAGGAGTTGCCAACCATGTCGATCACTTACTCGACATTCCTGAAATTAATGCCATTCAATGGGTCCAGGGTGTTGGCGACGATTTTCCCATCATGCAGTGGGTCCCTTTTATTAAAAAGATCCAGGCTGCCGGAAAATCGGTTGTGGTTGATGTTCAGGTTTCTGAGCTGGAAAGTTTTATCAGCGAAATGGATTCGAAAGGATTAATGCTTTGTATTGCCGCAGACGAAAAAATCCAACCTGATATCATCAGGCGAATTGAAAAGTGGTAATAAAAGAATTACTAAAACTAACAAATTATGAAAAAAGCCGTAATTGCCTTTATTCTGGTTTTCTTAACCGCTGCATTTACTATTGCCCAAACTCCCTTTGCCCAATGGACAAAAAACGAACTGACTTTAAATAACGGAGTTGTTCAGCGGATTATTAAACTGCCAAACCCTCAGGGTGATTTTTTAACAACATCCTACAAACCAGTAGCTGGTGATTTTCAGTACTTTAAACCGTCAAATACAGATTTTCAGTTCGAAATTAATAATATAGTCTATTCAGGTAAAAGCGATTGGAGTATGGTTGATGTTAAGTCGATTAACGATTCGCGACAGGGTGATGGAGCAGCCGTTACCTTGCTGAGCGGAGATAAAAGAATTGAAGTCACGTTGAAATATCTGCTTTATCCCAATCTGCCGGTCGTTCGCAAGAGCCTGATTGTTAAAAATCTGAGCAGTTCAGAGGTTCCCTTGGAATCTGTAGATGTTGAGAAATTCGAGGTATCAAGGTATTCTGCGACGACTTTCAGCTGGATTTACAGCGATTACGGAAGGCGCAAGTCTATCGGACCTTATGAAGGAAATATGCAGGATGCACTTATGATTGTTCACAATATGGATTGGGAATCTGGAATTGTCATTGGTAACGAAGCATCGGGTGTGATGAAACGCACCTCTGTATTTTGGCAGGGACAGGATATTTGCAGTGGATTAACCCATAAAAATAACTTATTCCCATTCCGTAAATGGATCAAAGTCAATGAATCGTTTGAAACACCGCAGGTTTTCACTATGGTGTACAATCATCAAAGAGATCCTGAAGAGATTTTAAATACTGCAGTGCCCGATTTTATTCGCAAGCACATGGGAATCCGTCTTTCTGAACTAAAAGAAAAACCAACTTTTGTTTACAATAATTGGTGGCCTTTTGAAAAGAATATAAATGAAAAATTAATTAGAGAATTGGCAAAAGTTGCTGCTGATGCCGGGATGAAGGAATTTGTAATCGACGATGGATGGCAGGACAGTTATGGGGACTGGGGTATCGATAAAACAAAATTTCCTAATGGTTTGAAACCTGTGTTTGACTACATCAAATCTCTGGGAATGAAACCAGGACTTTGGCTAAGTGTAGGCAGTGCATCTTCAAAAAGCAAAGTATTTAAGGAACATCCGGAGTGGTTTGGACGCGATATAAATGGGAATTTCGAAAACCTTTTGTCGGAAATGCCAAACGAGGATTATGTTAGGACAGCCTGTTTTTCTACCGGATGGAAAGATTATATCAAAGAGATCCTGTTGAAATTGAGTTTGGATTACGGCCTGGAATATATGAAGCTTGATTTTGGCATTGTAACAAGTCCATATGCTTTTAACAATGAAAATTCAGGTTGTTACGCAACAAACCATACAGGGCATAAAGATCATCATGAATCGTTGTTTGTAAACTATGAAAGGATGTGGAAACTCTTTGATGAACTCCATGTAGCTAAACCTAATCTATTCATTGACTGCACTTTTGAAGCAATGGGAGGTTTGCAGTTAATTGATTATGCCATGTTAAAACACGCTGAAGGCAATTGGCTATCGAACTTTGATGGCCTCTCAGGAGAAAAAACGGATCTCAGAGTCCGGAATATGGCCTGGTGGAGGTCTCCGGCCATACCCGCAACAGCTTTGGTAATAGGCAATCCGCAAATGGATGACAAAGGTTGGGAAATGCATATCAAATCGTTGGCAGGGGCTTTACCGATCATGTTGGGTGATCCGCGGGAACTTTCTGCAGTCGATTTCAAAATATACCGCGGCTATGCCAATTGGCTACAAAATATGAATTCAAAATATGATATTATGAGTTACAGGCAGGATCTGCCGGGATTTGGAGAACCCCAAGAAGGCAGATGGGATGGTTTTCAACGGATTAATACAGATACGAAAACAGGCGGTATAATCGGTGTTTTTCGTCAGGGGGCTGCTGAATCAGAACGAATAGTGACCGTCAAATACCTTGATCTGGTAAAAAACTATGAGGTGAAACTGATGAACGGAGAAGTCATCACATCTTTGACCGGCCATGATCTTCAGTCTAAAGGGTTTGCTGTAAAGCTGGATAAGCTGTATTCAGGAGAGCTTTTTGAGATAAGTGCAAAATGATTTCCGGAATTCAGTATTTTTTGAAATGTAAATTAATTTAATGATTATCAAATGATAGCACTACTAAAAATGAAATCAGGAAAAGCGCTGATTCTGGCAATTCTGTTTTTTATTCTGGAATCAGCTTCTTCTGAAGCTCAGACAACCCAGGTCAGAGAGAAATTATTATTCAACACCGATTGGAAATTCACTTTAAGCGACAACCCGGAATACAGAAACCCGGATTATAATGATGACTCATGGCGGACGCTTAACCTTCCTCACGACTGGAGCATTGAAGGTGATTGCCTGGAATCGAGAGGCGGCTCCACAGGCTTTTTCCCAATTGGGATTGGATGGTACCGCAAGACTTTTGTCCTACCTGAAACCATGAAACAAAAGCAGGTGATCGTTCAATTTGACGGCGTGTATATGAATAGCGAAGTGTGGATCAACGACCATTTTTTAGGCCGTTATCCGTATGGCTTTACGACTTTCCAATACGACCTAACCGAATTCCTTAAAAAAGGTACTGGAGAAACTAATACAATAGCCGTTCGAGTCGATAACTCACTCAAAGAATCAACCAGATGGTACACCGGATCTGGCATTTATCGGAATGTTTGGCTTGTGGCAACCAATTTCGTCCATTTCGATAATTACAAAGGCGTATTGGTAACTACTTCTGAAGTCTCAATTGAAAAAGCAACCGTGAATGTAAACTATGAATTTGCTTCCAATTTTTTCTCGTATAAAGATTATGAAAAATGGAAAGCTGATCAATGGAATTACAAACCGGAATTAGTAACAAAAACCTTACTGTTCAGGTCAGTTATTACCGACAAAAATGGAAATGAATTAGCAAGGAATGAGAAAGAAAAACAATGCACTAACTTTCAGTCTTATAATCAAATAAATCAACAAATCCAGATCGTTAAACCCAGGATTTGGTCGTCTAAATTCCCTGAAATATATGATCTGAAAAGCGAAATTATTTGCGACGGTAAGGTTATTGATGACCAGGTAACCTCCTTTGGAATTCGTAAACTTGAATATATTCCCGGGAAAGGGATGTTTGTAAATGATAAACCTGAAAAACTGAAAGGGGTTTGTCTGCATCAGGACGCCGGTTCATTTGGTGTTGCAGTGCCCATTCAGGTTTGGCGAAACAGGTTGCTGAAACTAAAGGAAGCAGGTTGCAATGCGGTTCGCACAGCTCACACTCCTTTTGCTCCTGAGTTTTACGACTTATGCGACAGCCTGGGCTTTTATGTGATGGATGAAGCATTTGACGAATGGACAACCGATTGGTTTTACAATTACACCGCTAATACTCAGGGCAAAGCGCAAAATGGGTATCATCTTTACTTTAACCAATGGGCCGAAACTGATTTGAAAGCTATGATCCAAAGAGACCGTAACCACCCATCAATAGTTATGTATAGCATTGGAAATGAAATTCCCGACCAGAAAGCATCCTGCGGTACCGGAATTGCAAAAAAACTGATAAGCATTTGCCATAATGAGGATAACACACGACCTGTTACATCAGGTTGTAATGAATATATGTATTCAACCCAAAACGGTTTTATTGATGCACTTGATATTTCAGGGTACAACTACATTGACAGGGATTTTGGAGATAAAATGTACGGTCCGGAATATCAAAAGCGGCCTGATAAACTTTGCATTGGAACTGAGACGAACAAGCAACTCCCGAGTTTTATTTGGTGCCGGGATAAGGATTATGTCATTGGTGGATTTATATGGGTGGGAATTGACTATTGGGGCGAGTCTGATGAATATCCTCGACGTGGATTTTTTCGGGGAATTTTGGATCTCTCCGGTTTTGAAAAGCCTGAATATTATCTATTTAAAGCTTATTGGAACGAAAAGCCTACAGTCCATTTAGCCGTATCAAAAACCAGCAAGACTGAATCGAGATGGGACTGGAAGTCGGCGGAATCGAAATGGAACTGGATCCCTAAGGATAGCGTATCTGTTTATGTTATTTCCAATTGCGACGAAGTGGAGCTATTCCTCAACAACCGTTCGCTCGGTACCAAGGTAATCGACAAGAACCTGAATTATTACGGAATTTGGCCGTTGAAATACAAGGAAGGGACTTTGAAAGCTATAGGCTATATTGCAAAAATAAAAGTAGCTGAGGATGTATTGAAAACTGCAGCCGAGGCATCCAAACTAATTGCAAAGCCTGATAAAACTTTATTAAAAGCGGATGGCAAAGATATTTCGATGATAGAAATTTCGATTGTTGATAAAAATGGAACACTCGTCCCGGATGCAGCAAATGAAATCAAGGTAAACATTCACGGTGAAGCTGCGCTTATCGGCCTTGACAATGGTGATATTTATTATACCGGGCTTTTCAAAACCAATATCCGAAAGCTTTTCAAGGGAAAATTGATGGTTACAGTTCAAAGTACAACTGATGCCGGAACTGCAACTCTTGAACTAATTTCAGAAAAGACAGGAACCCTGAAGGTGCCGCTGAAATCTGTAAGGTGATGGAAAATTTAGCGAATTACCAGACCAATACCGAAATAGATATGTCAGTCAACCTATTCTTGAAAACTAAAAACACCCTTATTATCCCAATGCTTATTCTTGGTGTTTTATACTTTGTGATTGGCTTCGCTGTGGGCATCAGTGGATTTCTAACCCCTTTTCTCAAAGATGCCTTGCATCTTACGGTTACTCAATCTTATTTGATTCCTGTTGCCATTTTCTCTGCATTTGTAATTTTTGGCGCACCCGCCGGCTGGGTTGTCAGAAAAACAGGATATAAAAGAAGTATGGTATTTTCCCTTTTTATAATGGGATTAGGGATGGTTTTGTTTGTTCCATCCGCTGACAGGGTAAGCTTATCAACTTTTTTAATGGCCCTTTTTGTAGTCGGAATTGGGAAAACACTTTTGCAGGCGTCTGTTAATCCATATGTTACTATTGCTGGATCAATGGAAAGCGCTGCCAGCCGGATGTGTTTAATGGGAATAATGAATAAACTGGCATGGTGGATAGGCCCCGTTTTTCTTGGCTTGTTTCTGAATTTAAATAACGTAAAATTAAGTCAGGTCGCGGTTCCGTTTTATATTGTATCAGCTATTCTGGTGGCATTAGGAGTATTCATGAACTTTGCTCCTTTGCCTGAAGTGAAAGCTCCTGGTGAAAGCAGAGGCGATCAAATTGATGAAATTCCAGACCAGGTTTCCAAATCAAGCATCTTTCAATATCCACACTTGTTTCTCGGCGTTTTGGCTTTGTTTTTTTATATCGGAGTTGAAGTGTTGCCAATGGTTTCTATCATCGGTTTTGCTAAAACCATTTATGGACAGAGTGCTACAAATCTCGAAGGATATGCTAAGTATGTTCCAATCGGCATGTTTGTTGGTTATATCTTTGGAGTATTGATGATTCCAAAGATCATCTCTCAGACAAATGCCCTTAACCTATTCGCAATTATTGGGATTATCGCTTCTGGCGGCATAATATTTTTAACTGGTAGGATTGGAATCTATTTATTAGTAGCAATTGGTTTTGCAAATTCAATTATGTGGGGAGCAATCTGGCCGCTTGCCATTGCCGATTTGGGAAAATTCACAAAAACCGGTGCATCATATATGGTCATGAGCTTAGTTGGTGCAGCGATCATTCCATTGATTTTTGGATATATCATTGATATTTTTAAGAAGGACGAAATTGCAACTGTAAATGATTATCAAAACGGATACTGGATATTCATTCCTGCTTATCTATTCATATTTTATTTCGGCAAAATTGGATATAAAATTCGAACAAAAACGATATAAACAGCTGATAATAAATAATATAAATTAATACAAAAAATGAAAAGAGGCGATGAAGTAAGGGCACTCAATAAATTAAGTGCTGAAGAGGTTAAAGTCAAAGCTGGCAAACACTTGATTATTTTAAAAGATACCTGGGAAATCTATCAGTATTTCGCTGAGCATATGCGAAATCTGATTGTGAGCAACAATTCAAAGGGTAAAGAAACTGCCGGAATATTCCCATTTGGTCCCTGGCAGCAATATCCAATATTTGTAGAAATGGTGAACAGCGAACGCATCTCTTTAGCAAACGTTCACTTTTTCTTTATGGATGAGTATGCCGACATCAATGGAGTGGAGATACCTTCAACCCACTACCTGAGTTTGAGAGGACAATTGTATAAAATCTTCGAAACTATTGATAAGGAATTACTTCCTGATTTTTCAAAAGTCATCTTTCCTACAGCAGCAAATTTGAATCAACTAAGAGGATGGATCGCAGCCAAACATCTGGATGTTACCTATGCCGGAGTGGGAGTCCATGGTCACCTGGCCTTCAATGAACCAGAACCATGGGTAAGGAACACTGACCCGCGGGTTACATTTATCAATGACTTTACAGTAACATTAGGAGCAATCAGGTCCGGTATCGGTGGCGACCTTGAAAATTTCCCGCGCAGAGGAATTACAGTAGGACTAAATCAATTGCTCGCCGCAGATGAGGTATTACTAATGACAAGAAGTGGCATTCCCGGTATTGACTGGGCCACAACCGTTGTTCGTATCGCTGTCCTTGGTGAAATTGGCGACGATTATCCGGTTACATGGGTTCAGGAACATAAAAACTGGGTGTTATTTACTGATGAAGATACAATCAGAACTCCAATAAGTATTTAAGCAATTATAACAGACCTACAACCATGTCTTTGATTGAGAACAATGAACATGAAATTATAATTCCGAGGGCTTTTGCTTTTGCCATTGATGATTTAGGTTGGAATATTGGCACCAGTATTGGCGCAAATGGCGGCCAGGGACCCTATCGTACCGGCATTAATAAACGCATGGAGCAGAGTGATTACAGGGCCATTATAGAAGTAGGAAAAGCTGTTGGCGTCAGGATCCAGGGATTGTTTGTGCTGTGCGAGATGGACAGAGCTAATGTTTGTGCCAAATATCCGACAACTACGATGCATGGAAAAGATTGGGACAATTCAGAAATTGTATGTGATGAACAGAATGAAATAATGGCTTACGTTGGGGATAACGCTGCATTTCTTGAATTTGGTATACATGGGGTCGGACATGAATATTGGCCTGAGAAGATGCACAAAGTCAGGGCTGAATGGTATAACCGCGAGGATAAAAAACCCTGGCCGGAAGAGATCATGGTGGATCATTTCAGATGCTTTAAGGAAATCCTGGCCCAATATGGTCTGACCCCTGAAAACGGTCATTCGTTACCTGAAAGTTTTGTCCCCGGTTCTTACAGCTACTATTGGAATCCCGAGGAAGATTATAGCTTGGGTAAACTACTGCATCAAAATGGAGTTAAATATGCAAATACCGATTTTTCATTCATATCTGAGCTGAAACCACCCGAAGGAAAGAATAGCGGTGGCTTTGACCATGGTGTTCACGTGATAAACAGAATTAATTATGGAAATGAATGGTGGCGTCTTGGAGCACTCCCCTCGGTTCCCCTTGAAATTCAGGAAAGCGATATCATCGAATCCCATTGGGCTAACTGGCTGGCACAGGATTATTACCTCCAGCCACAGGTAACCAGACAATTTATTAGTTATTATAAAAGGGTACAAGAGACCCCTGGACGGTATGTGGCAAAGAACACTGAACAGTTGCATTCTCAATGGTTGTACAATAATTTCTCAAAAGTTACGGAAAAGCTTGAAAATTGTCTAGTGATTGACAATTCTGGCATGCCAGATGAAGTTTATAAAAATGATTTACTGGGGAATATGGTAATCAAGATAAAACTCAACAGGTACGAACATATATCCTCAGTCTCAATTGATCATCAAAAGATCTGCGGCTATCTCGAAGATGGTGGATTTGCCTTTCTATATCTTCCTATACTTGAGAAAAAGATCTACCGGCTGGAATATTCATTTGGCAGTCAACTAATGGAGAATTGCATTTTGAACGATGGTACCTATAATATTTATAGCATTGAGACGAGTGAAAACAATCTAAAGTTCAGGATAAAAATGTTTGGTAATCAATTTGTTAAACTGAAATGTGCTAAGCCTAAAACAATTGATTCATCAAATAATAATCTGCTAATCAAATCAACGGCGTATAATGAGAATCTAAACATGTTGATCCTGGAAGTTTCCGGCCGTGATTTTCAGGGCGAAAAGGGGATAATTACGCTTAACTTTTAATTTAAAAAATGAGCGATAAACTGCTTTTAGGAATTGATCTTGGGACTGGTGGGTGTAAAATTACAGTCATCGATGTGATTGGAAATATTATTGCTGAATTTTCGGAAGAATATGAAACCTATCATCCCAAGCCATCCTATAGTGAACAAAATCCTAGCGATTGGTTTTTAGCCCTAACCACCTGTTTGACAAAAATAAGAAAATCGAAAAATATTGATTTGAAAAACGTCAAATCGATCGCTGTTGATGGTTCAACACACAACGCAGTTCTTTTAGACAGGCAAATGAAGGTAATAAGGCCCACAATTATGTGGACAGATCAGCGAAGTGGGGATGAAGTAGCTTGCCTCGATAAAGGATGGGGAGCTGAAATTTTCGGGCTTACATATCATAAGGTTTCACCAACATGGACGCTTCCTCAATTATTATGGGTAAAGAACCATGAACCAGACAACTTTAAAAAGATCCACCGGATCATGTTCGTGAAAGACTACATCCGGTATTTATTGACAGGGAGTTGGGAAACTGATTTCATTGATGCTCAGGGAACCTTATTGTTTGATATTGGGAAAAAAGAGTGGTCAAAAGAGTTATGTCAATTGATTGGGTTACCAACTGAAGTATTGCCGCCTATATTTTCTCCGACTGATATTGTGGGCAAAATCACGATCGAAGCGTCTAAGATTACCGGGTTATCTGAAGGCACTCCTGTCGTATGCGGAACCTCTGACGTTACTGTCGAGGATTATGCTGCTGGAGCTATTAACGCTGGACAATGCGTCATCAAGTTAGCGACAGCTGGGAATGTCAATTTAATGACGGACAGTCCAAATCCAAATCCACGCACATTAACCTATTCGCATGTTGTCCCAGGCCTATGGTATACTGCTGCTGCTACCAATACAGCTGCCTATGCCATGAGGTGGTTTCGTGATAATTTCTGCTTTGAAGAAACTGAAAAATCAAGAGGTAGTGGGATTAACGAATACCAACTAATGGAAAATTTAATTATCTCATTACCTGTAGGTTCTGACGGCTTGATTTTTCATCCGTACTTATTGGGTGAGAGAGCTCCATATTGGGATCCACATTTGAGGGCCAGTTTTATAGGGGCTTCAATGTCCCATCAAAAAGGACATTTCATCAAAGCTGTGATGGAGGGTGTTGCATACTCACTAAAGGATTGTTTCAGGATGATTGAAAATATGAACCTGGAAGTTACCGAATTTATCATCATCGGAGGTGGAGCGAAAAGCGATATCTGGTCGCAAATCATTTGCGATGTATTCGGGAAAAAGGTGATAAGACCATCTTTTACTGATGCATCCTATGGTTCAGCCCTGCTCGCGGGAGTCGGTATCGGTGTTTTTCCTGACGTAGTTACAGCAGTTCAAAAGTGTCTAAAAGTTGATAAAATCTTTGAACCTAATTATTCTAATCATCATAAATACATCGTGTTTTTTAAGCTGTATCTTGAGATACATGACAGGCTCAAAGATATTTACCAGTGTATGAATAAGATTATAAATTAAAAAGAATCAATAAAAAATAAATTATTCACCAATGAAATTAGAACAAAGCTCGTACATGTTTGACATGGTCCTTTTCGAGTTGCAGGACATTGTCGGCAAAGATTATGTATCAACAAAATCTTCCGATAAGGAGGTTTATTCAGTCGATTATTTTTGGATTCCTGAAATGTGGCACGACCGACAGAAAGGAAGAGATCTTACCCGCCCATCGGCAGACTTTATTGTTCATCCCGCGAATGCAACTGAGGTTTCAAAAATCTTGAAAATCGCCAATAACTATAAGATCCCTGTTACTACTTGGGGAGGTGGCAGCGGATCCCAGGGTGGCGCTCTTCCTGTTTTCGGAGGGATTATCCTGGATACCAAAAGAATGGATCAAATCTTTTGTATCGACCAAAACTCCATGACTGTGAAAGTTGGAACAGGAATTATTATGCAACACCTTGAATGGGAACTTGAGAAGCAAGGCCTGTCAACCATGCATGACCCTGCTTCTGCAAATTGTGCTACGGTGGGAGGTTTTATTGCACACAGAGGCACAGGAGTTCTATCTACAAAGTATGGAAAACTTGAAGATATGATCGTTAACATGGAAATTGTCCTTCCGAATGGAGAAATTATTAAAAGTCTACCGGTTCCAAAAACAGCCTGTGGTCCTGACTTAAATCAACTCTTCATTGGTTCCGAAGGGACCTTAGGTATTGTCACCAAAGTAACATTGACGATAAATAAAATTCCGGAGGTCAGGAGGTTTCGGGCATTTATTTTTAAGGACCTTACCACTGGATTAAGAGTCGGACAACGGTTAATGACTGAAAAACTACAACCTTCAGTAATCAGGTTATACAGCGAAGATGAGACCAAAGAGGTAATCCATAAAGTTTTGGGAATTGACAAAAAAGGGGCTTATATGGTTTATGGTTTCGATGGTCGCAAAGAAATGGTGGATCTGCAGTTAAAGTATGCAAGAGAAATTGCCGACGAAGAAGGCGGTGAAGATTTGGGCGAAGATCTTGGTCAGCAATGGTGGAAAAACCGCTACAAATTCTTTTTCCCTCCATATATGTTCAGCCTGCCTCAATGTTTCGGCACTTTGGATACTGTTTCAACCTACAGTAATATTGAAAATATTTTTAATGCTATGAAGAATGTGATTGGGACCAAATATCCTCAGGCGAGGTTTATCGGACATTTCTCACATTGGTTTAATTGGGGTTGTATGCTTTATGCCCGGTTTATAATCGAAACTCCACCTGAAGATCCTCATGAATTGCTTTTTGTCCACAACAGCATCTGGAATGATGCATTAAGGGCAGCAATTGAGGCAGGGGGGGTCTTAAATGAACATCATGGAATAGGGTTGAAACTTAGCAGGCTTGTACCGGAGTTATACGGGAATTCTTTTGATATCCTTAAAAATTTAAAGAAATCTCTTGATCCGAATGGAATCATGAATCCAGGCAAATTGGGGTTTGGAGTATAAATCAAAATAAAATTAATAAACACAATATGACATCAATATCCAAAAATAATTTAGATACCATAAAAGCTTGCCGGTACTGTCCGATGTGCAGGCAGTCCTGCCCTTCAGAATTCATAAGTTACAAAGAGTCAGACACTCCAAGGGGAAGGGCAATGTTGCTGCAAAGCGTTTATATTGCCGGGAAGGAATATGACAAATCAACTGTGGAAGCTATTTATAATTGCTTTGTTTGCGGCTCGTGTAAGAGTTGGTGTTCAGGTTTCGAGATTGGCGCCTATAACATCCCGGAATTAATCAAATTTGCCAGAAAGGATATTGTTCGGAAAGGTCAAACACTTGAGGTAGTTGAATCAATAAAGTCATCGTTACTTGAAAGTGACAATCCGTACCAGATCGTAAAGTCAGCTTCCTTCTCTCAGATAATTGAAGAAAAGAAAGCAGATGTATTATATTTTATGGGATCCGAAATAAATTTCAGGAATCCAGAAATTGCCCGGGCAGCTATCAAAATATTTAATCACTTGAATATCTCCTATACACTTCTTAAAAATGAGCCTGAGAGTGGAAAGATCCTTGACTTGCTTGGATATCCAGATGAGGCTATTATAAAAGCTGGCCAGATTTATTCAAGAATAATCAATTCAGGCTGTAAAAAAGTAGTGGTTTCTGATCCGCTGGCTTACGATGCCTTTAAAAATGACTATCCCGGATGGGGCTTCAAATTTGATTCCAAAATGAAAATCTTGCATATGTCAGAGTATTTAGCTGAATTAGTCAAATCAGGAAGTTTGGAGCTAGCTAAAACAACTGAGAAAATAACATTGGCCGATTCTGAATTTTTAGGTCGATTTAATGCTGTGTTCGAAGCTCCACGGGAAATCATAAAATCTTCTGCAGGAGATAATTTTGTGGAGATGCGCTGGAATCGCGAAAAATTACTTTCAACCGGTGAGGCTGCCTTTACCTTCAACGATCGGTTATTTACACAAGGTGATAAACTAGGTGAAAAAATCAGAATTCAGGCTCATGATATAGACTGTACAATTATAATCACCTTATCAGCTACCGCCAAAAATAATATTGGCGATCATGCTGATATTAAAGCAGTCGATATAGCTGAATTTGTGGCAGAATTGATATAATCAATATTTTCTAATTGAATTGATACTGAATTAAATAGATTTTCAAATTAAAATAAATAAAATTTAAAGCTATGAGTTTATTAAAAAAATATCAACCAGATTACGGCTATAACCAGGTTGTGGCCGAAGGTGAATCAGGTCTGAAAAAAGCCATATTTGATACCTTGAAAATGAAGGCAGGCAGCTCCTTTTCGGGGAAGACAGAAACATATGAATCTGCTTTTGTGATCATGTCCGGAACTTGTACTTTCTCTGGAGATGATTTTAATTTTGAGCAAATAGGTATCCGTAAAGATGTATTCTCAGGTAAACCAACAACGGTCTATCTGCCATGTAATACTTCCTATAAAATTGAAGCGGAAACTGAAGTTGAAATTGGAATATGTTCGGCAGGTTCAACTTTAAAATCAAGCCCGGTTTTAATTGGACCAGATGATGTCACTGAAGTAAATCTCGGTGTTTTAAATTGGACCAGAAAGGCTTATTTTATCATTGATCAGAAAGTAAACGCCCAAAATCTGTTCATCGGTGAGACTTTAATTCCTCCCGGAAACTGGGCTTTTCCACCTCATCGCCATGACAATGACAACTTACCTGTGGAGGTGGATATGGACGAGATATATCATTTCCGAATTAATCCACCTACCGGCTTTGGCTTACAAGTCAGTTATACCGATGACAAGTCGAGAGATGATGCATATCTTCTTCGCGACGGAGACACAGCCATTCTGGCTGACGGATATCATCCAGTGGGAACATCCCCAGTAGATTCCTTATATATGCTTTGGATGATGGCCGGCGAAAAGAGGCTTTTCCTGTCAAGACCTGAGGATAATTACAATTGGGTGATTAAATGTGAAAATTTACTCAAGACAAAGCGGTGAAGATCATAGAAATTGCCGGACTAGGTTTCTGCTCTCTGGATTATTTGTGCATTCTTCCTCATATTCCTGTGGATGAAAAAGTTGAAATAATTCATAGTTTGGTGCAAGGTGGTGGACCTGCCGCGACTGCAATTGTGACAGCAGCCCGACTTGGTGCCCGGACAGCTTTTATTGGAGCTGTCGGGAATGATGATCGGGGATCAGAAATAATTCAGGGTCTTAGTAAAGAGAATATAAATACATCCTATATTCAGGTGAAAAGTGGCATAGAATCACCAGCTGCATTCTGCTGGATTGAAAAAGAAAGTGGGAAGCGAAGCATCGCGTGGACCAAGGGAACTTCACTTCCTATGAATCCGGATCAGGTTGATCCTGAATTTATTAAGTCACTAAAACTACTTCACCTTGATGGGCATAATACAGAAGCAGCCATAAAAGCTGCCCGCATTGCTAAAGATAATGGAGTGATCGTTTCATTGGATGCCGGGACATTGCTTCCGCATATTGATATCCTTATTGGGCTTGCTGACATTTGTATAGCTTCCGAATCATTTGCAATTGGCTACTCTGGAGAAACAAACATTCATAAAGCTGTCGAAGAAATGTTTTCAACAGGATGCCTTATTGCGGCAGTAACGTGTGGAAAAGAAGGGGTATTGGCCGTAACAAAAGATGGCACTATTCAAAAAGATGCTTATGATGTTCCGGTAGTTGATACTACCGGGGCTGGGGATGTTTTTCATGGAGCATTTGCCTATGCTTATATCCAAGGATGGGAAATGGATAATGTCCTGGAATTTGCCAATGCTTGCGCTGCCCTAAAATGTATGAAATTTGGAGGAAGAACAGGTATCCCAACATTTAAAGAAGTTAATGAATTTTTATTGAAACATAATTCTAAAAAGATATGCCATTAGTTACATTAGCAACAGCTCTTGCAATTGCTAAAGAAAAGAATATTGCAATAGGGGCTTTCAATATTGGAAATTATGAAAGCTTAAAAGCAGTTATTGATTGTGCTTCAGAAGAAAAACTTCCTGTAATTATTCAAATATTTAACCGTTTGTTTAATGACGATAAAGCACGCGACTTTGCTGCACTGGTCAAGGTAATGGCTGAAAATACAGATGTTCCTGTGGTATTACACCTGGATCACGGCAAAACCATTGATCAGGTAAAACGAGCAGTACAATATGGTTTTACCTCTGTGATGATTGATGCTTCTGATCTGCCAATGGAAGAAAATATCCAAATGACCAAAGAGGTCGTAGCAATCGCCCATTCTCATAATGTTTCAGTAGAGGCAGAAATCGGACGATTACTTCCGAAAGGAACTGTTGATTGTGAAAATTTCCTCACTGTTCCTGAAGAAGCTTTGGAGTTTGTAAAACAGACAGGTATTGATGCACTGGCTGTTGCGATCGGTACCTCCCATGGATTTTACAAGGAAGCACCATTTATTGATTTGGAACGACTGAAAAAAATATGTGATCTGGTAAGAATTCCGATTGTATTGCATGGAGGATCTGATACGCCAGACGCTGATGTTCAGCAATCTATCAGGTATGGAATCCGCAAAATAAACCTTGCCACCGAACTCCACAAGGTTTATATTGATGCAACGGCTGTCCAGGCAGAAATTCACAAGACAAAATTTTCGCCTATTGATGTTTATAATGTTCCGATATATGAAAAAATGAAAGAATTGGTGAGACAAAAAATGAATCTTTTCGCTTTAAGATCCTAAATTTACTTCAAAATAAAAACCTTTAAAATGATTAAAGTTGGCCTCTTCATTCCCTGTTATATTGACCAGTTTTATCCACAGGTAGGGATTGCCACATTGGAATTACTCCAAAAGATTGGATTGAATATTGTTTATCCATTGAAGCAAACCTGTTGTGGTCAGCCACTCGCCAATAGCGGGGCTGAACGGGAGGCTATCCCGATATGCAAAAACTTTGTCCGGAATTTCAGTGAATTTGATTACATCGTTTCCCCTTCCGGAAGCTGCGTTTATTATATCCGTGAGCATTACAATATTTTGGATCAGACCGATCAGGTGAAAAAAGTCCGTCAAAATACCTATGAACTTTGTGAATTCATTGTCGATGTGCTGGGGATGGAGGATTTAAAGATTGAATATCCTCACAAAGTGGGCATTCACCAAAGTTGCCATGGTTTACGCGGGCTCAAATTGGGGATGCCCTCAGAATTGGTTGCCAAACAATTTTCCAAAGTTCATCAACTGCTAAAGAAGGCAAAAGGAATTGAGATTATTTCCCTTGGCAGGAAAGATGAATGTTGTGGATTTGGAGGAACATTTTCAGTAATTGAGCCTGAAGTATCTGTCAAAATGGGTAAAGAGAGGATTCGTGACCATCAGATTAATGGAGCCGAAATAATCACTGCAACCGACATGTCTTGTCTGATGCATCTGGAAGGAATCATCAGACGGCAAAATTGGGATACCAAGGTAGTACATATTGCTGAAATTCTAAACTGCAACCGGTTATGATAGGACATTCAGAAAAAGCTGCTCAATTTCTTAAGGATGAAAATAGGGCCGACTGGCACGACCAGACCTTATGGATGGTTCGCCAAAAACGGGACAGGGCAGCCTGGTCTGTTCCTGAATGGGAAGATTTGCGGGAAGAAGCTTCTCAAATAAAGAATCATGCACTATCCAATCTGGACAATTATTTACTTCAATTTGAAGAAAAGGTCATTGGGAATGGGGCAACTATACATTGGGCAAGTGATGCACAAGAATTTAATGATTTAATTCTCAGGATAATTCAAAAGAATGGTGCGAAAAAAATTGTAAAAAGTAAGTCTATGCTTACAGAGGAGTGCGGACTGAACCCTTTTCTTGAAAAGAACGGGCTGGAAGTTGTTGACACAGATCTCGGAGAACGGATTATCCAGTTTCGAAATGAGCCTCCAAGCCATATTGTTTTACCTGCCATTCACCTGAAAAAAGAAGAGATTGGAGAGTTATTCGAAGAAAAACTTAAAACAGCAAAAGGAAATTCAGACCCGCAATATTTGACAGCTGCTGCACGTTCCCATCTTCGTGAAAAATTTCTGGCTGCTGATGTTGCAATCACCGGGGTTAATTTTGCCATCGCCGACACAGGAACAGTCGTTGTTTGCACCAATGAGGGGAATGCTGATATGGGTGTTCATGCTGCCAAGATTCAAATTCATTGCATGGGTATTGAAAAAATTATCCCCGGAACTAATGAATTGGCTGTTTTTACGCGCATGCTTGCAAGAAGCGCCACTGGACAGCCAATAACCACTTACACATCTCATTACCGGGAGCCAAAGGCAGGTGGACAGATGCACGTGGTCATTGTCGACAATGGAAGATCAAAACTTCTGGGCAATGAAACCTATAGAAACTCTCTTAAATGTATCCGGTGCGGAGCATGCATGAATACCTGCCCTGTATACAGGAGGAGTGGCGGACACAGTTATAATTATGTTATCCCCGGTCCGATTGGGTCAATTTTAGGCCCTGATTCGGATATCAATAAATTTAAGGATCTGCCATTTGTCTCTACGCTTTGCGGATCCTGCACCAATGTTTGTCCGGTAAAAATTAATATTCATGACCTGCTTTATGATTGGAGACAGGAAATAAGTGAAAAGAAATTATTACCTCTTTCGAAAAGGTATTTAATGAAGATAACCGGGATTGTTTTAGCTCATAATACCGTGTACAACCTGTCAGGAAAGGTTGCACGTTGGGCAATCAGGAATTTATCCGGGGAGTTGATTTACCACCGAATCAATGTCTGGGGAAGGGAGCGTGAATTGCCCGAAGTGCCCAGGGAATCGTTCAAGCAATGGTACCGAAAAAATACTTTGGAAAGGAGATCAGTAAATGAGCAGGGATAATATTTTAAAAACAATCAGGCAGAATAAACCTGAGTTCACACCTTTACCGAAATATCTGGAGGTTACTGATCCAAAACCGAGAAGGGAATTGCTGGAAATCTTTGAGAAAAGCCTGAACCAAGTTGGGGCAGAGTTTATTGAATTAAGTCTGAATGAAGAGATTGACTCTTATCTTTCATTCCATTTTCCGGAAGTACACCAAATCGGCAAAAATGGATTTAGGGATGAATATAGTGCTAATTGTTCCAAAGAGAAGCTCGATCAAATTGATACAATTATCTTGGAAGGCCATTTGGGAGTTGCCGAAAACGGAGCGATATGGCTGGATGATTCGGATTTTCCAAATCGTTTGGTCCCGTTTGTTGCTCAAATGGTAATCATCAGTTTGGATTCAGCTAAGATTCTGAGCAATATGACAGAGGCTTATCACAAGCTCAATATGGCGGGTACCGGATTTGGTGTGTTTATATCAGGTCCATCTAAAACCGCAGATATCGAACAGAGTCTGGTTTATGGTGCTCATGGGCCCAAAAGCCTATTGGTAGTGATTTATTAACTAAATAGATAACGGAGTAGTAATTTAACACTTGAATATTTCCACAGTGGCTATAAGCTTTGCTGATCTTTGCGTCTTTTAACCTTTAAAAACAAATTATATACAAATGAAAGCCAGTTTCTATCTGATTATTAGCCTGCTCTTTTCTGTTCCAGGATTTGTAAAAGCTCAAAATCCATTTATTAAAGGCACTGTTAAAGAAAGCATGGTAGTAAAGAGTACGATCCTTGGACGGGATATTAAATACTCAATTTATCTTCCATTTGATTACAATACTTCTATACGATCCTACCCGGTTCTTTATTTACTTCATGGCTCGACAGACAATGAAGTATCCTGGATTCAGTTTGGAAATATCAACTCTACTGCCGACAGATTAATTACTTCAGGTGAATCTGCTCCAATGGTAATTGTAATGCCTGATGCCGGGTTGACCTATTATGTCAATAATTTTAATGGATCAGTGCGCTACGAAGACGCATTTTTCCTGGAGTTTATTCCCAATATTGAAAAAATATACCGTATCAGGATAGGAAAAGATTACAGAGCTATTGGGGGATTATCAATGGGAGGATATGGTTCATTACTTTACGCTTTCAAACATTCCGATATGTTTGCTGCATGTCTCGCATTTAGTGCAGCAGTTCGTAACGATAGCTTAATGATAAAACGACTCACACTTGGTGAAGGAAATTCAAATGAATGTTATGGAAAATTGAAGGGAGATACCTTACCCGAAACCTGGAGAAAAAACAGCATCCTGGATTTGGTCACTAACCTCCCGTTAAAACAGCTCGATTCTGTTAAATACTATATTGATTGTGGCGATAAAGATGAGCGTATACTCGGAAATTCGCTCCTCAATTTTACCTTAAATGCCAGGAAAGTCCCACATGAATTTCGCGTTCGCGAAGGCGATCATAATTGGAGCTATTGGCGACAGAGTATGGAAGACGGATTAAAGTTTTTATCCCCCATTTTTCAGAGGTAATATGGCAAACTGTTGAAATTAAATAATTTAAAATTTGTTCTAGAATGAAAAGCAATCGTAGAAATTTTTTAAAACTTGGCGGTTTAGCCGGTTTCAGCCTAGTTGGGGCTAATATTTTAAAGGCAGTTGAATCTACTAAATCTAAAAATGCAAATTCAAATCTTGATAGTATCAGGGGCCAGGCATTAAAGCAGCGGAACCAGATATTTAACATGTGCGGTTATGCAGCTCCTAAACTTGATTCTGTTCGGGTCGGCTTTATCGGTCTGGGAAACAGGGGCCCAAGCCATGTGTCTAATTTAAGTCTTATAGAAGGGGTGGATATTAAGGCATTGTGTGATATTGTTCCGGAAAAAGCTGAAAAAATCTTGAAAAGCATTGACGGAGCTGGTTTCACTCCTGAACTCTATACAGGCCATACTGATGCCTGGAAGAAGCTGTGTGAAAGGGAGGACCTTGATTTGGTATATATAGCTACTCCCTGGAATATGCATGCTAATATGGCTGTTTATGCAATGGAACATGGGAAACACGTGTGCATTGAAGTACCTGCAGCAACGACACTGGAAGAATGCTGGCAATTGGTTGAAACTTCTGAAAGAACTCGGAAACATTGTATGATGATGGAGAATTGTTGTTATGACTTTTTTGAGCTATTAACGCTCAATATGGCCAGACAGGGATTCTTTGGCGAAATTGTACACGGTGAAGGTGCGTATATCCACAATCTCCTTGGATCCAATTTCAACAAAACCGTTTACTGGGATTTGTGGCGTCTCAGGGAGAATGCAGACAGACGTGGAAACCTCTATCCTACACACGGTCTGGGTCCTGTTTGCCAGGTCATGGGTATCAACAGGGGTGATAAAATGGAATATCTGGTATCTATGATGAGCAAGGATTTTCTGATGAATGAAACAGCAAAAAAACTTGCAGCAAGTGATGGATTTTATAGTCCATATATCGACAGACCCTATCGGGGTAATATGACGACTTCTACCATTAGAACAAGTTCAGGCAGGACTATCATGGTCCAGCATGACGTCTCATCGCCGAATGTTTATTCGAGAATTCACAAAATAAGTGGGACTAAAGGAGCGGCCCTGAAGTATCCTCTGCCAGGCAAAATCTCAATTGAAGATAATTGGGTCTCAGAGGAAGAGTACAAAGGAATTGAAGAAAGGTATACCCCTGAGTTAATTAAAAGGATTGGTGTAATTGCTAAACAGATTGGGGGTCATGGAGGGATGGATTTTTTAATGGATTGGCGCACAATTGATTGTTTGCGTAACGGATTAGCTTTAGATCAGGACGTTTATGATGCAGCTTTGTGGAGTTCAATTGCTCCACTTAGTGAATGGTCTGTCGCCAACCGTTCAAACTCTATTAGTATCCCTGATTTTACAGGTGGATCATGGAAAACCAATCAACCAATTGATTTATTGTTGGAAAAAGGGGGGAATACAGGAGTGGTTCAAAAGAATATTAAAAATTAAATTCAATGGATAAAATTTTAAAGGATCCTGCATCCGTAATGGCAGAAAGAGTCACATCGGTAGACTTTTTTCGGGGTGTTACCATGTTTCTCCTGATAGGGGAAAGCACCCGCCTGTTTGGCCAAATTAATTCTATCGAAGGGAGCAGTATTATGAAGTTTATTGGGACCCAACTCAGTCATCATGAATGGCATGGGTTGCACTTCTGGGACCTGATTCAACCTTTTTTTATGTTTATTGTTGGAGTGGCAATTCCATTTGCCGTTGTAAATCGGATTAAAAAAGGAGATTCATGGCGGCAAATACTTCATCATGCATTTAAACGCTCTTTTCTGCTACTGTTTTTGGGATGGGCTTTATACTGCATTGAACCGGGCGAAATAGGATTCAGGTTTCAGAATGTACTTGCCCAGTTATCAGTAACCTATTTGGTTGCCTTCCTGATTATGAGAAAAAGCTTTTCTTTTCAGTTGATTTTTACTTTGGTGATTCTTTTGCTGACAGACGTTGCCTACCGGTTCTTCCCCGTCGATGGATTTAATCATCCCTGGGTGGCTTATGAAAATCTGGGAGCATGGGTAAATATTAAGATTGAGGGTGTAGATAAAACAAGTATCTGGGCATCGCTGAATGCTATCCCAACAATTGCTCATACCGTTTGGGGTGTTTTATTTGGACAACTTTTGATGAGTGACCGTCCGGTACGAAAGAAAATTAAGCTCATGGTGATTTGCGGTCTCGCCGCCTTATTGGTAGGATTCTCACTTGATTTGCTGGATATCACCCCGATTATTAAGAAGATATCCACATCCTCTTTTGTATTTGCCAGCGGCGGGTGGGCTATTTTGGCTCTTTGCTTTTCTTACTGGCTCATTGATGTGAAGAAGTTATTTTCCCTGGGATCAAAGTTCTTTATCATTGTGGGAATGAACTGTATTTTTATTTATCTTTTTTTTGAAATAGGAGGCGCAGAATTGGTAAGCAAAATATTTATTCCTTTCATAAAAGTGCTGTTTTTCTGGGGTGGATACCTGACTGTTGAAATAATGACAAGTCTATGCGCTTGGGCATCTATGTGGTTTATCTGTTACTGGTTATATAAAAACCGAATTTTCATTAAAATATGAAAGAATTCTTAGAACCTTAATTAGCTAAAGAAGGATTATTTTGGTGACCTACTTAATTTTAAAGATGTAGTGATCTTTTCCGAGGATAATGATGTTAAAACTTTGAATTCTACTTATGAAACTACTACTGATGATTATCCTTATTTTTATAATTTCTGCTGCCTCAGGGCAAGAGACTGTTCAATGGCGCGGACCATATCGCGATGGAATATATCCTGACAAGAACCTGCTGAAAAAATGGCCCGAATCAGGACCAACAATCGATTGCGAAATTTTTGGAATAGGGAAAGGATATTCACAACCAGTGGTTTATAAGGGAATTATTTATGTTACCGGAATTAAAAAGGATACAATGGATGTAATTTCGGCTTATGATCAAAGGGGCAAATTGATTTGGGATCAAGATTATGGACGATCATGGCCAAATTCTTATCCCGATTCCCGATGTACCCCTACCATACAGAACGATAAAATATACTTGATAAGTGGTATGGGCGAAGTTTGCTGTCTTGATGCTCGTGATGGGAAAAAGGTATGGTTTCAGGATGCTCAAAAAGAATTTCAAGGAAGATCTGGATTTTGGGGTATATCAGAGTCCGTCCTTCTGACTGATATGGCAGCTCTTTATGTCACAGGAGGAGAGGAGACGACAGTTGTATCCTTCGACAAGATAACAGGCAAATTAATCTGGAAAACAAAGAGTGTTGGAGGAACCAGTTCATATGCTTCATCTCAACTTATCGAACGCAATGGGATGAAAATCATACTAGCAGAGACGGCAAATAGCTTGATTGGAGTTAATTCGGCTGATGGAGAGATCCTCTGGAATTTTGATCTTACTCCGTATGAGCTTGGGAATTGGGGAAAAATTAATCCAAATACCCCAATATATTATGATGGTGATATTTTTGAAACAAGTGGTTACAATCATATTGCCATCATGGTTTCTCTTTCGGCAAATGGAAGATCCGTGTCATTAAAATGGAAGAATGAGGTTATAGATACTCAGATTGGCGGTGATGTGCTGTTTGAGGGTAATTTATATGGCTCCAATTGGATTAATAATAACAAAGGAAAATGGGTGTCAGTCAGTTGGCAGACTGGCAAGACAAACTGGGAAAAATGCTGGCATACAAAAGGTTCTATAATTGCAGCAGATGGTTTACTTTATTGTTTGGAAGAAAAAGGTGGGAATATAGCCTTAGTTCAACCTGACTCAACTGATTTTAAAATTATCAGTACTTTTAAATTTGATGGAGGTGAAGGTCCATTCTGGGCTCATCCTGCAATTTATGATGGCAAACTATATCTTCGGCACGGAAACATACTACGGAGCTATAATATTAAGAGGTGATCTTTTACTAAAGATATACTCGCTAATTCCATTATCTGCTCATCACCGAGTCAAATTGGGTGTTAAATATTGGTGTTAAAAATTTGGCGATTTAGATATAATGGTATTGATTATTTTGTTGGACGTAGGATGTCTAATTATCTGGCACATTCAACTCAGAAAATTCATTACCTCTTATCCAATTTTTTTCTTTTCTAGCTAAACTGGTCGTGAAAGGAGGATAGAGGATCTATTTATTTTATGGGTTATTACCTTAATTAACTGAAGTGATTTATTCATCCTGGAATGTCAATCATACTACTTTACGCGTTCTTTCGATTTCTCTTCAAAAACACAATGCTTTCCCTATTCTTTCCCCTTGAATGAAGAAAACAGCTGATAATCAGCGAGTTTCAGCCAATGATCGTATCCGAAACTAGTGGAAAATTGAACCTTAATAAAGCAATTATAGATTTTTCGAAAGTGTTAGATATTATGCCACGAATAAGAAATAGACTTGAAAATGGGGGTCTAAAGACTCCAAATTAATCTGTTCCCTATTTAATCATCGGCAAGTATTTATCACGGTTCTCAATAATTACCCAAAGTTCAATTCCTAGGAGGACAAGTGCCATGGGCAGTCCTGATGGTGCAATAAAAATGTGAGTTAAAATTATTCCTGCAAGGACAGGAAAAATTATTATGGCCCCAAGCGCCCTAAATTTATTAGTGATGAAGAGTATGCCACCAACAATTTCAGCAACCCCAACAAGAGGGAGGAGCCAACCTATTTCTTTAATCGCCCCCATTAACTTAATCATGTTTTCTGGCATATCTTTAGGCATGGGGATGTAATTAAAAAATTTATTTAGACCAGAATTAATGAACATTAGTCCAAACAGGAGGCTTACACCGAATAAAATTTTCTTTTTCATATTTTTTCTTCTTTTTGGTTAATAATTGCAAATATACAATTTTGTATCCTATAAATAAAAAAACCCCCATAATCTGTTGATTATAGAGGTTTTAGCAATCTATCAAAGTACCCGGGGCGGGACTTGAACCCGCACGGCCATAATGGCCATTGGATTTTAAGTCCAACGTGTCTACCATTCCACCACCTGGGCATTACGATGAGCGGGAAACGAGACTCGGACTCG
>Ga0118677_10001772_pt1 | contig 44942 bp, 51 predicted proteins | sample AliMusrvi5mmetaG_FD_86154 | JGI IMG/M metagenome (GOLD analysis project Ga0118677, IMG submission 86154) | reverse complement strand
TGGACGAGGTGCGTCGCGACCACGAGGTCAAGGTGTTCATCGCCAAGGCCAACGAGAACCTCGGCATCCTCGGCTACACCGAGCACGGCCCGCGCCACGCGAGCCTCGTGGCCGACATCGCCGAGAACGTCCTGCTGCGGCTCGGCTTCACCGAGCGCCAGGCGGAACTGGCGGCCGTCGCCGGCTACCTGCATGACATCGGCAACGGCATCAACCGGCTCGACCACGGCATCGGCGCGGCGCTGCTCAGCCGGCACGTGCTCAACCGCCTCGGCATGCCGCCGGAGGAGTACGCCGAGGTGATGTGCGCCATCGGTAACCACGAGGAGCAGTACGGCGAGGCGGTGAGCCCGCTGGCCGCGGCCGTGATCCTCGGCGACAAGAGCGACGTGCATCACACCCGCGTGCGCGTCCTCGACCCCGACACGGACGACATCCACGACCGCGTCAACATGGCCACGACGCACTCGTTCCTCAACGTCGACCCGGAGGGCATGACGATCACCCTCGAGCTCGAGATCGACACGTCCATCATCCAGGTGATGCACTACTTCGAGATCTTCATGGCGCGCATGGCGATGTGCCGGCGCGCGGCCGAGTTCCTGGGCTGCACGTTCAGCATCGTGATCAACGGGACGCGCCTGCTGTAGGCGGCGGCGCGCCGGCCTGCGGGCGGGCGTGGCGGCCGGGTGCGGTATCCTGAGGGCAACGCGAATGGCGGAGGTGCCACGGTGGGGAGAGCCCAGAGAATGGCGAAGACAACGGCGCGACGCAGGCGGCGCGGAGGATTCGTCTTCGGCGCGCTGGCCGGCGCCGCGGCGGGGCTGCTGCTCGCGCCCCGGAGCGGCAAGGAGACGCGCGCGCAGCTCTTCGGCGAGGGCGGCTTTGGCGACCAGGTCGACCGGGTCAGGGGCGCGCTGGGCGCCGGCAAGGACTCCGCCGCCGACCAGTCCGAGGCGCTCAAGCGCAAGATCGAGGAGACCCGCGAGCGCCTGCGGCAGCAGGTCGCCGAAGGCGACGACGCGCCGCCAGAGGACACCGCTCCGGCAGGCGATACCGCGGCGGAGTGAGCGGATCCGCGTGACGAAGAACCGGCTGAGGGCGGCGGCCGCGCTCGGTGCGGCCGCCGCCCTCAGCCTCGCTTACATGCTGTTCGAGGCGCAGTGGCTCCGCCGCGTCGACCGGCGCCTCGAGGCGCCGGGCGTGGCGGCGGAGCTCGACGGCCTGACCATCGTGCAGCTCTCTGACTTCCACGCCGGGTTCGTGCCGAGCTTCAACCGGCGCGCCGTGCGCAAGGCCGTGGACATGGCCGTTGCGGCCGGGCCCGACCTAGTCGTGTTCACCGGCGACTTCGCCACCGGCCCGCACGGGTCGGCCGAGCTGTACGCGCAGCTTCGGCGCCTCGCCGCTGCGGCTCCGCTCGGTATCTACGGCGTGCTCGGCAATCACGACCATGGCGACAGCAAAGCGCCTTTCGTGCGTGAGGTCGACCAGGAGGCCATCGCGGCCTGCGGCGTGCGTCTGCTGCTCAACGACGCCGCTACCGTAGAGTACCGCGGCGCCGCCGTCGAGCTCGGCGGCGTGGACGACAGCGACGGCGGCCACGACGACCTGCCGGCGGTGCTCGCGGCGCTCGAGCGCCGGCCCGGCGCGCTGCGGCTGCTCCTCTCCCACCACGCCGCGGTCGTGCGGCAGACCAGCCCGGGCGACTTCCACCTCACCCTCTCCGGCGACACTCACGGCGGCCAGATCTGCCTGCCGCTGCCCGGCCGCCGCGTCCTGCTCAGCGACCTTCGGGCGCCGTTCGCAGAGGGGGACTACGACATCGGCGGCCGGTGCCTGTACGTGACGCGCGGCGTCGGCACGAGCATGCTGCCGCTGCGCGCCTTCTGCCGGCCCGAGATCGTCGTCTTCCGCGTGGACGCCGGCGCGTGAAGCGGCTGCTCCCGGCCGCGCCTGCCCGCCGCGCCGCCGCGCCTGCCCGCCCGGCCGCCGCGCCCGGCCGCCGCGCCGCCGCCGTGGCCGTCCTCGCCGTGCTCATCCTGGCCCTCGCCCTCGCGGTGGCGGCCTGCGGGGCCAGGACGGATCCGTTCGCCGGCCTGTGGTGGGAGCCGGCGACGGGGCGGCGCATCGAGATCCGCGTCGCCGGCGACGCCTACAAGGTCCTGTACGGCGCGGCCAAGGCGCCGTTCCCGGCCACGCGCAGCGGCGACGAGCTGCGCGTGGCTGATCCGCTCGGCGGCGCGATGGTGTTCAAGCCGGCGGCCGGCGGCACCCTGACGCTCACCGCCGCCGGCAAGACCAGCGTGCTCAAGCCGGTGCCGCAGCACCAGTAGGGAACGGACCGGCTAGCCGCGTGCGCCGAAGAGGCGCGCGGCACGCGGCACGACGTTGTCGATCGCCGCCGTGGGGCAGACCTCGGTGCAGGCGTAGCAGCGCACGCAGAGGTGGTCGTCGAAGACGGGCGTCGGGTGCAGGCTGATGGCGCTCGCGCCGCAGATCCCGGCGCAATCCCCGCACTTCGTGCACGCCGCGACGTCGACCAGGCGCGGCCGTGCGGTGATGAGGTTGCGCGCCGCGCGGTGCAGCGACGGCGGCAGAAGAGCCTGCATGTCGCGTGCGACGGGCTTGAAGCCGGTGTCCGCCTCGACCGGGTCGCCGGCGAGGCGGTAGGGGTCGCCGAGGTCGACGAGGTCGCGGCGCGCCGAGGCGGCGATGGTGTACACGGAGCGCGGAGCGTGGGCCGTGCGCTCGGCCAGGGCCACGTCCAGGGCGACGGCGTCGTGCGCCGCAAAGAGCGATCCCAGCTCCCTCGGCGTCCCGCTGCCGGGCCCCTGGCCCTCCATCGCGATGATGCCGTCGATGATCGTGAACCGCGGGCGCAGCGCCAGGTGTATGTCCAGCAGCATGTCGGCGAAGTCCTCGCGCTTCTGGGCGCGCACGTGCAGCTGTGCCTTGCTGAGCCCGGTGATGCAGCCGAAGGTGAGCTTGACGCCGCCGGTAAGGCGCATGAGCTGGTGCGTCTTGAGCACGCCGACCTGGATCATGGCGTCGGCGTCCACGAACGCCCTGCCGACCGGGAAGCTCCGGTAGAGCCGGGCGTCCGGCGCGTCGAGCGTGATGCGGTCGTCCTCGACGTCGACGATCTGCACGCCCTCGTCGGTGCAGACCTGCGCGATGCCGCTGATCTTGTAAGCGCGCGCCACTTTGGCCGGGCCGTTGCGGCCGCCGGGGCTGTCGGCCACGAACGGCTCGGCCCCGGCCGCCTTGAGCGCGCGAAGGACGCAGCGCAGCGTCTCGGGATGAGTGGAGACTGCCTTCTCCGGCGGGGCGCCGCGCAGCAGGTTGATCTTGACGGCGATGCGCTCGCCCGGCGAGGCCAGCGCCGTCCAGCCGCCGAAGGGCTCGACGAGCCGGGCGATGGACTCCGTCAGGCCCGGCCCGTGGCTCGCGCGGACGTGGCTGACGAGCGACGGCTCCCGGCCGGCGGTGTCGGCGAGAGGGAACTCGGCGGCCCGCTCGGAGTCCTCGAGCTTGGACGCGTTGCCGGGGTCGGACGTCTCAGTCAAAGCGGGCGGAAGCCTACTTGACGCAGCGGGCGTACTTGAGGAACGCCTCCAGGGCCTTCTCGACCGCCACCGGGGATGCCACGGCTTCTTCGCCGGACTCCTCGGCGAGGCACTCGCGCATCTTGAGCGAGATGAGCAGCACGCCGACGCGGTCGAGTGCCGCCTTGGTGGCGGCGAGCTGGGTGAAGATCTCCTCGCAGCTGCGGCCCTCTTCGATCATGCGCTGCAGGCCACGCGACTGACCTTCCACGCGGCGCAGGCGATTGATGAGGCGGCCCGCCTCTCCCGAATCCATGTATTGTTCCACGCTCCGACTATACCCCCGGGGGGAATGGCCGACAATCAGGACAAGGCCCGAGGCTGACGCGCGACGTACCCACTGCGGGTATCGGCCGGAAGGCGCGGCGGCGGAGTGCCGCGGCGGCTCAAGTGGGGAGGAGCGCGCCCGGGCCGCGCCGCTGCGTGTCCGCGGCAAGGCACTCGAGATCGTCGAGCAGCGCATCGGGCAGTGGCCGCCCCGCGGAGCCGACGCCGAGGTGGGCGTCGGGCTTGACCGTGCCGTGATAGTCCGAGCCGCCGGTGGGGACGAGGGCGTACTTGCGCGCCAGGGCCACGCAGCGCGCGACGGTCTCCTCGTCGTGCAGCGGGTAGTAGCACTCGATGCCCACCATGCCGAGACGGGCGGCGTCGCGCACGATGTGCTCGAGGCCGGCCGCATCGGTGCGGATGATCCCGGGGTGGGCCAGCACCGGCAGGGCGCCGGACGCGCGCAGAAGCTTGACGGCGGCGCCCAATGAGAGGCGGCGCCGGTCGACCCAGGCCGGAGCGCCGCGGCGCAGGAAGCGCTCGAAGGCCTCCGAGATCGAGCCCGCATAGCCGCGGCGGACCATCGCCTCGCCGATGTGGGGGCGGCCGACGGCGCCGTTCTCGGCCGCCGCCGTCATGTCGGCGAGGTCCAGCGGATAGCCCAGCTCCGCCAGCTTCGCGACGATGCGTGCGTTGCGCTCGTCGCGGTAGGCGCGGAGCTCGGCGAGCTGGCGCTTGAGCGCGTCGTTCGGGCGCCCGGCGAGGAAGTAGCCGAGCATGTCCATCGTGATGCGTTCGTGCTCGAGGTTGATCTCCACCCCGGGCACGACGCGGATCCCGAGGCGCTCGCCTGCGGCCAGCGCCTCCGGCAGCCCGTCCACGGTGTCGTGGTCGGTGACGGCGACGGCGGTGAGGCCGAGCGCCGCCGCCTCCTCCACGAGCTGCGCCGGCGTGCTCGACCCGTCGGAGAATGTGGTGTGCGCGTGCAAGTCGATCATGCCTCTACACTACCGCAGGCCGCCCGGGCTCACGCGGCCGCCCGTACCGGCCGCCGCAGGGTAGAGCCGCGCGCCTCCGGGTAAGAACCCTCAGCCCCGTCCCTGCGTCATCCGGAGGTCCGCGATGCGCGTCGGCATGATCGCCCCGCCCTGGTTCCCACTTCCGCCCCGCCGCTACGGGGGCATCGAGTTCGTCGTGAGCCTTCTCACCGAGGGCCTGGTGCGCCACGGCCACGACGTCACGCTCTTCGCCAGCGGCGACTCCACCACGCAGGCGAGCCTCAGCTACATCTTCGCGCGCGCTCCGTTCGAGCAGATCGAGAACGGCGGCCACCTTGAGGTGGTGCACAGCCTGGAGGCCTACCTGCGGGCGCCCGAGTTCGACGTGATCCACGACCACGACGGCCTCGCCAGCCGTGCGATGGGCGCGCTTGTCCACCGCCTCGTCGGCACGCCCGTGGTGGCCACGCTGCACGGTCCCGCCGACGCCGTCACTCAGGAGATGCTCAGCGCGCTGCGCCACGACCTCAAGTTCATCGCCATCTCGGACTACCAGCGCGGCGGGTTCCCGGACCTCGACTTCGTGGGCACGATCCCCAACGCGATCGACGTGGAGCACATGCCCTTCAGCGCCGAGAAGGACGACTACTTCCTCTTCATCGGGCGCATGATCGCCGACAAGGGCGCCCACACCGCCATCGAAGTCGCCCGCCGCCTGGGTACGCGCCTCATCATGGCGGGCAAGGTCAACGAAGGGCCCGAGCGCGAGTACTACTCACGCGAGGTGGAACCCTACCTCTCCGACAACATCCACTTCCGCGGCGAGATCGATCACGACACCAAGATCGAGCTCTACAAGCGGGCGCGCTGTACCCTCTTCCCGATCCAGTGGCCGGAGCCGTTCGGACTGGTGATGATCGAGTCCCTGGCCTGCGGCACGCCGGTGATCGCCATGCGTCACGGCTCCGTGCCGGAGGTCATCGAGGACGGCCGCACCGGCTTCATCGTGGAGACCGCCGACGAGATGGTCGAGGCGGCGCGGCGCATCGATGAGATCGACCCGGCGGAGTGCCGGCGGGCCGTCGAGGAGCGCTTCGGCAGCGACTCCTTCGTGCTCGCCCACGAGGCGGCCTACCTGCAGATGCTCGAGGCCGGGGCCGCGAGCTAGACGGGCCGCGGCCGCGCTCCTTGTCGCTGTCCGGGCCCGGCGGTAGTCTTCCGGGCATGAAGCTCCCCTACGACGACGTCCACCTCATCGCCGACCCGCTGTACGGGTACCTGCGCATCACGCTGTCGCGCGCCGGCGAGATCGCCGAGGCCGACGTCATCGACAACCCGTGGGTCCAGCGCCTCAAGCGCATCCACCAGCTGCAGAGCTCGTGGTGGGTGTTCCCGAACGCCGAGCACAGCCGGTTCGTCCACAGCCTCGGCGCGATGCACCTCGCCGGCAAGCTGGCGCGGCAGGTCTATCCGACGCTCGCCGAGACTGAGCCGGGCACGCCTTCGCTCCCGGTCGTCGAGGAGACGCTGCGCCTCGCCGGGCTGCTCCACGATCTCGGCCACGGGCCGTTCAGCCACTTCTGCGACGAGGAGTACTTCCTGCCGGTGTTCGGCATCGACCACGAGCAGATCAGCCAGTACCTCATCGTCAACGAGCTGGGAGGCCTCATCGCCGAGCTGCGGCGCAGCCCCTGGGGCCAGTTCGCCGAGGGCGAGGCCGTCGACCCGTGGCACGTCGCGTTCCTGGTGCGCGCCGACGAGAGCGGCGACGGCGCGGCCCCGGCGGCGGCGCCTGCCGCCGCGGCGTCGTCGGCAACGGCCGACGCCGGACCGATCCCCCGCTGGGTCCGGCTGCTCCACCGCGCCCTCTCCGGCGCGGTCACGGTCGACAACATGGACTACGTGCGGCGCGACGCGTACATGTGCGGCGTCGCGCTTGGCCCCGTCGACGTCGACCGGCTGATCTACTACACCTTCTGCACGGCGGAGGGGCTGACGTTCCACAAGCGCGCGCTGAGCGGGCTCCGCGCCTTCCTCAACGCGCGCTTCTACATGTACGAGAACGTCTACTTCCACCGCATCGGGCACGCCATCGACTTGCACCTGCACGAGATCTTCCGGCCGACGATGCGGCTCGTGTTGCCGCAGAACCCGCTCGATGATCTGGCCGCCTACCGGCGCCTCACCGAGTGGTCGCTGTTCACGACGGTGGAGGCCTGGCTCGACGAGCCGCTGGCCAGCGAGCGGCGCGAGCTCGCCGAGCAGTGGCAGTCGATCATCCACCGGCACGTGAAGTACAGCATGGTGTTCGAGCAGAACGTCGAGCGGCAGCAGCCGCTGCCGGCGGCGCGCGACATGAGCGCCGCCGAGTTCCGCGAGGCGATCGTGCGGCGCCTGCCCGGGTCGCTCAAGGGGCTCGACTTCGTCGTCGACATCGCCTCCCAGGACCCGCGCCCGCTCAACCCGCTCGTCGGGCCCAAGCGCATCGCCGTGTACGACCCGGCGAGCGACGCCATCGAGGAGCAGCTGCTGAGCGGCATCCTCGCGTTCGTGCCGGCCAAGGCCCACCTGTACCGGGTGTTCGCCGTGGGGCGCGAGCACGAGCACGAGCTCGCCCTCGCGGCGCGGCGGGCGCTGGACGAGGCCGAGCCGCAGAGCACGGTCAACCTGTAGCGCGGCCCAGGTCGGTTCAGAAGCTCCCGCGAAAGATGAAGAAGGCGGCCGCCGCGATCGCGACGGTCAGCAGCACCAGCGCCGCGATCAGCAGCATGTCGACCAAGGAGAGGCCCTCGCGCTCGCCGGTCTGCCGCTGCGGCGCCGGCTGCTTGCGCGGCTTCGACTGAGCACCCTGCGTCGGCTGCTTGCGCCGCCGCGACTGCTTCGCCGGAGGACTCTTGCGCGGCGGCGTCTGGGACGCGTCCGCCTTGCGCGCCGCGCGCTCACGCGCCGCCTTCTGGCGCGCGGCGGGAGTCCGCGGGCTGCCGCTCCCGTCCGCTCGCGTCTTCTTGCTCACGCGCCCAACGGGTGGGTCATGTCCGCCGGTCGCACCCAGGCGTCGAACTGCTCGGCCGTGACGTAGCCGAGGCCCAGCGCCGCATCCCTGAGGGTGAGCCCCTCGCGGTGCGCCTTCTGCGCGATCGCCGCCGCCTTGTCGTAGCCGATGTGCGGGTTGAGCGCCGTCACGAGCATCAGCGAATCGCCCAGGTGCCCGGCGATGACGTCGAGGTCCGGCTCGAGGCCGCGCGCGCAGAAGCGGTCGAAGGCGCGCGCGGCCTCCGCCAGCAACCCGGCCGACTCGAGGAGGTTGTGGAGCATCACCGGCTTGTAGACGTTCAGCTGGAAGGTGCCCTGCGAGCCGGCGAACGCGACGGCCGTGTCGTTGCCGAACACCTGGACGGCGACCTGCGTGAGCGCCTCCACCTGCGTGGGGTTGACCTTGCCGGGCATGATCGACGAGCCCGGCTCGTTCTCGGGGATGCGCAGCTCGCCGATGCCGTCGCGCGGGCCCGAGGCGTAGAGGCGCACGTCGTTGGCGATCTTCATGAGGTCGCCGGCCAGGGTGCGGAGCGCGGCACTGGCGTTGACGACGGCGTCGTGCGCCGACAGGGCGGCGAAGAAGTTGGCGGCCGGGTGGAACGGCTTGCCGGTGAGCTCGCTGATGTGTCGCGCGGCGGCCTCGGCGAAGCGCGCGTCGGTGTTGAGGCCGGTGCCGACGGCGGTGCCGCCGAGGGCGAGCTCGTGCAGCGCCGGCAGGCTGGCGCGCACGCCGGCGAGCGCCTGGTCGAGTTGCGCCACCCAGCCGGAGATGACCTGGCCCAGCGTCAGCGGAGTGGCGTCCTGCAGGTGCGTGCGGCCGACCATCACCACGCCGGCGTACTCCTCGGACTTGCCGGCGAGCGTGTCGCGCAGACCCTCGATCGCCGGCACCAGATGATCCTCGAGTTGCTCTGCCGCCGCGATGTGCATCGCCGTCGGGAAGGTGTCGTTGCTCGACTGCCCGCAGTTGACGTCGTCGTTGGGGTGGACCGGGCGCCCGGCGCCCCGCCCGGTCCCCGCGAGCTCGTCGGCGCGGTTGGCGATGACCTCGTTGGCGTTCATGTTGCTCTGCGTGCCGGAGCCGGTCTGGAAGACGACGAGCGGGAACTCCGCGTCGAGCACGCCGTCGACGACCTCCTGCGCGGCGCGCGCGATGAGCTCGGCCTTGTCCTGCGGCAGCTGGCCGAGCTCCGCGTTGGCGCGCGCCGCCGCAAGCTTGAGAATGCCGAAGGCGCGGATGACCGGGCGGCCCCAGCGGAAGCGGTCCACGCCGATGGGGAAGTGCTCCACGGCGCGCTGCGTCTGCGCCCCCCAGTAGTGCTCCGCGGGCACGCGGACCTCGCCCATGCTGTCGTGCTCGATGCGCCACTCCCCGGACATGGCACTAACACTACCCGCATCGTGGCGAACATAGCAGGGGGCGCAGAGCAGCATGCTACGATGCGGCCGCGCCCGGGCCCGGGCGCTCGTGCACGGGGGTCCTCTTGCAGTGGACCGATAGGAACGTGCGTCGTTCGCGTCCTTCTCTTGTGAGGAGCACGTTCGTGCTCGCGGCCGAGGAGGGGGCATGGCGCTGCCGGCGGTGGATGGATCGGTGCCCGCGGACGCGACGCCGGCGGGATTCGTGATGCCGGCCGGGCTTCCCGGCTTCGGCCATCCCAGTGGCGCGAGCGGCGAGATCGCCGCGGAGGTCGTCGCAGCGGCGCGCCGCGGCGACGCGCGAGCCTTTGAGGCGATCCTGCGGCACTACGACCGCCGGTTGCGCGTGGTCGCCGATCGTCTGCTCGGCGACCGGCAGCTCATGGACGACGCGTTGCAGGAGGTCGCGCTCAAGACGGTGCGCGGCCTGCCGTCGTTTCGCGGCGAAGCGCCCCTCGGCGCCTGGCTGTGCCGGATCGCGACCACCACGTGCCTCGACATGCTGCGCCGGCGGCGGCCGGAGGACGCGACGGCGCCCGACGAGCTGCCGGAGCGGGCGGACACGACGGCGGACCTCGCCGACGGGCTCGACGCGCGGCAGCGGCTCGGGAGGGCGCTGGCGGGCCTGCCGGCGGACCAGCGCGTCGCGGTGCTCCTCATCGACCAGTTCGGTTACGACTTCCGCGCGGCGGCGGATGCCCTCGGCGTGCCCGTGGGCACCGTCGCGTCGCGCGTGGCGACGGCGAGGTCACGGCTGCGAGCCGCCCTCGCCGCCGAAGGAAGGGAGGAGCGATGAACGAGCAGCGCGACGCGGAGCTCGGCGCGCGCCTGGACGAGCTCGGGGTGCAGGAGCACGGCCCCGACTACTGGGAAAGCGTGATGGCCGCGGCCGGGCCGGAACTCGAGAGGCTGCGGGCCGGCGCGGCCGCGGACGGCGCCGGACTCGCCCAGTCTGCAGGGCTCGCCCGGCCCGCAGGACCCGACCGGCCTGACGGACCGCAGGCCGGCCAGAACGGCCGCCGGCGCCTCTTCGGCGGCCGGCGCTGGCTGTGGATTCCGGCCGCCGCCGCCATCGCGGTCGCGGCGGCGCTCGTATTGCTGTTCGGCCTGCCCGGCGGTCCGAACGGCGCCGCGCCGATCTCCTTCGGAGGGCCTCAGCCGGCCAGCGCCGCCGAGGCCATCCGCTTCGCGCTTGGCGCCCTCGACAAGGCGCAAGCCATCAAAGGCACGATCTACATCGGCAAGGTCCACAAGGGCGTGTTCAAGGCCGGAGACAAGGTCACGTTCCTCAGCGCTCGGGACGGCAGCTACCGCGTGACCACGCGCACCATCGGGCCGGACGCGATGTATCCGCTCCGGGGCTACGTGCAGACGATCGCCTACAGTGCCCGCACGCGGCAGGCCCAGGCGATCCTGGACTTCGGCTCCAAGGGCATGAAATGGGAGAACACGACACCCGATCCGGCCACGGGTGCCGATGTCACGACCTTCACGGTGTTCCGCTACCTCTACTTCCGCTGGGCCGATGCACCGCCCGCTCCCCCCGAGTCCACGCTCATCGAAGCGCAGTCGTTCCCGCTGTGGCAGGTGCGGGCCTATTTGCGCACCATGCTCGGTGACCGTCGCGTCAAGTTCGCCACCGGTCGCCTCGACGGTCGCAGGGTCTGGCTGCTCACGACGAGCGAGTTCAGCCCGGGTTCGCACGGTCGGGGGTCACGGGGCACGCCCGTGACCATCGCCATCGATGCACGCACGCGCATGCCCCTGCGCATCAGCGGCTATTCGGGCAACGGAGAGCTGCGCATCGATTCGGCGGCCTACGCGGCGAAGCCGCCGGCTTCGGCCTTCGTCCTGCCGAAGCCACCCGCCGGGCAGACTCACGACACGAGCAAGGACGCCCTGGGTCCGCCCCTCTCCTTCCCCGGCCTGCCCTTCGGCTCTGCCGCGGCGATGAAGAAGGCGGTGCATGACGTGGCCGCGTTCCCGGGCTGGCTACCGCGCGGATTCGCCCTGCAGGTGGGCGCCCACACGATCCCCTCCGGGTCGGTCGAGCTCCCGCGGCGCTTCGGGGTTCCGCCGCGGTCCATCCCCAATACGATCGTCGCGCTCGCGTACAGGCGCGGCTTCGACGCGGCCTACATCACCGTGCGACCGGACTCACGACTGCAGTACAAGACATACGAAGTGGTGCCTGGGACGAAGAAGCGGGTACGCGTCGACACATCGGATCCGTTCGTCACCTGGGTGTCCCCGCAGGATCGGCCCGGGCTCCGCGCACACACTGCGGACGTGCGCCTCACCGCCGGCGCCTACTCCGGATCCGTCGCCCACATCGTCGTCGATCCGGGATACTGGCCGCACCTTTGGGTCAGGAGGGGCCCGTGGGTGGCAACCGTGTCCGGCGACCTGACCCGTGCAGAGATGGTCCGCATCGCGGAGTCGCTTGCGCCTTGGAACGCGGCGAAAGGGGAATGAGCTCGCCATGACCAGCCAAGCACCGTCCCGCACGTGAACATCGAAGCCGCCGCGCTCGAGCTCCGCGAGGAGCTCAACGAGATCGCCGCCGTCGACGACTGTGCGGCGTGCGAGTGCCTGCTCGGCATCGCCGCACGGGCGCTCGCCGACCTGCGCCGCCTGCCCGGCGACGAGGCGCGCGACGCCGAGGACGACGTGCGGCGCATCCTGACGGCCGGCCGCGCCGCGCCCCACGCGTGTCTCGAGTGCGACCCGTGCCTGCCGGTGGAGCCGTACCGGCGGTTCCGGCAGGCGCTGGCCGCCGCGGTCGACGCCGGCGCCGTCGCGCCGGCGGCGTCCGCGGACGCAGCGACGACCGGCGAGGCCGCGGGCGGGTGCGAGGGCTGCAGCGGCTGCTCCTGAACGCGGCTGCGCCGATCGCCGCAGGGCGCGGCCACCAAGGCCGGACGCCGGAAGCGGCCGGGCTAGCCGGCCCGTCCGCGCTTGCCGCCTCCGTTGAGGCGCGCGACCCTGGCGCGGCCGTAGTGGTGCGTGAAGAGCGCGTAGGCCACGGCGCCGGTCGGCATCGGCAGCCAATAGGAGGCGAGGCGGTAGATGAGCGTGGCGAGCACCGCCTGATCGGCGCCGATGCCGGCGAGACCGAGCGTGCCGAGCAGACCGGCCTCGACGAAGCCCAGGCCGCCCGGCGTGATGGGGATCATGCCGAGGAAAGCGGCGACCACGTAGGCCAGCAGCACGACGGAGGCGCGCGGGTGCGCCCCGACGGCGGCCAGCGCTATGAGCAGCGCCGAGAGGTCAAGCAGCCAGTTGCCGGCGGCGTAGAAGAGCGCCTTCCACCAGTTGGAGCCGAGGACACGGCGGATCAGATCACGCTCGTCGACCAGCCTGGCGGGCAGCCCTGTGACCGGCTCGCGCTTCTTGAACAGGCGGTTGCGGGCGCCCTGGAACAGGGCGCCGAGGCCGAGCAGCGGCTTGTCCGCGAACAGCAGCACCGCCCCGCCGGCGATCGCCGCGACGCAGACGACCAGCGCGATCGACCCGACGGTGAGCAGGTTTCGGTTGACGGGTGCCCCGCTGAGCAGGATCACCGGGATGCTGAGGATCGGCAGACCGAGCAGCGTCGCGGTGGAGATCAGCGACACCGCCGTCACGCTGGTCGCCGCGCGCGTCGGTGCGATGCCGGCGCGGTTGAGCATGTCGAACTGCATCGCGCCGCCGGCGGCGGCACCGCCGGGGACGATGCGGCTGAAGGCGTTGCCGGCGAGCTGAGCGGTGGCGACTGGGAACCACTCGCTGGTCGAGAGCGCGAGCTTGAGCAGCGCCCACATGCACATGAAACTCAGGATCTCCGCCAGGACGATCGGCACCATCCAGAGCGGACTGATCGTCGCGAGTTTGGGCCCCGAGCTGAAGACGCTCGCCAGGCTCGGCCACACCACGTAGAGGCCGACCGCGGTGACGCCGAGGATGATCACCCGCTTGGCGATCGCCCAGCGCCGTCGGGAGGGGGCGACGGCGACCTGTACTTTGATGTCGCCGTCCGGCGTCATCCGGCTTGCCTCCCCAGTCTCACAGCACGTTGGAGAACAGCCGCGCCGCCTGGTGGCGGAAGTGCGCCACGCGGCCAACGGAAAGCACGTCCTGGAGGGTGACGATGTGGCAGCGCTCCATGTCCTGGGCGAACGAATCGCGCACCTGGTGCGCGAAGCCCTGGTCGAAGACCCACACCATCAGCTCCTTGTGCAGCTTGAGACTGCGCACGTCCATGTTCATCGTCCCCACGGCGCAGATCTCGTCGTCGACGACGATCGTCTTGGAGTGGAAGAAGCCGGCCTCGTACTGGTAGATCCTGCCGCCGGCGTCGAGGAGCTTCTTGAAGTACGTCTGGGCGGCCGCGAACGGGATCTTCTTGTCCGGCACGCCGGTCATCATGAAGCGTACGTCGACGCCGGCCAGGGCCGCGTCGATCATGCAGTCGTAGAGGCTGTAGTCGGGGATGAAGTAGGGCGACTGGATCCACACCGACTTGTGCGCCTGCCCGATGGCGATCATGTGCGAGCGGCGCGCCGACGACCACGGGTTCTCGACCCCTTGCGCCGTGACCTGAAGAAGCGTGCCGGTCTCCGCGGCCACCGGGTCGGGCGCCGGCATGTACTTCGCTGCGAAGAGGTCCTCGCGACCCTTGGCGCGCTCGTACCAGCGGGCCGCGAACAGCTTCTCCAGCGCGGCCACCGCCTGGCCGGTGAGGCGCAGATGCGTGTCGCGCCAGGTGGCGAAGCGCTCGCCGCCGTCGATGTACTCCTGGCCCATGTTCATGCCGCCGGTGTATCCGATCTCGCCGTCGATGACGGCGATCTTGCGGTGGTTGCGGTAGTTCACGCGCGCGATGTCGGTGACGTCGGCGCGCACCTGCGCTCCGGCCGTCTTGAGCTCGTTGAGCTCCGACTTGTTGAACGAGATGCTGCCGAGGTAGTCGTAGGTGATGCGCACCTCGAGCCCCTCGGCGAGCTTCTGCTTGAGGATCCCCACCACCTCGGCCGTGAGCCGGTCCCGCTCCCAGATGAAGTACTGCAGATGGATGAAGCGCCTGGCCTCGGTCATGTCCTCCTTGAGGCGCGCGAACTTGTCGTGGCCGCTCACGTAGAGCTCGATCGACGTCGCCGGGAGGATCGTCGAGACTTCCTGGGCCGAGATGGCGTTGGCGATGTGCTCGGCCGGCGTGCCCGCCCAAAGCTTGTGGAAGCGCGTCGAGGCCGCGGCGTTGCGCCGGTAGATGGGGTCGAGGTTCTCGATCTGCAGGGCCAGCATCGTGCTGATCCAGCCCTTGCGCTGGGCCACGACCTTCCAGTCCCGGCCGATGAAGATGTACAGGAACACGCCCAGGACCGGGATGAACACGAGGATGAAGAGCCAGGCGACGGTGAGAGCGGGCTCGCGGTCGTCGCTGATCAGCAGGATGACCAGGATGACCCAGTAGGCCAGGAAGATGGGCACCGCCCACAGCGGGAGCATGTTCAGCATGGCCGAAAGCTACCGGAAGCGCGGGTGGCTGTCACGCGATCGCGTATCCGCCCGCCCGCACGCGCGACCGTCGCCCCCGCCGGCCCGGCCCGGCCGCGGACCCGGCCGCAAGGTGCTCCTCAGCGCGTCCGTCGCGACGACTTGGGCCGGAACGCGCCGGCGAGCATCTCGCGGTCGAAGGCGCCGGTCTCGCCTTCCACGGCGTACTCGTACACGGCGGCCGAGTAGATGGCGTGCAGCGTCGCCCCGAGGAGGCTGATGACCACGACGGCGAGGACCACGAGCACGAAGAAGGCGACGCCCAGCGCCACGATGCCGGCGCTCAGGGCGAGCGCGCCGATGGCGATCCCGACAACGGCGACCGCGACCGCGAGCAGCCCGAAGACGAGCCCGATGCCGGCGGAGCCGATGATCTGCTCGCCCCAGGACTTCTTGAGCAGGGAGGCGCTGCGCTTGATGGCGTCCACGGGCCCGATGTCCTCCACGACGAGCACCGGCACCACGAGGAACGTGACGATGTTCCAGGCGGCGCCGCCGAGCGCCGCGACGATCACGCCGCCTATGCCGGCGCGCTCGCGCAGGAGTTGCAGGAGGAGGCCGATGGTGGCGGCGATGGCGGCGTAGCCGAGGATCGCCCCGATGTGGCTCCAGGCGCCGCGGAAGCCGTCGCCGAGCGTGGGGTCCCCGCCCGTGAGGCGCACGACGGCGGCGCTGACCAGGGCGGCGTTGCAGAAGATGATGACGAAGTACTCGACCAGATAGAAGAGCACGACCAGCACCCAGAGGCCGGCGTTGGCGCCGTTCTCGCTGATCCCGGACCAGAATCCGGTGAAGAACCCGGGGATCACGAACGAGGCGGTCACCAGCAGTACCCCGATGGTCGAGACGATGGGGAAGACGACCAGTTCCTTGTCCTGCCGCAGCACGCTCCAGCACACCTTGACGAGCTGCCAGCTCCGTGCGAACCGACCCATCTCCGCTCCTCTCCTGTTCTGTACCCTCCCGTGCCCGCGGGGGCGGCCGAGCCGTCGTGAGGGTCTGCTGTTGCCTTCATCGGCTCTGCCCGCAGCGGACTTGACCCGCGGGCCCGCGCCGGCGCCCCGCGTCGGGCATGCGGCGGCGGGCGACCGCCGGCGGTCCCGCTGCCTTGCGGCCGGGCGGCGAGTTCGATAGAACCGGGCCATGAGCCTGCTGCAATCCCTGCCGCTGCTGATCGGCGGCGTCACCGAGCCGCCGCTCTACATCGGTCTCGCGGCCACGTTCCTCGGTGCGCTGAGCGGCTCGATCTTCTCCGGCGAGCGCAAGTTCCCCATCACCGGTGTGCTGGCGATCGCGATCGCGGTGGGCCTCGGCGGCGGCATCATCCGCGACGTGCTGCTGGGGCTCGTGCCCGTCGCGTTCACGAGCGTCTGGTACTTGCCCACGGCCATCGTCGCGGCGTTTCTCGGCTTCTTCTTCGGCTCACTCGTCAAGCTCGGCAACATCCTCATCCTGGTGCTCGACCCGATCTGGATGGCGCTGTTCGCCGTCATCGGCGCCCAGAAGACGCTCAACGCCGACCTGAGCCCGTTCGCCGCCATGTTCATCGGCTGCGTCACCGCGTTCGGCGGCGGCGTGCTGCGCGACCTGCTCTCGCACGAGAAGCCCGAGCTCGTGAAGCCGGGGCCGATCAACTACGCCGCCGCCATGCTCGGGAGCATCCTGTACGTGCTGCTCGTGTACTATGCGCACCTGTCCAAGGTGCCGAGCGAGTGGATCACGATCGTCTTCGTGTTCGGCCTGCGCATGCTCTCTCTCAAGTTCGGCATCAAGGCGCCACAGCCGGTGGACCTTGCCGCGAAGCTTCCCGGGGTGAGGCAGGCGGTAGCGCCGGACAGGCGCGCCAAGCGCGCACGCAGGCGCCGCCCGGACGAGCTGGACTAGGGGAGGCGGTCGCACGTGTGCCGGTTGTTCGGGATGACGAGCGGGAGCCGGCGCAGCAAGGCGACCTTCTGGCTGCTCGAAGCGCCGGACAGCCTCGAAGAGCAGAGCCGGCGCAACCCCGACGGCACCGGCCTCGGGGTGTTCCGCAAAGGCGGCACGCCCGACGTCCGCAAGCAGCCTCTGGCGGCGTTCGAAGACGCGACCTTCGTGCGCGAGGCGATGCAGGCGGAGTCCACGACCTTCGTCGCGCACGTGCGCTTCGCCACCAACGGCGCCGTCGAGACCCGCAACACGCACCCGTTCGCGATGGCCGGCAGGCTCTTCGCCCACAACGGCGTCATCGGCGCCGTCGACCAGCTCGAGGCGCGCCTCGGCCCGGACCTGGCGATGGTCGCCGGCGACACCGACTCCGAGCGCTACTTCGCACTCATAACGCGCGAGACCGCGAAGGCCGGCGGCGACGTCGCCGCGGGCATCGCCGCCGCCGCGCTCTGGATCGCCGGCACCCTGCCGGTGTGGTCGATCAACTTCGTGCTCGTGACGCCGGACGACCTGTGGGCGTTCCGCTACCCGGAGACGCGCGAGCTCTACGTCCTCGAGCGAGACGCCGGCGGCCCTCACGGCGGCCGGCACCTCGATCTCGCCGGCACCGGGAAGACGGTGCGCGTGCGGTCCGAGCACCTCAAGGACCTGCCGGCGGTGGTCGTCGCCAGCGAGCCGATGGACGAGAACCCGGGCTGGCGGCTGCTGGAGGTGGGCGAGCTCCTGCAAGTGGGGCCGGACCTGGCCGTGCACTCCACGACGCTCATCGACCACCCGCCGGCGCGACGGCTCACGCTCGACGGCGCCGCCGGCGCGAAGCCGGGCACGCCGGCCGGCTGAGCGAGCCGGCGCCGGCCCGCCGACTTCCCGCCTGCTCCGTCCGCCTACTCCGCCTGCCCGGACGGGCTCGGACCCCTGCGGTCCGCCATGAGCGCCTCCGGGATCATCGGGTAGCTCCCGATCAGGAAGGCGATGGCGCCGGCGAGAAGTACCCCGTCGACCGCGTACTCGAGCCAGAGCGTCTCGCCGTGCGGCCCCAGCACCCCGGTGACGAGCGACTCGAGCTGCCCCCCGAGGAAGAACCCCGCGAGGCTCGACAGCAGGAAGCCCCAGGAGCCGAGCAGCGAGCCCACCGTGATCCACCACTCGAGGCGCCTGGGCCGCCAGGCCCACCAGGCGCCGTTGGCCTCGAACACCGAAAGCCAGCTGGCCGCGACGAAGCACACCGACGCGACCGTGCTCGGGACCCACACGCGCACGTCCTCCTGCCCGTGCGACAGACTCATCGACATGCCCCAGAAGCAGTTGATGTTGAAGAGGACGGTCCCGATGAGCTGGATCACCGACGCGTTCCAGTCGAGGCGGCCGCGCCGCAGGATGAGAAAGCGGCGTTCCGGCTGCTGCGCGCCGCCGCCGGCCATGATCACGCGCCCGGCTCGCGCCGTCTCCGCCATCTGGATGGATGCGCCGATCGTGAAGAGCACGGAGCCGACGAAGTACATAGGGTTCGGCCACCACGAGGCCGGGTCGCCCACGGCGCCGGCCGCGCCGACGACGAAGAAGACGGAGCCCACCGTGAACGCCACTGCGACCCACCACGTGAGGTCGTGGATGGCGAAGCCGAAGACGGGCGGACGTCGCCGGGCGGCCGGAGAAGCCGGCCCGGCCTCTGCGGCGCCCGCCGCCGGCCGCCGTGGCGAGCTGCCGGCGCCCGCCGGGCGCACTACGGGAGCACGTCCCTTGCGGTGGCCGCGCGACGTCCATTCCAGCACGTCGCCGCGCGGACCGCGCCACTCCGCGCGCACGACGCTCCCGAAGATACGGCGCTCGCGCACGAGCTCGTAGTCCGGCGGCGGTATCGGATCCCCGGGCCGCCGTTCCGGCGTGCCCGGCGACATGCTGGGTGCGGTCATGCGCGCCAGCGTAGCGAACCGGTGACGGGCCGTCCACGCGCGTCGTTCCGGGCCGTCCACGCGCGTCGTTCCGGGCCGTCCACGCGCGCCGTCTTGGGCCCTCCGCTCACGCCGCTCACGGTTGCCCGCTCATCGCGGGGGGTAGGAATCCTGCCGACGCCGGTCCCCGATCAGGAGGTATCACCTTGGCCCTCAGACACCCGCGCGGGCCCCGCGAGCGCGGCAGGGAAGTCGCAAACGACGAGATCTTCACGGGCGAGATGCCGCGCGTGCCCCGGCATCAGCTCCCCGCGCGCGAGACGCCGGCGGAAGTCGCCTACCAGATCGTCCACGACGAGCTGATGCTGGACGGCAACGCGCGCCTCAATCTCGCCACGTTCGTGAGCACGTACATGGACCCGTGGGCGGACAAGCTCATGGCGGAGACGTTCGACAAGAACATGATCGACAAGGACGAGTACCCGCAGACCGCCGCCATGGAGATGCGCTGCGTCAACATGCTGAGCCGGCTGTGGCACTCGCCGGACCCGAAGAAGGCGACCGGCTGCTCGACCACCGGCTCGAGCGAGGCCGCGATGCTGGGCGGCCTCGCGCTCAAGCGCCGCTGGCAGCAGCGGCGCAAGGCCGAGGGCAAGCCCACCGACAAGCCCAACCTGGTGACCGGCATCAACGTCCAGGTGTGCTGGGACAAGTTCGCCAACTATTGGGACGTCGAGCTGCGCCTCGTGCCGATGGAGGGCGAGCGCTACCACCTCTCGCCCGAAGAGGCGGTGAAGCTCTGCGACGAGAACACGATCGGCGTGGTCGTCGTCATGGGCTCGACCTTCGACGGCAGCTTCGAGGACGTGAAGCGCACGTCGGAGCTGCTCGACGACCTACAGGAGCGCACCGGCCTCGACGTCCCGATCCACGTCGACGGCGCCTCCGGCGGCTTCATCGCGCCGTTCCTCGATCCGGACCTCGAGTGGGACTTCCGCGTGCCCCGCGTACAGTCCATCAACGCCTCGGGGCACAAGTACGGGCTCGTCTACCCGGGCGTCGGTTGGGCGATCTGGCGCGACGCCGAGGCGCTGCCCGAGGACCTGATCTTCTGGGTCAACTACCTCGGCGACGAGATGCCTACGTTCGCGCTCAACTTCTCGCGGCCCGGCTCGCAGGTGGTGGCGCAGTACTACAACTTCCTGCGCTTCGGCTTCGCGGGCTACGAACGTGAGCAGGGTTACGCGCGCAAGGTCGCCATGTACATGTCGGCGGCGATCGAGAAGATGGGGCCGTTCGAGCTGCTCACGCGCGGCGACGAGCTCCCCGTCTTCGCCTTCAAGCTCAAGGACGAGATCAAGAACTTCACGGTCTTCGACGTCTCGGCTGCGCTGCGCGAGCGCGGCTGGCAGGTGCCGGCGTACACGTTCCCCAAGGACCGCGAGGACCTCGCGGCGCTGCGCATCGTCGTGCGCCGCGGCTTCACCGTGGACGTGGCCGACATGCTGCTCGCCGACCTCAGGGAGAAGGTCAAAGGGCTGGAGAAGCTCAAGGCGCCGCTGTACGGAGCGAAGGGTGGCGCCGGCTTCCATCACTGAGCGGCGGCGGCGGCAGGCGGCGGCAGGCCGGTGGCGCGGCGGTGACGGCGGCTCTGCCCGCCGCTCCCGCCGCCGCCCGCCGCGTGCTATATCATCCGGGTACCCGCCGTCCCCGACGTCCCAAGGAGCGCGCCCTCCATGTTCAGTATCCTCGCCTACATCGTCATCGGCATGGTCGCCGGCTGGGCCGCGAGCCTGCTCGTGCGTCACGACATGCACCCGAACGACTGGGGCACGCTCTTCCTCCTCGGCATCGGCAGCTCCGTGATCGCCGGCATCATCATCAACCTGATCATGGGCCAGGGCTTCAAGCTGCAGCCCGGCGGCGTGATCGCCTCCATCGCCGTCGCCTGCCTGCTTCTGTGGATCTACACGACCATGCACAACCGCAGCCACGCGCGCGCCGAGGCGGCGCGATCCGCAAGCGGCCAGCATCGCGAGCCCAAGGGCGGCCGCAAGCACCGCACCAAGCGCTAGGTCCCGCATGAGCTACACGACGTTCATGGACCACGTCACGCAGGCCTTCGAGATCGTCGGCGTGGCCGTGCTCGTGGTGGGCTTCATCGTCGGCTTCGTGCGCGCCCTCTTCGCACGCCTTCGTACCGGCGCCAACGAGGGCGTCTACGTGATGATCCGCTCGTACTTCGGGCGCAGCATCCTGCTCGGCCTCGAGGTCCTCGTGGCCGCCGACCTCATCCGCACGGTCGCCGTGGACCCGACACTGCAGAACGTCCTTGTGCTCGGCCTCATCGTGCTCATCCGCACGTTCCTCAGCTTCTCGCTCGAGATCGAGATCGACGGCGTTGTGCCCTGGCGCCGCTGGCGCCTGCCGGCGCACGATTCGCCGCCTGCGCAGCCGGGGCCGCCCGCGCAACGCTCCCAAGACGCACCGCGCGGATAGGGCTCCCTGCGTCGTGAGTCGGCGCGAGACGGGCCGCCAAGTCGTCCAGCCTCGCCTCATCGGCCTTCCGGCTCGGATACCGTTCGCTGCGGGTAGACTGGCCGGGTCGTCCCCGTCCAAAGGAGCAAGGATGTCGAGCCTCAAGGGCAGCAAGACCGAGCAGAACCTCCTCAAGGCGTTCGCCGGCGAGAGCCAGGCGCGCAACCGCTACACGTTCTTCGCCAAGGCGGCCCAGAAGGAGGGCTTCGAGCAGATCGGCGCCATCTTCCTCGAGACCGCCGAGAACGAGGGTCAGCACGCCAAGCAGTTCTTCAAGCACCTCCAGGGCGGCATCGTCGAGATCACGGCGGCGTATCCGGCCGGCAAGCTGGAAGGCAGCACCGCCGAGCACCTCGCGGCCGCCGCCGACGGCGAGAACGAGGAGTGGACCGACCTCTACCCGGCATTCGCCGACATGGCGGAGTCCGAGGGCTTCAAGGACGTCGCCAACACCTTCCGCCAGATCGCCAAGGTGGAGGAGAAGCACGAGTCCCGCTACCGCAAGCTGCTCGACAACGTCGAGAAGGGCCAGGTCTTCGAGAAGCCCGAGACGGTCAAGTGGATCTGCCGTAAGTGCGGATACGTACACGAGGGCACCAAGGCGCTCAAGGTCTGCCCGGCGTGCCAGCACCCGCAAGCCTACCAGGAAGTGTACGCGGAGAACTTCTGATGCATCCGTTGCCGCCTGAGCTGCTGCCCGGGGTCCCGTACTTCACCTTCAGCCTGTTCAAGATCCCGTTCACGGTGGCGTGGCCCAACCTGATCGCCTGGATCACGGTGGCCGTGGTCTTCGTCGCCGGCGCGGCGCTGCGCCTGCCGCGGTTCATCGAGGGCAGGGACTGAGCGATGAACCTCACGACCCGGGCGCAGCGCTACCTGCGCCTCGACCTGACCCTCGAGGACGCGCTGCCGACGCGCATGCCGGTGTACGTGAACTCGGTGGCCTACCTCTTCGGCGCGGCGACGATGATGGCGCTCGTGATGATCGTCGCCTCGGGGCTGGCCCTCGCCCTCGGCGGGCCCACGTGGTACCACACCAACAGCGTGGGCCACTTCTTCAACTCCATCCACTTCTGGAGCGTGCAGCTCTTCTTCCTGGCGATGATCCTGCACTTCATCACCAAGTTCTTCCTCGGCGCCTGGCGCGACGGCCGCTGGCTCACCTGGATGGTCGGCGCGCTCATGCTCGGTATCGGCGTCTTCACCGGGCTCACCGGGTTCCTGCTGCAGAGCAGCTGGGACTCGCAGTGGATCGCGACGCAGGCCAAGGACGCGATGAACGCCGCCGGCATCGGCGCCGTGTTCAACACGATGGACGCGGGCCAGGTGCTCACGCTGCACGTCGCGGCGCTGCCGGTGGCGCTGCTCGCCTTTCTGGCGCTGCACATCTTCCTGATCCGGCGCGACAGCCCGGTGCGCCCGTATGAGGACTGACGCGATGGGCGCGCGAACGGGAGAGGGGATGTGGCGGCCGTGATCGACGAGCACATCCCCAACGGACGCCGCGCGCAAGCGAACCTCCGCGGCGTCCCCATGAAGCACTACGATCTTCTGCGCGAGGGCATCGTCGTGTTCGTCATGGTCGCCATCGTGGCGATCGTCCTGGCGGCCGTGTACGGCTCGCCCGACTACCCGACGATCTCCGCGCAGAGCGTCGCCGAGAACCAGCCGATCGCGTTCCTCAAGACGACGACCGGCATCCTGCTCGGCAACGACCTGTCGGCCGTGGCGGACTACGGGCCGCCGTACACGAAGGACTCCTCGGCGGCCCAGCACCTCGGCCCGATCGCGCCGGCGAACTGGCTGGGCGTGACGCGGCCCATCCACCCGGCCCAGGACTTCGTCCTCGGGCCGCTGGGCCGCGTCGCCCAGATCAACTGGCTCTACGCCGCCCCGCTCAAGGAGTTCAAGGCGGCGTCGGCCGCCCAGCGCCGCGCCTGGGTCAGCAACTACGACAAGGCGCTGGACAAGGCGACGCTGAGCGGCGGTCAGGTCCAGGTGCCGCCCGGCGACTTCGGCCCGGTGGCGCCGCTCATGACGGCGATGCTCAGCCTCGGCCAGAGCGGGCTGCTCGAGGGCGCCCTGGCCGCCGAGCAGGGCGGCTCGTACTACCCGTACAGCTTCGACTTCACGCGCCAGCTGCTCTACTTCGCCAACGCGTCGCCGTACATGGACACGGCCACCCACCTCGTCCAGCAGGGCAATCCGCAGTGGGGCATCGTCCACGAGACCGGCAAGTACCCCGGCGCCTGGTGGCTGGCGCCGTACCAGTTCCTCTACGAGATCCCGCAGATCGCCGATCAGGACAGCGCCGACCTCCTCGTGGTCGCGATCATGACTGCGTTCTTCGCGCTGATCTTGTTCCTGCCGCTGATCCCGCTGCTCAACCGCCTTCCACACCTGCTCAAGGTGTACCGCCTCATCTGGTGGGACTGGTACCGGGACCACGCCGGCAACGTGCCCCGGCGCGGAGCGTGATGGCCGGCCGCCCTTTGGGAACACCCAAGGCACGACTCACCGACCCAGAGCGCTTGCCCCCGAGGAGGCGGCCATGTACGTGCGGATAGCCCGGTTCGAGGGCGGAGACCCGGAAGAGATCGACGCCGAGGGCGCGCTGATGCGCGACGGCATCGAGGCGCTGCGGCGCGGCGATGCGACGACGGAGCTGCCGGCGCGCCTGGCGCAGGTGACCAGCCGCGTGGAGATGCTCGTCGACCGCCACAACGGCGCGATCGCCGTGTGCGTCTACTGTGACACCGCGGCCGACGCCCGCGAAGCGGACGCCATCCTCGCCGAGATGTCGCCGGCCAACAAGGGCTGGGGCCGGCGCGTCTCGTCCGACATCTACGAGATCGCCATGGACGTGTCCACCGGCGTGAGATCCGCGGAGTAGGCGGCCCCGGCTGAGGACTCCGCGCCCGCCGGCGCCCTGAGTCAGTCCGTCACCGGCTGCACGACGACGTCTTCGCCGTCCGCGCCGCCATTCGCGCCGGAGTGGCGCGCGACGATCAGGCCGCGCACCGCGATGATCACCAGCGCGGCCACGATGAGCGCCATGCCGGCGGCCTCCCCTGCGGACGGCCGCTCCCCCAGCTGCAGCCACGCCGCCACGACGCCGACCACCGGGATCGTCAGCGTGCCCAGACCGGCGGCGCCGGCGGAGAGCGAGCGCAGCGCGTACAGCCACAGCACCCAGGCCACGGCGTTGGCCAGGAGGACCGTGTAGGCCAGGCCCCAGATGAAGCCCGTCGTCCACTGGGGCCCGCCGCTGTAGGTCAGCGCCGCGAGCACGACCAGCGGGATCGCGCCCAGCGTCATCTGCCACGTGGTGAGGGAGAGCACGTCCACGTGATGCCGGCGCTGCATGAGCTTGACGACCAGCGCCGCCCCCGCCCAGGCGAGGCCGCCGGTGCAGGCGAGGACGCCGCTGAGCGCGCCGCCGATGTGCCACGGGCGCACCACAAGCACCAGCCCGGCGAAGGCGAGCGCGACGGCCGCCCACTGGAGGCCGTGCAGGCGCTCGCCGAGGAACAGCCAGGCGAGCAGCAGCAGCCAGAACGGCATCGTGTAGGTCAGCACCGAGACCTTGCCCGCGCCCCCGGTCTTTAGGGCGACGATGACGCACCCGACGAACAGTGTGGTCTGCAGGAGGCCGACGAGCGCCGTCCAACCGAGCGGCGGCGGCCGCAGCGGGCGTCGCATGACGAGCATCACGACGAAGAGACAGGCGGCGCTGAGGACGATGCGCAGCGCCGCGAACGTGAGCGGCTGGGAGTAGCCGAGGGCGACCTTGGTCGCCACCCAGCCGTACCCCCAGATCGGCCCGAGGACGACGAGGGCGAGCACGCCGAGATCGCGGCTTCGAGCCGCCGCCGGCGCGTCCACTGCTTCCCCGGGCGCGGTCACGTGATCCGCGCTTGGCAGATGGTGGCGCGGGCACGGTGCATCCGCATACCCGCGCCTAGTCGATCACGGGCAGCAGCACGCCGTCGCTGCCCCTCGTACCGTCCGGCCCGCCTCGGCGCCCGGCGACGACGCCCACGGCCGCCATGATCGCCAGCGCCGCGACGATGAGCGCCATGCCTGCGGCTTCCACTCCGCTGGGTGCCTCGCCCTGCTGGAGCCACGCGGCGAGCACGCCGATCACGGGGATCGCGAGCGTGCCCAGGCCCGCCACCCCCGCCGGGAGCGAGCGCAGTGCGTACACCCACAGCACCCAGCACATGGCGTTGGAGATGACCGCGGAGTACGCGAGGCACAATGCGAACGTCGCGGTCCAGTGGGGGACGCCACTGTGGGTCAGCAGAGCGGCGGCGATCAGCGGCAGGCCGCCGAGCGCCATCTGCCAGGCGGTGAGCGAGATCACGTCCACGCGATGCCGGCGCTGCATGAGCTTCGTCGTCAGCGCCCCCCCGGCCCAGGCGAGCCCGCCTGCGCAGGCGAGCACGCCGCTGAGCGCCCCTCCGATCTCCCAGGGGCGCACGACAAGCACCAGGCCGGCGAAGGCGAGCCCGACGGCCGGCCACTGCAGGCCGCGCAGGCGCTCACCCAGAAACAGCCACGCGAGCAGCAGCAGCCAGAAGGGCATCGTGTAGGCGAGCACCGAGACCTTGCCGGCGCCGCCGGAAGAGAGGGCGAACATGCTGAAGGTGGCGAACAGCGTCGTCTGCAGCAGGGCGATCAGCGCGGTCCAGCCCAGAGGCGGCGGCCGCAGCGGCCGCCGCGTGACGACGAGCACCAGGAAGAGGCAGGCGACGCACACGAACGTGCTCAGGACCGCGAAGGTGAGCGGCTTGGAATAGCCGAGAGCGACCTTGCTCACCACCCAGCTGTAGCCCCACAACGGAGCAATGACCGCGAGCGCGAGGACGCCGAGGTCGCGGCTGCGCGCGGACGGCGGGTCCGCTGCTCCGCCGCTGCGGGCCGTCCGGGCCGCTCCGCCACGCATCATCTCGGCCGCTCCGCTGCGCCGCGCCGCGCAAGCTCCGCCGCCGCGTCTGTGGCGAGCGTCGGCAGCTCGTTGCGGGCGACATCCCACACGGTGGCTGCCGCCAGGGCATCGTATTCGTGGGCGATCACGTTGCGGAAGTCGATGGCGCCACGCGATGCCGGGAGGCTCTCCTGGAGCTCCGGGTCCAGGCGCAGCGCCCGTGCCAGCGCCTCGCCGAGGATCTCGAACTGCCGCTCAACCGCGGAGCGCAGCATCAGGTCGGCCTTGTAGTCGTCCAGCGTGCGATCGGCGATGAAGCCGCCGATCGCGTCCGCGGCCGTGACCAGATCCTGCAGGTAGACGCGGACGTCACGCGGCCTCAAGGATCACCACGCCTGTGCGCTCGATCTCGTCGCGGAGGTAGGGATTGGTAACGGCCTCCTCCTCCACGAGATCCACCGGCAAGCCGCTCGCGCGCTCGAGCTCGGCGCGCAAGGCGAAGTAGCGTGCGGCTCGGCCCTCGAGCGGCCCGCCGAGCCGCACGAGGACGTCCAGGTCGCGCGGCGCCACGAATGCGTCGAGATCGGTGGCAGAACCGAAGACGACGGCCCGCTCCACGCCGGCGTCGAGGAGTGCGGCGACGACATCGCTCAGGCGCGAGCGCAGGTGTGGGTCGATGCGCTCGGCCGCCTCGGCGAGGGCGTTCGCGGCAGGGAGAGCGGCCGCGCGCGCCTGACCGGGGTCGGCGGCCGACCCAGGGCGAGCCCGAGTCCGCTCGCTCGCTGCGGCCGGCGCTCCTGCACCGGCCGCGAGCAGCGCGCGCAGCGGCTCGAGAAGTCCGTGCTCGTCGACGACCCTGAGAGCCCGCCGGCCGGCCGGCGTGCGCTCAGACACGATGAGCCCGAGTGTCTCGAGCCGGTCGACCTCGCGTTGTACTCCGGATGCTCCGCCGCCGGTGAGCCGGATGAGCTCGCGCAAGTGATACGTCTGCGGAGGCTGCGCAAGCAAGATCGCGAGCACCCGTGCGCGAGTCTCGGAGCCGAGGAGGGACGCGAGCATTGTGAACCTCTTTAGGGTACGGACGTACCGAATACTGGTACGAGAAGCGTATCGTGTCCATCTGCGAGGCGCAAGTGCCCGGTTCATCGCACACTGAGGCCTGCCGCGCCTCGCCGCTCTTCACATGCTCCCCACGCCGGCGCAACCTGCCTCAACGCATACTCAACACCGGCTTCATATCCGCGCAGCACAATGCATCCAAGCCATACGACGGCAACGGCGGCTTCCCCCAGCCGCCGGGATGCGACTGCAGTACGGTGCCCCCTCACCGAGTCCGCGTCCCACCTGCCCGGGCGATCCCCTCCGACGCCCGGCAGCCGCTGGCCCCACATGGGCCGCGACGACTGCACACCAGTCGTCGCGGCCCATCCCCCTTTCGGGGACGGTTCCGTCGCGGTTGGCGGCTGAGCCGCTGCGACCGAACCTTCGTCCATTGTGCGCACCGCATCGCCGCGCGCGGCACGGCGCCGTGCGCCACACCGCCGCGCCTACCGAGCGATGGAAAGCACGAGGGCGACCGCCACGGCGGCAGCCGCGTAGAGCGAGCCCCGCCAGGGCGTCGGCGCGCCGGTCCGTGTCTGAAGCCGCCGGTTGAACACGGTGAGACCAAGGCAGAAGAGCAGAGAGAGCGCCGCCGGCGCGAGCGTGACGCCGAGACCGCCGTGGATGTTGTTGGCGACGGCGGCGACCAGCAGCCCCAGTCCGGCGACAAGGAACCCCAGGCCCGTCAACCTCAGAAGCGTGATGATCACGGCCCGAAGACCGTTCCCGATCGTGTCCCACGGCTGCCCGGCGGCGGCCTCGTGGAAGGAGAGGAACGCGTCGGCGCGCAGACTCTTCCGCGCCATGACGAGCGAGATGATGGCGACGAACACGTACAGGCACGTGGACACGAGCTGGAAGACCGTGCTCACCGGTCTCTCCGTTCCCTTCGGGGTACTCGCGCGGACGCCGGCTTGCCGACAGCGACCGTCACGCTGCAGACGAGAAGGACAAGCGCCACGGGGACCCAGATCATGCGCTCGCCGGCGCTGCCTGGCGGTCTCGCGTCACTGCACCCTCAGGCGATTGCTCGCCGTGGCCACCTGGGTGTTGCCGGCGGCATCGGTGGCGGAGACGGTGAAGCTGTAACTGCCTTGGGCGAGCCGACAGACGAAGCTGGCGCTGAGCGACGTGCCGATGGGCCCCGCCACTACAAGGGTCTTGACGGAGCGTCCCGCGAGCGTCCTGACCTTGACGGTCGCCGTGGCGGTCGGCGACCCCGGCCGCGGATCGCTGACGGAGAAGCGCAGGGCGACCGTGTGGCCGCGCGCGACGCTCGCCGCCCAGAGGGCGTGCGGCTGCGGCGGGCGCGTGTCGATGCGGAGCGTGACGATGCGCGCGGGCGCCACGTTGCCGGCCGCGTCCGCGGCGCGCACGAGGATCTGCTGCACGCCGTCGCCGGAATGGTCCGCCGGCGCCGGGACCACGAAGGAACTGCCCTGCGCCCAGGTCGCGCCGCCGTCGCTCGAGTACTCCGTGTAAGCGACGCCCGCGCACCCCGCAATGATGCCGGCCTGCGCGTTCGCCTTGGCCTCGGGATCCGCGGCCGTGAGGGTGACGGTGCGCGCCGTGTGGTGCCAGCCGGCGCCGGCGTCGTCCGCCGTGACCGGCGCTGTCGTGTCGATGCGCACCTTGCAGCTCTTGGTCGCCTCGACGTTGCCGGAGTCGTCGACTGAGCGATAGGCGATCGTGTGCACGCCGTCGGCGCTGTGGTCCGCCGGCGCCGCGATCGTGACGGCGATCCCCTTCTTCCAGGTCTTGCCGGCGTCGAACGAGTACTGCGTGTACGCGACGCCGGAGCCGCCGGCGTTGTCGGCGGCGGCGAAGCGCAGCGTGACCGCCGCGTCGTGCCACGCGGCGCCCGCGCCCGTCACCGCGGTGACCGGCGGCGCCACGTCCCCGATCGGATCGCCGAAGTAGCGCCAGTAGACGGTCCAGAAGAGCCGGTTGCCGGCGATCCACGGCGTGTAGGTGTAGAGCGAGTACGTCGAGACGTCGGCCGGCGAGACCGTCCCGTCGCCGCATCTCTTGGTGATGCCCGCGTGCCAGCCGGCGCCGTCGACGCTGAGTGACTTGGCGCCGTACCAAAGCTGCCTGCCGAAGCCCTTGTAGGCCGTGTTCAGAACGCCCGAGTCCGGGACGCCGCAGCCCATCGCCCAGTCGAGAGCCTTGGCGGTCGGCGCAGTGGCGGTCAGCAGGCCCTGCTCCTTCTGCAGGGTCGCGAGCAGGACCTTGGGACTCACGCCGAAGGCCTGCGCCGCCTCCCAGACGATCTGGCTCGCCGGCTTGACGACGCCGTTGATGTCGCGAGCCGAGTAGGTCTTGAGGATGCCGGTCTGCGCAGCGAGGAAGCTCTGCACCTGCGCCTGACTCAGCGAGCCCGCGGCGCGGAAGTTCCTGTCTGAGATGACCATGTTCGGAGCGAAAGTCGCGCCGGCGGCCTGTGCCGGCGCGGGGCTGCCGAGGGCGAGGGCGCCGGCCAGCAGCCAGAGGCTCAGGAGGGCGAGCGCCCACAGGCGGATGACGCCGATCGGGCGTGGGCCCGGTGCGCCGGGATGTGTGCGGGGAGGTGCGGAGGGAGCTGCCACGTGGCCGACGGTACCCGACCTGCCGCGCGTCCACAACCGCGCCCGGCAAGACCGGGCTGCGCTGGAGGAGCGCGTGGTTCGGGGTCAAGATGAGTCGCGGCGACGCGCTCGCCGCGACCGCGAACCCGGCCCAATAGCCCGGCCTCCCGTCGTCGCCGTGGCCGGCATGGCGACGGTGGACTACCTCTGCGCCCTCGACGACTACCCCAAGGCGGATTCGGTGACTCCCGCGCGCGGGCATCGACTCTTGGAGCGCTTGTTGGCCGGCGCCCGGATGGGGTAGCATGAAAGTGCTACAACGATGAGTGGGGAGGCACGATGACCCGCGGACTGAAGCTGCGCCAAGCCGGAGGCTCGATCAGCGCCACGCTGCCCAAGGACATGGCCGAGCGCCTGCACCTCTCGGCCGGCGACACCGTGTTCGCCGTCGAGACCGAGCGCGGCATCCTGCTCACGCCCTACGATCCTGCGGTCGAGGAGGCGCTCGCGATCGCGGGCAAGGTGGCAGGCCGCTACCGGAACGCCCTTCGCGAGCTGGCCAAGTAACAGTGCCGGGCCGGCGGCAGGAGCCGCGCTGGGTCGACCGCCTGGTCGTGGAGTCGGTGCAGTTCGACCTCGTCAGCGAGCACGGCGGCATGCCCGGGCTGCGCGACGAGAACACCCTTGAGGCGGCTCTCGCTCGGCCGCGACAGCGGCTCGCCTACGCGCAAGCAGCGGACCTGGCCGAGCTGGCTGCGGCATATGGCCATGGACTGGCAGCAGGCCACCCGTTCCACGACGGCAACAAGCGCATCGCCTTCGTGACCATGGCGGTCTTCCTCGAGATGAACGGCGCCGAGCTCGTGGCGACGGAGGCCGAGGTGGTCGCGGTGATGCTGGCCCTTGCCGCAGGGGAACTGGACGAGGACGGGCTGGCCGCCTGGCTGAGAACGACGACCGCCGGCGCGTCTGATGTAGCGTTCCCTTCGAATCGAGACAGGAGCTAGACGATGTCCATTGACGACGCGACCCAGGATGTCACCTCCGCGACCAGCGAGGTGTGGGGCAAGCATGTCCCCGCCCCGGGGACACCGGAGGGGTTCACCGTTCGCACCACGTATCCCACGAATCCGGACGGCGTCGAGGTGATGCTCGAGCGCTGGCAGGCGGGCACCGAAGAGCCGCCGCACTCCCACCCCGGTGACGACATGACTGTCGTTGTGGAAGGGAGGATGGCGGTCCAGTTCTACCGCCGGGAAGCGCGCATGCTGGTCCCCGATGGGGAGCCTCTCTTCCTCGAAGAGGGCGACGCCGGCTACATCCGCGCCGGTCGGATCCACGACGCCAAGTACGTCGAAGCTTGCCGGCTCGTGTACGTGCACAACGGGGCCTTCGCCTTCCAGCCGGCGGATGCCGAGGCCGGCTGAGGAGGCCGCTGCCGAGTGAGCACTGAACCAGGAGAAAGGCGGCCGCCGGCCGTCGCGGTGATCGGCATGGCGACGGCGGACTACCTCTACGTCCTCGACGACTATCCGCCGGCGGACTCGGTGACCCCCGCGCTCGAGCATCGACTGGTGGTGGGGGGCTTGGCGGGCCGGGGCGCGATCGCCGCGGCGCGGCTGGGGGGCGCGACCAGGCTCCTGGCGACGTGCGGGACCGGCGTGCATGCCGAGGTCCTGAGGGCGGGACTGGATGCCGAGGGCGTGGACTGCACATGGGTCGCCTACGACCAGCCCTCGCAGCACTCGGCGGTCATCCTCGCGCGCCGGGATGCGACCCGGACGATCATCTGGCTGCCGCAACCGATGGCGGACGCGCGCATGGTCGAGCGGCTGCCGGAGTTCCTCGAAGGCGTCGACGTGGCACTTCTGGACTCGACCGACGAAGCCCTGGCCACAGCGGCTCTCGACGAGTGTGAGAGGCGAGGGGTGACGACCGTCATGGACACCGGGTCCGGGCGGCCCTGGACGGGGAGCCTGCTGGGCCGGGTCGATCACGTGATAGCCCCCGAGAAGTACGCGCTCAAGGCGACGGGGCACCCGGCGGAAAGCGCGGCCCTGGAGCTCTGGGGCGGTTCCTGCCGCGCGGTGTTCGGCGTGACCCAGGGGCCGGGCGGCGGCGTGTTCACGACGGGCAAGGAGCCCGAGTGTCTGGAGCGATGGGATGCGGCTCCGGTCACCGCGGTGGACTCCTGCGGAGCCGGCGACACCTTTCACGGCGCCTACGCCTGGGCGGTGGCGAAGGGCCTGGCGCCCGCCGAGTGCTTTGCTACCGCCGCCTGGTCCGCGGGACTCAAGATCTCCCAGCTCGGCAACGAGGGCATCCCGACGCTGGATCGGCTGGAGGACGCACGCGCGTCGGCCCGCCTCGGCAGGCGCGTGTGACAGCTGCGTCGGGCGACTTGCGCAGACTGCCGAATCCAGGTGGGTCGCTGCCAGCTCCGCTCGCTTCAAGGGCACGTTGGTGGTACCGTTAGCGGTAGCATAGGAGGTATCGGCAATGGCTATTGTTCCCGATATCGTGCCCATCACCGAGCTGCGCCAGGACGCATCCGGCGTGATCAGGCGCGCCACCACCTCACAGCAGCCCGTGTTCATCACCCAGCGCGGCCGAGCGGCTGCGGTCGTCGTCAGCGCTCGGGCCTACGAGCGCACGCAGCACGAGCTCGAGATCCTGCGCCTGCTCGCCCGGGGCGAGGCTGAGATCGAGGGCGGCAGAGGGCATACGCTCGCCGAGTTGCTGGCCGAGGCCGACGAGTTGCTCGGCAGGCCGTGAGCCGCAGCATCCTCTTCACGCCCACGGCCCGCGAGCAGTTCCTCGCGGCGCTTGCCTACATCGTTGCCGACGACCCGGCCGCGGCGCGGCGTCTGCGCGACCGCGCCGAGGAGTCGCTCTCGCGCCTGGCCGACCATCCTGAGTCCGGCCGCGTCCTGCCCGAGTTTCCCGACCTGCCCTTCCGCGAGGTCGTCGTCTCGCCGTACCGCTTCTTCTACCGTGTGAAGGACGACGTCGTCTGGGTGGTTGCCGCGTGGCACTCGGCCCAGATTCCCGGCGATCCCGAGGATGTGGGGCGTGACTGACAAGCACATCAGCCCAGCTCGACGGACCGTCGCAGCCAGACTGGGCCGCGGAGCTCGCAGGTCATGCGCGGTGCGCTGAACGGACGGATCCAGCCCTGAACGCAGGAAACGGAGACCTGTGAGAGCGATCGTATGTACGGACTACGGACCGCCGGACGTCCTCAAGCTCCGCGACGTGCCGAAGCCCGTTGCCAAGGACGACGAAGTGCTCGTCCGGATCCGCGCCACGACGGTCGGCGCAGCCGATTGCGAGCTGCGGCGGTTCGACTTCGCTCCCTGGATCTGGCTGCCCATGCGCTTGGGCTTCGGCATCCGCCGGCCGCGACGCCCTGTGCTTGGGCAGGAGCTGGCCGGTGACGTCGAGTCGGTGGGCAAGGAGGTCAAGTCGTTCGCGACGGGAGACAGGGTCTTCGCGGCGACGGGCATCGGGCTGGGAGCGTACTCGGAGTACGTCTGTCTGCGCGAGAATCCCCAGACCGGGGCGATCGCGACGATGCCGGCGAGCCTGGGCTACGAGGAGGCCGCGACCGTGCCCTACGGGGGCGGCGAGGCCCTGAAGTTCCTGCGCAAGGGGAAGGTCCGGAACGGGCAGCGAGTCCTGGTCAACGGAGCAGGCGGGAGCTTCGGCACGTACGCGGTCCAGCTCGCCAAGGTCCTCGGGGCGCACGTGACCGCGGTGGACGGCGCACCGAAGCTGGAGATGCTGCGCGCGATCGGCGCGGATCGCGTCATCGACTACGCCCAGGAGGACTTCACCGGCGGGTCCGAGACCTGGGACGTGATCTTCGACGTGGTCCGCGGCACGCCGTCCGGCCGTATGGTCAGGTCATTGAACGAGAACGGATGCCTGCTCATGGCCAATCCGGGCTTCCTGCAGATCGTTCGCGCCAGGTGGACGGCGAGGGGGAGCAAGAAGCGGGTGTCGTTCGCGCCGTCGGGAGGAACGAGCGAGGACCTGGCGTACCTGGGAGGCCTGATCGAAGAGGGGAAGCTGAGCCCGGTCACCGACCGGCGCTTCCCCCTGGAGCAGATGGCCGAGGCTCATCGCTACGCCGAGACCGGGCAGAAGCTGGGGAACATCGTCGTTACCGTCGCGTAGTCGCGGCCGCATGACCGGGCAGGCATGAACGGGATCGGGGGAACACCATGAAGGCAGTCGTCCAGGTCGGCTACGGCTCCGCGGACGTGCTCACACTCAAGGAGATCGACACGCCGGTCATCGCCGATGACGACGTGCTGGTGCGCGTCCAGGCGGCTTCGCTTGCCGCCGGCGACTATTTCGGCATGAGGGGCATGCCCTTCCCCATACGGATGTACATCGGGTTCCCCAAGCCGAAGAAGGACTTCGTCGTGGGGGCCGATCTGGCGGGGCGCGTCGAGGCGGTCGGCAGGAACGTGACGCGCTTCAGGCCGGGCGATGAGGTGTTCGGCCAGTGCAGCCGCGCGTGCGCCGAGTACACGTGCGCCGGCGAGGACAAGCTCGTCCACAAGCCGCGCGGCCTGACGTCCGAGCAGGCCGCGGCCGTGCCCACGTCGGCCCTCACCGCCCTTCACGCGCTTCGCGATCACGGCAAGGTGCAGCCCGGGCAGAAGGTCCTGATCAACGGTGCGTCGGGGGGCGTGGGGACCTTCGCCGTGCAGATCGCCAAGGTCCTCGGAGCGGAAGTGACCGGCGTGTGCAGCACGGGGAACGTGGACACGGTCCGGGCGATCGGAGCGGACCACGTGATCGACTACACCAGGGAGGACTTCACGCGGGGCGAGCCGCGCTTCGACCTGATCCTCGACAACGCGGCGAGCCACTCGTTCGCGGAGTGCAGGCGCGTGCTCGCGCCCGGGGGGATCCTCATGCCCAACAGCGGGCACGCCGGCATGGGCTACGTCGTCAAGGCGTTCGCGCTGTCACTGTTCCTGCGCCGGCAGGGACGCTCATTCGTCTCTCTGCCGAACCAGGCCGACTTGGTCACTCTCAAGGAGCTGCTCGAGGCCGGACGGGTCACTCCTGTCATCGACCGCACGTATCCGCTGAGTGAGGCCCTGGAGGCCTTTCGGTATCTGGACCAGGGACACGCTCGTGGCAAGGTGGTCATCGTCGTGGAGAAGGGTGGGTGAGAGGAGGCTCTGCCAGAGTGCTTCCCGGCCCTCCAAGACGGACCTTACGGGACATGGTCAGGGGTGGACGCGCGCATGGTCGAGCGGCTGCCGGAGTTTCTCGAAGGCGTCGACGTCGCACGCGAGTCGGCCCGCCTCAGCAGGCGCGTGTGATGCCGCCCGCGGCCGTTACTTCACCACCTTGAAGTACGGCGAGTAGACGGCGGTCTGCATGGCGTTGCCGGTCCAGTCCCACAGCTTGGCGCGCAGCCGGTACGTGCCCGGCGCGAACGCGTCGCGCCCCATCCGCGGGATCACCGTCACGTTGTAGGTGCCGTTCGTGTAGTAGGCGTCGGGGTCTTCTCCGCCGTTCACTTCCGCAAGCAGGCCGACGGCGCGGCCTTTCACGTCCACGACGATGATGTTCATCCAGCAGGCGGGCGACTCGTCGGTGAAGGTGATGCGGGCGTCCACTTCGTGGCCGGCCTTGAACTTGCTCTTGGTCATCACGAGTTTGGTCACCTTGGGCGGGTTGGGGTCGTAGTGGACCACGAGGGCGCCTTCCTCCCGCTCGTCGACCGGCGGATCGTTGTCCGGGTACTCGGAGCGGAACTCGCCGTAGATCACGTAGTCGCCTGGTCCGTTCTCGAACTTCGCTGTGTAGTTGAAGTACCCGGACTCCAGTGCGGTCACCGGCATCCAGGGGCCCCACGACATGGGCCAGAGGTCGCCGACGGCATCTCCCGTCGTGTCCAGGAATCGCACTGAGGTCTGGCCGTCAAAGGCGTACTGGCAGACGACGTCCTTGGTGCGCGTGTAGTTCCAGGCGGAGTTCTTGGGGGCCTTCAGGCCGAAGACGAACTGGAAGGGGCCGCTGGGGCTCGGCGGCGGAGGATCGTAGACGTCCGCCGCGGCCGAGGCCGCCAGGCCGAGTAGCACGATGGCAGCGGCGCACAGCGTCGCTGCCGGCAGCGTCAAACGAGTGATACGCATGGTCCCCTCCCCATTCGATTCCTGCTTCGCCAAGCAATGCGTACCATAATCCGGGTCGGCCCATCGGGGTACGTCTCGACCGTTCTTGGAGTCTGGTCGTGACGCGCAGACGCGGCCCGGTCCTTGCGCCATGCCCGTCCACAACGCTGACCTGCAGCCGACCTGGGCATACCCTGTGACATCGACCAGGCCGGACACGCGGTGAGCAAGAAGCCCATATCCACGATCTGGATGTAAGTGCGTGATCGGGCGAGGCGAGGCATGAGCACCGGAGGGGAGAGCGGTGGGCCAGCTGGCGAAGGTGTTCAAGCTCGACCGCAAGGGACTCAACCTGAAGAGAGGCGCTGCCGTCGCGGGCGTTCTCGTGGTGCTTGGGGTCCTCCTCGTCGCGCTCGACCGTGAAGCCTACGTGCTCACCTTCGACTTCGCGGTCCTCTTCGCGGCCCTGAGCGACCCCGGCGGCAGTTTCGCCTACCGGGCGCAGCGCATGGCCATCTACGGCGTGGTCGGGGCGCTGCTCACGGCCTTGGGGTTCGGCATCGGCGATGGGCCTTGGGGATGGGTCGTGCTGGCCACCTTCGTGGTCACCCTGCTGGGCGGACTGGCCGTGAAGTACGGCCTGCACCGCTTCGTCGGCGGCGCGCTGCTCAACGCCTGGTTCCTCATCGCCGCCGCCATGCCGGCCTCTTACAAGCTCGGCGGCGTCCAGCCCGTCGCGTGGAAGCAGGCCCTGGCCTGGCTTGTCGCCTCGGCCATCTGGGTCGCCCTCACCGGTGTCGTGTGGCTCGTGCGCGGGCGCAAGGACCGTCCGCAGTGGATCGCCGAGATCCCCGGCTCCACCGCCGCGGTCAAGCTGACCCGCCCGGTGGTCCTGTTCGCGCTGACACGCGCCCTCGCCGTGGCGATCGCGGTGGCCATCGCCTTCGGCCTGCACGTGCCCAACGCCGACTGGATGCCCATCGCCGCCTTCGTCGCCATCAAAGGCAGCCTGCAGCAGACCACGCTGGTGGCTGAGCAGCGCCTGGCCGGAGCCATCCTTGGTGCCGCGCTGGCCGCCCTCCTCCTGCTGACGCTTCCCGACAAGCACGCCCTGGAGATCGTGATCATCCTGTTTGCCGTCGTGGCCGCCTCGATCCGCACCGTGAACTACGCTCTCTACTGCGCCGCCATCGCCGCACTCGTGCTCATCGCCATGGACCTGCCGCACCCGACGGACTTCGCCGACGAGGGGCGGCGGGTCCTGTTCACGCTGGCCGGCGTGGGCATCGGCGTCCTCGTCATGCTCCTCGCGGACGTGCTCCAGAAGCGCAGCTCCGGAGAGGCCTCACAGGCGGCCTAGCGGAGCAGCCACGCCGGACAGAGTCGCGACGGTCGAAGTCTGTCCGCCTCGGTCGCCTCGGTCTCGTGCGCCTGCTGCGACGGGGCCTCAGCGGTCCGTCCTTCCAGATCGGTACTTGTGCTGCGGGGCTTGGCCGACAGGTAGCTCGCTCGGGAGCGGGCGTACGATGCCCTTTCCACCCGGGGCGAGAGCACTCGGCCTGGACGCCTGGACCGGCGGAGCTTCCCGTCAGTCCGCGGTCACGTTGTAGTCGACACCGACGATCTCGAAGCGCGCATAGGCGAAGGCGAGCTCGCCTTCACGCCAGACGGCCTCCGCCCGCACGGGGAGTCGCCGGCCGTCGAAGGTGCCCCAGGCCCGAACGGGCGTCGACCAGCGCAGCCGCTCGTAGGCCTTGCCGTTGGTGGTCCGGGAGCGATCGTGGGAGACGAAGTCGACCAGCGCTCCCGAGTCGTCGAACGTGAGGACCGCGGAGACGGTGTTGCCGGCATTGCCGAAGGTCGCCCGGACCGTCAGTGGATCAAGCTCGTCCCAGGCGATGCGTGGGTCGATCAGCGTGGCCGGGGCGAGCAGGCACATGTCGTTCAGCAGGGTGACCGTCTCACTCTGGTCCATCTCCGGACCGGCCGCGTTCACGACTGTCAGCAGCCCGGCCAGCCTGACCTTGAAGGTCGCGGCGGGGCCGACGTAGCGATGGAACGCCCGGAACGGCAGACCGAACATCGACCCCTTGACGAGGAAGAGGCGGGCCGCCGGGTCGACGAAGCTCTGCTGGTCGGCCCTGATCTTCATCCAGCGCGAGTCGGCGTCGTTGCGCAGCTCGCCGCGGAAGCGCACGCGGTAGTTCCAGACGCGCGGCCTGCCCACCGAGCCGGCGAAATGGAGATAGCGCTGCACGACCAGGGGCAGAGGGGCAAGGTCCGCCTCCGTCACGGGACCGGACTGCGGCGGCCGGCCGCGAAGTCCCGCAGCTATGTCACGCTCGTAGTCGGTGCCAAACCCCATGACGGGACACTAGCACGCCGCCTTGGCGCAGGGCGCGGACAGCCCGGGTGCGGCGTTGGACGCAAAGTGGGAGATACTCCGGGTGGTGGAATCGGACACGCAAGGGGACGAGATGGCCCAGGAGAAGATAGCGATCCTGGTCGACTCCTGCTCGGATGTGCCGGCTGAGCAGCGTCGGCGGTACGGCATGTACGTGGCGCCGATGACCCTCATCTACACGGACGCGGAGTACCGCGACGGCCTCGACATACAGACTGAGGACGTGTATGCACGGTTCCCGCAGGAGATCCCGTCGACCTCGCTGCCCAGTCCGTCGGTCGTCGCGGACCTCTTCAAGCAGATCAAGGCCGACGGCTACGAGAAGGTGATAGCCGTCGCCATATCGAGTGGGCTGAGCGGCACCTACGAGATGATGAGGGGCTTCGGGCCCGCTCCCGAAGGACTCGAGACCTGCTACGTCGACACGAAGAACATCGGCATCGGGAGCGGCTTCTCCGCCATACGCGCCGGCGAGCTCATCGAGCAGGGACTTCCGTTCGCCGAGGTGTGCCGTGAGGTCGAGAGCGCGGCACGGCGCACCAAGCTCTTCTTCTGCGTCCCGACACTCTCGTACCTCGTCAAGGGCGGCCGCATCGGCCTTGTCTCGGGCCTGGTGGGCACCCTCCTCGACCTGAAGCCCGTCATCTCGTGCAACGAAGACGGGATCTACTACACGGTGGCCAAGACGAGGGGACGCAAGAAGTCTCTTAGATTGGCGCTCCAGAAGGCGATCGAGTTCGCGGCGGACGCCAAGGAGTACAGCATCACGGTGATGCATGGAGCCGCGGAGCAGGAGGCCGGCGAGCTGCTCGCGGCGCTCAAGGCTCAGCTGCCGGACTTCCGCCTCGCGATCGAGGGCCAGATAACTCCAGTGCTCGTCGTCCACACCGGTCCCGGGCTCGTCGGCATCGGCATCCAGCGCCTGGCATAGGACGCGCGCCCTGGGGGCCGGCGCAACCTTCCTCAACGCGCGCGCAACACGCACTTCATATCCGCGTCGCAGAATGCCCTCAAGCCATACGACGGCACCGGCGGCTTCCCCCAGCCGCCGGGATGCGACTGATGTACGGTGCGCCCCCACCGAAGCTCGCATCCCACCTGCCCGGGCGACATACCTCCTGCGCCCGGGAGCCGCTGGCCCCACATGGGCCGCGACGACTGTACACCGGTCGTCGCGGCCCATCCCCCTTTCTGGGGGCGTTCGGCGCGGAAGCCGTCAGTCGCAGACCGCCCGCCGGCTGCCCGCCACGACGATCACGGCGATGATCACGGCCTTCCAGCCGAGCAGCGCGACGAGGATGCCCGTGACCGCCGGCGTGCCGAAGACGTACACCGGATGCCGGATCTTCGAGTAGATCCCGGTCGTGACAAGATGACGAGCTTCGGGCCGCACAGAGAAGGACTCGCCGAGCTGCAGGCGCGCCGCGATCCAGAACGGGATGCAGACCGCCGCGACGGCGAGCCGGCGGACGAGCCGAGTCACCCAAGACCCCCAGAGATCCTCGCGGCGACCGTCCGACCATAGCACCCAGCCCGGAAGGCGGGCAGGGCCGAACGTACTCGCGTACCCGGCGACCGAGGCGACGAAGGAGACTGACCTTGCGTTCTCGAACAACCGTCTGCGCTCCAAAAGTGAAGACATGCTCCGTCCACTTTGGGCCGCCGCAATACCTGAGCTCCCTGTGTCCGGCCATCGGGCCCCGCGAACCGCGCGGCCTGCTGCCACGTCTATGGGTTGGCACTAGTGAGAACGGGAGCGACGCCAACCTCGCCCCCGACGTTCAGGAGGTGGGGACGATGCGAGACAGGACGATCTTCGCGGCGCTGGCGCTGCTCGCCGTCGGCGCGTTGCTCGCGCTCGGCGGCTGCGGGACGACCGCTGGCAGCGGGGCCTCTACCGACACGGTCACCGCGATCGGCACCGGCACAGGCAGCGCCGCGCCCGATACCGCGCAGCTCTCTCTGGGCGTGACGATCACGGCCAAGGACCGCACGGCCGCGCAAGACGGAGCCTCAAAGAAGGCTGCCGCGATCATCGCGGCGGTCACGGCGGCCGGCCTCGACGCCAAGGACATCCAGACCGCCCAGATCTCGCTCAACCAGGTGTTCGACACGACTGGCCGCAAGGTGATCGGCTACTCGGCGGATCAGAGCATCAACGTCACGACGAAGCTGATCGACAAGGTCGGCGCGATAGTCGCGGCGGCGACCGGCGCCGGCGCCACCAACGTGTCCGGACCCGAGTTCTCGCTCGCGGACGCGAACGCGGCGCGCATCGACGCCATCGACAAGGCGATGGCGGACGCCAAGAGTCGTGCGCTGGCGATGGCGAACGCCGCCGGTCGAAAGCTCGGCCGCGTCATCAGCGTGAAAGAACTGGACGCGAACCAGGTCGCACCGCTCGCGTTCGCGCCGAGCGCCGCGAAAGGGAGCGGCACCGTGCCGCCGGTGCAGCCGGGCCTGGTCGAGGCCCAGACGCAGCTCACGGTGGTCTTCAGGCTCGAATAGGTCCCGATCCGAACGGGCTCGGCGCTCAAGATCCGGCTCGCGCATGCTTGTCGTCTTCGGGGTCTTCGCGCCTTCGGAGTCTGCAGCCCCGCTGCAACCCTCCATGTTGTCGGCGGGTCGCTCCGTGATCTCGCGCTGCACCTGCGCTCTCGTGGGCCGCCAGCTCAGCTCGGGGAGCGCCTCTCCTGCGCCGGCGACCTCGTCACGCGCCTCTCCCACGCTCGAATGGTCACGGATCCCGGTTAAGGCACCGCGCAGAGCGGGGATGGTGGATTTGTGGGGAGTCACTGGTGGGGAGTCACTGGTGAGACCGGTCGCTGCGGCTCTTGGGATCCTCGTCGGAGCCGGGGGCCAGGAAGGAGCCGGGGTCATGGTCGAGGCATTCTCGAAAGCGCAACGGACACGGACGCTTCTCTTCCTCGTGATCTGTGGGGTGCTGGCCGCTGCCGCCGGCGTCGTGGGCGTGAACGACAGTCTCCCGGGCTCGTCGCTCGCGTGGCTCTCGGCCATCGCCCTGGTGCTCGCCTTCGTTCATCCCTGGAGGACGTCAAGGCGGTTCCTGCTCCTGATCGGCGCATCGGTCCTGGGCTTCGTCGCGTTCGCCGTCCTCAGCAGCGTGATGGAGAACGCCGGCGTCTTCGGCGGAGGCATCTTCTTCATCCTCGCCCTCTTCCTCTGCCCCGCGGGGCTACTGGTCGGCGCGATCGGGGCTGTGAGCACGTTCGTCACGTCCAGACGGGCGCATCAGGTGCCACCGGGTTCGCGGGTGGCATAGCCGGCGGTACGAGTCTGCGTGCAACCCCCCGCGACCTGCGCGCCTGGACTTCGTTGAGACGCGCGCCGCCGGCGATCTGCAACCCGCGCTGCAACCCGAACCCGTGCGCTTGGGTCGCTCAGGTCTCGCGCCGGCGGTGTAGGCCCCGGCTCGAATTCACCCTCGTCGGCGCTGCGGACCACTTGGCGCGCGCCGTTCGTCCTCACCGTCGGCAATGTCTTGCGCCTGATCCGCAGCGCGACGCTCGACGATGTCGCTTCGGCTCACTCGGCAACATCATCGACGTCATTCACGGGGGTGACCGAACGGTGTCTCAAGCAAACGCGCCGGCGGGCCGAAGAGAACCAGTGGTCGCGGGCCGTCCGCCGCTGCGTACTCACTGACGGCCCGGCATGTGCGCCGGTCAGCCAAGGCCTGCCCGGCGCGGGAGGCGAGCCTCATGAACACGCATACGCACGACACCGATGCCGAGATCAGCAGGAGCAAGCTGCTCGGGTATCGCATCATCGTGCCGATCGCGACCGTGGCGCTCGCCTTCTTCTGGTACCGCACGCCGACGCTCGGAGTACAAGGTACCCTCGACGCGATCAGCTTCCCGGTGCTCTTCGTCATCTTCGCTACCGCCGCGGTGCTTCTCTTCGTCTACCCGAGGGCCATCAGCGTCCTCGAGGTGCTCGGCTACGTCGCCTTCACCGCCTACAACGTCCTCGCGTTCTACGACGCCGTGCTGTTCGGACGCCCCGACATCCTCGGTATCGCGTCGGCCGCCCTCTGGCTGCCGTTCCTCTTTGTGATCACCTACGCGATGATGCCGCGCCGGCGTGCCCTCGAGGTCACGCTGATGATCTACATCCTGATCGGCATCCCTGGCGTCTACCGCCTCATTCAGAGTGACGTCTCCTCGTGGACGGCGAGCCTCAACGCGTTCCTGCAGGCGGTCTACGTCACCCTCGGCCTGTACATCCCGCTGCTGTATGGGATCGCGGTGCTGCGGGAGTCGTACGAGACGGCAGCGGGCCGCGCGCGCAGGCTGGCCGTGGACGCCGAGGTCGACCCCCTCACCAGCGTCGCCAACCGGCGCGCCCTGGACCGGGAGCTCCGTCGCGCGCTGGCTCTGGCCGAGCGTCACGAGCGCTCGCTCTCGGTCATCATGTTCGACATCGACGGCTTCAAGGCCATCAACGACACGTACGGGCACTCGGTCGGCGACACCGTCGTGGTCACGGTCTCGAGGGTGGCCGCGGCGTGCCTGCGTGGCTCGGACTTTCTCGGCCGCTGGGGCGGCGACGAGTTTCTGATCGTCTCCTCCGAAGTGGACGGGGAGCCCGCGGCCCTGATCGCCGAACGCGTGCGCGCCGTCATCGAGGCCGGCGCGTTTCTTGACAGCGTGACGGTCACCGCCAGCTTCGGAGTCGCCTCGCATGAGGCCGGAGACACCGTCGATCAGCTCGTCGCTCGCGCGGACGCGGCTCTGTACGACGCCAAGGACGGCGGCCGCAACCGGGTCGAAGGCGCGTTGCCGGCCAAGCCGATATCCGAATGCACGGAGGGCCTCCTCTAGCTTGCTCACGTGGGAGAGCGCCTCGCTTGCGCGGCGTGCGCAGACGACACAGGGATCGGCCGTCTGCGACCTGATCGGCAATCTGCACGGTTTCCGCAGACCTCAGTCGCATGGTCGCTGCCGCAGTCCAACTGACTCGAAGCTGATAGCGGTCTGCTGCCGCGGGGGTACACACGCGGCGTGGAGCCGCACTCTCCACAGACCGATCACCACCACGGAGGCATCCATGCAGATCAAGTTCGTGAGCATCATGGTGCAGGACCAGGAGCGTGCGCTTCGCTTCTACACGGATGTGCTCGGCTTCGCTAGAGCGGCGGATGTGCCCATCGGGGAGTACCGATGGCTCACGGTGACGTCGCCCGACGGCGTGGACGGGGCCGAGCTCGTCCTCGAGCCATTGGCGTTCCCGCCGGCCCGGGAGTATCAGAAGGCGCTGTACGACGCCGGCGTCCCGGCGACGGCCTTCGTCACGACGGACATCCACGGCGAGGTCGAGCGCCTCACGGCCGCCGGCGTCGAGTTTCGGGGTGAGCCGGTGGACATGGGCTCCGTCACGGGCGTCATGCTCGAGGACACGTGCGGCAACCTGATCCACCTGGTCCAGCCGGCGGTGTGACTGACGTCCTCGCCCGTCGGAGCTTTGGAGTTGCCTTGTCGTCTCGGGAGAGTGGGCGGTGTGCTTGCAGATGGCATGTGCCCGGCAAGCGCACGAACCGGGGTGATTTGCGGCCGTATACGGCGTCGGCCAGTGTGCGCCGGTTTCAAGTGCTCGATCCGGTGCCGGCAAAGCTTGCGCAACGGCCACGCCGGGTAGGTGGCACGGGACCACGGGACAATCGAGAGGGGACACGATCATGGCCGGTCCGATCGATGCGATAAGGGCCATTCACAACGCATTCCGCAAGGACATGGAGGGCATCGATGCCGCGGCGCTTGGCGCTGCGCGCGGCACGCCGGGGCTCGAGGCGGCGCTGGAGCGCTTCCGCTTCTTCAACGAGATCCTGGTGGTGCACGCCCACGGGGAGGAGATCGCCGTCTTCCCGGTCCTCGAAGGAGTCGCGCCGCTGGTCGCCGAGGCCTACCTGGACGACCATCGCGGCCTCGACGCGGCCTTCGATGCCCTGGACACCGCGGTGGCCGCGGGCGACGCTTTGGCGACCGCCCGAGCCGCCGCCGCCTTCAAGTTCCACCTGGACATCCACCTGTTCAAGGAGGACACGCACCTGTATCGCATCTTCGCCGACCGCGTTCCCGCACCGGACCAGGGCAAGGCGGTCGGCATCATGGCCGCACAGATCCCCCCTGAGCTCCAGCCCGGGTTCATCACCTGGATGTATCCTCTGCTGGGCGACGACGACCGCGAGAACATGACCCGCATCCAGCAGATGGTGTTGCCGCCGGCAGCGTTCGCGGGCGTCAAGCAGCTCATCCAGGGGTCGATCGGCGACGGCTGGGCGGAACTGACGCGGCGCATGCCGGAGCTGTCGGCGTAGCAGCCACATCTCGGGCGCGGAGTAGGTACACGCAGACAGTGGTGACCGGCCGGCCGGTTCTTGGCCGGCGGTCCCCCACGTCTGCAGCGTCTTCAGGGTTCCTGTGGCGCCGCCGGCGTCTGCAACCATCGCTGCAATCCTCCGCCCTGTCTGCGGGTCGCCGCGTGATCTCGCGCTATACTTACGCTCTCGTGGGCCGCTAGCTCAGCTGGGAGAGCGCCTCCCTTGCACGGAGTACGGT
>Ga0118677_10001770_pt1 | contig 44957 bp, 25 predicted proteins | sample AliMusrvi5mmetaG_FD_86154 | JGI IMG/M metagenome (GOLD analysis project Ga0118677, IMG submission 86154) | reverse complement strand
CACCCGCGGCCGGGCGGCAAAAGCCGCCCGGTCCCTATCCATCCATACATCCCATTCCAAACCGGCGTTTTTAAGGAGTTATCACGCCGCCACTATCACAAGGAACAGTATGAACAAGTTAACAGTGTTTAAGGGCGTCCTCACCGCGGCAATGTCGATGATAAAGAGGGGGGAGGTATATTCTTCAAAACATTGGATGGGATGCCTGATCGCAATTGGAGTCTTTTTGCTTCCCCTTAATGTTTCGCACGGTGCAGTGCTGAACATAGACATGAATTCGTATCCATCTGATAGTGTTTATGCTGGGGCGGACGGTGTGCTGAGTGGTGGAGGCGGATCATACTGGAATTGGATGCCGCGAAATGCCGGCAACTATAATCTGAAGGATGAGGCAGGGACGCAAACGGCCGTGACACTCACATCGCCTGGGGGCAGTTATTTCATCAACTACGGGATGCCAACAAACTCCCCTCAACGTTCCGCAATTGAATGTCTGTCCAGTACATACTTCTATATTAGCAACCTGGTGCCCAATGCCAGTTATGATCTGGCTGTTTACTTGTCGTCCTTTACCACTCGACTTTGGGTAAATGGGACATGGAAGACGTCAGAGTGGAATGGAGCCACTGGCACCATGCCTGGCACTGCAAACAGGGACTACGTACTATTTCCTGCAGTGGTGGCAGGTTCGGCCGGTAGCATTACGTTATACGTATATCCGACTGGCGGAGGATACAACGGGGTCATAGCTGGACTACAGGTCCGGGGGAGTTTACCGGCGCCGACCGGCCCAATGATTTCCGTAGAACCATACTACCTCAACTTCGTGTCGGTCCCGGTCGGGAGTTCCTCGAATCAAAGTTTTACGGTGAAAAACGCGGGAATAGGAACACTATCGGGTACCGCCACAGTATCGTTGCCGGCGACTTATAGTATTGTGTCTGGCGGGACCTACAATCTGTCGGCCGGTGACAGTCAAATGGTCACGGTACAGTTCAGTCCAATCACCAATACTTTCACATATCCGACCGCATCTTTCTCAGGCGGAGGTGGCGCGTCACGAGAGATATACGGGAGCGCCACAAACATTATTACGCCGCCCACCTACGCGGTGACCTACAACGCCAATGGGGCGACCAGTGGGGCGGTTCCGGCGTCGCAGACGAAGACCAACGGGATAGCGCTGACCTTGCAGGCGAATAGCGGCAGTCTGGCAAAGACCGGTTACACCTTTGCCGGTTGGAATACGGCCGCGAACGGTTCAGGCACGGACTACGCGGTTGGGGCGAGTTACACGACGGACGCCGCCGTGACACTCTACGCCAAGTGGACAGCAGTCACCTACATGGTTGCATACAACGGCAACGGGAACACAGGCGGCTCCACAGCCAGTTCCAGTCATACGTACGACGTGTCGAAAACGCTGACGGCCAACGGTTTCAGCCGCACCGGGTACACGTTTGCAGGATGGGCGACGTCGGCTGGCGGAGCAGTTGTCTACAGTGACGGGCAGAGTGTCCTGAACCTCGCCGCCACACAGGGAGCAACGGTGACACTCTACGCGAAGTGGACGGCCGTCACCTACACAGTTGCGTACGACGGCAATGGGAGCACAGGTGGTTCCACAGCAAGTTCCAGTCACACGTACGACGTATCGAAAACGCTGACGGCCAACGGGTTCAGCCGCACCGGGTACACGTTTGCAGGGTGGGCGACGTCGGCTGGCGGAGCGGTTGTCTACAGTGACGGGCAGAGTGTCCTGAACCTCGCCGCCACACAGGGCGCAACGGTGACACTCTACGCCAAGTGGACGGTAGTGCCGCCCACCTACGCAGTGACGTACAACGCCAACGGGGCGACCAGTGGCGCGGTTCCGGCGTCGCAGACGAAGACCAACGGGATAGCGCTGACCTTGCAGGCGAACAGCGGCAACCTGGCAAAGACCGGTTACACCTTCGCCGGCTGGAACACGGCTGCGAACGGTTTGGGCACGGACTACGCCGCGGGTGGCAGTTACACGGCGGATGCAGCTGTGACGCTCTACTCAAAATGGACGAGCATCACGGAATTAACCTTGGGGGAGGCTCTTGATCAGACCAATTGGAACTGGATTACTTCTGGCCAGTCAAATTGGTTCGGGCAAACTCAAACCACGCATGATGGCGTCGATGCGGTTAGAAGTGGAAATATATCGCATTTGCAGTCTTCCTGGATGGAGGTTGAGATTCAAGGCCCGGGAGTGCTCTCTTTCTGGTGGAAGGTATCCTCAGAAGCCGGATTTGACGATCTGGGGTTGTGGGTTGACGATGAAATCACAACCACCAATTTTATTTCTGGCGAGACAGATTGGCGGTTGTTTACCTATGAGTTTTCCAGCGGAGTTCATACGGCGTATTGGGGGTATATTAAAGACGTATCGGTTAGTAGTGGCCAAGATTGTGGATGGGTCGATCAAGTCATGTGGAAGCCCCAATGCGTGGCTCCCTCCGATTATGACGGCAATGGAACGACCGAGTATGGGGTCTTTAATCCCGACAATGGATCCTGGTATATCCAGAATTGTTCAGGCCAAACGCTGGCGTGGGCAAACCCTTGGGGCTGGAGTACGGCCAAGCCGGTGGTCGGCGATTACGATGGCGATGGGATATTTGACCAGGCGGTCTTCGATGTCGCCGGCGGTTATTGGTATATCAAGAGTCTGGCGGGTAATACGATTCTCTGGAGGAATCAATGGGGTTGGAGTACCGCGAAGCCGGTGCCCGGAGATTACGATGGAGATGGGAAATGGGACCAGGCGGTTTTCGATACGGTAGGTGGATATTGGTACATCAAGAGTGTGGCGGGCAACGCCATCGCCTGGGCGAATCAATGGGGTTGGAGCACGGCAAAACCGGTGCCTGGCGATTATGATGGGGATGGAAAATTCGACCAGGCGGTCTTCGATACGGTGGGTGGGTATTGGTATATCAAGAGCTTGGCGGGGAATGTCATCACCTGGAAGAATCAATGGGGCTGGAGCACGGCCAAACCGGTTCCGGGCGATTACGATGGGGATGGGAAATACGACATGGCGGTCTTCGATACGGTGGGTGGTTATTGGTACATCAAGACTGTGGCTGGAAATGTGATCACCTGGAAAAACCAATGGGGCTGGAGCACGGCCAAGCCGATTCCGGGCGACTACAACGGCGACGGCAAGTTCGATCTGGCCTTATATGATTCCGCCACTGGGTATTGGTACATCAAAAGCGTGGACGGGACCGTGATCGTATGGGCAGCCCAATGGGGGTGGCCTGGCGCGACGGTGCCGGCGTTGGGGGATTAAAAAACGTCAACTTGCAATTGAATTAACAACAACCGGGGTGCGTATGAAGTCGATGTGGCTTGCAGGATTGGAGGCTTATCTATGTGTTTCCATCGCAGGTGCAAGGCATGTCGGAATAAACGATTATGATGGCGATGGAGTTAGTGATCAGGCGGTCTTTGATACGGTCAGCGGTTACTGGTACGTCCAATCAATCAATGGATCGGGCATTTTATGGAAAGACCCATGGGGATGGAGCACCGCCAAACCGGTTGCCGGAGATTACGATGGAGATGGAAAATGGGACCAAGCCGTGTTCGATACGGTGGGTGGTTATTGGTATATCAAGAGTCCAACCGGTGATACGATTCTTTGGGCGAATCAATAGGGCTGGAGCACGGCGAAACCAGTGCCCGGAGATTACGATGGGGATGGGACATTCGATCAGGCCGTATTCGATACGGTCGGCGGGTATTGGTATATCAAATCACTCAACGGCAACGTGATCACCTGGAAGAACCAGTGGGGTTGGAGTACAGCGGCGCCCGTTCCCGGTGACTATGACGGCGATGGGAAATATGATTTGGCCGTGTTTGATACCGTGGGCGGATACTGGTATATCAAGAGTCTGACCGGCAACGTGATCACCTGGGAAAACCAATGGGGTTGGAGCACGGCGAGGCAAGTTTCGCTGATGGAAATGACGGCTCCGACTGCGGCCCAGTTGGTTTCCGCGAACAGTCTTAAGGGTTATCAACAGAATATTCAGAATACTTTGGATGCGCAGGGATTCACTGCCGCCGTGAATTATGCCAAGACAGCAGGCGCGGTGGGGAAAGTCTTTGTGTTGGATGATGGGACATCGCATACCGTTCGGGATATCGACATTTATGACAATTTAGGTAACAGCTGGGTGCTGGGGAATGGGACGACCACCTCGCGAAGTTGGACTACCTTATACTTTTATGCGGAGGGCAGTTTGCGAATGCAGGTCTATTTGGGATGGTAAGAATTGAATTTCTTTTGCCCGGGAGTGTGAATTCGGGCGGAAAGGAACAGGCCACGATTGACCCCGAGTGATGCCATAGACCAGCGACTCCAGCCATCACCTTTGCCGAAACGTTGCCTCAGACAGGGCAACGTTCGGCGAGGTGATCGGATTATCGCATAAAAAACTTAGATAACGTCCAGTAAGGCTTTCCGTTTCTGGAGGTATTCTTCGTCAGTAATGATCTTGCTGGCTTTAAGTTCGTCCAGTTTCTTGAGTCGATCTTCAACCTTGTTGGAGGAGGTTGGACCCAACGAGCCTGCCGGTGCGTAGGGGTAAACCATCGCCGTCAATGTTGTGCGATAAACAGTACCGACAAAACCGTACGTCCAAGATTCCTTCACCTTCACATCGGTGATGAACCCTCCATTGGCTTGTGAAACAAGTTGCGAGTAGGCCCGCGATTGACGGTCGTTGACGGATATGGGAAAGAAGATGAGCAATTGAAATCCGCTCGCTTCTCCGACGATCGGTCGCCCCCGTGTTGTATCGTAGGTTGTGTTTGGTTCAGGCGCGTTGGGAATGTTGATCCGGGTGCCGGTGCAACCGACAACAATCATAAGCGACAGGAAACACAGGAGTTTGTTTGCGCTGAGGATTTTTTTGTTAATCAGGGTCATATCACTGTATCTCCCTTATGGCGTCTCCGGTGATGGTTACGGATTTAGTGGCGCCGAGGATCCAAAAGAACCAGTTTTCTTGCATTGAAACATTGATTAGACCTGTTGCTCCAGGAACACTGCATAAGGCTTGGTTGTAAGCCCTATCCACGCGTGAATTAAGCATGATAGGAATGAAATTGTATGCCGTGCCAATTCCAGGAACCATAGTGCCTTTCGCTGATCCAGTCGCCTTTCCCAGTACTTCGTAATGTTTCGGAGGAGTCTTTGCAATGGTTGTCATCTCACTGGCACAACCGGTTACGAGCATAAGCAGCGTGGCTTGAGAAACACAGATAGCCACCATCCATCTCGATCTTTTGGCCATGGGTCTAACTCCTTCTCGCCGATGATTATTGCGCACCATCTACAAAACTTTCTTCAAACTGAACTCTATCCTTGCATCTAAGCCGTTTGGCAACTGCGTTCCTTTGTTGAGGGCAAACTAGTTTCGCTCAAGTAACTCGCTGGAATGGGGAGCGAAACGTTGCCGATTTTAATTACATATAACCCACCCCATTACAATAGTTGTAGTATTTATCATAGCCGTGCGATGATGTAAACGTCTATTAAAGAGTTAAATTTATCCGATTAATATATTGACTGAGTCAGAGTCGGAGGGCTATGCTCGCACGTATCCGGGTAAAACTCTGTCTCACAAGTTAAGGGAGGTGCATTTTGAAGCCTTGTTCGCTTTTTATTATTTTATGTTTTTGTGGATTCATGGTGACTGGTTGTTGCTCGACTCGTTTTACAACAACAATCCATAAAACCGAAATATCCGATCTAAAGGGAAAGGCATTTTTTAAAATTGTCAAAGCGTCACCTCCACCCCACCACTACATGAGCGGCACGCCAACCGGGTATGTTCTTATTAATAATAACGGTGACTTTGTCGCGCTGCAGGGAAGGGATAATATTTCCGAGGAAGATTTTCGATATAAACTTTTTCAAGTCGCTCTTAAAAGGTATCCGGAACTATTTCGCGATTCTCCCGATGCTATACCCATTGATGTTTGCGTGATGGGCGAGAACTCATCATCAATAGTTCCATCCCTTACCGCTGAACTTCTTACTCTTACCATTCTCGGAGGTGTTTTTCCTTTGCCCTGTTCGGGCACCAGCGATTTTAATGTCCGAACAGAATTGCACGGAATGGTTACTCCAGGTCCACGGAATCTGGTTCATTTTGTAAGAAAAGATGTGATGTGGATAACAGTTTTTACTCCACTCGGCTTAATTCCGATTCCTGGCGAAAGCGAAGAGGAAAAGACCAGTGAGGTTGGTCAACCGCAATCTCTCCAACTGGGTGGCAAGCTGACACTTAATGGTTTCGTGGACGCCGTCGTCGTTAGTCTGAATGGTATGGATTTTAGTCATCCACCATCCGGCATCATAGTTACAGAGAACGGCCAGTTTGTCCCCAGTGCAATGAGGGAATCTGTGGCTGATGAATCCGTGCCCGAAAGGCTAAAAAAACTCAAGGAACTGAAGGATAAAGGCGTAATTTCGGAAGCGGAGTATGAGTTGGCACGAGAAAAACTGGTTGCCAAATTGTAGCCAGATTGACCGTAGCTATCCCTGATGAATGACGGTGGTGGTTCGGGAATCGAGTTCGAGATGAGCCGAGGGAGATGATTCGGGGAGATACAAAGCGGGGAAGTGCCGGCGCAGGTAATCCTCCACGGTCTGGATGGTGGGGCCATAACCATCTTTGTAAATGTAATATTCCAAGGCTTGGGCGGCTTCCCGGGTACTGTCAAAACGCTGGGCGGGATCGGGATCCAGAAGACGCTTGAGAATGGAAACCAACGCCGGATCGACTTCCGCCGGAAAGGCTTCCCAAGGCACCGGCAATTCGGCGAAATTGTCGCGTTCGGGATCGGCGTCCAGTGGGCGGTGGGTGACGCCGGCGAGCATTTCGAAGAGGACTGCGCCAAGGGAATAGAGGTCCGCGCGAAAATCCACGGGCCGACAAGCGGCTTGTTCCGGTGACATGTAGAGATCCTTGCCGATGAGCCAGTCGTCTTTGATGATGGAGAGGTCAACGGCTTTGGCGATGCCGAAATCGGTCAGTTTGGCGATCCCTTCGGTGGCGATGAGGATATTGCGGGGACAGACATCGCGGTGAACGATGCCGAGGGGGGTGCCCTGCCGGTTTTTAAAAGTATGGGCATAGGCGAGACCCCGGGCAATGCGGCTGACGATATGTACGGCGAGCGGGCGGGGGATGGTTTCACAGCGGCGGCGGTGATAATGAATGAAATCCCCGAGGGGCAGTCCCTGAACGTATTCCATGATGATGTAATACGCGCCGTTGGGGGCGCGGCCGAGTTGATAAATCTGTACGATATTTTCATGAACCAGGTCTGAGACCAGTTTGGCCTCGGAACGGAAAAGATTCATGAAGCGTTCGTTTTCACTCCATTGCCGAAGAAGCATTTTAACGGCGACTCTTTTTTCAAACCCCTCGACGCCCAATTTACACGCCTCATAGACAATACTCATTCCCCCTTCGGCGATTTTCCGGGTGAGAATCAGGACGGACTCGTCCTTGAAGTCCAGAGAAATGGTTTCCGGGGGCATGCGGGAAATTAATGAACAAAATGGGGCAACGGTCAATCTTTATTATTTTCGTGCGGCCGAAAACAAAAATATGATACAGGAGAGTCAGCCAGTCCACCCATGGAACCCGTGAAGGAGCCCTATGACCCCACGCGATCGAGTTTTGGCCGCCTTACATCACGAACAGCCGGATGAAACCCCTTACCAGATCGGTTTTACCCAGGATGCTCACGCGAGCATGGTCCGCCACACGGGCGACCCGAATTTTGAACAGATTCTACGCAATGCTTTACTGTATCTGAATACCGAACTCCCCGATGGCTGGAAAGAAATAACGCCGGGAATCTGGCGGGATGAATTTGGCGTGCAATGGAATCGAACCATCGACCATGATATCGGAGTGGTTTGCAATACCTGCATCACCCCCGACAATCTGTCGTCATTCCAATTCCCCAATCCCAGCGATCCGGCCCGGTTTAATCACTATCCCCAGCATCTGCGACAGCATCCCGATTTGTTTTCGTATGCCAACATTGGCTTCAGCCTGTTTGAGCGCGCCTGGACCCTGATCGGCATGGAAAATCTGCTCATGGCCATGGTCGATCAGCCTGATTACGTCGATGCTTTGCTGGACCGCATCGTCGCGCATAATTTAGCCCTGGTCGACGGCGCCTGTGCCCACCCCGTGGATGTCATTCATTTTGGCGACGATTGGGGGCAACAAAACGGCTTGATCATGGGCCCCGAACTCTGGCGGCGTTTCATCAAGCCCCGTTTCGCGGCCATGTGCCAGCGTGTCCGCAAACACGGTAAATTTGTCAGCTTGCATTCCTGCGGCTGTGTCCAATCCGTTTTCCCGGACTTGATCGAGTGCGGTCTTCATGTTTTTAATCCTTTTCAACCGGAGGTCATGAATCCATCGGAGATGAAAAAGCGGTTTGGGAAACATTTGACTTTTTACGGGGGAATCAGCACCCAGAAAACACTCCCTTATGGAACACCGGAACAAACGCGACAGGAAGTTCGCCGCCTGATCCGCGAAGTGGGCAAAGACGGCGGCTACATTGCCGCGCCGGCCCATTGCATACCCGGTGATGCCAAGCCTGAAAATATACTGGCCATGATCGACGAGCTCAATCACCAGAGCCGGTAATGCACCCGATGGCCCAAAACAGTTATGAAGCCGCCCGACGTTTGTCGTGGCCGGATCTGATTAATGCCGCGGTTCCCGCCTTTGCTCCGCCGCTCACCATTCACATGCCGATTCATCCGCCCTACAGCCGTGATTTTGTGCATGTGGAACCCTCCTTGTGCGCGGTCCGGCGGCGGATCTATCCCGATCTGTCCGTGCTCGATCAGGAAACCGTTACTAAAACCGTTCGAAGCAATCCCCAGTTGTATGTCCAGTTTGCACTGGGCGATCCGCCCTTTGTGCCCGATTTCCGGCTTACCCGATTAAACTTGCCGGACGCCGACACACCCCGGGTTCAGGCGGATTATTGGGCACATGACCGGGCCTATCAATTCGATTACACCTGTTGCCCTCTGGATGCGGCTCAGTCCCTATTGGCGATCCGCGGAACCGTGCGCAATGAAGGGGAGGGGCCGCTCCCTGTTTCGGTCTGGATCAAACTCAATCTCCAATGCGAATGGGATATGGATCCTTATCATTATGAGCCCTATCGGTGGAGCCAGGCTCAATGGCGGCCTTGCAAGACCTTTGATTTTCACGGATCTCAATTTAAAATCGGGTCTACACCTGTCGCCCAAATCAAGCCGCACTCCTTTTCCGCGCGATGGCATCGGGCGCTGGCCTTTCCCAAGGCCGACTACAAAAGCGCCCACATCTGGAACCAGCCTTATGTCGTGGAGCCAGCCTATCGTCTTCCCCGCCTCGATCATGTCCTCCACCTCACGCGCACCCTGAAGGCCGGCTCCAGTGCCGACTTTGAACTTGTCGTCCTCATGGACGAACAAAATATCACCCCTCGTCACACGATCGCCTTGCGGCGAGCCCGTTTCGAATCCTGCCATCGAGGCTCCCGACGCCATTTCAAAAAACTCGATCCGCCCCAGGCCACCCGTCTCGAATTCCCTACCCACCAATGGTCCCGCATCTTCGACGAAGCCCGTCAATCCACGCTCCAGTTGCTGGTGGATTTCCAAGACGGGCATGGCCTGATGCCCACGCAGGGGGGCTCCAGTGAACGGTATTATGTGTGGACGTGGGAGGCGATGTGCATGCTGGCACCCATGCTCCCACTGGGTTATTCCACACCGGTTCGAAAAACCCTGGAATTTCTGTTCCGTCTCCAGGACGGAGGGTGTCCGCCCCAAGGCCAGTTCACCAGCCTGGCTGGCGCCATCGGCACCACCGGTCCCCGCTGGATCAATGCCACCGGCTCCGCCTTAACCCTCGCCGTGGATTATTGTCGCCTGACCCGGGATCCGGGTTTCATCAAACGCTATCTCCCTCGCATGATTCGCGCCGCCGATTGGATCGTCGGCGAAATCAAGGCCACCCGTAAACTCAACCCAGACGGCACCCGTCCGCCCACCTACGGGTTGATGCCCTTCGGCCATGCCACCGATGGGGATGTCGGGTTCATCTATGCTTTCACCGATGCGTATTCCTTCATGGGACTGAATCGCCTGGTCACTCTGTTGGAGGAACTTCAACATCCCCGGGCCAGCGACCTGGCGGGGGAACGCAAGCGATACCGGTCCGATATTCGCCGGACCATCCGGGCCATGGCCCGTCCCAATGGTTGGATCGAACGGCGGGTTCCTGTTCCAGAAGAACAAATCACGCTGAAGTTCGAAACGTTGATCGGTCCCACACCTTTGGCGGCGGCGGGTTTGTTAGATGTCTTTTCCCCGCTTTTCAAAAAGTTCCAACATTATCAGGAGACGACTTTGGTTCGGGATGGTTTCATGGGAAACATGGATCGGGAAGTGGCCTATGTCGGCATCGGTGAGTGGTATTGGCAGGATATTTATTTGCGACGGGGCGAATGGAAAAAAGCCTTTCTCGCCCTTCAAACCTATTTGAATTACGGCGTTACGCCCGATACCCATCAGGTTCAAGAACGGTTTTCGCGGCTGAATCCCGCCTTCTTCCCCTGGCAGCCCAATGGTAGTGGCAACGGACGCTTGTTGGAGATGATGGTCAAAGCCCTCTATCTTGAGGCGGACGACCAAGTCACTCTTTTAGGCGGCATACCGTTCGACTGGCTCCAACGGAATGGAACGACGGCTCTGCGCCATTTGCGAACTCCCGCCGGACGTGTGTCAGTTGTCGCACAGATGATTTCCCCGGACCGCTGTCAGACGACGCTGGTGAATGCGGCTCCGCGCAGAATCCAGTTCCCGTCCCATCTCCGGGCACAACCGAAGACCGCTGGTGTTAAACAGGTGGGTGATAATTTGTTTGCTGTGTTCAAGCCCAGGTCTAAGATCAGCTTTATCTTAAGCCCCCGTTAAGGAAAGTAGGGGTTGTACTCAACAAAAACCGCATTGTTCGTTAAGGTGTCTATCTCGGATTGTTTGATATCGGGTCCGGAGAGATACACGGTGCAGCCGGCAAGGCACCCACTTTGTGCCAGACTGATCAGCGGGGAGAGGTCATTAATCGGGTTGCCAACGAGCCGCACAACGTGCAGATGCGTCTGGGTATTGAGCGGGGTCAAATCCCAGATGTGATTATTGTCCGCGTTCAGGTAGGTCAAATTGCTGTCGGGGCACAGATCCAGAGTGGTCAGTTCGTTGCTATTGCACGAGAGAGATTCAAGATTGGGGCATAGTGATAGGTCGAGAGCGGTCAACCCATTATTGGCGCAGGATATGGACTGAAGCTGGGGGCAACCGGACAGATCGAGCTCGGCGATCGCATTCTCATCGCAATTCAAAGCCAGCAAGTGAGGACAGTTCAGCAGATCCAAGCTGGACAATTGTCCCCGTGTGCAGGACACATTCGTACAGGCGGACTGTCCCAAAGTCAATTGACTCAGCGGTAAGTTATCATCGCAATCGATAAATAGCAGATTGGTACAGGCCGACAGGTCCAGATTGGTCAATAGGTTGGCGCTGCAGTTCAGCGACAGCAGAGCGGGGCAACCGGAAAGATCCAAGTGCTCCAAGAGATTATTGACACTACAATCAAGCGACTGCAATGCGGAGCAACCGGACAGATCCAAATGATTCAAGACGTTAAAGTTGCAGGAGACATCCTGCAAATTGGCCAAGAGCGATAAGTCAAGGTCGCCCAGCCAGTTATGGTCGCAGTGCAGAACCTGCAGGTTGGTGCATCCGGCGAGGCGCAGGTCGCTTATTGAATTGGCGTTACAGGATAATAGGCGCAACCCAGATAAGGTCGACACATCCAGGTTCAGAAGGGAATTCCCATCGAGATCCAAACTTGCCAAATTTACAAGGCTTCGGATCCCGGTTGCATCCTCAATATCAGCGGACTCTGCGGTTAGCTGGGTGATACGATCTGCATCGATGTCACAGATCAGGCCGGGGGGGGCATGGGAGTTCGTGATCGCGTTCTCGATGAAGGAGTGCAATTGAGGGTCGGGTATGGCGATACTTTCGACGCGACGGATCCGGAAGAAACCCCGGCCATCGGTGTTGGTTAGGGATGTGGAATTCAGGGGAAAGGCCTGCCCGACGAAGTGAAAATCATCTGTGGACAGTGAAGACGATTCGGTCACGATGGATAGATCAAGTGAGGGCGTCCACGTCAGATCGATGATATTGGCATGTACCTTAACATCGGTGATGGCGAGCTGAGCCCAGACGGCTTGCGCCGAAAGGACGACGCCCCAGAACAGGAGGATGATCCTGCGGTAGTGTGCCTTCATACGATCTTCCCCTCGGTCTGCCCGTTGTTTCGCGACGGAGCGGAAATCTTAAGGATTACGGCTCGTTTTGCGAACGCCAGTAATGGGAACATTGACCCCATCGAACGAAGTGATTCCCGAGAAGGCGCCATACGTCACCGCATTAGTCGAGGGCATCACATCATAACTCACGGTATAAGGCGAACCTTCGTCCAGGAACAGGCCCCATCGAATACTGGCGGTTGCGGACGAGAAGACGCCCTGATCGCTGATATTGGACGCCCTCCATCCGGTTGGCAGGTGCTCTTCGATCGCATAAACGCACCCAGTTTGAGCCGGAGTGACCACAAGGGTTACGGTGAAAGACTGGCCTGTCGTGTAAAGGGAGGGCATCGAGCATACCGTGGCCCCGTATCCCGTGTTGCCATACGTCGGAGGAGTAGCCGCAGCCGCGTTGGTTACCCATAGCATGGGTGGCGTCGGCGTCGGATAATTCGTGCTAACCGTATAGACTTCACCATTATTCCAGAGGTAACCCGCCCGCGCCACATACCCGATGACGATTGAGTTGGATGCGATTCGCTCCCCGGCTTTCCAAGCGTTACAATACGCGGTCGCTTCGTCCAGGGTCATGACGAAAGGAGTGCCGTCGTTGTCCGCGGGATGGGGGGGGACGGGGGAGAGCAAGGAGGTTCCCCCAACCGGAACAATGTTTTCGTCGGTGGTTAAAACTCCCGTAAAGTTCTGCACACCGGTTGCGTCCGGGGGTGGGATCACTTCATAAGTCAGGATCTGCGTGGTGTTGGTGGTGATGGGCCCGAATTGTACGCTGTCGGTGGCCTGATCATATCTTCCGCCCGCATTGATGCTATCGATCAACCACCCTTCGGGCGGTTGTTCCGCGACCGAGAAGGATTTGAAAGTCGAAGCCGGTTGTGAAATGCCAAGCACCACCAGCAGCTTGACACCTGGCACATATCCCAGCGGAAGATAACGGGAAGCCGACGGAGTGGGAATTGCAAACGCGAGGACTCTCGCCGGTGTCGATAGCGTGGTGGCGCCCCGGTTGTCTGTGGCTCTGACGCTCAACAAGAAGTAGCCGGTGGCGGCGTTGGTCCAGGGCATTGTGTATGGGGTGTTGGTACGAGTGCCGATGAGGACGCTGTTCACCAGGAAATCGACTTTAGTGACGACGCCATCCGGATCTGCCGCCTCGGCCGTCAACTCAACCGTGGCCGGAACTTTGAAAGATGCGCCGTTGGTCGGCGTGACCAATCGCACCGTGGGAGGAACGTTTGTGGTGATCTCGTTGTAGATGGAGAGGATCGCCTGAGTGGGCGAACTGATCTGGTAGGCGGCATCCGGAAGCAGGAACAAGGTCACGGTTTCGATGGTGGGTTCCGGTTCCGGTCCATCGGCAATAGGTTGCACCACGATGACGGCTGTAGAAACTCCCGCCGAAAGGGTCACACTGCCCGAGAGGGTGGTATAGTCCGTTCCATTGGACGCCGTTCCGCCCAAACCATAATACACGATCAGGTCCTGATTGGTGTTCTCGCGACGATAAACCGTGAAGGCGCCCGGGTCTGCGCCCACTTCGGAAGCGTGCAAATCCGTGGCGTAAACCTGGATGATGGGGGTGCGTACCACCGTAATGGTCACTGAGGGCGAGACGGTTGTCGCACCCAGGTTATCGGTAGCTTTAGCGGTCAACGTGTGAATCCCTTGTCCCATTATCGTGTTTCCGGATGAAGTGGAACTCCAACGGGCCGTGTAAGGGCTGTTGCTGGCGCTGCCGATCAGGAGGGTGTCCACGTAGAAATCGACGCGGGCCACGGATCCGTCGATATCCGATGCGTCGGCGGTCAAGATGATGTTGGTGGGGTTCTTGAATTCAGTGTTGTTGGACGGTGCTGTCAATGTGACCACGGGCGGTTGATTCGTATCGTTGTCCCGAAGGTAGACGATGGCTGAGCGGGGTTCCGTAGCGCTGTAGGCCGTGTTGCTGGACAACGTCACAATCACGGTCTCCGTCGACTCGGGCGATAAGTCATCGATGGGCTGGATTACCAGGTTGATGACCGAAACCCCGGCGGGAAGGGTCGTGACACCGGTCAGCCCAACATAGTCCAATCCGTTGGATGCGGTTCCCGAAACCGTGTAGTAAACGGTCAGGTTCTGGTTGGTATTATACGCTCGGGAGACCTGCACCGTCGCGGTGTCGGATCCAGGCTCGGAGGCGTAGGCATCGAGCGCGACAATGCGAACCACGGGGGTTCGAATGACCGTCACCGTTATCGGTTGAGAAGTGGCCGACAGGCCCAGATCGTCATAGGCTCTGGCGGACAGGACGTAGGAACCTTGGGACATATTCGACCAATGAATGCTGGCGGAGGCGTTCGTGGAGCTGCCGATCATTAGGCTGTTGGCAAAGAAATCCACATGCATGACCCGGCCATCAAGATCAGAGGCGGAGGCCGTTATAAGGATATTGGTGGGATCGGCGAAAGAGGAGTCATTCGCAGGCGCTGTGAGAGCAACGGTGGGAGGGGAGTTTGTCTCGTTGTCCTTGATATACACGAGAGCCGTTCGCGGATCCCCAACCAGGTAGGTCGCCTGGCCCGCCAGTGAGAGGATGACGGTTTCCGTTGGTTCCAGCATTGCATCGTCCAGCGGCTGAATGACCAAGTTCGTGGCGAATACTCCGGCGGGGATCGTCACACTACCGGGCAGGGCTACATAATCCACGCCATTGGACGCAGTGCCACCAATGGTGTAGGACACCACCAGATCCTGATTGGTGTTGAAGGAACGGGAGACCTGGATTGTGGCTGTATCGGCACCGGGTTCGGAGGCATTGTAATCGACCGCATAAATATGGACTACCGGGGTGCGCTGTACCGTTACGGTCAATGGCGCGGAGAAAGTTGTTGCGCTCATTTGGTCGGTGGCTTTTGCCCGCAGGACATAGGAGCCCTGCATCATGCTGCTCCAGACCATCGAATAGGGGGCGCTGGTATCCGAACCGACCAATAGGTCGTTCGCATAGAAATCCACGCGTGTCACAGAGCCGTCCGAATCAGAGGCGTCCGCGGTCAACACAATATTCGAAGGGTCGACATAGGCCGCGCCATCGACAGGCGCCGTGAGGGTCACCGCCGGGGGGGTATTGGTCTCGTTATCCCGGATGGTGACGGTGGCGGTGCGGGGATCCGTGATGAGGTAGGCCACGTTGCTGGACAAGGTCAGAATTACAGATTCCGTCGGTTGTTCCAACAGGGTGTCGTCGATCGGGCGAATGACGATGGGAACGGTCGTGACTCCCGCCGGGAGGGTGACACTGCCGGTTAGCGTTTCATAATCAACGCCGGCGATCGCCGTGCCGCCCACCGTATAGTTGACCGTCACTTCGATGTTGGTGTTATTGAACCGATAGGCCTGAATCGTGGCCGTATCGGTACCGGGCTCTGAAGCGGATCCGTCGAGCACGCTGAACCGGACCATGGGGGTGCGATCCACCGTGATGTTCACGGGCTGTGACGTGGTCGCGGCACCCATATTGTCCGTCGCCTTGGCCTTTAATGAGTAGGCTCCCGGCACCATACTTGTCCAGGTGATGCCGAAGGGACTATTCGTGTCGCTGGCGATCAGAAGATTATTGGCGTAGAAATCGACTCGCACGATCGAACCGTCGCTATCGGTTGCGTCGGCGGTCAGCGGTATGGAAGAGGGATCCTTGAAAGTGGCGCCGTCCAAGGGTGCCGTGAAGGTCACTGCAGGGGGGGTATTGGTCTCATTATCACGGAGATAAACGGTGGCGGTGCGCGATTCCAGGATGAAATAGGCCGGATCGTCAACGAGCGTCAACGTGACCGTTTCGCTCGGTTCGACCAAGGCATCGTCCAGCGGTTGGATGAGAACCCCGGCGGACAGTGTATTCGCCGGAAGGGTGACGCTGCCCGTGAGCGCCGTGTAGTCTGCGCCGGCGGTAGCGGTGCCTCCCACGGCGTAGTAGACGGTCACCGCTTGGCTGGTATTGCCGGTTCGGGATATCGTAAACAGCCCCGTATCGGCTCCGGGTTCGGCTGCGTAGGCGTCGGAGGCCGTGATCCGAATCAGGCTCACACCCGGATCCAAATTGACGGTGAGATTGACCGGTGCGGATGTCGCCATGGCATTGAGGTTGTCATAGGCGGAGGCGCTGAGCGTGAAATGACCGCTCACAACGTTGCTCCACACCAGCGTATAGGTGGATACGGTATTCGAGGGCGGCAGATTATATCCATTACCAGAACCGCCGATATACGCGCCACCGGAGTAGAAATTAACGTTGCGAATCCATCCGTCCGGGTCGATTGCGCTGGCTTGGATCACCACATTGGTGGGCCCGGTCAGAATCGTGCCGTTGACCGGTGCGATCAGGGTGATGGTGGGCGGCAGGTTGTCGTTATCCAAGATCGTCGCCGATGCGCTTGAGGGGGAGGCGACGGTGTAGGCGGTATTGGTCTTAAGGGCCACCACTACGGATTCATAGGTTTCCGGAAGAATGTCATCAATGGGTTGCACGACGACGAAAGCATTCGAGGCGCCGGGTTGAACGGTCACGCTACCCGGAAGGAAGTCAAAGTCCACCCCATTGGATGCGGTGCCGCTGACGCCGTAGAATACGGTCAACGCCGCGTCCAGATTTCCCGTTCGCGATATATTGAATGCGGCCGTGTCAGTGCCGGCCTCGGAGGCGAGGGCATCAGTCGCCTTGATAGCCACGGCGGGCAATTGGGCCTGGGCATAAGAAACGGCCAGCAGGGCTCCAATACATGAGATGATGAAACGTTGATTCAGACGATATAATACGGCTTGAGTTTGCATGTGCCCGCCTTTCCTTAGTCGAATATATTGGGTCGTTAAAAGAAAGTACAAAACAGTTCATAGAAACGCCTATTTTTGTGAGGCGTATCAGCTTTTTCAATTGAATCCAAGTATAAAAAATCACCCCAGCCGTATACAAGCGGTTTTTTGGGTAATAAAGTGACAAATTAATCCCGGTTGACCGGCTGTTTTGGGCGTCGTTTTGCATACCTAAAAATAATTGACTTGACGTTCCCTATTTTGACTTGTAAAAGCTTCGCACATGACTCGTCACATCTTCATTACCGGCGGAGTTGTGTCTTCCTTGGGGAAAGGGTTGACCTCGGCCTCCTTGGCCTTACTTCTGACACGTCGCGGGTATCGCATCCGGATGCAGAAATTGGATCCCTACCTGAACGTCGATCCCGGCACCATGTCGCCCTATCAGCATGGGGAGGTCTATGTGACGGCCGACGGGGCCGAGACGGATCTCGATCTTGGTCATTATGAACGATTTACATCGACGGTGTGTTCCAAGGACAGCAATTACACTTCCGGCCGAATTTACGGTTCGGTGATATCCAAAGAACGTGCGGGCGCCTACCTGGGAAAGACAGTGCAGGTCATTCCCCATATCACCGACGAGATTAAAGAGGCGATTCGGTCGATCGAGGGACCGGACGTGGACATCGCGCTGACGGAGATCGGCGGGACGGCGGGGGACATCGAATCCCTGCCGTTTTTGGAAGCAATCCGCCAATACCGGCATGAGATCGGGCGCGCCCAGGGATTGTTCATCCACCTGACGCTGGTGCCGTACCTGAAGGCGGCGGGCGAGATGAAGACCAAGCCATCCCAGCAATCGGTAGGCATTTTACGAACGATTGGGATTATCCCGGATATCCTGGTCTGCCGCTGCGAACGGGCGATGTCTCAGGATCACAAGGACAAGCTGGCCTTGTTTTGCGGGGTGGAACGCAATTTGGTGATTGAGGAGCAGGACGTCCGGCATTCCATTTATGAGGTGCCACTGGAGCTGGCGAAGCAAGATGTGGATGTCTACATCCTGGAGCAGCTCCAATTGCATGTAAACCCCCTGAACATGGGCGATTGGCAGACGATGGTGGATACCCTGATCCGGCCGCCGAACGGCGAGGTGGAAATCGCCGTGGTGGGCAAATACATCACCCTGCGCGACGCTTACAAGAGCATCTACGAGGCGCTGACCCACGGCGGGATCGCCAACGGAGTTCGGGTTAAAATCCGGATGGTCGAATCCGAGGATGTTGAGCGCAAAGGCGCGGCTTCCCTGCTGGAAGGGGTGGACGGGATCCTGGTACCAGGCGGTTTTGGAGACCGGGGAATCGAAGGCAAGATCGCTGCGATCGGCCACGCCCGCGAACAACGGATTCCCTTTTTCGGGATCTGCCTGGGTATGCAGTGCGCCGTGACGGAGTTTGCGCGAACCGTCTGCGGAATGGCGGGCGCCAACAGTACCGAATTTGCGCCCCAGACCGAATATCCCGTCATCGATCTGATGGAAACCCAAAAGACAGTGACCCAGAAGGGCGGAACCATGCGCTTGGGAGCCTATCCCTGCAAAGTTCCGGCCGACACCCGTGCGCGTACAGCTTATGGCGCGGAACAGATTACCGAACGCCACCGGCACCGGTATGAATTTAACAATGCCTTCCGTCAAGTTCTGGCGGACCAGGGGCTGGTTTTTTCGGGACTTTCCCCGGATGGACACCTGGTTGAGATTGTCGAATTGCGCGATCATCCCTGGTTTGTGGGATGCCAGTTCCACCCCGAATTCCAATCGACTCCGCTGAAGGCGCATCCCCTGTTTCGCGATTTTGTCGCGGCGGCGGCCCAACGGCGAAGTCCCGGGGCTCCGCGCAACACCGGTCGCCGCGCCGCGAAAGGTGCAGTGACCCCTTAATCTGGTGAATCCTCATGCCCAAACGAACCGACATACATAAAATCATGCTGATCGGGTCCGGTCCGATCGTCATCGGCCAGGCCTGCGAATTTGACTATTCCGGGGTCCAGGCCTGTAAGGCCCTGAAGGAGGAAGGTTTCGAAGTCGTCCTCGTCAACAGCAACCCGGCCACGATCATGACCGATCCCGAGTTTGCCGACCGAACCTATATCGAACCGCTGAATGTCGATATTTTGCATGAGATCATCCGTCGCGAACGACCAGATGCCATATTGCCGACGCTGGGCGGACAGACGGCGTTGAACCTGGGCGTGGAATTGTGGGATCGGGGAATTTTGAAGCGGTACGGGGTGCAGATGATCGGGGCTAATGCCGAATCGATCCGCAAGGCGGAGGATCGGTTGTTGTTTAAGAAGGCGATGATCAAGATCGGCCTTGATGTGCCGGAAAGCGGTTCAGCCCATACCCTGGAAGAGGCGCGGGTAGTCCGCGACACCATTGGAAATTATCCGTTGGTGATCCGTCCGGGATTCACCCTGGGGGGGACCGGCGGCGGAATTGCCTTCAATGACCAGGAATTCGACGAGATTGTTACCCGGGGCTTGTTTTATAGCCCGACGTCAGAGGTGCTGATCGAGGAATCCGTTCTGGGCTGGAAGGAATTCGAGTTGGAAGTGATGCGCGATCACAAGGACAACTGCGTGATCGTCTGTTCGATTGAAAACCTGGATCCGATGGGGGTGCATACAGGGGACAGTATCACTGTGGCGCCGGCCCAGACGCTGACCGACCGTGAATACCAGCGAATGCGCGATGCCTCGATCGCAGTGATGCGCGAGATCGGCGTTGAAACCGGCGGATCGAACGTGCAATGGGCGTTGAATCCCGCGGATGGGCGCATGGTCATCATCGAAATGAATCCCCGAGTATCACGCTCCAGCGCTTTGGCCTCGAAGGCGACGGGTTTCCCGATCGCCAAGATTGCCGCTAAACTGGCGGTAGGCTACACCCTTGACGAATTACGCAACGACATCACCCGCGAAACTCCGGCTTGTTTTGAACCCTCGATCGATTACGTGGTGACCAAAGTGCCGCGGTTTGCCTTTGAGAAATTCCAGGCCGCCGATGACACCCTGGGAACCCAGATGAAATCGGTGGGCGAGACCATGAGCATTGGGCGGACCTTTAAGGAATCCCTGCAGAAGGCCTGTCGATCCTTGGAGAAAGGCCGCTTCGGATTCGGGGCGGATGGCAAAGATGGTCCGTTCGAGGCGATGGCCGACGACCGGATTGAGGCTGAGATCCGGCGGCCCCACGCCATGCGCCTGTTCGTAATCCGCGCGGCTTTCCGCCGGGGATGGTCGGTTGCGAAAATTCACGACCTGAGCAAAATCGATCCCTGGTTTTTACGGCATCTGGAGGAACTGGCGGCCTACGAGGATGATATTCGTGCCGCCGGGAGCCTGGCGAAATTGGCGAAGGATCCGGCCCGGTTCCGGCAGGTCAAGGAATTCGGCTATTCCGACCGGCAAATCGCCCACCTGCTAAAGACGACGGAAGACGCCGTCCGCCGGGCCCGAGAAGATCAGGGGTTGATCCCGGTCTACGGGTTGGTGGACACCTGCGCCGCAGAGTTCACCGCGTTTACCCCCTATTTCTATTCGACCTATTGTGGAACTTTGGATGAGAGCCGCCCGACCCAGCGCCGGAAGGTGATGATTCTCGGAGGCGGTCCCAACCGGATCGGGCAGGGGATCGAGTTCGATTATTGCTGCGTGCATGCCTCGTTCGCCCTGCGCGCGGCGGGCATCGAGACCATCATGGTCAATAGCAATCCCGAAACCGTCAGCACCGATTACGATACGAGCGACCGGCTCTATTTCGAGCCCCTGACGCTGGAGGATGTGCTCAATATTTATCGGCGCGAAAAATGTTGGGGCGCCATCGTGCAGTTTGGCGGGCAAACGCCGCTCAACCTGGCCAAGGATCTCGAAGCCAACGGGGTCAATATTATCGGCACCAAACCGTCCAGCATCGAAGTGGCCGAAGACCGCAAATTATTTCATGAGATGGCGCAAGGCCTGGGGATTCTCCAGCCGGACGGCGGAATTGCGACGACGGTGGAACAGGCCGAAGTCATCGCCACGCGCATCGGCTATCCGGTCCTGATGCGGCCTTCATTTGTCCTGGGCGGTCGCGCGATGGTGATCGTGTACGATGCGGCGATGCTCCACACCTACATGGCCGAAGCGGTCGAAGTGTCCGAGACCCGCCCGGTCCTGGTTGATCATTACCTGGAAAATGCGGTGGAAGTCGATGTCGATTGCATTTCGGATGGCGAGACCTCGGTGATCGGTGCGATCATGGAGCATGTCGAACTGGCCGGGATCCATTCCGGGGACAGCGCCTGTACGATTCCGGCCCCCAGCTTGTCAGTGGCAGCCCGCGACACCATCCGTCGGAACACCTTTGCGATGGCCAAAGAGTTGAAGTTGTGCGGCTTGATGAACGTGCAATACGCAATCCAGGACGAACGGGTGTATGTGCTTGAAGTCAATCCGCGCGCTTCGCGGACGGTTCCGTTTGTGAGCAAGGCCATCGGTGTGCCGCTGGCCAAGTTGGCGGCGCTGGTGATGGCGGGCCACAAACTCAAGGATCTGGGCTTCACCACGGAAATCATTCCCCGGCATTATTCCGTGAAAGAGGCGGTGTTTCCTTTCTCCCGGTTCCCTGGTATCGATGTGATTCTAAGTCCGGAGATGAAGTCAACCGGGGAAGTGATGGGGATCGATGTGTCTCCCGCTCTCGCTTTTTTAAAGAGTCAGGTGGCTGCGGGGAGCGCCTTGCCGGAATCCGGGAATGTCTTCCTGAGCATTCGCGACAATGACAAGCCGGCCGCCGTCGATCTGGCCCGGCGCCTGGTCGAGATGGGATACACCCTGTATGCCACATCGGGGACCAGCACAGTTTTGCGTCAAAACGGAATCCGGAGCCAGGCCCTCTTCCGGATTTCCGAAGGCCGCCCAAACGTGGGGGACCTGATCGAGGAAAAACTGATCCGCTGGGTGGTCAATGTTCCCTCACCGGGCATTTCACCCAAAATCGACGAGATCAAAATGCGCGCCCATGCCACCATCCGGAATGTCCCCGTGACGACCACCCTGGACGGGTTCGAAGCGGCGGTCAGCGGCTTGGAAGCATTGCGCGAAATGAAGCGCTTCGAGGTGTGCAGTCTCCAGGAATATCATCGGCATGCTCCGGTGATCAACTGGGATGCCGCCAAAGCTCTTATTTGACCGCCTGTCAGTATCCCGGGGAAGTGGTACTTTGGGAGCCTGACAAGACCTTTTGCGTATATTAGCGGATATACTTTTTCCGGTGTAGATCGCCGTAGATGACCGCTTCGTCGAGAAAAGCCTCGATGTTCTCATAAGGAGTACCGGAAACAATACCATTGCCGGCCGCAATACACATGCCCCCTTCCGGCCGATCAAAAGTATCCATAAGGAGGCGGATTTATATACAGGTGTTAACTAGAGACTAAACAGAAGTTGGCGGGATCGCGGGGGAGTGGTATTTTGGGGGCATTACAAAACCTGTGCGTATTGATGAAGTATGAATAACGTCTTGAAAGCCTGTCTATGCGGTATGATGCTTGGCCTGTCCGGTATCCGGGTCTGGGCGCTCGATCCTTCGCCTTCCAGACCTCCGGTCCGGATTGAATTTTTTTATGAACCCGGTTGTGACGAATGTGACCGGGTTCGCTCGCAGGTTTTGCCCGATCTTGACCGCCGGTTCGGCGGACAGGTGACAATGGTTAAGCGTGACCTGAATGAATTGACCAACTATTCCCGTTTGGTTCAGCTCCAACAAAATGAGCCGACCCAACTCAATGCGCATGTGTTCATGGCGGTGGAGGGGGGCGCGTTGTTGCAAGGATATGGCGAGATCAGCGGGAGAATAACGGATGCGATTACCCGGCGATTGGCTGGGATGCGGGACGGGGCGGCATCGCTCCCGGAGAATGAATCAAGCGGGCGATTAATGGCGAAGCGATTGGCCGGATTCCGCTGGGCGGGAGTGGCCGTGGCCGGTTTGGCGGATGGGTTGAATCCCTGTGCTTTTTCCACCCTGGTCTTTTTCATGAGTCTGCTTTCAGTGGCCCGGGTGCGAGGGCGGATGTTGCTCCTGGTGGGGGGCGTATTTTGCCTGGCATCGTTTCTGACCTATTTTTCATTGGGATTGGGTTTGTTGCGGGTATTGCACCTGCTTGAGGGATTTCGGTGGGTGCGGGCGATATTTGAATGGGGAATGGTCGGGGTTCTGCTGGTGTTGGCGGCGGTGTCGTTTCGCGATGCCCGGCGGTTCGCCCTTCGTCAGGATCCCCGCGAGATTGTGTTACAAATGCCGGAGCGGGTCCGGAATTTGACGCACCGTTGGCTGAAGCGCGGCCTGGCGGCTCGTAATATAGTGGCGATGGCGTTCGGTCTGGGTGTGGTCGTGACGGCCCTGGAGAGCGTCTGTACGGGGCAATTATATGTTCCGACCCTGGTTTTCATGATGAAATCCGGACAGATGTGGAACCAAGGACTGCCGCTTCTGATTCTCTACAATCTGTGTTTCATAGCGCCGCTGGTGGCGGTTTTTGGGTTAACTTGGGCGGGGCTCCGGTTTGCGCAATTGATGAATTGGAGCATCCGTAATGTGGTGATCAGCAAAATTCTGCTGGGCCTCCTGTTCCTGGGTATGGTCGGCTTGATGCTGGTGGTGATGTGACGCAAGAAGGAAACAACCTATTAATATTATTCTCACAGTAAACATAGGATAGGGGACGCTCTAGTTAACCTATTGTTGTGCAATAAGAAACAAGACAATTGACACACATGGGGAGGGTATAGTAATCATAAGAGATGCCAAGAGTGGGACGGATCTATCAACGGGCGCTGTGTTACCACCTCATGAACCGGGGTGTGAATCGGCATGCGATTTTTGGGGATGACCGGGACAAGGAATATTTCACGCGAACGGTGGCGGAGTACAAGGAACTTTGTGGCGCTCGGGTGTATCATTGGGTCTGGATGGGCAATCATTACCACATGCTGGTGGAAGTGGTATTTGAAAATCTGCGTCCGTTCGCCGGTGGGATCCAGCAGGCCTATGCGCAATACCACCACGCGCGATACAATGGCAGCGGTGTGTTCTGGCAAGGGAGATTCAAGAGCAAGCCGGTGGAAAGGGGACCCTACTTGGCGAGTTGCGGTCGGTACATTGAACGGAATCCGGTGCGGGCCGGACTGGCGGCAATGGCTTGGGAATACAAGTGGGCAAGCGCAGCGGCCTATGTGAAGAAGGTGGTTGACGGGGTAACAGACGAAAACCCATACTTGGGATCCTTTACGGAACCGGATCGTGTCGAATACGGCGAAAGGCTGATGTCGGGCGTGGATGAGAAGATGGTGCGGGAAGTGGAGGGAGAACGGGCCATCGGCACAAAGGCGTTTGCGACGACGCTGAAAATGGAACGCGGACGTTTCCGGGTGAAGCGTGGAAGGCCCGTCAGGCGGGTGTGAATTGATGTATAACAACCTATATCTAAAAAGGTTAACTAGAACGTCCCCGTTTCCGTTCGTTTCCGTTTCTGGACGGCTAGGAGAAATATGACATTTAATGAAATCGGAATTCCGTCGGCGTTGGTCGAGGCGTTGGCAAAGGAGAGCATTACCGAGCCGACTCCCATCCAGGCGACGGCGGTGCCGGTGCTATTGGCTGGAACGAGTGCCTACCTAAACTCGGAAACCGGGACCGGCAAAACTCTGGCCTACCTGTTGCCGCTCTTTTGCCGGATCGACGTGACGGCGGCTGAGACGCAAGTGGTGGTAATCGTTCCAACCCATGAACTGGCCATTCAGATTCAGAGACAGGCCGGTCTCCTGGCACAAAATGCCGGTCTGGCGATCCGGTCCGTCCTATTGATTGGGGGGACGTTGATGCAGCGGCAGATCGACAAACTGAAGAAAAAGCCCCAGGTTGTCATTGGTTCGCCCGGCCGAATTTGCGAGCTGATCGAACTGGGCAAACTGAAGGTTCAGCGGGTTGCGAGCGTAGTGATTGACGAGGCCGACCGATTGCTGGAAGGAAACAGCCTCTCGACGGTACGGACTATTCTGCGCGCGGTTCCCCGCGAGCGTCAGGTGATCTTCGTGTCGGCTACCGAGCACCCCGACTGTTCGATCGAGGCGGGTGCCTTGGCGCCCGGCCTGACCATGCTTCACGCCGGAGCCGCACAGGTTAATAGCAACATCGAACATCTCTATCTAGTTTGCGAAGAGCGGGACAAGCCGGATGTCCTACGCAAGTTGATTCATGCGCTGAGTCCGGAACGAGCCCTGGTTTTTGTCCATCGCAATGAACGCGCCGAAATCATTGCCGCCAAACTGGCACATCACAAGGTGGCGGTGGCCGACCTGCATGGGGCCTTCGATAAGAGTGAGCGGAAGAAGGCCATGGATGATTTTCGGGGTGGCCGGGTGACGGTCATGATCGCTTCTGACCTTGCCGCCCGAGGTCTCGATATCAAGGGAATTACGCACATCTTTAATGTCGATACTCCATCGGAGAGCAAAGCCTATCTGCACCGGGTCGGCCGAACGGCACGCGCCGGAGCGAAGGGACAGGCCATCTCGTTGATGACCGAGTCCGAGGTCAGATTGGCCCGACGTTACGAGTCCGAACTCGGTATCCGGATGACTCAGATTGGTCTTTTCGAAGGGCAGGTTGCGGCCGTTGAAGAATCTTAATAGGGAGTGAGGGAGTTATCCTCCCTCCATAGGGAGAAAGGCGGATGTGAACTGCCGAAGCCCCAAAAGGGTCGAGTTTTGGAGTGCGGGACTTCAGTCCCGCTTTGGGCGGCGCAGTATACTGCGCAGGGGAAAGGCGGCAGTGAACTGCCGCAGTCCTAAAAGGGGAGAGTTCTGGAGTGGACGACCGTCTCGCTTTGGGAGGCGCAGTGTACTGCCGCAGACCGAAACAGCCTGTCCAGTTGCGGTTGCTTTATAAATCGAAACCCGGCATAATTTACGCCTCAAATGATTCTGGAGGCGTGGCATGGAATTATTTAAACAAGCTTTGATGATTATGACGCTGGGTATGGGCCTGGTGTTTGTTTTTTTATTTTTGGTCATTCAGGGACTCACTTTGGCGGCTCGGATCATTCACCATTTTGAAGGCGTGCCCCAGGAAAAAGGGACGGCGGCACCGCCAGGATCCGGGGACAGTGAAGCTCCACTCCATGCGGCGGTGATTGCCGTGGCCTTGGAAATATCAAAATCAGCCCCGTTTCGCTCGACTAAGGAATAATCGCCATGTCAAAAATCGGAATCACGGAATTGGTCTTGCGGGATGGACATCAGTCCCTGCTGGCAACCCGCATGATGCTGGCCGACATGATACCGATCGCCGACCGGCTGGACCGGGTGGGGTTTTGGTCTTTGGAAACCTGGGGCGGTGCCACGTTCGATTCGTGCATTCGCTTCCTGAACGAGGATCCTTGGGAACGATTGCGAAAATTGAAGGCGGCCTATCCCAAAACTCCGATGCAGATGCTGTTGCGCGGTCAGAATCTGTTGGGCTACCGCCATTATGCAGACGATGTCGTTCGGAAATTTGTCGAACGTTCCGCAGCCAACGGGGTGGATGTCTTCCGGGTTTTCGATGCCTTGAACGATACCCGCAATCTGAAAACCTCGATTGAAGCGGTCAAAAAAGTCGGCAAACACGCCCAAGGAACCATCAGTTATGCGATCAGCCCAGTTCACACCCGGGAATCCTACCTGACCCTGGCCCGGGATTTGAAGGCTATGGGCGTCGATTCAATCTGCATCAAGGATATGGCGGGCCTATTGAAACCTTATGAGGCGGCCCAACTGGTGGCGGCGCTTCGCAAAGAGATCGGCATCCCCATTTCAGTTCATTCGCATGCCACGACGGGGATGTCGGTGGCCACTTTGATCAAGTCGGTTGAAGCCGGTGCTGAATTAATCGACACGACGATTTCCTCGATGGCCATGGGAACCAGCCACTCGCCGACGGAAACGCTGGTTGAAATTTTAAAAGGAACCGGTTACGACACCGGACTGGATGTAAAACTCCTGGTCGAGATTGCCGGGTATTTTCGCGAGGCTCGCAAGAAATACAAGGGTTTTGAGTCGGCCTTTCTGGGTGCCGATACCCGGATTCTTCTTTCCCAAGTGCCCGGCGGGATGCTCTCCAATCTTGAACATCAATTACGGGAGCAGAATGCCGGCGATAAAATTGACGCCGTTCTGGCCGAAATCGAACAGGTTCAGAAAGATTTCGGTTACCCGCCCTTGGTGACACCCACTTCCCAGATTGTCGGAACCCAGGCGCTCTTCAATGTGCTGTTCGGCCGCTATCAGCGTCTGACTGCCGAATCCCGCGACCTGCTCATCGGTCGGTATGGGCGGACCCCGGGCGCTCCCAATGAGGAACTGGTGCAGAAAGCGTTGAAGGAAATGCACCTGACAACGGCCATCGGCCATCGGCCGGCAGATGATTTACCCAACGAATGGGACAAGATCGCCGACGACCTGAAAACGAAGATGTCGGGTGTGACGGTATCCGATGAGGATGTGCTCACCTACGCCATGTTCCCCCAGGTGGCTTTGAATTTCTTTAAAACCCGCTCGCTGGGGCCAACGAAAATCACGCCTCCCCCCGCTCAGCCCGCCGCCGCGCCGGTCCCGGTGGCCACCGCGGAGCTTCTACCGGTTTCGGATCAATACCGTGTTTCGGTGGATGGGAAGGCGTATATCGTCCGCCAAAAACGCGATGCCGAAGGGCATCTGAATTTGACCGTGGATGGACGGACGTTTGCCGTGGGCGTCAAACCCATGGGTGAGTCCGAGGGATCCGTGGCGAGCCCTTCCACGATCTATCCCGTTGGTGAAAAACTGGATGCGCCCATGCCGGGCACGGTGGTGAAGGTCCTTTTTCAAGACGGTGACATCGTCGAAGCCAACGCTGCCGTGCTGATCATGGAGGCCTTGAAAATGCAGTTGGAAATCAAATGCCGAACGGCCGGCCGCATTCGGTTTTTGGTTTCGGCCAACACGGCGGTCCAGGCGGGGGTGCCCCTGGCGGTGATCTCCGGGCAGGGCAAGGGAGAGAAGTGAAGATGAAACCCGCCGGGATGTGGCTGACGATTTGTTGTGGATTGATTCTGTTCACGGGGATTGGGTTTGCCGTGGATGCGGTGCAATCTCATTCCGAATCGGTCCAGACGGTGCAGGTCACCGGCGCGGTGCCGGCCGCTCCGGTTGTTTCCAGCGTCGCCGGGGCAGATGAGTTATCCTTTCGTAACGGGATTTTGCAGGTTTGCCGGAACTCCGGAATTGAAGGCTTTTTGAAGGCCGGAGGGTGGAAGAGCCTGGTGATGATCGTGGTCGGTTTTATCCTTCTCTACCTCGGGGTCGCCAGGGATTTCGAGCCGCTCCTTCTGGTTCCCATCGGGTTCGGAACCATTTTGGTCAATGTGCCCTTTGCGGGGATGGGGGATACGCAGGGTTTTTTGAATCTGATTTTCAAGGGTGGCATTGAAAATGAGGTGCTTCCCCTGGTGGTGTTCATGGGGATTGGGGCGCTGTCCGATTTCGGCCCGTTGCTGGCCAGTCCGCGGGTGGCGATTCTCGGGGCGGCGGCTCAATTTGGAGTGTTTGGAACCTTATTGGGAGTGGTGGCCTTAAACGCCCTGCCGTTTCTCCATTTCAACATCAAGGAAGCGTGTTCCATCGCCATCATCGGCGGTGCGGATGGACCGACCTCGATCTACGTGGCTTCCAAATTTGCCCCGCATCTGATGGGCTCCATCGCAGTGGCGGCCTATTCCTACATGGCGCTGGTCCCCTTGATTCAGCCGCCCATCATGCGTCTGTTGACGACCCGTAAAGAGCGCGCCATCCGAATGAAACAAGTTCGTCCGGTGAGCCAGACCGAGAAAATCATTTTTCCGCTGACCGTGCTGGGATTGTGCATTGTCTTTTTGCCGACGGCGGTGCCCCTGATGGGGTGTTTTGCGTTCGGTAACTTCATCAAGGAATGCGGTGCGATCGAACGGTTGTCCAAAGCCCTGCAGAACGAAGTGATGAATATTGCGACCATTTTCCTGGGATTGGGCGTCGGCATGCAGATGGTTGCGGACAAGTTTCTACAGCCGACGACTCTGGGGATCCTGATTTTGGGATTGCTGGCCTTTTCGCTGGGGACGGCGGGCGGGGTTATTTTTGCTAAAATCATGAACCTCTTCTGCGAGAAGAATCCCATTAACCCCCTGATCGGTTCGGCGGGTGTCTCCGCCTTCCCGATGGCGGCGCGGGTATCGAATAAGGTTGGACTCGAGACCGACCCCCACAACTTCCTGCTTTTTCACGCTCTGGGCGCGAATGTCGCGGGCCAGATCGGGTCCGTGGTGGCGGCCGGCATTATCCTGGCCATTTTCGGGCAATAAATCGCCCATTTTAAATTTAAGTATTGTTTGAAGACGGGTTAAGGTCAAAGAGGCGGTGGGTCATCAGGTTGAGGTTGTCGCGGAGGAAGTCGAGCTGAGAAGCGACCAATTCATCGGCATCGGTAGGGATGAGAGCGCGAGCATAGAGATCCCGGAGTTGAGGGATCAGGGCGGTCAGGGCCTGTTCCGTTGCGCGGGCATCCGCGGCGATTCGCGCGGTGAAGGCGGGGGGGACCCGCTTCCAAACCGGGTAAAAATATTCCATTTCGAGCAACGCGAATTGGACTTTGAAACGCAGGTCCTGAACTTCGACCATCGTGGCGAGGAGTTCGATGAAATCCCTTCGCCGGGCGACTTGGGGCAGGAGCGTGGCGCATCCGGCGCGAATCTGGGGGAGATAATCGCTCATCACGTGGTCGGCGCGGGGGCTGGTTCGTTCGAAGAGGAAGAGCAGATTCCCGATGGTTTCATCGGGCAGGCCCAGGAACTGGAAAGCGAAACGGGCATCAAAATCCCGGAGTTCATGGCGGGCGAGGGGTGTCCACCCGGCGTCTCCCAAGGTTGCGATACCATACCAATCGAGTTCGGGATGTGCGTTGGGCGAGGTTAGGCTGTGGCCCCGCGACCAACTGGAGCCGATGAGCACCTGGGCGTTCGGCTGACGGCGGCAGGCTTCGGCACCCGTCAGGGTATTGAGTTGGCCCGTGATGAATTTAGGAACGATGCATCCATGGGCCGAGATGCGGATCCCGGTGACCACGCCGGATTGGAAGCCGTGTTGGGTAAAGAGGGTCAACCCGGTATGAGAACGGACTTGAAGAGGGAATTCGGGGGAGTCGGACAAGGTCTGGGCCATCTTGAGGTCTGTTTCCGGTAAATCCTCAATATAATGTCCACCGCGAAAATTAAGGGCCGGCAGGAGGTTGATTTCCCCTTCGGGCCGTTCGAGCCATTGGCGGCTGAGGCGCCCGCGCGCGAAGGTATCCAGGCGGGGAGACAGGGGGCTGGTGACATCGTAGCCACCGTTAATAATGAAAGTGACTTCCCGGTTCAGGTTTTGTGTCCAAGGGGTGGACAGGTGGGGGCCGATCGTACTGCCCCAAGCCATGGGGCGCAAGCCATGGCTGGAGACATGACGGGTGACGCGGTTAAGCCAGTCCACATAGAGGGCGATGGGGGGGCGGTCACCCCGGGCCGTTTGACAACGGGGGCAGGTGCCGACGAGGAAAGTTTCGTCGAGGCCGCAATGGATAAAGGGAGCGTTGGGATGGAGGGCGATGATCTCGTCGAGAAAATCGCGGATGAGAGGCCAGGAATCCGGGTGGGTGGAGCAAACTTCCGAAGGATCGCCCGGGCGTTCCTCAAGCTGGCGGTAAGTGGGTTTGCTGAGGACATATTGAAGGTGGCCGAGGGTTTGAATCAAGGGGATGACGGCGATGCCGTAATCTGCCGCGCGTGCGATCCAAGCCCGGACCTGATCCGGGGAGAGGGCTTCGGGGATGGCGATTTCGGGGTGACGTTCAAGTCTGAGAAAGTCCTCGTATTCCGCCAAAACCGCATTGATCTTGAGTTCGGCCAGCCGGGGCAGGATCGCGTAAAGATTGGCCAGGGAGCGGCGGGTGCCCTTGAGGTCGAGATGATAAATCCGCCAATCGAGGTCGGGCTGATCCGTGATACGCAGGCCGGGCAGGGCGAGAGGAGAATGGCGTCCGATTTGTTTAAGGGTTTGCCAGGCATGGACGAGACCTGGATAGGAGCGGGCAATGGCCCCCACGCCATGTGGGGATATTTCCAATACATAGGCTTCGAGGTGGCGAGACAAGGGAGTGGCAAGGGCCGATGGGGTTCCCAGGGTAAAAGAATAAGGCGCCATTTCTGGGTCTGAAACGGTTTTCAAGGAGGTTCCCATTTCAAGAGTCCATTCGTCTGCCACGATGGATGGCAATTTGCCGGCATCGGCGCTGAAGCGCAGAGTAGGGCAAACGGGAAGGGTCCAAACGGTATCGGAGGCTTCAATTTGTTGAGGGCGGGGGATTAATCGAAGAGATATCATGAGCAAAACCTAACCTAATTTAAGGATTCGCACACGTTTTTTTTAAGGTCATCTGATTTGAATTTTTTTAAAATTATCGATTAAAGATTTGCACTGGCGATTAGAACGTGATTTAATTGCACGGTTTTTTATGAACAAAGCAATCATAGTTACTGCATTGGTGGCTGGTCCCGTCCTCTGGGGCGTTGTGGCCGGTCTCAGCAAGCCCGCCAAATTGCGGAATGCTTTTGTCATCCTCGGCGCCTTTTTTACAATTATTGCCGGGCTTTTGGCCTTGAAGGGCGGACGTTTCACGTTTACGCCTGAAATCGGGATGCCGGGATTGGGCTTGATAGTCGAATTGGCAACCATTCTGGCGGTTTTTGGGGTGGTCCTTCGGATCCGTTCGCGACCGATTTTATACATGGCTGCGGCCCAGTTTGGTCTAGCCGTCGCGGCGCATTTCATTGGGACGGGAACCGGAGAAGTTTTGGACCCGGTTTTTATCCTCGACTCCCTGGCGATGGTTTTGGTCCTGGTGATTTCGCTGGTGGGACCGATCATTGTGTTGTTTTCCATTGGATACATGGAAAAACATGCCCATCATGCCCCGCCGACGGCGGCCGGCGAACGCCGGTTTTTCTTCATTATGCTGGCGTTTTTGGGGGCGATGAACGGGTTGGTTCTGGCCAACAGCCTCCAATGGTTGTCGGCGTTTTGGGAAATTACGACCCTTTGCTCCTTCTTCCTGATCGGGTATGACGGGACCGAGGAGGCCAAAACGAATGCGCGGCGGGCGTTACTCATCAATACGTTCGGCGGATTGGCCATGACCGTAGGGTCGTTCTGGTGCGTCACGCATGGCACCGAGACATTGACCGGGCTAAAAGCGGCCCAATTGGTTATTCCGATGGCCTTTTTGTGTCTGGCGGCGTTGACCAAATCCGCACAAGTGCCGTTCCAGAGTTGGTTGTTGGGGGCGATGGTGGCCCCGACACCAGTTTCAGCCTTGCTGCATTCAGCCACGATGGTCAAGGCCGGATCCTACTTAATTTTACGGCTGGCGCCGGCGTTCCGGGGCACAGATTTGATGTTTGTGCTGGCCTTAATCGGGGCTTTTACCTTTGCCGCGGCCTCCTTCCTGGCGATTGTTCAAAGCAATGCCAAGAAGGTATTGGCGTATTCGACGATTTCCAACCTGGGGTTGATAGTGGCCTGTGCGGGAATCGGCTCGCCGCTGGCGTATGGGGCGGCCATCATGATTCTCATCTATCATGCAGTATCCAAAGGGCTTCTATTCCTTTGTGTGGGTACCATCGAGCAGTCCATCGGCAGTCGGGATATTGAAGACATGGGGGGAATCATGTTCAAGATGCCCTTTACCACAGTTGTGGCCATCGTTGGGATGGTCTCGATGTTGTTGCCGCCTTTTGGAATGTTATTGAGCAAGTGGATGGCGATTGAGGCTTCGATCAACCTGCCCGTGATCATGTTCCTGATCGTGATCGGCAGTGCCTTTACGGTGTTGTTTTGGGCCAAATGGTTGGGGCGCATTCAAACCGTATCCTTCCATTCCAAGTATACGTTGGAAACGATTTCGCCCTTCATGCGCTCCGCCTTGTTTTTACTGGCGGGGGGGGTTCTGGTATTGGGATTTGGGTCGATCCTCCTCTACCGGGATATCCTGCGGCCCATGGTCATGGCGGTTTTCCAAAGGATGCCTGTTGACGTTACGGAATGGTCTCTCTTCCGGGCGGATAGTGAATTTGCTTTTTGGCCGTTTATTGTGATTCCCGGCATCTTTATAATCTTAGCCATCATCAACTCGATGCGGATTCGACAAGAGCAGGTCCGTCTGCCCTATCTGGCCGGTGAGAATGTCGAAATGAAAGATTGGTCGGTGGACGGAGAGGTGTTGTCTTACAGCTTCCGAAGTTTTAAAGATCGATTCGAGATGGCCTGGTCGGGATCGCAGTACATGCGGTCATCGGTGAATGAGGCCAAGATCGTCCCTTGGTTGAACCTGGTGGCATTTTTGCTCATTCTGGCGATGTTTGGCAAAATTCACCTTTTATAACGAGGCCGTTTCATGTTTGATGCGCCCCAATGGTTGATTATAGTCCTTGCGCTGGTCTATGCGCCGATTATGGGCCTTTTCTTGATGGGATTGGAACGAAAGCTCAGCGCCCGGGTTCAAGGACGGATTGGGCCGCCGGTCTTTCAGCCTTTTTATGACCTGATGAAATTATTCAGCAAAGAGGCGCTGGTCCTGAATCGGATCCAGATTCTCTATGCCTATTTGCATCTGGCGTTCATGATGGTGACGGTGGTGTTGCTGGTCTTGGGGCAGGATTTGTTATTGGTTCTGTTTGCCCATGCATTTTCAACAATTTGCCTGATATTGGGGGGCATGAGCGTGCGATCGCCGTTCAGCCGTATCGGGAGCCATCGCAAGATCATGCAAATGGTGGCCTATGAACCCATTCTGATTCTGATGGTGATCGGGATTTATCTCAATCAGGGCAGTTTCATGGCCCGGGATGTTCTCTTGCTGGGCAAACCGATGTTGCTGACCCTCCCCCTGATCTTTGTGGCGTTCGTGATGGCGGCGATGATCAAGCTGGATAAATCTCCATTCGATGTGGCGACTTCCCATCATGCCCACCAGGAAATTGTGAAGGGCATTACGATCGAATATTCGGGGCCGTTCCTGGGGTTGATCGAACTGACGTTTGCATACGAAGTGTTTGTGGTATTCGGCATTCTGATGGCCTTTTGGTCCACGAATTTATGGATCGGGTTCGGTTTGGCTCTGGCGGGATACGGGGCTATGATTCTGGCGGATAATCTGACAGCCCGGTTGACCACCAATTGGATGGTGCGCTACATGTGGTCCGTCCCGCTGGTGCTGGCCTTAAGCAACCTGATTTGGATTTACAAATAATATGAATGCTCTTGCCCGTTCTCCATGGATTTGCCATTACAACTGCAACAGTTGTAATGGGTGCGATATCGAACTGCTGGCGTGCCTGACGCCCCTGTACGACGTCGAACGCTTTGGGGTCATCAATGTAGGGAATCCGAAGCATACTGACATCCTGGTGGTGACGGGGTCCGTGAACCACCGTAATGCCCGGGTGTTGAGAAACGTCTATGAGCAGGTGCCGAAGCCGAATGTGGTGGTGGCCATCGGGGTCTGCACCTCCAGCGGCGGAATTTTTGCCGGATGCTACAATATCCTGGGAGGGATCGACAAGGTGATCCCCGTGGACATTTTTGTGACCGGTTGTCCGCCCAGACCGGAGGCGATGATCGACGGCTTTGCGCAGGCGATCGGATTATTGGATGCCAAGGCCAAAGGAAAGAAAACGGAGTTGGCGGGAAAACCCCGGATTTGCGTAATGCCCACCCTTCGCCCCGATGCGACCGAAGTGGCGGTTCCGGTTCCTTCGGAGAAGGTATAAATGAGCATGGAACTCGATGATTGTGCGCCCGTTACGCCCGATCACCTGCTGGAGCAGGTGGCGGCCTGTAAACCCATGGGGTACCGGTTTGTGACGATGTCTTGTGTCGATGTCGGAGGAGCATTCGACATTATCTACCATTTTGACAAGGATTACACGCTTCGCAATCTGCGGATGCGGATTGAGGATGGTCAATCGATTCCCAGCATTTCGTCGGTGTATTTTGCCGCCGCCCTGGTGGAAAACGAAATCAAGGATTTGTTCGGACTGTCGTTTACCGGTCTGGCGCTCGATTACGAGGGCCGGTTTATTCTTTCAGAAGGCGCCCCAACGGCTCCGATGCGCAAGAGCCCGGTTCCGGGCGTCACGACGACCCCTCCTGAACGGAAAGAGATCGTATGGCCCAAAAAACAGTAATTCCGTTTGGTCCCCAACACCCCGTTCTGCCGGAGCCGATCCAGCTCCGGTTGGTTTTGGAGGATGAAATCGTCGTTGATGCCATTCCGATCATCGGGTACATCCATCGCGGTTTGGAAAAACTCGTTGAGCAGAAGGATTTCCAACAGAACCCCTTTCTGTTGGAGCGGATCTGCGGAATTTGCAGTTTCATTCATTCCATGAACTACTGTCAGGGTATCGAGAAGTTGATGGGCATCACCGTTCCGGACCGGGCCAGATATCTGCGCGTTTTCTGGAGTGAATTGAACCGTCTGCACAGCCATCTCCTCTGGGTGGGTTTGCTGGCCGATGCCTTCGGGTTTGAAAACCTGTTCATGTGGGCCTGGCGGGCGCGCGAAAAGGTTCAGGATCTGGCCGAATCCACCTCCGGTGGACGGGTGATGTATGGCACCTGTTCGGTTGGGGGAGTGCGGCGGGATTTATCCCCCGAACAATGCCGACATGTTTTATCCGAGATGGATGCGCTGAAGGCTCAGTTGGACAAATTGGTTCCCGCGATTTTGAACGATTATACCGTCCAAAAACGGTTGGTCGGAGTAGGCGCCATCAGCCGCGAAGTGGCGTATGAACGCGGAGGCGTTGGCCCCGTTGCCCGGGCCACCGGGATCAGCTACGATCACCGAACCACCGGGTATGCCGCCTATGGCGAGTTGCAGTTTGAGCCGATCGTGGAAACCGCCGGTGATTGTTATGCCCGGACCCAGGTTCGCATGCGCGAGCTTTATCAATCCATTGACCTGATCAAGCAGCTTTTTGGCAAGCTGCCTGAAGGGCCGATCAATGTGCCGGTGAAGGGAAATCCGGAAGGGGAGACAGTAACCCGCGTCGAGCAGCCCCGGGGTGAGGTGCTCTATTATTTCAAGGCTAATGGGACCAAGTTTCTGGATCGGTTACGCGTCCGGACTCCGACGTTTGCCAATGCCGCCGCCTTGTTGGCGATGTTGCCGGGTTGTGAACTGGCCGATGTGCCGGTGATTGTCCTGTCCATTGATCCCTGCATCAGCTGTACGGAGAGATAACCGATTGTGAATGCCATACGTTATGTTTTAGAGAATTTATTCGGGCGGGCACCGACCCGTCGTTATCCGTTTGAAAAGCGCGCGCCCATTCCCGGGAGTCGCGGTCACTTGGTGAACGATCCGGACAAGTGCATCTACTGCTCCCTGTGCGCCAAACGATGCCCAGCCAATGCGCTGGCCGTCACCCGGAAGCCTGACACCTGGACACTGGATCCGTATCGGTGTATTTTATGCGGTTATTGCGTTGAGGTCTGTCCTAAGAAGTCTCTGTCGATGAATCCCGATCACCAACGGGCATCAACTTAATTCCCCCCGATTACAATTCAGCGGCTGCGCAACCCATCGAGTTGTCTGGCGCCCGGTTAAGTGAAATCCCCTTCACCCGAACCCGACGTGCCGTAACGGAGATCGAGTTCGACCTCTCCCGTGCCGGGGAGAGGTCCAATTTAACAATTATCTTGCCGTGGATCCGACTTTAATTGGTGGCTGAGACCCGGTAGAAGAACGCATTTCGATTGGTCGGGATAACGAACCAAAGGGTATTGGTCCCGTTCACTCGGCTCACTCGTCCGGTCGGCAACCAGGCGCCGGCCTGGAGATTGGTCGAATAATAAACTCCATAGGGGTTGGTGGGGCCAACGGTTCCGCCCAGCCACTGGATATAATTGGATACCCCGAGGCGTCCCTGTCCGATGATTCGGAAAACGGAATCCCTATTGGTGGGACTGGTACCGGCAATATATTCACGGCTGGCCGACACACCATCCAGATCCGTATCCGATTCCTCGGCCTGATCATAATCGGAGTCGAATCCATAATTAGCCAGCCACCAAATGGGAGTTCCCTGAGTGGCTAAGTAGGGTTGGATCTGGCCGTAAACGACGCTGGTTCTATAAGCTTGAATATTAGTATAGCTAAAATTGAAGAAGGACGATCCGTAAACGCCCGGAACGGATGCCCCATTGGTCTTGACGTTGGCCACATAATAGTAGTTCGTGGCGGTGATGATGAAATTAATGGTGGAACCTTTGAGGATCATTAAATTGGTACTGGGCATAATCTGGCCATAAAGATCGACCTGCGGGTCGATCTCGATCAGGGCTGAATTGAAGTTGGTGGGATTGGTGCCATCGAGATATTCCTGCCAGGTGAGTCGGCCGTCATCATCAAAATCGTTGGTTTCAGCCTGGTTGAAATTATTGGTAAAGCCATATGCGCCCAGCCAGTAGAGGGGAGTTCCCAAGGCGGCGGTGTAGGGTGCGATGACTCCCCGGACGACACCGGTGCGATCGACATAGATGGGGTCAAAAGTGAAGAGGAAGGTATTGGAGCCGAAGGATCCCGCGATGGAGGCGGAATTAGTTTTGACATCGGCGACATAATAATAAGTCGCGGCGGTAATCAGGAAGTTGGTGGCGGCACCCTTGTAGACCCAGATATTGGTGTTCGGCGAAATCTGTCCATGGGCATCGACCTGGGGAACGAGGCAGACGAGGGCCGAGTTGAAGTTGGTGGGGTTGGTGCCGTCGAGATATTCCTGCCAGGTGAGCCGGCCATCGTTATCGGCGTCGCCCTCATCCGCAGCCTGAAGATCGCCGGAGAACCCGTAGGATGCCAGCCAGGAGAGGGGGGTGCCATGAGAGGTGACGGCATTGGTGAAAATCGCCACCACCGAGCCAATGCGGTCGGCCTGGATATTGGTGTAGATGAAGTTGTAATAATCCAATCCGACGAGGTAATTCGCGATCGGAGCGTCATTGGTATGGATGGCTAAAATCGAGGCGAAGGAATTGGCTTGAACGATGAAGTTGGTCGTGGAGCCCTTGGCGATCCACAAGGGTCCGACCGGGGAAATAACACCACTCCCTTCGAGGCCGACATCCAATTCGATATAGGCGGAGTAATAATTGGTGGGATTGGTTTTTTCGACATATTCTTCCCAAGTCAACCGCCCATCATTATCGAAGTCATTGGTTTCAGCGGCGTCGAAATTATTGGTCCACCCATAGGAGGTGAGCCACCAATACGGCGTCCCGTTGGCCGCGATGGCGGGACCGGCGACGGATTGGACCGTGGCGGTGCGATCACCATCGATGTTCGAATAAACAAAGGAATACTGATTGGTGGGCGGGATCCCGTAAGTGATCGATGCGCCATTGGTCAGGATATCGGCTACGATCCAGAGATTAGAGGCGGTAATGACAAAGTTCGTCGTGCCGCCCTTATAAACCCAAAAATTGGTGGACGGGAAGATGGCGGTATTAGTTCCGGCGGAGGGAGCGAGAATAATCCGGGCCGAGTGGAAATTGGTGGGATCGGTCCCCTCCTGATATTCCTGCCAGGTGAGCCGCCCATCGTTATCCTGATCATTGGTTTCAGCAGCCGTGAAATTGGGGCCGAATCCGCGTAAGGCCATCCATTCATAAGGGGTATTGCTGGGCGCCAGGCGCGGGAGGATAACGCCTTTCACCGTCGCCGGGGCGATAATGTTGCTATACACAAAAGTAAAGGTATTGGTGAAATTAGGGATCCCGCCGATCGAAACGCCATTGGTCAGGACATCGGCCACATACCAATAATTTGAGGCGGTCAGAATAAAATTGGTTTGGGCATTATTCGTCACAAAGATGGGGATGGATGGGCTGATTTGCCCGCGATAGGCATTGGTTGCGATGGACGGCGTGAGCATCAACCGACTTCCGCCCCCGAGGATATCCTGGTCGGTATTGCGGTCGCCCGGGGTCCAATTTCCACTGAGGTCTCCCGTCCAGGTGAATTGCGAGTAATTGGTTTCTGCTCCGGTTAAATTGATGGGGCCATCAAAGGGCATATAATTATCGACCGTATTGATGTCGGTAAAGCCATAAGGGATTAACGCCGATCCTTCGCTGCCATACGCGATCGCATATTCCAATGCGCCCATGCTTCGATAAAGACGAATCCCCCCGGATTCGGGAAGCTGATTGGTTAACGTCATATTTCGAGGCGAGACTAAATCGGTGCCCAGCACGAAGAAGCCAAAGCCCTCATATTTTTCAGGTAGGATGGAGTTGGGTGGAATGACATATTTTGCCAATGAATTGTTGGCGATATCGACAATTTCGACCATCCAATTGTTTAGATCGACGCCGGCCGGTCCTGCCAATTCGATATATTGATATTGGTATCCTTGGAAATCCTGCAGGTAATAGGTCCAATCGACGATGTTGAATTCATTGATCCAAACGCTGCCCGGTTCGCAATTATAGGAGATATAGTAGGGGACATTGGTCCCATAACTGCGGGGGGCATACCAGGCCGGCTCGGTGAACTTTTTGTAAATCTTCGGGCTGGCCAGCTCGGAATAATACCCGTCGAAGGAGGCGGCGATGTAATATTTCACAAACGTATCGGCGGGTTGGGCGGGAATGGGTTTGATGGTCTGGTAGCGGAACCAGGAGTTGGTGGTATTGCTGGCGATACAGGACATGGGCGCGGAGACTTCGTTGCTCCATTGCGGTCCGTTATAAGAGGTATCCACGGCGTATCGGGCGGTCATTTGGATATTGGAGGGTGCGAGGAAAAATTCATTGATATCCACGATCACATGGGTGGCATTCGAATTGATGGGGACCATCGGGCTCAGGGTCAGGTTGCTGATGGTCATATCGGACGCCAGAGCCGCGGCCACCATGACGTCATCGAGGCAGACCCGGCTTCCCGGAGTCTGGTTGACGAAGCGGACGTAATGGCTGGTCACGTCATATAGCCCCAGGACATAGGGAAGATAATTCGTTGAGACGATATTAGTGAGCGTGGCCAGGGTGGCCCATTCACTCACGTTGGTTCCACCAGTAGGAGATTTCTGGATCAGGAGCGAAGCGGGCGGGGACCCGTTGGGGGACCAGTTTCGATAACGGAAGTTGATTTCTCCGATGCCGTCCGGGAGGGCGATGGTGCGGAGGTAGGACGGCAGATTGGGATAGATCGGCTGGCCGACATCGGAGACGTTGTTACTGTTCAGGTACATCGAACGGTTTTGATAAATCGTCAGAGGATTCACCGCGTCGATTTGTGCATTATTGGCCTGCCAGATATTGGTGGCGGAGGAAACCGAGGTGGCGGTGATATCGTCAACCAGGAGGATGCCGTTTGAAGGCGAGATATTGACCACTCGCATTTTTGCATACAGCGTCTGGGGATCGACGGTGATCGCCTGAGAGACAAAAGACCAGGCGGTGCTTTGATTGGTGATCGTGCGCAGCGGGGTCCAATTCGCGGTGTTGACATTTTCATTTTGTTGGAAATCGATCCGGAGCACGACAGGGGCGTTGGTTGTTTTGGCGCGATGCCAGAATTCAAAAAAGCTGATTCCGGGCATGGTGGGGGTGCGCACGTACATCTCGTTCAACGCCCGGCTGGGATCGAATTCGGCACAAACACCATTCGTTTGGCCGGGCTGGAGGCGGGCATTATTGGTGGTCATCCAGACATCCGAAATCGACCACCCATTGGTTTCGATATCCTCCGCAAACCAGTCCGTCACTTTCGCGTTGTCGATGAAGAGCGATGAGGTATCGGCGGCCTGCGCGATGATGACATGGTAACTGGCGTTGGTATTGATGACCACGGTGGCATTGGTCCAGAAGGTCGTTCGGATGACGTTCGTGCCGGTGATGTTGGTTTGGACACTGCCGTCATAATTGGTTGAATAACTCCAATTGGTCGTGTAGTTGGTCTGGACGGGCGCGATGGAACTAAAGTAGTTGTTGGTCAGCCAATTTTCTTGGAACCGATAGTTCAAGTTGGTGGGGCAAAGACGGAGGGCGATTCCTACGGTATTACTGGCGCTGACGGCGCAATAACTGAAGCTTACGGTGCCAATGCCGCGGAGGGGAGTGTAGAGCATGCTTCGCACGACATAGGCCCGGCCTCCTCCGACAATATTTGTGGTTTGAACCACTTGTGCTTGAATCCGGCTACTGAAAACACCCCAATAGGAAGCGGTGCCGATACTCCACAGTTCATTGGTGTAATAATTAAAGGTTGGCCATGTGTTGAAGTTATCGGACGAGGTCCGACTGACCGTGGCGGAAATCGAGTTGAAATCTTGCACGGACGGCGGGGTATTGTCATTGGCTGTGGCGATATAATTGGTGGTCGCTCCCCACGTGTCGAAGTCCTGCCAGGCACAGCGACGGAAGGTATAGGCGCCAGTGTCCTCGTTGAAGCGGAACAGGTATTGACCGCTGAAATCACCCTGGACTTGAATGGGGATTTCGCCGATGCGTGCGGTACTGGAAAGCGGCCCATTGGTTTTCCATTGATAATTATCGCCCCAAACATAGGTGGTACCGAGAATATTGGTCCCGTTATAAGGGGATTGCCCGGACCAATAAAATGAGAATGAGTTGGTGGGAGGCGCCTGGATAATACCCTGCCAGACATGGTCGGCGAACGGGCGGAGGGTGATGGGGTCGCCGTTTAGGGACATGCCTAACTGATCATAGTCGGATTGGAATTCGCGAACCCAGAAGGAAGCCGGTCCGGCTGAACCGGCGGCGGGATAATAGAGTGGGCTTTGTTTTTCAGATATGGAATTGGAAATATAGGCGTACCCTTTGAAGCTGTTGGAAATATAATAATCGACCCAGACATTTCGGGGAAACTTGAGCAGGGTGGTATCCGAGCGGAAGGAATCCCCGCTGCGAAGCATGGGAATCGGTCCCGAAAAGACAGGGGCGCCCCGCTGACGATAATAAAGAAACGACTGGATTCCCATAGCGGGAGAGTATGGGTTGACGGAATAGATGTCGCACGAGATATTAACGGCATCATTGCTGGCGGGATAACCTGGATGAACCACTACATTCGAGATCACGGTCTTGGCCGGGTAATAGGTGATCCGGAGGGTGTCCAATCCGATTGCCTGGCCGGCTTGTCCGTCATCCCTGACTTTGACAAAACGGATATAAATCGGGTCCAAATCCATCACGGGGACATACGAGGTGGTCCAGCCGGAGGTGGGCAATGAATTAGTGACTTCCGCGACATTCCACCACGTCACCCCATCATACGATTTATCGATATCGACCACGTTATCTTTGGAAGTGGCTGAAACCCGGGGACGTTGGAGAAGCACAATGCCTCCGACACCGTTGGATAGCAAGGGCGACCGAACCCAGGAATCATAGTTCGAGGTTAACCAGCAGGCTTTGGAAGAACCATCGCCATCCGGTGGGTATACAGTAGGTGAGTTGGTTCCACTTCGGACACACGCCTGGTGGGTGACCCATCCCTCAAAATTAGTGTCGACATACGCAAAGGAATCCGTTTGATCGGGCCAGGTATTAAACGTTTGAAGACGCGAGGTATCCATATTGGTAAAGACCAAGGGGGTCCCGTTACTGCCATACAAGGGATAATAAGCGGGACTGGTCAGTTCACTCAGGAAACCGGAATAGGCGCATTCGAAATAAAATTGCATGACGCCCACGGCGCCACGGGGAATGGGCGTGAGAGTGGTGAATGTATTCCCGGAGGAGAAGGCCATCGGGGCCGAGTCCCATCCGCCATCCGTGCCTCCCCGATACCAGACGATAGCCGATAGATTGGTTGCCCCGGTTAGCGGATAAAGATCGACGGATACGGTTACGGTGTTGGTGATAAACGGGTTGGCCGGAGAATAAACCACATTGCTGAATGCCACGCCGGCCGGCGGTTCCGCGATGACCACTTCGTCCAGGCAGAGGGACGCTGTGGGATTATTCGTGGCGTTCAAGATTCGGATATAATGATGAGCGCGGTCGGATAAGGCCGTATGGTAGGGGATATAATCGACGGACAGGATATTGGTAACGGTGGCGATGCGCACCCAACCGCTGGTCAGTGAGATGGCTTTTTCAATGTACAGGGTCGTGGGCGACAACCCATTGGTTTCCCAGTTGCGATACCAGAAGACGAGGTCGCCGATGCCGTTGGGAAGATAGGGAGATACCAGGGACTGGATTTGCGTCCCATTATTCTCCATCACCGCCGAACGTCCGCGAAAAACGTGAGCCTGGTCGGCCACCGCCGAATTGGTGGTGGTTCGGCTGTCGGTGAGTATCCACGATTCATTATTGGTATACGTGCCGAAAGATTGGACGGGAAGGGTGGCCCAATCATCGAAATCCACATACGCCGCGCAACGTTGGATGCTGTAGTTTTGGTTGGTTTCGTTAAAGCGCAGAAGGAGTCGTCCGGATTGAGCATCGGTGAGCACGATCGGGTTGCCGTTTAAATCGGCGTAACCGTAGGCGGGGAGATTGGAGATGGACTGATTGGCATCGCCCCAGTAACTGGTGCTGGAGATGAACCCGGCGAACTGGAAAGCGGGATTGGTTAGATTGGTGACCGAGATCACGCCCTGCCACAGCCAATCATCGATACGAATCATCGATCCGGTGAAAGATCCGGTGGTATCGACCCGGCTGTAATTGGAGGTCAGGGCCTGTGTCCGATAGATGATATTAGAGAAGGGAGCGGCGGAACCGGCGGTGGGATAGTTGGTGGGAGATAAGGCCGCGGGACCGGAAAAGTTGACGGTGAAATAAAATTGGAGGGGCGTACCGGGATTGGATTGGATGGGCAAGGAAACCGTGGTCATATAACGGTTTGACCCTTGAAGGGACATTGCCTGACTCGAAAACCCGCCGGAATTTGCGAATCGGTAAAAGGCGGTTGCCCTCACATTGTAGGCGGCCGCTTGGGGGAGCACATCCAGCCATAGGTCGAAATTGGTATCGACGAGAGGCGGGTTCGGCACAAGGGTCAGATTGGTCATAATCACGGAAGCCGCAGCAATCCGATAATTGGTCGGAGATGCCGGATAGAATTCCGGACTGAAAGTCGAACTGAAATAGCCTTCAAAACCGCATTGGACATAATACTCAACCAGGCCGGCTCCACCATCAGGGCCGATTCCCTGGGGAATGGGAGTGGATGTGACAAACTGAGTGCCATTGGTTCGATACATCGTGATTTGGGTGAAGGTTCCGCCTCCCGCAGTGCGATAAAAGACAGAGGCATTCAGATTTGAGGCGCCGGCCTTGTTGGTGATGGTCACCGAGACCGTGACGGGGTTGGTGGCGGCGGGGACGAGCGGTGATATGGTCAGGTTAGTGAACATCACACCGGCGGGTGGTTCAGCGAGGGTGATTTCGTCAAAACAAAGCCGTGGCGGAAGGTTGCTGCTGACCAGCCGGACATAGTGCGAATTACGATCCGAATG
>Ga0118677_10000474_pt1 | contig 44960 bp, 44 predicted proteins | sample AliMusrvi5mmetaG_FD_86154 | JGI IMG/M metagenome (GOLD analysis project Ga0118677, IMG submission 86154) | reverse complement strand
GCGAGCGGTCTGCGCAACGCAGCTCGAGATCAAGCACGGCCATCTCGATCGCCGCGACCACCATCTTGTCGATCCCCGTCGTCGCCCCCAGGCTGGCGATCAGGTGGCTGCCTGGGCAGCTGCCCTGGCGTGCCTCGGCGGCGAGCAGCAGCTTGGGAAGCCACGTCGACTCGAGCGATTGGAGAACAGCATCGAGGCTGGGATCGTCGCCGACCACCATGTCCATCGCGGCGACTTCTCCGACGCCCTCGCGTCGTCGGTGCGGATGTGCACGTAGGCGACACGCCGTTGTTCGTGCGTTCCCGACGAGGTGCCGACCGAGGAGCGGAGCGCTGGAGTGGCGACGGTCACAGCGACCTGGCGAAGCCTTCCCGGGGCTGGGAGGGGCGCGGGTATCATCTGCGTGCGGCCCGGATGGCGGAATCGGCAGACGCGACGGACTCAAAATCCGTTGTCCTTAGTGGCGTGCGGGTTCGAGTCCCGCTCCGGGCACCACACAGCAGCTCGACCTCAGCGAAGGTCACCGAGCCGCCTCGCCGCCTCGATCGGCATCGCCTCACGCTGCCCCACAAGACCGCTGATCGGGAGCGACGCCACCACCGAGGCAGACCCAGACCCAGCGAGCTGTCGCAGCGGCGCGCCATCAGGGCCGACGATCTGGGAGCGTCCGCAGTAGCGAGGAGCCGGCTGAGCTGCAGCCACCACGTAGCTGACGCTCTCGATCGCACGAGCGCTGAGCAGCGTGGTGAACTGATGGCTCTTGCGCGGGCCTGGCACCCACGCAGCGCCGATGGCGAGGACTCGAGCCCCCTTGGCAACGAGGGCGGCGCTCATCTCTGGAAAGCGCAGGTCGAAGCAGGTGAGGATTCCGACGCCGACACCGCCGACGTCCACGACCACGAGATTGTCGCCATCGACGTTCCCCGGAGTAACCCCAGCAGACTCGCGGAAGCCCAGCGCGTCGTAGAGATGGATTTTTCGATAGACCGCCCTGATGCCATCGCGGTCGACCGCGATGGTCGTGTTGTGTGGAGCCTGTCCTTCCTCAGTCCGCTCGAACATCCCGGCGATCACGACTGCCTCGCCAGCGAGGTCGATGAGGGTGTTGACGAAGGGGCCATCGAGTGACTCGGCGTCTGGAGCGAGATCTGGTGCCCCGATCCCGAACGCTCGCTGCGAGGCCTCGGGGAGCACGACTAGGTCCGGTCGCTGCTGGGCCAGCAGTGCCAAGCGCTCTTGAAGGTCGGCGCGATTTCGAGCGACGTCTTCGCCAGAGGCGAACTGCAGCGCGGCGACCTTCACGCTGACGACGCTATCGGCTCGCTGAACCATGAGCCCGTGGCAGAATCCGTCTCACGCCTCGATGAGAAGGAGCGCCTCGGTGGCCATTGCACTCTTCCCTGGACAGGGATCGCTCAAACCCGGCATGGGGACACCCTGGGTCGAGCACGATGCCTTCGCAGTCGTCGATGAGATCAGCGAGATCACGGGGGTCGATGTCCGTCACCTCCTGACTGACGCGCCCCGCGACGAGCTGATCAGGACAGACAACGCTCAGCTGGCCACCTTCGCCCTCAGCACTGGCATCGCACAGGCGGCTCGTCGGGCCGGGACAACCTTCGACACGGCAATCGGTCACAGCCTCGGCGAGTACAGCGCCCTCGTCTGCGCATCGATCCTGACGCTGCCGGTCGGTGCGGCCTTGGTCCTTGAGCGAGGCAGGGCGATGGCCGAGGCAGCCGGCTTAGTCGCTGGCTCGATGGTGGCGATCCTCGGCTCTGACGCAGCCGACGTGAGCACCGCATTGCAAGGATTCCCCGATGTGGTGGTGGCGAACAGGAACGCACCTGGTCAGATCGTCGTGGCTGGACCTCTCGACCAGCTCGAGCAGCTCCAGGCTGCCGCTCGCGAGCTGGGCCTGCGTCGGGTCATCGCACTCGAGGTCGGTGGTGCCTTCCACTCCCCCTTGATGGTCCCCGCTCGACGCCGGCTCGACGCTGCGCTCGCAGACGTCGTGTTCGAAGAGGGGACCATGCCTGTGATCGCAAATGTCGACGGGACCGCTCACCGCGGCGGTCCGGTCTGGCGTGAGCTTCTGAGTACGCAGCTGACCGGTTCGGTCGAGTTCGAGGCGTCGATCGCCAACGTGCCCGATCGCCGGGGGCCGTTCGTCGAGTGTGGCCCCGGAGGCGTCCTTGGAGGCCTGGTGAGTCGCATCGACAAGGCTGCGACCGTGATCAGCCTGTCGTCCCCAGAGGACCTGGCCGGATTGGAGGCGTTCGATGGCTGACGAGCCAAGGATCGCTCTTGTCACTGGCGCCAGCCGTGGCATCGGGGCTGCGATCGCCGCCGAGCTCGCCGACCGAGGTGACACGGTGATCAACCTGAGTCGAAATCCCGGGACCGACGAGTCAATCTCCCACCTGTCAGTCGATCTGGCCGATGCTTCGAGCGTGGCATCGTCGATCGAGCACATCATCGAAACCCATGGTCGAATCGACGTGCTCGTCTCGAACGCTGGGATCACACGAGATCAGCTGAGCATCCGGATGAGCGACGCTGAGTTCGACGAGGTGATCGCAACCAATCTGACCGGCGCCTTCCACGTCGTGCGCCCAGCCCTTCGGCGCATGGTCCGCCAACGAAGTGGGCGGGTGGTCATGATCTCCTCGATCGGCTCGATGATGGGACTGCCAGGCCAGGCAAACTACGCTGCCTCCAAAGCTGGCTTGATCGGGATGGCCCGAGCCATGGCGCGTGAGGTGGCGACCCGTGGCATCACGGTCAACGTCGTTGCGCCAGGCCTCATCGCCACCGACATGACCAGCCAGCTCGGTGAGGCGACGCTCGAGCAGATGGCGTCGCAGATCCCGCTCGGCCGCCTCGGCGCTCCTGAGGAGGTTGCTAAGGTCGTCGGTTTCCTTGCTTCCCCGCAGGCCTCCTACGTCACCGGCTCGGTCATCACCGTGGACGGCGGCCTTGGCATGGGGATGTGAGCGGAATCGTCGCTCGCCCACGTCCTCGAGGCGCTACCGTCGTACCCGGACCGTCACGTCGGCGGACAGCGAAAGGAGCACCTGATGGCAGATGACGCCACCTTCGAGAAGTTCAAGGGATGCGCAGTCGAGGTGCTGCAGGTCTCCCCTGACGCCATCGTCCCCGAAGCATCCTTCGCTGACGACCTCGATGCCGACAGCCTGGACCTCGTCGAGCTCGTGATGGCCCTCGAAGAGGCCTTCGACATCACCGTCGAAGAGGATGAGATCGAGAACGTCTCGACGGTCGGCGAGGCGTACACCCTCATCACCTCCAAGCTCTGATGCAGCTCGGGAGGACCCCGAGCGGCGAGCCGATCAGCGGCCATCGGGTGGTCGTGACCGGCATCGGCGCGGTGACGTGTTGCGGCGTCGGAGCTGACGCTCTCTTTGCAGGGCTGCTCGACGAGCGATTCAACGACGACCGCACCATCCCGGACTTCGACCCAAGTGCCTTCTTCGGACCCAAGGAGGTCCGGCGAGTCGACAGATTCGCGCAGGTGTCGCTCGCCGCAGCGGTCGAGGCCTTCGAGTCGTCGGGGATCAGCGACCTGTCGGGTGACCGCTTCGGCGTGATCTTCGGTACCGGCATCGGCGGCATGACGACGCTGACAGCCCAAGAGCGCGTCCTGAGCGGGAAGGGCGCCAACCGCGTCTCACCCTTCCTCGCTCCCATGATCATGCCCAATGCGGGGGCTGCTCAGATCGCGATGCGGCTTGGCGCCAACGGTCCGGTCGAGACCGTCACCACAGCCTGTGCAGCTGGCACCCACTCGTTAGGGGCTGCCGCGAGGTTGGTGGCCAGCGGTCGGGTTGACGTCGCCATTGGGGGTGGCGGCGAGGCTGTCATGGATCCGTTGACCTTTGCAGGCTTCGCCAACATGACAGCGCTGTCGAACAGCGGGATCTCACGGCCCTTCGATGTCGATCGAGACGGATTCGTGATGTCGGAGGGTGCCGGCGCTCTCGTGCTCGAGTCGCTCGACCATGCCCTCGCACGTGGCGCCACGATCCTCGCCGAGGTGCTCGGCGCTGCTTCGACAGCGGATGCCTTCCACATCACTGCCCCTCGAGAAGATGGCGCTGGCGCGGCAAGGTGCATGGAGCTGGTACTTCTCGATGCAGGCCTCTCCCCCACCGACGTCGGTCACATCAATGCCCATGGCACGTCGACGCCGTTGAACGATCGAGCGGAGGCGGTGGCCATCTCCGCCGTGTTCGGCCCCGAAGCGCCGCCGGTGACCTCGGCCAAAGGCGTGACCGGTCACAGCCTCGGCGGCGCAGGTGCGATCGAGGCCGTTGCCTCGGTCATGACGATCGAGCGTTCGGTGATCCCGCCGACTGCAGGACTCACGAACATCGACCCGGCCATCGAGCTCGACGTGGTCCACGGATCCGCCCGGCCGCTCGAGCGACCTATCGTGCTTTCGAACTCGTTCGGGTTCGGCGGCCACAACGGCTGCCTCATCCTCGGCGCCTTCGCCTAGGCGTCGATCGCTGCGCGCAGCTCGCCGATGAACGCTGCCGCCCCGTCGGGACCGCAGCCCTCCGAGAGGCGTCGCACCAGAGCCGAACCGACCACGACACCGTCGGCGACCTCAGTCACCCTTCGCGCCTGATCTGGCGTCGAGACGCCGATGCCGACGCACACGGGCGGCGAGGTGGTGTGGCGGATCTTCTCGACCACCACGGCGGCCTCGTCGCCAAGTTCGCTCCGCTCACCAGTCACGCCCATCCGGGCCACGGCATAGACGAAGCCGCGGCTACGACTGCATACGTGCGCCGTGCGCTCAGGCGAGGTCGACGGCGCCACCAGCAAGACGGTGGCGATCCCGATGTCGTCGCAGACCCTCGCCCACCCATCGATCTCTTCGAGACTCAGATCCGGGACGATCGCTCCAGAGACACCAGCGTCGATGGCAAGCCCAGCAAAGCGCTCGTGGCCGAGATGGGCGATCACGTTGTAGTAGGTCATCACGACGAGCGGCACCGCAATGTCACGTCGGGCGAGCTCGGCGAGTGCAGAGACCGCTGTCGTCCCGCCCTCATGCTGCCCGCGCTCCGGCGCTGGCTGGACGGGGCCGGCGGACTCCGGGTGGCTGCGCGGATCCGGAACATTCAGGAAGGGGAGCCCGACCTCAATCGCATCGGCTCCAGCGAGCGACAGGGCCTCGATCGTATCGATCCAGTCGGGCTCAGCTCCGGCCATCACATAGGGAACCAGCAGCTTGCGGCCAGCGGCAGCGTGCTCAGCGAAGGACAGGGTCAGATCGGGTGCCGCCATCTCACCCTTCTCCACGCAAGATGGCCCGAACCTGTGCCACGTCCTTGTCGCCTCGTCCTGACAGGTTCAACAGCACTGTCGATCCGTGAGGGATCTCGCCGCCTGCCTCGCGGATGATCCAGGCAAGGCCGTGTGCGGTCTCGAGGGCGGGGATGATGCCCTCGAGACGAGCCAACATCTGCAGCGCCTCGAGCACTTCCTCGTCGCCTGCGCTGACGTAGCGAGCCCGACCGATCTCATCGAGGTGCGCGTGCTCGGGACCGATGCCTGGATAGTCGAGCCCGGCCGAGATCGAATGCGCCTCGGTGATCTGCCCCTGATCGTCCTGGATGAGCTGCGAACGCATGCCGTGGAGCACGCCCGGACTCCCCGTCGTCACCGCGGCGCCGCCGGCAGCCTCAACACCGATGAGCGAGGCGTCGGTATCGACGAAGCCAGCGAAGATCCCAGCTGCATTCGATCCGCCCCCAACGCACGCGACGACGAAATCAGGGACACCGTGCTCATCGTCGAGCAGCTGTTGGCGAGCCTCGTCGCCGATGACGCGCTGGAACTCTCGGACCATCCAGGGGAATGGGTGGGGACCCATCACCGACCCGAGGCAGTAGTGCGTGTCCTCCACCTCTGCAACCCACGTCCTCATGGCCTCGTTGACTGCGTCCTTCAAGGTCCGAGACCCTGTCGTCACGGCGTGGACGGTCGCCCCGAGCAGCTCCATGCGAAAGACGTTGAGCTGCTGGCGTTGCGTGTCGACCTCGCCCATGTAGACCGTGCACTCGAGTCCGAGCAGCGCCGCAGCGGTCGCGGAGGCGACGCCGTGCTGACCGGCCCCCGTCTCGGCGATCATCTTGGTCTTGCCCATCCGCTTGGTCAGCAGGGCCTGCCCGATGACGTTATTGAGCTTGTGGGAACCCGTGTGAGCGAGATCCTCCCGCTTGAGCAGCAAGGTGATGCCGAGGTGCTCAGAGAGCCGATGGCACTTGGTCATCGGCGTCGGTCGCCCGCCGAAGGTCCGCAGGATCCCTCGATACTCCTCGATGAACGCAGGGTCGCTCCACGCCTCTCGGAACGCTTGCTCGAGCTCCTGACAGGCTGGCATCAGGGGCTCGGGGACGAATCGCCCTCCAAACGTCCCGAACCGCCCGGTCGTCCCCGGGTCTCCCATGATCGACACGTCAGCTCCTCGTCCAGTCGAAGGGGCCGTCATCTTCGTCACGACTTCGATTGTCTTGTGGTCCTGGGAGTGATCGGACCGCGTCGACGAATGCCTTCATCTTGAGGGGGTCCTTCACGCCTGGGGCCATCTCGACACCACTGGCGACATCGACGCCAAACGGGTGGAAGTGCTCGATCGCCATCCCGACGTTCTCAGGCGTCAACCCTCCCGAGACGATCAAGGTCTCGGCATTCTCGACCCCTTCAGCAAGACGCCAGTCGAAGAGCTCGCCACTGCCAGGGTTCGGGCCGTCGACGAGGAGCAGGTCGGCTCCGATCTCGGAGAAGCCTGCTATCAGTGGGCTGGTGGCTGGCAGCGCCTTGATCACGAGCGGCACGCGCTCGGCCACGTAGCGCACCTGCTCCGCCGTCTCGTGGCCGTGGAGCTGTACGCCCCCGAGACCCAGCTGGTTGGCGATCTCGACGACCCGCAACGGCGCCTCGTCCCTGAAGACGCCGATAGAGAGCGACTCGGCTGGCAGCCGACGCACGATGTCGCCGGCGGTGCTGACCGACACCTGGCGAGGCGACGGAGCGAAGATCATCCCGATGGCGTCGACGCCCAACCCGACTGCGATGAGCGCGTCCGCCTCGGTGGTGATGCCGCAGATCTTGAGAAACGTGCCGTCCCCTGGTTCCCTCATGGGCGCACCCCGACGGGATGCCCCGAGAGCCGGGCGACGGCCCCGACCCGATCATCGGCAGTGACCACCGACTGACCGACCAAGATTGCGTCGTAGCCCGCTGCCGCAAGTCGCTCAGCGTCCTCGGGTCCGGTCACCCCTGACTCCGCCACAGCGACGACCCCTGCGGGGATGCGATTCGCCACTCGGACCGCTCGCTCTGTGTCGACCTCGAACGTGCGGAGATCGCGCTGGTTGACGCCGATGAGGTCAGCTCCTGCCTGCAAGGCACGATCGAGCTCGATCTCGTCGTGCACCTCGACGAGGGCGCCGAGCGCGAGGTCTCGAGCGAGCGCGAGGAGGGACTGGAGCTCGTGGTCGTCGAGTGCAGCCACGATGAGCAGGACGCAGTCAGCTCCCATCGCTCTGGCATCGACCACGTCGCGCGGATCCACCGTGAAGTCCTTGCGGAGCACCGGGAGAGCGACTGCCTCGCGGGCGGCCATCAGGTCCTCCGCTGATCCGCCGAAGTGCGGTCCATCGGTCAGGACGCTGAGTGCGGCTGCGCCCCCTGCCTCATAGCTGAGCGCCACCTCGGCTGGATCAGCGCCGCCACCAAGGGTTCCTGCCGACGGACTCTTGCGCTTCAGCTCTGCGATCACCGAGAGGCCAGGCGCCTGCAGTGCCCCAGCGAAGTCTCGTGGCGTGGTGCTGACATCAAGGCCCGCGAGCAGCGCAGTGAGCGAGCGTCCGTCAGCCTCGGCTCGACGACGGTGCGCCACGAGGATGTCGTCGAGATACGTTGCCACGAACTCAGCGTAGCGGTGACCTCCGGTGGCGGCGTTCCTCAACGGGTCAGATCGAGCGGTCCGCCGTCACTGGTGATCTCGCCGGCATCCGCCTTGAGAGCCCTCCGAGCGACCGCCACGAAGCCGACGGCGGCATCGTTCCACCAGGCAGACTCGATGACGTGCCCGACTTCCTCGCCAGCACACGCAATCAGCTCGCCTGGCGCCACCTGATGTCGGGCTCGAAACGCCACGATGCTCACCGGTGGCGGTGCATTTCTTGACGTCGTCCTGGCGACCAGCTCTTGGCCCGTGTAGCAACCCTTCGTGAACGAGGCCGCAACAGCCACCGTCGCCTCGCCCAGCGCCAGCGGCACCACCCCAGCGATCCCCTCAGCCTCTGCTGGCAGGCCCTGCTCGAGCCGTCTCGAGGTCACCTCGCCCATCGAGATCTGCTCCAGGGGATCAAGAGGGCTCGCCTCGATGACGCGAGCTCCCGTCGCGCCGAGCACGCTCGGGAGCCGAGGACCAGCGACCTCGGGTCGATCGTCTCCCATCTCCACGATGGCCATGGGAACCACCTCGATCGCCACCTTGGCCCGAAGGACGAACCGCCGAAGCCGCGCGACAACCTCGGAGGCTCGACCCTCTCCTGGGTGGAGGACGAATTGCTGCGCATCGCTGCGTGCCACGCCGAGCAGGTGGCCGAGGGTGCCGTCAGGCTCGAGCAGCAGGCTCCATGATCCACGCCCGATCTCGAGCTCGACGATCGATTGGGCCAGCTGCCCCTCGAGGTAGCTCGCTGCGTCCTCGCCGCTCACCACCACCACCTCGTGGATCTCGGCAGCCCACCAGCTCGTTGAGGTTCCGGGTGTCACCTCGAAGCTCGACGCGAGTCGGCAACGGCAGCAAGCACGGCAGCCGCCTTCGAGCGGCATTCTGCATCCTCGGCGTCCGGATCCGAGTCCGCCACGATCCCGGCACCTGCCTGGACGCTCGCTGAGCCTTCGGGTGTCACCACCATCGTCCTGATCGCGATCGCGGTGTCAAGGTTGCCGCTGAAGTCGAGGTAGCCGACGACGCCTCCGTAGACGCCTCGTCGCGCTGGCTCGAGCTCGTCGATGATCTCCATCGCTCGGACCTTGGGAGCACCTGAGAGCGTGCCAGCCGGCAAGGTGGCCCGGAGGACATCGATCGCGCTGCACCCCTCACGAAGCGTGCCGACCACCTGCGAGGTCATGTGCATGATGTGGCTGTATCGCTCGATGGTCATGAACTCCTCAACCACCTCTGAGCCGTAGCGCGACACCCGCCCAAGGTCATTGCGAGCAAGGTCCACCAGCATCACGTGCTCGGCAACTTCCTTGGGATCCTCGGAGAGCTCGGCCGCGAGTCGCGAGTCGTCGGCGGTGGTGGCGCCCCGAGGACGGGAACCAGCGATAGGACGTGAAGTCACCTGCCCGTCCCGCACCCGCACCATCGGCTCAGGCGACGAACCCACCACCTGCACGCCGGCGAGACGGAGGAGATACAAGTAGGGGCTGGGATTGAGCAGTCTGAGCGATCGATAGACGGCGAGGCCATCCACCTCGCCCTCGATGTCGAATCGCTGCGAGAGCACCACCTGGAAGATGTCGCCAGCTGCGATCGACTCCTTGGCTGCGTCCACAGCGAGCTGGAACTGCCCTGCTGGCGTCCTCGCCGTGGCCTCGGCACGGATAAGACGAGCCTCGGGCAGAGGTGCAGGGCGCGGATCGGCCTGAATCGGACGGAAGACATCGGTCTCGAGGCCATCGAGCGAAGTGAGCGCAGCGTCGTAGAGGGCATCGAGATCCTGCTTCGTCTCGTCGCCCTTCAGCGCCACGTTCGACAGGAGCGTGATGCGCTGGCGCCAGTGGTCGAAGGCCACCAGCTCACCGATGACCACCACAGAAGAATCTGGAAGACCCAGCTCGTCCGGTGGCGGTTCCTCGAGCCGTTCGACCTCGCGCACGACGTCGTAGCCCAGATAGCCGACGATGCCAGAGTGGAGCGGCGGCAGACCTGGCAGATCGGGGGTCGAGGTGGCGTCGATCGCCGACTCGATGGTGGCCAGGATCCCAGGGCCGCTCTCAAGAAGGAGACCATCGGCGAGGTGGGACGCTCCTGGAGCAGCGGTCCCAGATCCGACCTCAACCGCCAGGCTGTGCGACCGGATCGTTGCGAGAGGATTGCGCCCGACAAAGGAGTAGCGACCCCATCGCTCGCCGCCTTCCACCGACTCGAGCAGGAACCCATCGCCCTCGCCGACCACGGCCATGAAGACGCCGACCGGCGTCAGCGTGTCAGCCACCATCTCTCGTGCGATCGGGATGATGCCGTGGTGTCTCGCCAGCTCGCCGAACTCTTCGCGCGAGGGAAAGATCCCGTCAGTGCCCTCGGGAGTCATCAGGAACTCCCGTCGCCAGCGCCTTCGGCGAAGACTCGATAGAAGCAGGTTCGCTCACCGGTGTGGCACGCCCCGCGTCCGTGTTGGTCGACCAACACCAACAACGCATCGCCATCGCAGTCGTAGCGGATCTCCCTGATGAACTGTCGGTCACCAGAGGTCTCACCCTTCTGCCAATACTCCTTGCGGCTCCGCGACCAGAACCACGTTCGACCAGTCTCGATCGATCGCCGGAGTGCCTCGTCATTCATGTACGCAACCATCAGCACCTCGAGGGTGCTGCGATCCTGCACGATGGCGGCGATCAGACCGTCATCGCCAAACCTGAGATCGCCGATCTCCACGTCGCTGGCGGGGGTCATCTCGCTCACAGGTAGAGGCCTGTGCCGCTGTCGTTCTGAGGTGATGCCGCTGCATGGATGTCGCGCTCTCGAAGGATCACGAACTCCTCGCCCTGGAGCTCGACCTCGAACTGGTCTTCAGGGTTGAACAGGACCTGGTCCCCTACCTTGATGGTCCGGACATGGGGGCCGACGGCCACCGTCTCGGCCCACGACAACCTTCGTGCCACCTGTGCGGTCGCCGGGATCAAGATGCCCGAGCGAGAGCGTCGCTCACCCTCTTGGTCGCCCACCTTGACCAGCACGCGATCGAACAAGACGGTGACCGGAAGGCGATCCTCACCTGTGGTGATCTCAGTGCGTGCCACGCAGTGACCGTACCGCAGACGCTTGTGGCTCCAGCACACTCATGCCGGACGGACGGTGAGGCCGTGGTCAGCCATGTACGCCTTTGCCTCTCCTACCGTGTGCTCGCCGAGGTGGAAGATCGACGCTGCGAGCACGGCATCGGCGCCACCGAGCACCACGCCGTCGACCAGATCCTGGAGGGTCCCCACGCCACCTGACGCGATCAGCGGAACCGCCACTGAGTCGGAGATGGCGCGGTTGAGGAGGTGGTCGTACCCATCGCGTGTTCCGTCGCGATCCATCGAGGTCACCAGCAACTCGCCCGCTCCAAGTCGAGCTGCCTCGTGAGCCCAAGTGACTGCGTCCAACGACGTCCGGGTCCGGCCACCGTGCGTGACGACCTCCCAGCGGTCGCCGTGTCGGCGGGCGTCGATGGCGACGACCACACACTGGGCACCGAACTCATCGGAGACCCTGGCGATCAGGGAGGGATCGGCGACAGCTGCTGAGTTGATCCCGATCTTCTCGGCCCCCGCTCGAAGGAGGCGCCGAGCATCCTCGACACTTCGCACGCCGCCACCGACCGTCAAGGGGACGAACACCTGATCAGCTGCGCGTGCGACCACATCGAGCATCGTGTCCCGCTCATCTGACGACGCCGTGATGTCGAGGAATGTGATCTCGTCAGCCCCCTGCTCGGCGTAGCGCGCAGCGAGCTCGACGGGATCACCGGCGTCAAAGAGGTCGACGAACTTGATGCCCTTCACGACGCGGCCGCCAGTGACATCGAGGCACGGGATCACCCGTGTCACCTGCACGCTGCAACCGCCTCCCGGACGCTCACGCGTCCCTCAGCGATCGCCTTGCCGACGACGACGCCTTGGAGACGTCGGCCCTCGCGTGGCGAGGCCACCAGGCAGAGCTCACGCAGGTCGTCGACCGAGCTCACGCCAGCCGAGGCCACGATCGGCACGCCCGTGGCGTCGAGCACCTCGGCCAGCCCCTCGATGTCGGGGCCTTCGAGCGTCCCGTCTCGATCGATCGAGGTGACGATCAGGGCGGCGACCTCGTGACGCGTGACGCTCGCTACCGCCTCGAGCAGCGTCTGCCCAGCACCCTCGAGCCATCCTCGAACAGCGACCTCGGCGACGCCATCACCACGACGCCGGTAGTCGAGGCCGACCGCCACCGATCCTGGATGGCGCTGACAGGCGGCCTCGAGCACGTCAGGACGCTCGAGCGCGGAGGTTCCCAAGATGACCCTGGCGACGCCACCGTCGAGCAGCTCTTGCACATCGTCGAGGGACCGAACACCACCGCCTGTCTCGACCGGCACCCCACAGCTCTGAGCCAGCTCGAGGATCAGTGCCCGATTGGCTCGCCCGCCGTCCTTTGCCGCATCGAGATCGATCAGGTGAAGCCAGTCCGTCCCACCTTCCACAAGTTCGTCGGCCATGCGGCGCGGATCGCCGTAGTCGCTCTGCTTGCCATAGTCGCCCTTCAGAAGACGGACCGCAGCCCCGCCGCGCAGATCGATCGCAGCCAACAGCTCCATCACAGCGCCCCCGCACGCTCGGCGAACCGGCCGAGAAGCTCGAGCCCCTGTCGACCGGACTTCTCAGGGTGGAACTGGACGCCGAGCACGTTGTCGGCCTCAACCGACGCCGCCACGGTGCCGCCGTAGGTGCAGGTCGCCGTCGTCCGTTCGCTGACGGGCGGGGCGAAGGAGTGGACGAAGTACATCCACTGCTCCACCGCAGGATCGAACAAGGTGCTCGCCTGCTCGATCTCGAGTCGATTCCACTGGATCTGCGGGAGCTTCACGTCTCCCGCCAGGCGTCGCACTCTTCCGGACAAGATGCCGAGACCCCGTGCGCCCGGTGACTCCTCCGAGTCCTCATAGAGCAGCTGGAACCCGACGCAGATCCCGAGGAAGGGAATCCCTGCATCGATCACAGCGGTGATCGGCTCGCGCCAGCCTCCGCTCTCGAGCGCTGCGGCACAGCGCCCGAACGAGCCGACGCCAGGCAGCACCACGCCGGAGGCACCACCGAGGTCCGAAGGCTCGGCGCAGAGGGCGACGGCTGCACCGGTCGCCTGCAGGGCCTTCTCAGCCGAGCGGAGGTTCCCGATGCCGTAGTCGATGACGTGGATCACCGGACGGATCGCCTCACAAGGTGCCCTTCGTCGACGGCACTCCGCCGCCGACCACAACAACCGCATCACGCAAGCACCGCGCCACGCACTTGAACGTCGCCTCAACGATGTGATGGGTGTTTCGACCGCTGCGGATCCTGACGTGGAGCGTGATCCCCGCTGCGGTGGCGAAGGCGCGGAAGAACTCCTCGGTGAGCTGAGGATCGAAGGCGGGCTCACCCAGCCCCGGCGTGTCAGGGGCGAACGGAACCTCAAAGACGATGAATGGCCGGCCCGAGAGGTCAAGCGCCACCTCGATCGCCGCCTCGTCGAGTGGAACGACTCGAGAGGCGAAGCGTGCGACACCTGCCTTGTCCCCCAAGGCCTCGGCCAGTGCCTCGCCCAGGACGATGCCGACGTCCTCCACGGTGTGGTGGGTGTCAACGCTCAGATCACCGGTCGCCTGGACCGTGAGGTCCATCCCGCCGTGGCGGCCGAGCTGCTCCACCATGTGATCGAAGAACGGAATGCCGGTGCGGACGTCTGAGATGCCGCTTCCGTCGAGGTCGAGCTCGACCACCACGGTGGTCTCCTTGGTCGAGCGCTCGCGCCGTGCCTTCCGCGGTGCCGTCATGCTCACAGGGCCTCCTTCAGGGCAGCCAGGAAATGGCCGTTCTCTTCGTGCGTGCCGATCGTCACCCGGAGGCACCCCTCCAGTCTCGCCCATGACGAGCAATCCCGGACCAGAACTGATCGATCCACGAGATCCAACCAGACGTCATGCCCCTCTCGGCTGCGCGGCCGGAACAAGATGAAGTTGGCCTGCGATGGCCACACCTCGAGGTCGAGCTCCCTGAGCTCCGCCAACAGGCGCCCCCGCTCCTCGACGATCTTGGCCACCGTCGTCTTCATCTCCTCGCCGTGCCCAAGGATCGCGAGACCAGCGGCCTGGGTGAGCGCCGAGAGGTGGTACGGCAGGACCACCGTCTCGAGCGAGGCGACGATCGCCGGAGCTGCCACGAGATAGCCGAGCCGTGCGCCTGCCATGGCCCAGGTCTTCGAGAACGTCCGGACGACGACAAGGCGGCTTGTCGGCTGCGCTGGGCCGAGCTCGAGCGCTGAACGCTGGGCGAACTGTCCGTAAGCCTCATCGACGACCACCAGACCATCACCGGCGGCGAGCGCAGCCTCGATCGTGTCTAGCGCACTGACTCCGCCGGTGGGGTTGTTCGGAGAGCAGACGAAGGTGATCGCTGGATCGACGTCCTTGATGGCGTTGACCAGCAGCTCGACCGGCAGCTCGAAATCATCAGTCCGATCGACACTCACGACCTCAGTCCCCGTCGTTCGCGCGATGTGAGCGTGGAGCGCGTAGCTCGGCTCGAACACCAGCGCACGCCGACCGGGGCCGCCATAGGCCAGCAGCAGCGACTGGAGGACCTCGTTGGAGCCGTTTGCGGCGAAGACCTCGCTCCAGTCCACGCCGTGGAGCGATGCGATCTTGGCGCGGAGCTCACGAGCAGCGCGGTCTGGATATCGATTCAGTGAGATCTCCCCCACCAGCTCGACGAGCTCCTCGAAGAACGCCGGTGGTGGCGGAAAGGGCGACTCATTGGTGTTGAGCCTGATGTCGACCTCAACCTGGGCAGAGTGATAGCCCTCGAGCGCTTGGAGATCGTCGCGCAGGCGAGGCGACGTCATCGTCGGAGGCGGATCGACTCCGCGTGTGCATCAAGGCCCTCGGCTTCAGCGAGGGTGATCACAGTGGGCGCCAGCACTTCGAAGCCCTCCCGGCTGACCTCGACGACGTGGATGTGCCGTCGGAAATCATCAGCCCGCAACGCGCTCGAGAAACGCGCGCTTCGATGCGTCGGCAAGATGTGATTGGGTCCCGCGGCGTAGTCGCCGAGGCTGGCCGGGGCATCGATGCCACAGAACACCGCTCCCGCTGCTCGCACCCGATCTTTGAGGCCCTGGTAGTCGGTCACGAGGAGTTCGAGGTGCTCTGGGGCGATGAGGTTCGAGACTGCCATCGCTGCTTCGGGCGTGTCGACGATGCACGCCACGCCGGCCGTCGCCATGGTCGCCTCGAGATCCTCTCGTCTTGGGGCGACCTCGATCAGCCGTGCCAGCGACGCTTCGACGGCACCAACGACGTCGGGCTCCCACGTGACGAGCCACGCCATGCCGTCCGGCCCGTGCTCGGCTTGGACCATCAGGTCGATCGCTGCCAGATCAGCTGGCGTCGAGCTGTCGGCGATGACGACGATCTCAGATGGGCCGGCGAAGGCGGATGCCACCCCAACGCTTCCTGCCACCTGTCGCTTCGCCTCGGCGACATAGGCATTGCCCGGCCCGACGATCACATCGACTCGCCCAACCGACTGTGTCCCAAACGCCATGGCCGCGATCGCCTGTGCGCCGCCGACCGGGTGCACCACATCGATGCCCGCGATCGACGCGGCGGCGAGCGTTGCGTCATCGACCTTGCCGTCCGCCGCTGGAGGCACGCACAACACGATCTCTTTGACGCCCGCCACTCGTGCCGGAGCGGCGCACATCAAGACGCTCGATGGATAGCGTGCTCGTCCTCCCGGGGCGTAGCAGCCGGCCCGGTCGACAGGGACGTCGACGTGCGACACTCGCGTCCCTTCGGCTTCGAAGGCACCGAGAGGACTCGGCTCGTGCGCGTGATAGGCGAGGATCCGCTCCCACGCCTGTTCGAGCGCCCTCCGGAGCTCCGGTGGGATCCTCTCGAGCGCCGCCGCCATCGCCGCAGGCTCGATCGAGAGCGACCCAAGCTCGACCCCGTCGAAGCGGCGTGTGAGATCAAGGAGCGCCTCATCACCACGAGCCTTGACGTCAGCGATGATCCCGCTGACAGCATCAGCCACGTCTGCCCCTGGGACTGTCGGCGCGGGGAGGTTGCCGGCAACCTGACTACCCTTGCCTCGAAGGTCCAGCACGCTCAGCACCTGCTAAGCGTACCGTCCTGTGCTGGCCCGCAACTCCGTGCCACGGCTGATCGAGGAGACATCGAGATGGAAGACGCGTCAGAGCTCTCGTCGCTGCTCGCCAGCCTCGAGGACATCTCGAGACGGATCGCCTCGCTCGTCGAGTCGAGGTCTGATGAGCTCGGCAGCGACGCCGAGCTGGTGGCGCTGGAGCGAGCCTTGCTCGGTGCAGTCCGGAGGATGCAGCGCGCTGTTCGGAGTGCAGAACGCCGCAGCAGCACCTAGCTCGGCGAGGCGACGCCCACCATCGGGCAGATGTCGCTGAGGATGCACGCTGCACAGGCGGGCCGTCGTGATCGACAGGTCGCACGACCGTGGAGGATCATCCTGAGGCTGAAGGCGCCACGTGTAGAAGCCGGCACCAGTCGGTTGAGGTCAAGCTCGACCTTGACCGGATCGGTGTTCGCAGTCAGCGCGAGTCGCCTGCTCAGGCGGCCGACGTGGGTATCCACAGGCAGGCCAGGCAGATCGAACGCAACTGATCGGATGACGTTGGCAGTCTTTCGACCCACACCGGGAAGCGTCACCAGGTCGTCGATGCGGGTAGGAACCTGACTATCGAAGCGATCCATGAGGGCCTGACCCATCCCGATGAGGCTTCGTGCCTTGGCCCTGTAGAAGCCGGTCGAGCGAATGATCTCTTCGAGCTCCGCCGGCTCTGCGTGAGCCAGGTCGCTCGGCGTCGGATAGCGGGAGAAGAGAGCCGGCGTCACCGAGTTCACTCGAACATCGGTGCATTGCGCCGACAAGATGGTCGCCGCAAGCAACTCGAAGGGAGACCGGTGATCGAGAGCGCACAGGTCCTCCGCTGTCCCAGGGAACTCCTCCCCGAGCCGTTCGGCGACGACCTTTGCCCGCCCACTCGGTGACCTCGGCCTTCCCACCACGCCGAGCGTAGCCACCTGGTCGGTAGCCTGAAGATGTGGCCAGCCTCTGGAGAACGACTGACCAACTTGACACCCACCAGGTCGCCGTCCTCGTCGACGCGGCGTCGTCCTGGTCGCTTGCCCACCAGGTGGAGGCACTTCCAGAGCAGGTGATGAGAGCGCTCGAGGCCGGCGATCCGGCGTGGCACTTGATCAGCGACGAGCCGACCTCCTATGCCCAGGCCGAGGTGCGAGGAGGTGATCTCGAGATGTTCGCCTTCGGTGGCGACCCATCCGACGCCCAGCTCCTCGCTGCACGGGAGCTTGCAGGCGAGATCGGGCTTGAGCTTCGAGCCTGGCGACGGCACGTACGAGTCCATGATGCGATGCCTCTCGACGGCTTCGTGCTTGAGCGCTCGATCTTGTTGCTGGAGCGGCCGCTCCCCTTCGAGCGCACCGTGGACCTCCCACCGGGAGTACGGCTCGAGGCATTCCGGACCGGTGTCGACGAAGCTGCATGGCTCCACCTCAACGCTGCTGCGTTCGCCGACCATCCCGAGCAGGGCGATGTCGATCTCATCGAGCTGCACCGTCGTGAGGTCGCGACCTGGTTCGATCCGAATGGTTTTCTCATGGCATGGGAGGGTGAGCAGCTCGTCGGCGCCTGCTGGACCAAGCTCCATCGAGGCGTCGCTGGGCTCGGCGGAGAGATCTACGTCATCGGCATTGCCCCGTCCGCACAGGGACGGGGGCTCGGCCGAATTCTCGTCGAGGAAGGGCTCCACCACCTGACTACGCGTGGCGCCGATCATGCGGTTCTCTTTGTCGAGGCTGACAATCTCCCAGCGCTCCACCTCTACGAGGCTCTCGGCTTCTCCGAGCGATCCCGAGACGAGTGCTGGCGAGCAGTCCGCTATCCGCCCGAGGAACCCACCGCCCGCCCCACGCCATAAGTCACTGCGGCGGCCAGGGCGGCGACACCGAGCTGTCGAAGCGCTGAGAACCACCTCGAACGGCCTGTGAAGTGGCCGAGCATGGCGCCGACCGCCAACGAGGCGATGACACCGATCACGATCGACCATACGATCGCGGCGTTGCCAGCGATGAAGAACCACGGCAGCAACGGCAGCAGCGCTCCAAAGGCGAAGGTCACCAGGGAGATCGCGCTCGCTCGCCAGGGTGAGCCGATTGCGCTCGGATCGACGCCGAGCTCCTCGCGGGCGTGGGTCTCGAGCGCCAGCTCTGGATTGCGCATCATCACCGACGCCAGCTCGCTGGCGAGCTCCTCGTCGATGCCCTTCGATCGGTAGATGCCGATCAGCTCTGCTCGCTCGAGCTCAGGCTCTTCAGCAAGCGCTCGACGCTCGACAGCGAGCTCTCGTTCGAAGAGCTCTCGCTGGGCCTGCATCGAGACGTACTCCCCTGCCGCCATCGAGAAGGCACCCGCAACCATCCCGGCAACGCCTGCCAACCTCACAAGGCTGCCTGCGGGGTGCGCCCCCGCAAAGCCAAGGATCAACGAGACGTTCGTCACCAGGCCGTCAGAGATCCCGAAGACGGCAGCCCGCTGCGCGCCGCCAGTCAGGTCCCTGTGCTCTTCTTCGTGCGCCACTGTGCGTTTCATGCCTTTCCTCAGCCTAGTGACGCACGAGGGCCAGAGGACTGGAAGAATGGTGCCATGGGATCGATGAGATGGTTCGACCCGAGTCAGCCGCAGACCCTGCAGGGGGCAGTGCTGTTCAGCTACCTCAACGCGGCCATTGCCATCATTGGTCTGCTCTCTTCTCGAAGTCTCATCGAGCTGGTGATCCTCGCCGGCGGTGCAGGGGCTCTGGGCATCGCCAACGAGCGACGGTGGGGCTACTACCTCTGCATCGTCGCCGCAGCCGTGTTCTTGTGCGTTCAGGTCGTCCTGTTCATCTACTACCCCTTCGTCTTCGCAGCCATGTTGAACCTGCTCTTCAGCGTCTTCCTGCTTGCCCTCCTGCTCAGTCCGATCAGCCGGAACTACGCACGGATCTACTTCAAGTAGTCCGCAGCGAGCCGGGCCTCAGCGCAGAGTCGCTACGCTGCGACGTGGACACACAAGGAGCATCGATGACTCGAAAGATCACGAGCCTGGACCAGTTTGAGGACCTCCTCGGCGAGCACCTCGGCTACAGCAGCTATCTGACCGTCACGCAGGAGAAGATCAACCTCTTCGCCGACGCGACCGGTGACCACCAGTGGATCCACGTTGATCCCGAGCGTGCCAAGAGCGGCCCATTCGGCGCACCGATCGCACACGGCTACCTCACCCTGTCCCTCATCCCAGCCCTGATCGGCGAGGTCTTCCTGGTAGAGAACATGACCTTCGGCGTCAACTACGGCTGCAACAAGGTGCGGTTCATGGCCCCCGTCCCGGCGGGCTCCGACATCCGCCTCGGCGTGGCCGTATCGTCGGTCGAGAAGATCGAAGGAGGGGCACAGGTGATCTTGGATGCGACCCTCGAGATCAAGGGTGCTCCCAAGCCCTCCTGTGTCGCGCAGGTCGTCTACCGCTACTACAACTAGCCAGTGCCGGCCAAGCGCATCGAGGTCCTCCCGGCACCTGAGGAGAAGACGGCTGCGGTTCGCAGTATGTTTGATGCGATTGCACCCCGCTACGAGCTCGTGAATCGGCTCATGACCTTCGGGCTTGATGCCTCTTGGCGCAAGCGGACAGTCAAGGCGATGGGTCTTCCGCCCGGTGCGCGTGTCCTCGACCTGGCCTGTGGGACAGGCGATCTGAGCCGGACCGCCGCCGATGCGGGATTGATCTCGATCGGAGCCGACCTCTCCTTTGGCATGCTCGATTCATCGCACGGCACAGGACCGCTCGTCCAAGCAGATGCGAGTGCCCTGCCACTGCGCACCGGCGCCGTCGATGGAGTGGTGTGTGGCTATGCCCTTCGAAACTTCTCCAACCTGCAGGCCTGCTTCGATGAGATGGGACGCGTCCTTCGCCCTGGCGGCCGCCTCAGCCTCCTCGAGGTTGCCTCGCCGAAGGGCAAGGTGATGCGGATGGGCTTTTCCTTGTGGTTCGACCGAGCGGTTCCTCTCATCGGCGGCCTCCTCTCGGATCGCGACGCCTATCGGTACCTCCCCGCGTCGACCGTCTACCTCCCCTCGCCCGAAGAGCTTCGCTCGATGTTGCTGGCGGCTGGCTTCTCCGGCGTCAACCACCATCTCCTCAGTGGCGGCCTGAGCCAGATGATCACGGCCACGCGCAGCGTCACCTGATGGTGACCCGAGCGCTCAGACGACGGTTGGCCCACCTCCCCCTCGGCATCGTGGAGGAGGCATGCCGCCGAGGCGTCGTCCATGCCGGCGCACGTGAGCAGCTCTACGGCGTCGACATCGTGGCCACCGTTGCGTTGCCACCCGATCAGACCTCGCCATTCGATCTGCCCAAGGTGCACGGCGACGACGGGCCGGCATCGTCGGATCCCCACTGGCATGGCGTTCTCCCCTTTGACCCCTCGAGCGATGGCACGGCGCATCTTGCGGCTACGCAACTGTGCGCCACAGAGGGCGACGTCTTCGCCACCGTGCTCGGGGATGACCTGGCTGAGCTGGAGCAGCGACTTGATCGGCTGACAGGCGAGATCGCTCTCGACGTCGAGCCTCACCGCAAGACGCCGGAGCTGCTCTCGCTCGTCGAGGAGCCCTCTCGCCAGCGCTACGTGGAGCTCGTCGAGGCCGCGGTCCGTGCGATGCACTCGTCGAGCACGCTCGACAAGGTCGTCCTCGCTCGGCGCGTGCTCGTCGAGCTGGCGGCACCACTTGACCCAGCTGCAGCCCTCGAGCATATGGCAGAGCGCGAGCCCTCGTGCACCCGCTACAGCGTGCCGTTCGACGATGGCCGACTCATCGGTGCCTCACCGGAGCTGCTGATCTCACGTCGAGGCGAGATGATCTCGAGTCATCCTTTGGCTGGCACCATCTCGCTCGAGGACGACGCGATCGATGCAGCGCTGCTCTCCAAGTCGACCAAAGACGTCGAGGAGCACAGGCTTGTCGTCGACGACATTGCCGAACGGCTTCTCGGCCTCGTCGACGAGCTCGACGTGCCGACGACACCCTCGATTGTCGGCCTCAGAGATGTTGCCCATCTTGGAACGTCGATCACCGCCCGCAGCGGCCATGGTGGGCCGAGCGCTCTCGCCTTGCTTCGAGCGATCCATCCGACGCCTGCCATCGGTGGTGTTCCCCGAGGTGAGTCGCTGTCCATCATCCGTGAGCTCGAAGCCAGGGACCGAGGACTCTTCGGCGGAGCCGTTGGTTGGAGCTCGGCCAACGGCGACGGCGAATGGGTGCTGGCGATCAGAGGAGCGCTGCTGGTCGGGAGCCGCATCGATGTCTGCGCCGGCGCTGGGATCGTCCCGGCGTCGGACCCGTCGAGCGAAGGGGAGGAGACCCGGGTGAAGCTTGCGTCGATCCTCGAGGCACTCGTGCCCGGCAGCTCAGCGCTGCTCAGCCGCGAGTAGCGCCAGGCGCAGGATCCCACCCACGTCCGACGAGACGCTCGGCTCCCCACTTGGTGACGAGGCGAAGCGCTTCAGAGATGATGGACCCTGACATCTTCGACTCACCGAGCTCGCGATCGACGAAGGAGATCGGCACCTCTTGGATGACGGCGCCGACACGACGGCTCCGGTAGGTCATCTCGATCTGAAAGCCGTAGCCGTCAGCCTGGACGGTCCGGTAGTCGATCGCCTCGAGCAGGCTTGCCCGATAGACCCGGAACCCTGCTGTGGAGTCCTTGACCTTGAGCCCAAGCATGGCGGAGGCGTAGCGGTTGCCTCCCCACGAGAGCAGCTTGCGGTGCCATGACCAGTCCGGGATCTCACCACCGACCACATAGCGCGAGCCGATCACGACATCGGCCCCTTGCTGAGCTGCAGCGATCAGCGTGGGCAATGACGCTGGATCGTGAGAGAAGTCGGCATCGATCTCGACGAATGCGTCGTAGCCATGGGCGATGCCCCATTGGAACCCGTCTCGGTAGGCCGACCCCAACCCGGACTTCCGTGCTCTGCGCAGGACGTGCAGCTCGCCGATCTCGGGAGCCAGGATCTCCACGAGGTCTGCCGTGCCGTCTGGGCTCCCATCGTCGACCACGAGGATCCCGCAGCTCGCCACGTTGCGGCGAACCTCGCGCAGCATCCGTTCGATGTTGGGCCGCTCGTTGTAGGTCGGGATGACCACCAGCACGTTCACGGGACGAAGCCTAGGGGATCTGCCGCCGACGACTTGGAGCGCATCGTCCACTGCCCTTGGCCAAGTCTGCATCGTCTCGCTCATCTCAGCCCCTCTCGGTCGGGTTCTGAGGCTGAACCTAGGAGGAGCGCGTAAGAGCTTCTGGTGACTCGGCGCAGAAGAATTGAAGAATCAGCTGCCTGATTCCTCAGGTGACACCTCGAGGTCCGGGTTCCGAAGCTCACGGACGATGACCTGGAGCGCAGAGCCGACCGGAATCCCGATCAGGGCGCCGATCAGGGTCCCGAAGCCCGAGTGAAGACGACCACCCAAGACAGCGCCTGCCAGCACTGCCAGCAACACAAGTGCCGGGCTCATTCTGACCGTCCTCGACATCACCAGAGGGTTCAGCACGTGATTCTCGATCTGCTGATAGACGAGGAAGACGATCAGCGTCACAATGCCTGCGGTCGGACTGTGGAGCAGTGCCACCAAGACCGTCGGCACACCAGCCAGCAGACCTCCGATCAACGGCAGCAGGTCGATGAGCGCAACCCAGAGCGCAAGGAGCGGCGCGAACGGGACACCGAGGATCTCGAGGGTGATGAACACGACCAGACCTGCGATCACGGACGTGACGAAATTGCCGAGCACGTACCCGCTCACCGCACCTGAAGCGTCAGTCGCAACCCGGTTGGCTCGCCGAGCGACATCCTCCGGGAGGAGGCCGAGCAGCGCCTTCCAGATCTTCGGCAACTCGAGGAGGACGTAGAACGAGAGCACTCCGATGGTGAGCAGCGAGACGATGGTCGACACTGCTGCTGCGCCGATGGACAGTGCCGGCTTGGAGATGCTCGCGGCGTAGGTCGACAGCTTGGGTGCATTCGTCTGCACCCAGTGCTGCAGGTGGAATCGAGTAACGAGCCTGCCCACGGCACCGGTGCCGTGCTCGGCCTGGCGAACCAACGATGGTGCTTGCGAGGAGAAGTGGGAGACGGCGTTGACGAGCGGCACCCCGAACAGGAAGGCCAGACCAGCGAAGCTGAGCAGGCCGGCTGCGAAGACGAGCGAGGCAGCCAGCGTCCGACGCAGTCCTCGCCGCTCGAGAACGGCGGTTGCTGGCGCCAGGAGCACGGCGATGAAGCAGGCGACCAGGACGTAGAGCACGATCGTCCGGAGCACCCAGAGCAAGACCAGGCTCAAGACACCTGCACCGACGACCGCCACCGTGGTCACGATGGTGGCGAGCGGCACATCGTTCGAGCGAGCGGCGCGAGCCAGGCGACCTGGAATCGTCTGGCGGTCCTCCTCGTCTGGCGTCGCTGTCACCCTGCCAGCATTGCACTGCGCTGGTGGCCCTGCGTGCGAGACTCGCGACATGGTGGGTCCTGGCGACGAGCACGTCGACGAGCCCACCACCCCTGCAGCCGAGGTGCCGCCAGGGTCGCACAAGAAGCGATGGCTGCGCCCCGAGGTGCGCTACACCCTCTCTGCGGTCGTCCTGCTCTTCATCTTCGAGTATCTGCTGCTCCCCGAGATCGCCTCAGCTCGCCGCAACGTCAAGATCCTCGGTCAGGTCAACGTTCCCCTCTTGATCATCGCCGTCGGCCTCGAGCTTGGGGCGCTGCTGGCCTACATGGAGCTCTCGATGACCGTCTTCAGCCCCGATGCCCCAAGCCGCTGGACGATGCTGCGCATCAACATGTCATCACTGTCGATCAGCCATGTGGTCCCGGGCGGCACAGCCGCGGGTGGCGCCCTCGGCTATCGCCTGCTGACCGATGCAGGTGTCCCTGGATCGACCGCTGCCTTTGGCCTCGCCACCCAAGGTGTCGGTTCGGCAGTGGTCTTGAACATCATCTTCTGGCTGAGCCTCCTCGTCTCGATCCCGCTGAACGGCGTCAACCGCCTCTACGGCTATGCAGCACTCCTCGGCGTGCTGCTCCTCGCCGCCTTCGGCGGCACCGTCCTGCTGATCACACGAGGACAGCGGCACGCTGACAGCTGGCTACGCAAGGTCGCCGATCACGTCCCGTTCATTTCCGCCGACAAGGTCTCATCGCTCCTGCAGCACCTTGCAGACCGCCTCAACATCCTGTTCTCGAACCGAAAGCTGCTCGGTCGGGCCATGCTCTGGGCTGCCGCCAACTGGCTGCTCGACGCTGGATGCCTCTGGGTGATCCTGATCGCCTTCGGCCACACGGTCATGCCGATCGACCTGTTGGTGGCTTACGGGCTGGCCAACATCCTCGCGGCGATCCCGATCACACCCGGTGGGCTCGGCGTCGTAGAGCTCACGCTGAGTGGGGCGCTGACTGGTTTCGGCGTCCCCGCTTCGATCGCCTACCTTGCCGTGATCGGCTGGCGCCTCGTGAACTTCTGGCTCCCGATTCCACTCGGTGGGCTGTCCTACCTGTCACTTCGGGTCTCGTCGCGCCGACGACGGATCGGCGAGCTCGGCTCGGCGAGCTAGCCGTCCCGACGAGCCGACTCGACGAGGGCGATCTGCTTGAGCGCGGCCTGCACGCTCATCCCTGAGCTCGGATCAAGCCGGCGCCAGCGACGATCGGGACCCAGCAGCCAGGTGTTGGTCTCATCGGCGAAGGTCAGCTCCATGATCTCGACCAGCCGCGCTCTCAGCGCCGGATCATCGATCGGGACCGCAGCTTCGATCCGCCGATCGAGGTTGCGCTCCATCATGTCGGCGGAGCCGATCAAGACCTCGACATCGGCAAGATCGCCGTCGCCGAAGCAGTAGATACGGGAGTGCTCGAGGAACTCGCCCACGATCGAGCGGACGGCGATGTTCTCCGACAGCCCAGGGATGCCAGGGCGGAGGCAGCACATGCCGCGGATCGCCAGATCGATGGGTACCCCAGCCTGGCTCGCACGGTAGAGCGCATCGATCGTGATGGGATCAGTCAGGCCATTGGCCTTGAGCCGGATTCGACCCCCAGGACCAAGCGCCCGCTGGGCGTCGATCCGTACGATGAGCCCGGTGCGCAGGGTGCTCGGCGACACCAGCAGGCGACGATAGGAGCCCTGACGGGAGAAGCCGGTCAGGAAGTTGAACAGGTCCCCCACGTCAGCGGCGATGTCAGGGTCTGCGGTCAACAGGCCCACGTCCTCGTAGATCCGTGCCGTCTTCGAGTTGTAGTTCCCGGTCCCGATGTGGCAGTACCGACGGATCTCGTCACCCTCTCTGCGCAGGACGAGGGCCGTCTTCGAGTGCGTCTTGAACCCCATCACCCCGTAGACGACATGTACCCCGGCATCTTCGAGCGTCTTGGCCCAGCTGATGTTGGCTTCCTCGTCGAAGCGAGCTTTGAGCTCCACGAGGGCAGCCACCTGCTTGCCGTCACCAGCGGCTCGGATCAGCGAGGCAACGATCGGGCTGTCACCCGAGGTGCGATACAGCGTCTGCTTGATCCCGAGGACATCAGGGTCAGCTGCTGCCTGCGCGACAAACGCCTCCACTGACTTGGAGAACGACTCGTAGGGGTGATGCACCAGGATGTCTCGTCGGCGAAGGATCTCGAAGAGGTCGGCGGTCTCGCCGTCTGGGACACGCAACGACGCCGGCAGGACAGGCTTCCACTCCTCAGCGTGCAGATCAGGCCGATCAAGACCGTGGAGCGACCACAGCCCACCAAGACCAAGTGGTGCGTCGGTGACGTAGATGCTGCTTGGCCCAAGGTCGAGCTCGGAGGCGAGCAGGTCAACGATCTCTGGCAGCGCTCCCTCGGTGACCTCAAGGCGCACGGCTCGACCGAACCGACGACGGCGAAGCTCCACTTCGAGGGCGACGAGGAGGTCATCAGCCTCCTCCTCCTCGAGCATGAGGTCGGCGTTCCGGGTCACCCGGAAGGGCTCATGGTGACCGACCCGCATGCCAGGGAACAGGCGATCGAGGTGCGCTGCGATGACGACCTCGAGAGCGATGAACCGCTCACCATCAGGCATCACAATGAACCGCGGCAGGATCGGAGGCACCTTGACCCTGGCGATGCGAACCTCCCCGGTCACAGGGTCCTCGACCTGGACGGCGAGGTTCAGCGAGAGGTTCGAGATGTTCGGGAAGGGATGTCCTGGGTCCACCGAGAGCGGCGTGAGGACTGGGAAGACCTGTCGTTCGAAAACGTCGTCGAGGAACTGCCGGTCATCCTCATCGAGCTCGTCGAAGCTCGAGAAGTGAATCCCGGCCTCGGCGAGCGCTGGCAAGAGGAGCTCGAGGACGATCTGGTCCTGGCGGTGAACGATCTCGAGCACTCGCTCTCTGATGACCGCCAGCTGCTCGGCGGGCCGAAGACCATCGATCGATCGGGAGCGAACGTTGCCGACCACCTGGTCCTCAAGGCCCGCGACCCGCACCTGGAAGAACTCATCGAGCAGCTCAGAGAAGATGGCAACGAACTTCACCCGCTCAAGGAGCGCCAACCTGGGGTCCTCGGCGAGGTCGAGGAGGCGAGAGCCGAAGTCGAGCCGAGAGAGCTCACGGTTCGAGAAGCGTTCAGATCCGAACGCCTCGACCGGATCCTGCTCGGTCGGGTTCTCGGGCTGGTGGTCGCTGGGTGCGGTGGTGGTCATCAAGAGGCTCCAACGTGGATCCTACCGGCGAAGGTACGCTTCGCCTGTGGCGACCACCAGCACGACAGCAGCCCAGGGGCGTGCGTGGCGACTTCCACCCCTCGAAAGGGTTCCAAAGCCCCGCCGCAGGACAGAGCTCGGGCTCTTGCTCTTCGTCTGGGCGCTCATCGGGCTGCTCTACCTGTTGGCGTCGCTCGGGACAAAGGGCCACCTTCCGGCCCACACGGTGAGCTTCCTCGGCGCGCTCCTCGGTCTCACCATCGGGGTGCACCTCGCCAACCGATGGCTCGTCCCCTTCTCGAACCCGATCTTGCTGCCTCTCGTCGCACTTCTAAACGGCATCGGCTACGTGGAGATTGTCAGGTGGAACCCCCCTGCGGCCCAGCAGCAGGCCACCTGGACGTTGCTCGGTGGCGTGCTCTACGTGCTCACCCTGCTGATCGTCCAGCGGACGAGGGATCTAGATCGCTATCGCTACGTCCTGCTCCTCGCTGCAGTGATCTTGATGCTCGCTCCGCTCTTCCCCGTCGTGGGCACCTCGATCAACGGGGCTCGGCTCTGGGTGCACTTCGGCACTGCCTTCCAGTTCCAGCCGGTCGAGATCGCGAAGATCCTCCTGGCGATCTTCTTCGCCTCCTACTTCGCAGACAAGAAGGAGCTGCTGACGATCCCGTCAGCTCGTATCGGCAATCGTCTGATCGTCGACCCGAGACCTCTGATTCCCATCTTGCTTGCATGGGGTTTCGCGTTGATGATCCTCGGCGCAGAGAACGACATCGGCTTCGCCATGTTGATCTTCACCATCTTCATCGCCCTGCTGTGGGTCGCCACGGGACGCTTGACCTACCTCGTCGTCGGTGTCGGCCTCTTCGCCGCCGGTGCGTACCTGGCGGCACGGTTCTTCACCCAGGTGCACGCCCGAGTGAGCATCTGGCTCGACCCGTGGGCACAGGCACAGGGCCGTGGTCTCCAGCTCGTCCAGGGCTGGTACTCAATGGCCTCAGGCGGCATCGGCGGCACGGGGCTCGGTCTCGGTCATGCAGGCTCCTACATCCCCTTCTTGACCACCGACATGATCTACGCCGCAGTCACCGAAGAGATGGGCTTCGTGGGGGCGGGCATTCTCGTGATCGCCTTCGCCCTCCTGGTCGGTGCTGGCTTCCACATCGCGCAGCGCTGCCGGACAGATTTCTCGCGCTTGGCTGCCACCGCGCTCACCTTGGTGCTCGGCTTCCAAGCCTTCTTCATCTTCGCTGGCGTACTGCGCGTCCTGCCGTTCACGGGCATCACGCTGCCCTTCGTTGCCCGAGGAGGCTCATCGCTCGTGGCCAACTACGTCCTGATCGCGCTGCTGCTCCGGATCTCCAACGACCAAGGCCCCGACTGGGATGATGAAGGTGTCGTCGAGGCCGGTGACGCCACGGTCCGCTCGAGTTAGGCGACGACCGCAGCGCTCGAGGATCACTCGTCGACTTCGAAGAGCTCCTCGGCCACCAAGATCGGTGCTTGGACCATCTGTCGGAGGCAGACGACAAGGCCATCAGATGGTCGACACGCCACGACCTCTCGGCCCCTCGGTCCCATCGTGTCGAGCTCGGCCAGCAAGATGCCGCCCTCTCTCGCGGTGATCCGCAAGGCGATCACCTCGACTCCAGAACGCACCAGGAGCTCGGCGAGCAGCTCGTGCGTCGACGGGCGCTGACCCCGCGAGCGCTCTCGGGCATGCACCAGGGCTGCACCCTCGGCAAGTCCGATCGGGAACTCGAGCGATCGATACGGCGGCTCCGACTCGGAGAGATGCACCTCGGCGTGGACGAGCGGCAATGGGACGATCACGTCCACGACCTCGACCACCTTGAAGGCGGAGAAGGACTGTGGCTCCTCTGGCGTCTCGTCAGCCACCACGTCGAGCCTCCACCGAGAGCACAAGGCCGACCGCCACGAAGAAGACCAGCGCCGCTGAACCGCCGTAGCTCATGAAGGGCAGCGGGATCCCTGTCACCGGCATGATTCCCATCGTCATGCCTGCATTCTGGAACACGCTGAAGGTGAAGAACGCAAACACCCCGGCGCAAAGCACCCGGCCGAGCGCGTCCTTGGCAGTGATCGAGGCCCGAAGGATCCGGTAGCCGATGAACCCGAGTGCGCCGAGCAGGACTGTCGACCCGATGAAGCCGAGCTGCTCGCCAACCGCAGTGAAGATGAAGTCGGTCTGCTGCTCAGGCACGTAGCCAAGGTTGGTCTGGGCACCGTGACCGATGCCCGCCCCCCAGATGCCGCCAGAACCGATGGCGATCTTGGCCTGCTTGACGTTGTAGATCACTCCCTGGAGCTGCGGATTGGTCGAGTTCTGGTTCAAGAAGCTCGTCAGTCGATGGATCTGGTACGACGACAGGAACCCGCCCTCCACCGCCACCACCATCACCAGCACCGCAGCGGCAAGCAGCAGGAGGAGCAGTCGACCCGGGATGCCTGCAACAGCCAGCATCACGAGCAGCACGATAGCGAGGATGATGCAGGTCCCGAGGTCAGGTTGCAGGAGGATGAGTCCCATCGGCACCCCCGTCATGAGCAAGAGACGAGAGACATCACGCAAGGTCAAGCCTTCCGGACGACGATTGCAGTAGGTCGAGACTGCCAAGATCACCGCCAACACGGCGAACTCTGAGGGTTGGATCTGGAACGGTCCCACCACGAACCAACGTTGCGCCCCAAGGGCGTTCGATCCGAAGGGACTGAGCACCGCAGCCAACAGCACGATCAGCGCCACGTAGACCGCCGTCGCAACCTGCTCGATGCGGCGGTAGTCAGAACGCCACAGGAACAGCATCACGAGGCAGCCCAAGATGACGAACACGCCTTGGCGCTTCAAGAAGTACCGACCATCGAGACCGCTCACCGCGAGGCCCGACTTCGTCGCGGTATAGATCATGATCGCACCGAAGGCAGCGACGGCTACCGCTGCAACCGCCAGCTTCCAGTCGAGCTCCCCCACTCGTCGACGAGTCCCTGTTCCTGCTCTCGGGGTCATGACCATCAGCGGCTCTCGATCTCAGCCATCGCGGCATCCCACATCGCCTCGACTGGTGCCTCAGCTCCAGTCCAGCGTTCGATCTGCGCGGCAGCCTGGTGGACCAGCATCCCGAGGCCCCCCAACGTCCGTGCCCCAGTCGCCGCTGCCTGTTCCAACCAGGGCGTGGTGAGGGGGTGGTAGATGAGGTCCACTGCCACCTGGTGGGGTCCCAGCAGGCCAGGGTCGACGAGGGGCCTGGCCGATTCCGCTGGGGTGCCGCTCATCCCTATCGGCGTGGCGTTGACCACGACTGCGGCACCAAGCACCCCTTCGAGGTCGGTCACCTCGCCCACCTGGCCAGCGACCGCAGCACACCGGGCAGCGGCCACCTGGTCACGGGCCAAGACTCGCAGCGATGCGGCGCCAGCGCCTGCCACCGCAGCAGCGACGGCTCGTGCCGCACCTCCAGCGCCCAGCAGCGCCACGTCGGCGCCAGCGAGGTCCAGTCGAAGCGAACGATGGAGCGATGCGACGAAACCCTCGCCATCGGTCGAGAGGCCGACGACCTGGCCATCCTCGAGCGACAAGCAGTTCACGGTGTCGAGCACCTGTGCGTCGCCGACGACCAGATCCGCCGCCTGCGCTACCTCGGCCTTGAGTGGCATCGTCACCGACAGACCCCTGATCCCCTCATGGCGCATCGTCTCGACGAGAGACGCGCCACCACCTGTCCCAACGTCGAAACGCTGTGAACGCCACGCCAGGCCCATCTCCTTGAAGGCTGCCTGCTGGAGCGTCGGCGTCAAGGAGTGGTCGATCGGCCTGCCGGCGATCCCGACGATCTCTTGATCACTCACAAGCCCCGCTCCGCTGCGAGCTTCTCATTGGCCAGCTGCTCAGAGAAGGTGGTCGAGAACGCTTCTGTCCCGGTCTTGTCGACAACCGTGAAGTACAGCCAGGTGCCTGCGGGTGGATGGACGACTGCAGCCAGCGCCGTCGAGGAGACGACGCAGATCGGCGTGGGTGGCAGTCCCGCCGTGAGATACGAGTTGTAGGGGGACGGCGTCTGGAGCATCGCGTGGGTCACCGTGCCGCCATCTTGATGCAGCGCGTAGAGCACGGTTGAGTCCATCTGGAGGGGCATGTGGTCGCTCAGTCGGTTGTAGATCACCGTGGCCACCTTGGGCATGTTTCGTGCGAGATAGCCCTCCTTCTCGACGATCGAGGCCATGGTCACCATCGCGTAGGCGTCGTGCCCGAGATGCGTCGAGGTCGGGGTGAGCCCAACGCTCGCCGCCATCGTCACGAAGCGCGAGACCATCGATGCCACAACCTGCCGGGCGCTCGTCGTGGGCGGGATGAGATAGGCGCCGGGTGCCACCAGCCCCTCGAGGCTGGTGCTCCCTGTCGGCTGGAACGGTGAGGTCACCGACCCGTCGTGGAGCGCTGTTCGGAACGAGGCGACGAAGCTCGGCGACTCCTGAGTGGCGAGGCGCGCCACGACCTCGCGGAGCGTGAAGCCGGCGGGCACAACGAGCGTCGTCGTGTTCGGCGCAGTGCTCAGCGTCGACGCCACCTCGGCGAAGGTCGAACCCTTGGCAAGTGTGTAGGCACCGGGTTGGACTGCGGGCCAGCCGTGGAAGGTCGCATAGAGGGAGAACGCAGCCGAGGATCCGATCACGCCCTTCGTGGCCAGCCGGTCGACGACCGATGCAGCGGTCTCCCCCTTGGCTACCTGGACCGTCACCGATCCACCCTTGGAGGCGAACCAGGCGTGAGCTTGTGACTCGTACCAGAGCCCGCCGACGAGGATCACCGCACCGACCACGATCGCTGCCGGCACCAGCCAGCGACGGCGTTGGCGTCGCCGACGCGGACGAGACGGTGGTGCGCTTGTTGCGCTCATCGACCCATCATCCACGCCTCGAGCAGGACGGTGGCCGCGGCAGAGTCGATAGCCGCACGCTGCTCCTTCGAGGACTGACCGGCAGCTCGAAGGCCTCGAGATGCCTCCACCGTCGTGAGTCGCTCGTCGTGGTAGGTCACCTCGACATCCTCGCCCACACGACTCTCCAGCGCGGCGCCGAGCTGGCGAGCTGCCTTCGCACTCGCCCCCTCGCGCCCGTCGAGCGCCCTCGGCAGGCCGACGACCACGACGGTGACCATCTCCTCAACGACCAAGTGCGCCAAGCGCTCGGGAGCGTCGTCGCCAGCATCGAGTGCTTGGCGTGGGAACGCCACCGTCCTCGCCGAGTTGCTCACCGCTATCCCAATCCGACGCTGGCCAGGGTCTATGGCGAGGACTCGTCCAGCAGGTGCCGGCGCATCCATCACGCCTCGGCAAGCCTCTCTCGTGCCGTCGAGAGTGCGTTCGAAAGACCCTCGGGCAACTTGCCGCCTGCAACTGCCAGAGTCGCGGAACCGCCGCCGCCGCCGCCGACCAGCCGTCCGAGCTCGGCGACAAGATCCTTGGCGCTGGTAGCACCATCGGACGCGACGGCGATCGCCACCTTCTCCTCGAGGACCGAGCCGAGCACGACCACGTGGAGCCCTGCCCGCTCGCGCACGCTCTGGGCCAGCTGTCGCAGGTCATCGGCACCCACTCCGTCAACATCTGCCACCAGCGAGCCCCCGACAGCCGCTCCCGCGAGCTCTGCGGCGAGCTGCTCACGACCCGACTCTCGTAGCTGGTCTCGCTCGCGCTCGGTGGTCTTGAGTCGCTCGGCGGAGCGTTCGATGGCCTCGAGCAGGTGTTCCGGCTCCGCCTTGAGCAGCTCTGCGGCCTGCCGAAGCTGTGCCTCACGCTCCAACGACCGCTGCAGGCTCGCCTCCCCGGTCACCGCCTCGATACGCCTCGTGTTCGCTCCGATGGAGCCCTCCGAGATGATCTGGATCTGACCGATCGCCCCGAGCGCGCTGACATGGGTCCCGCCGCAGAACTCCAAGCTGCGATCACCCGCACGCACCACCCGCACGCTCTCGCCGTACTTGTCGCCAAAGAATGCGATCGCCCCCATCTCCTCAGCCTCGGCCCTCGTCGTCTCCGTCGTGTCGACGATCGCGTCGCCGAGCACCTGCTCGTTGGCGAGCCTGGCCACCGCCTCGAGCTGCGATGGAGATGGCGAGCCGTGGTGGGAGAAGTCGAACCGGAGACGGTCGGGCGCCACCAGCGAACCCTGCTGTCGGACGTGGTCGCCCAAGACCTCGCGAAGCGCCCAGTGGAGCAGGTGCGTCGCAGTGTGATTCCGTCTGATCGCCTCGCGTCGTGGCCCGTCGATCGAGACCACCACCTCGTCGCCGGGGAGCAATGTGCCTTCGACGATCGCTCGATGAGCGTGCAGCCCTGGCAGCGCCGCCACGGTGTCGACCACTGTGGCGGTGCCAAGCGGTCCCTCGATCCGCCCCGTGTCGCCGACCTGGCCTCCGCCTTCTGCATAGAAGGGCGAACGGTCCAGGAAGATCTCGACGACGTCGTCAGCTCCTTCGAGCACCGCAAGCACGTTTGCCGCGGCGGTGTAGTCCTCGTGTCGGCGACCGACGAAGATCGTCGGACCAGCGTCTTCGAGGAGCGACCGATAGGCCGCCTCGTCCGCCGCACGTGGCTGACGTGCTGCGGCTCTTGCTCGCTCACGCTGCTCGGCCATCAATTCGTCAAACCCATCGCGATCCACGCCGATGCCCTGCTCTGCCACGAGCTCTTCGGTCAGCTCGATAGGAAAGCCATGGGTGTCGTGCAAGCGGAACGCCACCTCGCCAGGGAGGGCGACGGTCGAGCCGGCGAGCTCGGTCGTAGCGTCCTCGAGCAGTGCGAGCCCGTTGCGCAAGGTCCTCGAGAAGCCTTCCTCCTCGCGGACGAGGACACCCTCGATCAGGTCCCGGTCAGCCCGCAGGATCGGATATGCATCTCCCATCGAGGCGATCGTGGCCTCGATCAGCGCTGGTGTCACAAGGTCGGTCGCCCCGGAGCGTCGAGCGGCGAGGACCGCACGTCGAACGACCCTGCGCAGGACATAGCCTCGGCCCTCGTTCGAGGGCAGGACGCCGTCAGAGACCAGCATCGTCATCGAGCGGCCGTGATCAGCCAGGATGCGCAGGGCGACGTCCGAGGACTCATCTGCGCCATAGCGACGTCCGGTCAACGATTGTGCGGTCTCGAGCAGGCCTGTGTAGGTCCCGGTGGCGAAGATCGAATCGGTCCCCTCGAGCACCGCGAGGACGCGCTCGAGGCCCGCACCGGTGTCGATCGACTTCTTCGGCAGATCGCTCAGCTCGCCTGCCGCATCGCAGTTGTACTGCATGAAGACGAGGTTCCAGATCTCGACGAACCGCTCTTCGCCGCCGTTGGCAGGCCCACCGTCGGCGCCGTAGGCAGGGCCCTTGTCGTAGTAGATCTCAGAGCACGGTCCACAGGGTCCGGTCTCCCCCATCCGCCAGAAGTTGTCCTCACCGAGGCGTTGGATCCGTTCGGCCGGCACACCGATGAGGTCACGCCAGATGGCTGCCGCCTCATCATCGCTGTGGTGGACGGTGATCCAGAGCCTGTCAGCCTCGAGCCCGAACGCCTCCGTCAGCAAGGACCATGCCATCTCGATGGCATCTTCCTTGAAGTAGTCCCCGAAGCTGAAGTTCCCGAGCATCTCGAAGAACGTGCAGTGTCGTGTGGTGGTGCCGATGATGTCGATATCCACCGTCCTGAAGCACTTCTGCACCGATGTCGCACGCGTGAACGGCGCCTGCTCCTCGCCCACGAAGTACGGCTTGAACGGCACCATGCCAGCGATCGTGAACAGGACGCTCGGATCGTGCGGGATCAGGCTTGCCGACGGGACGATCGTGTGGTCGCGCTCAGCGAAGAAGTCCAGAAACGACCGCCGGAGGGTGGAGGGATCCATCCGGAAGATCCTACCGGGGTGCTGGTGGCTCCTCGCCGTCGCCTGAGCCTGCCGTCCGCCACCTGAGCACCGCCGCCTCTCGCCCATGCTGCGACGGCTCGTAGTAGGCGCGATCGCCGAGCTCATCGGGCAGGTAGCGCTGGGGCACCCAGCCTGCGGGATCATCGTGCGGGTAGCGGTAGCCGACGCCATGACCAAGCTCCTCGGCGCCGCCATAGTGCGCATCACGCAAGTGCGCCGGCACCGAGGTCACCGGCCCGTGGTCGACGTCGCTCGTCGCCCTCCCGAGTGCGACGGTCACGCGGTTGGACTTGGGCGCGGTGGCCAGGTGTACGACGGCGTGAGCAAGGTTGAGCTGCGCCTCTGGGAGTCCGACGAGCTCCACCGCACTCGCCGCTGCCTGGGCCACGAGCAGGCTGAGGGGATCGGCCATGCCGATGTCCTCGCTCGCGAGGATCACGAGACGACGGGCCACGAAGCGAGGGCTCTCACCAGCGCTGAGCAGCCGCACCATCCAGTAGAGCCCTGCATCCGGATCCGAACCTCGGATCGACTTGATCAGCGCACTGACCTGGTCATAGTGCTCGTCGCGACCCTGGTGGAGAACACGTCCGTCGCGGGCATCGATCACGTCCTGCTCCGACACGACGATGCCCTCGCCGCTCTCACGTGCTGCGGCGAGGGCCACCGCAACCTCCAACGTGGTCAACAGCGCCCTCGCGTCACCGTCGCTCGACGCCGCCAGCAGCTCGATGGCGTCCGGCTCCGCTGTGGCGCCCTCAGCGACGAGCCCTCGGGCGACCAGCACCCGCAGGTCGGCCTCATCGAGTGGCTGGAGCCTCCAGAGCGTCGAGCGAGAGAGCAGCGGCGCGTTGACTTCGAAGTAGGGGTTCTCCGTGGTCGCACCGATGAGCGTGAGGAGACCCTGCTCGACGCTCGGCAGCAAGAGGTCCTGCTGTGCTCGATTGAAGCGGTGCACCTCGTCGAGGAACAGGACGGTACCGGCACCTCGCTCCCCCAGGCGCTGCCGCGCACGCTCGATGACCTCTCGGACGTCCTTGACGCCAGCAGTGACAGCCGAGAGGTGCTCGAGCTCCTTGGACGAAGCGTTGGCCAGGAGCTGAGCAAGCGTGGTCTTGCCTGTCCCAGGTGGCCCCCACAAGATGACCGACGTCAGCCGGTCCTGCTCGGCGAGGACCCTGAGAGCACCGCCGGGCCCCACAAGATGCTGCTGCCCGACCACCTCATCGAGCGACTGTGGGCGCAATCTCGCAGCCAGGGGCCCCCGTGTCGCCAGGCGATCGGACGCCTGGACTGCGAACAGGTCCTCGGCCGTCATGCCTCCTTGGGCATCGGGCGCAAGCCCAGCTCCAACATCGCGTCGGGAGAAATGGTCGACGGAGCACCGGTCATCAGATCGGTTCCAGACTGGGTCTTCGGGAAGGCGATGACCTCCCGGATGTTGTCCTCGCCGAGGAAGATCGCCACCAATCGGTCGATGCCGAAGGCGAAGCCGGCGTGGGGTGGCGCACCGTAGCGAAACGCGCCGAGCAGGAAGCCGAATCGCTCTTCGGCGTCATCATCGGTGATCCCGAGCGCCCGGAACACCCGGGACTGGATGTCGGAGCGGTGGATACGCACCGACCCCGATCCAAGCTCCCACCCGTTGAGCACGAGGTCATATGCCTGCGAGCGGACTGCCATCGGATCGGTCTCGAGCAAGTCGAGATCGTCGAGGTGCGGCATCGTGAACGGGTGGTGCGCTGCAGCTGGGTTGCCCTGCGCGTCGGTGCCATCGAACATCGGGAAGTCCACCACCCAGACGTAGCGGTATGGACCCTCGCCGACGGGTGGGGAGAGCAGCTGCGCCCGGAGATGTCCGAGCACCTCCGAGGCAACCCGCCACTCATCGGCGACGATCAAGATGAGGTCTCCAGCGGTCGCGGCTGACGCGGAGATGATCGAGCGGCGCTCGTCGTCGGACAAGAAACGATCGAGAGGTGAGTCGAGGCCAGGGCCATCATCGCCATCGACGACCCGGAACCATGCCAAGCCCTTTGCCCCGAGCGACTTCGCCCGATCGGTCAGGGCATCGAGCTGCGATCTCGTGGTCTCGCCACCCCCTTCGATACGAAGGGCCTTGACCACCGGTGCCGAGAACGCCCTGACCTCGGACTCGGCGAAGGTCACAGAGAGATCCACCAGCTCTGTCTCGACCCTGAGATCAGGCTTGTCGGACCCAAAGCGGTCCATCGCCTCGTGCCAGGTCATCGTCGGGATGTCGTCAGGGCGCGACCCTGTCGCCGCCTCCGCAGCGTCGAGGACCGCATGCGACACGAAACCGAGCACATCGTCCTGCGTGACGAACGATGCCTCAAGGTCGAGCTGAGAGAACTCGAACTGCCGGTCAGCTCGAAGATCCTCATCTCGCATGCATCGTGCGATCTGGTAGTAGCGGTCGACCCCACCGACCATCAAGAGCTGCTTGGCTAGCTGGGGGCTCTGGGGCAGCACGTAGAACGTGCCGTGGTGCAAGCGGCTCGGCACGGTGAACTCACGAGCACCCTCAGGAGTCGGCGCCCACAGGATTGGCGTCTCGACCTCGACGAAGCCCTGCTCGTCCATCGCAGCGCGCAACGACCTGTTGACCTGGGCACGGACGCGAAGGTTCCGCTGCATCCGGGGACGGCGCAGGTCGAGGAACCGACTGCGCAACCGGACCTGCTCGTCGATCTCCGCTCGATCATCGAGGCTGAACGGAGGCGGCTCAGCGGCGGCGAGGACTTCGACGTGGCAGTCACCGATCTCGATGTGGCCGGTGGCCAGGCGATCGTTGACGGTGCCGTCTGGTCGGACCCTCACGGTACCGACCACCTGGAGCACGTACTCGCTCCGAACGTCGACCGAACCATCGATCACGCACTGGACGACGCCGGAGTGATCACGCAGGTCGACGAAGGCGAGGTGCTCGCCATGCTCGCGACGGCGACTGACCCATCCGCAGACACGGACCTCTCTGCCGACATCGTCGACGTCGAGGTGGCCGCAGAGCACGTCTCTGAGCGAGGTGGCCTCGAAGGGCCCTGCTGACGTTCCCTCTGTCACCCGATCTCTCCTGTCTCGATCACTGCGGCGAGCAGGTCAGCCACGAGGACCGTCCGCTGCTCTCCCTCCTCACGGAGCAAACGGATGGTAACGGAGTTCTCCTCGAGCTCCTTGGACCCGATAAGCAGCGCGACTCGGGCACCAGAGCGATCAGCGGCCTTGAACTGGGCCTTCATCGAGCGATCGTCATACGCACGCTCGACGAACAGCCCGTGCTCGCGCAATGACCGGACGAGGTCTCGTGCCGCCAGCCCACCTGTCACATCGACGACGAACGCAGCGGGCACAGGCGCCTCGACGGCAAAGGTCTCCTCGGCGTCGCAGGCCAGCAAGGTGCGCTCGATGCCGATCCCAAATCCGATGCCTGGCGTCGCAGGGCCACCCAACAGCTCGACCAAGCCGTCATAGCGACCCCCGCCGCCGACGGCGTTCTGCGCCCCCTCGAGGGCGCTGGAGGCGAACTCGAACGTTGTCTTGGTGTAGTAGTCGAACCCTCTCACCAGCCGAGGGGCTGCAACCCAGCCCACGCCTGCCGCATCGAGACCTTCAAGGACACGGTCGTGATGACGAGCGCAGTCGTCACAGAGGTGGTCGATCAAGAACGGGCCCACCTCGGTGACCTCGATGCAGGCAGCCTTCTTGCAGTCGAGGACTCGGAGTGGATTGGCCCGCCAGCGCTCCTGGTGCTCGTCGCACAGCTGCGCCTCGTGCGCCTCGAGATGCCCCTCCAGCAGGGCGACGTAGGCGGGTCGACACTCCTGGTCGCCCATCGAGTTGATCATGAGCGTGACCTGGTGGAGACCGAGCGAGGCCAGGAACTTGGCGGCCAAGGTGATCACCTCGACGTCAACATCAGGATCGTCGGTGCCGAGGGCTTCGACGCCGACCTGGTGGTGCTGCCGGTACCGCCCAGCCTGGGGACGCTCGTAGCGGAACGAGGGCGTGACGTACCAGGCGCGCCACGGCGTCGGCGGTCGGTGTTGGACGAAGGCCCGCACGATCGAGGCGGTTCCCTCGGGGCGAAGCGCGAGGTGGCGGCCACCTCGGTCAGTGAACTCGTACATCTCCTTGCCGACGACGTCGCTCCCCTCGCCGATGCCGCGATGGAAGACCCGAACGTCTTCGAACATCGGCGTGTGCACCATGGCGAAGCCGTAGCGTTGCGCGTCACTCGCGAACGTCCCGACGAACCGCTCCCAGCGGGAGCTCTCGGGTGGCATGACGTCGTGGGTTCCTGTGGGGGCGACTGGTGCCCTGCTCTCTTCGCTCACCGTGTCAGCCTCGCGCACCGGGGAGCAGGCGATAGGCGTCGAAGACGCCGTCGAGCGCCTTGAGCGAACCAAGGAGGCCATCGAGGTGGGCAGGGTCAGCGAGCTCGATGTCAAAGGTCATCCTGCTCACCCGGTCAGCCGTCGTCGCAGTGCGCGCAGCGACGATGTTGAGATGATGCTCTGACACCGCCTGGCTGACGTCAGCCAGCAGGTGTGCACGGTCGAATGCCTGGACCTCGAGGGTGGCGCGATAGACACCTTCGCCTGATGCGTCCCACTCGACCTCGATCAAGCGTTCCTTCGAACGGGCCGAGAGCGCTGCTGCGTTCGAGCAGTCAGTGCGGTGCACCGAGACGCCTCGCCCCTGCGTGACGAAGCCGATGATCTGGTCGCCGGGCACCGGCGTGCAGCACCGGGCCAGATGGACCATGACGTCGTCGAGTCCCTCGACGTAGACGCCGCCGGCACGCTGTCCGAGGGGGCGAGGTGCACGAGCGGTCCGAGTCGCCGTGGTCGTCAGCCGCTCATCAGCACCTCCCCGCAGCTCTTTCGACAGCCGCTGCGCCACCGACTGTGCCGAGACCTGGCCCTCGCCGATCAGGGCGAAGAGCGCCTCTGTGTCGGCAAGGTTCATGGACTCGGCCACCTGCGAGAGCGACACCGAGCTGAGCGAGGTGGCGACAGGCATCGACTCTCGACGCAGCGCCCGGGTCAGCTCCTCTCGACCAGTCTCGATGGCGTCCTCGCGGCGCTCCCTCGAGAACCACTGGCGGATCTTGTTGCGTGCCCGAGACGAGGTGACGAAGCCGAGCCAGTCTCGAGAGGGGCCGGCTGCAGCCGCTTTCGAGGTGAAGATCTCGACCGTGTCAGCGCTCGCCAGTCGGGTATCGAGCGGGACGAGCCGGCCATTGACTTTGGCCCCGATGCACCGGTGCCCCACCTCGGTGTGGATGGCGTAGGCGAAGTCCACCGACGTGGATCGGGCAGGAAGGGCGATGACCCTCCCTTTCGGTGTGAAGACGTAGACCTCGTCTTGCTCGAGGTCCATCTTGATCGACTCGAGGAACTGGACCGGATCAGTGGTCTCCGAGTCGAGCTCGGTGATCCGCTGCATCCACGCCATCTCGCTCTTCGAGCCGACGCCCTCCTTGTAGCTCCAGTGCGCGGCGATGCCGAACTCGGCTCTGGCGTGCATCTCTTGGGAGCGAACCTGGACCTCGAGGGGCTTGCCACCTGGTCCGATCACGGTGGTGTGCAACGATTGGTACAGGTTGAACTTCGGCGTGTTGATGTAGTCCTTGAAACGGCCTTGGACCGGATGCCACAGCGCGTGGATGACCCCGAGGACACCCCAGCAGTCCCGCTCGTCCTCCACGATGACACGGAGCCCGACAAGATCGAAGATGTCGTCGAACTCCTTGCCGCGAACGACCATCTTCTCGTAGATGCTCCAGAGGTGCTTGCCTCGTCCGGTCACCTCAGCCGCCAGCCCTGCCTGGTCAAGGCTGGCGCGCAGCTCTGCGATGACGGCTGCGACGTAGGCCTCCCGTTCAGGTGTCCTCGACGCCACCATCTGCTCGATCTCGGCGTAGCGCTTCGGGTGCAGCGTCGCGAAGGTCAGGTCCTCGAGCTGCCACTTCACCTGCTGGACGCCGAGTCGGTGCGCCAACGGCGCATAGACGTCCAACGTCTCCTGGGCGGTACGACGCTGCTTCCACTCCGGCATGACCGCCAGCGTCCGCATGTTGTGGAGGCGATCCGCCAGCTTGATCATCAGCACGCGCCAATCTGACGCCATGGCGATGAGCATCTTGCGCACCGTCGCCGCCTGCTGGGCCTCCTTGGAATCGAACGCCAGGCGATCGAGCTTCGTGACGCCATCGACGACCTGCGCCACCTGGGCCCCGAACTGCTCCTCGATGTCCTTGAGCGAAAGACCCGTGTCCTCAGCAGCGTCGTGCAGGAGTGCTGCGACGACCGTCACCGCGTCAAGGCCGAGGTCTGCCACGATCCCGGCCACCGCCACAGGGTGGGTGATGTAAGGCTCGCCGGAATGGCGCATCTGCCCGGCGTGGGCAAGGGCCGAAGCATGTGCTGCAGCCTCGATGACCGAGACGTCCTCAAATGGACGCGCCAGGCGGAACGACTCGAGCACGGGGACGAGCAGCTCGTCGACTGCCTCCGTCGTGGCGTCACCGCCGATCTCGACCCTCGCAACGCTCGCCATAGACCAACGCTACCCGGCGCTGCTGCGCAGGCTGCTCAGCGCTTCTTCTTCGACTTCGTCTTCCGAGGCCTTGGGGCATCACCGACGACAGGAGCGCCCGCAGCGATCCGGGCTGCAGCCGAACCTGGTCGGATCACCCCCGATTGGGTCCCCACCCCTTGCGACTGGGAGCGCTCAGAGCCGCTTCGAGCGGCCGCAGCAGGTGTCAGCACGTCGGGTCGGGCACCACGAGCGTCGAGCCGTTGGCGCACGGCACGCCAGCGCTGCTCTCGCTCCTTGAGCATTGCGAGGACTGGGCTGGCGATGAAGATCGACGAGTAGGCACCAGACAGCAGCCCGACGAACAGCGCCAAGCCGTAGTTGAGCAGGGTCGTGGCACCGAGGATCTCAGCGCCCACCACGAGCACAGCCAGCACCGGCAAGATCGCCACGAGCGATGTGTTGATCGAACGAGCCAGCGTCTGGTTCATCGACAGGTTGACCATGTCGGAATAGGTCATCCGACCAGACGCCCCGAAGGAGCGGGCGTTGTCTCGAACCCGGTCGAAGACCACGACGGTGTCGTAGAGCGAGTAGCCCAAGATCGTGAGCACTGCCACCACGGTGTCGGGCGTCACTTGGAAGCCGAAGATCGCGTAGATGCCGATCGTGATCAACAGGTCGTGCACCATGGCGATGAACGCGGCCAGCGCCATCTTGGGTTCGAACCGGAAGCTGATGTAGATGACGACGGCGATGAAGAAGATGGCGAGCGCCCAGAGGGCCCTCGACGTCACCTCCCCGCCCCAGGTCGGTCCGACCGTGCTCGCAGACACCTGGTTCGGCGCCACCCCGGCCACCTTCGCCAGCTCGGCCACCACCTTGGCCGAGGTCGCTGCCTGCTGGGCCTTGGTCTGCGAGTTGAGGTCGGCTTCGACCGAGATCGTCTTGCCGCCGAGCACCTGGACCACCGGATCGGTGAGTCCGGCCTTGGCGACAGCGGCGTTGGCCTGCGAGACCGTCACGCCAGGCGCCTGCACCTCCCAGGACGAACCACCCTTGAAATCGATCCCGAGGTTGAGTCCCCGGACCCCCAGCGCCACGATCCCGGCAGCGATGATGAGGATCGAGATCGTGAACCACACCTTTCGGCGGCCGACGAAGTCGAAGGTCGTCTGGCCTCGGTAGACCCGACCGAAGACATTGCCGCTCTTGGTGGTCGTCGCCGGCGCGGCCGTTGACTCTGCGTCTGAAGCAATCGTGTCGCTCATGCGTTCTCCAACACCGTCTCGTCGGCGGCCTCAGGCTCGTCGCCTTCACCGTCTTCGACGGCAAGCCCTCGTGCCACACCGAATCTGCGCGCACCGGCGATCCGATCAGATCGACCGAGCAAGATGACCGTCGGTCGAGTGAAGTACCACGTAATCACGATGTCGAGGATGGTCGAGAGACCGAGGAAGAAGGCGAAGCCGCGCACCGCGCCGATGGCGATCAGGTAGAGGATGACTGCAGCGAGAAGCGAGACGAAGTCGGCAGCCAGCACTGTCCGCCATGCAGACTGGAATCCTCGGTCGACGCTGGTCCTGACAGAGCGTCCCGATCTCGTCTCGTCCTTGAGTCGCTCGAAGTAGACGATGTAGGAGTCGACGGTGATACCGATCGACACGATGAGACCTGTCACGCCCGCGAGGTCGAAGCTGGGCGCGAAGGTGGTGTGGCCGAGTGCCGACACGATCGTCCACAGCGCCATGGCGGTGAGGCCGAGGCCGGCGACGACGACGAGGCCGAGCGCCCGGTAGTAGATGATCGTGTAGATCAACACCAACGCCAAGCCAGCCAACCCAGCTGCCAGACCTGCGACCAGCGACGAGTGACCAAGTGTCGGCGAGATGGTCTGAGTGGTCAGCGGCGTGAGGCGAACAGGGAGCGCACCGAACTCAAGCGCCCGTGCGAGGTTCTCCGCCTGAGTTTGCGTCAGGCTTCCGCTGATCTGCCCCTGTCCCTGGAAGGACGAGAACGAGGTCGACCCCGGCTGGATCAACGGGGCGCTCTGGACGACACCATCGAGGTCGATGGCAATGATCTGATGGAAGTTCTCCTGCGCCACCTTGTCCCAGGCAGCGGACCCGGTCGAGGTCAGGGTGTAGTTGACCACCCACTGACCTGTCTGGTCCTGCTGTGCCTGCGCTGACTTCACTGCGTGACCAGTGAGCTGCGCTGGCCCGAGCAGGTAGCGAAGGCTCCCGGAACCGGCGAGCCCTGGGAGCAGGACCGTCGACGTCGCAGCGTCCGCCGAGGGTGCGGTCGAGCGATACGAGGCGAGTGCGGTGTCTGCCGGAACATTGTTCGAGCTGTAGCCGTTCACTGAGTTGTTCGGCGTGACAGCCAGATTGGCCTGGGAGAGTTGGGACTTCGCCGAGCAGGACGGCAGTGGCGTGCCCGCCGGGGCAGCGTACTTCGACTTGTCACCCACGAATGGAGGGGCGTAGCAAAGCGCCGGTCGGAAGAGCAGCTGGGCAGTCTGGCCCACCGTCTCGAGCACCGCCCGGGCGTTCTTCACCCCCGGCACCGTCACCACGATGTTGCTGCCTTGGGTCTGGACCTGTGCCCCGGACACGCCGAGAGCGTCGACTCGGTTGTTGAGGATCGCCACCGTCTCCTTGAGATCAGCCTGCGACGGGTGGCCCTGGGGCTGATAGACGACGGAGAGGCCACCAGCGAGATCGAGGCCAAGCTTCGGCGACCAACCAGCGGCGAGGGTCAGACCGAAGGTACCGACGATCACGATCACGACCGCGGCCAAACTCACGACCAGGCGCCGGCTCGAGCGGCGGATTGTTGGCGAGCTTGCCGGAGGCATCAGGCGGAGCCGTCCTCGTCCTTCTCGTCCTCGCCGGTCACGGGAGGCGTCGGGCTCTCATCGCTTGCCTCTGGTGCGGGGTCTGACCCGGTCGGGATCGGCGCCGGCTCCTTGCGAGCGATCGCCTGCTTGACGAAGGTGAGGTTGGTAGTTGAATCATCGCCTGGCTCGTCGCCCGGGTAATGACCGGTGGCGATCGTCACGTGATCATCGCTGACCGCCACGACCTTGCCCTGGACGCCGCCGACGGTGACGATGTTGTCGCCGACCTCGACCTGCTTGCTCTCTTGGCGCGCCGCCTTCTGCTTCTGCTGGCGAGGACGGATGAACAAGAAGTAGGCGCCACCAAACAGGACGAGCATGATCAGCAGCGGGAGCTGGCTGCTAGAGGACTTGGTCGCAGCCAAGATCAGGTCGATGGTCACTGGGCTCGCTCTCCGAAGGGTTCTGTGGTCAAGACTGGCACCAGACCCTACTCCACACCCCGCCTCGACTTCGCTCCCCGCTAGACCAGCCGCTGCTGCCGGGGAACCTCGAGCGCCAGGTGCGAGAAAGCCGCTGGGGTGGCCATCCGGCCACGTGGCGTCCTTTGAATCAGACCCTGACGAACGAGGAACGGCTCATAGGCGTCCTCAATCGTCGTCGGCTCCTCACCAACCGACTGGGCGATCGTGGTCAAGCCCACCGGGAGACCAGGGAACCGGACGCAAAGCACCTCCAAGATGCTG
>Ga0118677_10001769_pt1 | contig 44987 bp, 43 predicted proteins | sample AliMusrvi5mmetaG_FD_86154 | JGI IMG/M metagenome (GOLD analysis project Ga0118677, IMG submission 86154) | reverse complement strand
GCTTCACGCCGACGGTCTCCCAGGAGACGCGCTCGCCCCGGGTCCGTTCGGTGATCCGGGCGTCCCACTCGCGGGTCTCGCCCTCGAACGCGGCGAACTCGCTCCTGACCTTGGCGACCCAGTGCAGGCGGCCGCCGTCGATCTGGTCGACCGCCGCCACCCCTTCCATCCACCGGGGGAAGCTCTCGAACCGGGTCCACTGATCGTAGGCGGTGGTGACGTCGACGTTGACGTCGACGGACTGTTCTACGGTAGGCATGGTGTGCGCCTCCTGATCGACTCGAGGGTGACTTTCGGCCGAGGCCGGGGGCGCGGGATGACTCCCAGGCGCCCTCGGCCTCGGCAGTCTCTACAGACCGACGCTCGTCACGCCGCGGGTCGCAGCTCGCTCTTGGGAGCGGACGCTGCGATCGCGGAGGCGGGCTCCGCGGACTCGCCGGTCTCGAAGCCGAGCTTCTGCAGGCCTGCCGCTCTGAACCCCTTGATGACGAGGTAGGCGCCCAGCGAGAATTCCCACACCGCGATCGGGAGCCCGGCGATCCCCGAGATCCCGGAGCCGTAGTGGTTGACGCCGAACATGGTGGCGATACTGGAAGCGAGGAGCAGCGGCGCCCCGACGAATCCGATCAGGGGCAGGATCCGCGGCACGAGGCGCGACTGGTAGAGCAGGGAGCCGAGCAGCAGGGCGTTCACGGCCGGGAAGAAGCTCTGCCCAAGGACGAACGTCCAGTCGTGCATGCTGATCAGCGCCTGGCCGGTTGCCAGCGCGCCCGTTCCCGCTCCGGCACGCCTCAGGGCGACCACGGACAGGAGGGTGAAGACGCCGACGAAGATCATGGCGGCTTCCAGGGTGCGCACGCCGACGAAGCCCAGCGCGACGCCTTCGTTCTGGCGCTTGACCACCGGGTAGAGCGCCACGGCGGTGCCGATGCCGGCGAGCGCGACGATCAGCTCCAGGGTGCCGCCGACGAACACTTTGGTGTCCGGCCCGGAGCCGACGATGTAGTTGGCCCCACGCACTGCGTTGTAGAGAAACAGGGTCGGGATCGAGACGAAGGTGAGCAGGTAGAGCAAGCCTGCGGTCAACGAGATCTTCCTTGTCGAAGTCATGGTGATCGGTTCCCCCAATCGGCTCTCTGGATCGAGCCGGCAATTGCGATGATAAACATACGCTGATCTTAGGACTGATAGTGGAGAAAAACCCCCGAATTAGTCGGGGATGACTGACCATGCCCCGTCTGGCGCGCGGCGAACCCAAGGGCCCGTTTGCGACGAGTGGTCGCCCGGAGCGATGTGCGGCGTCGCCGACGCCTGGCGCCGGCGTCGCCCAAAGGGGCACCACATGTTCGCTGCACGAGGAGTCAGGGGTGCCGGTCGGGGGTACGACGAGGGCCGATCGGGGTGGTTTGGCGACCGGCCGCCCGCGTCCAGGCCTGCTTCACCCCGTCGGCTACGGACCCGTCGCCGTCTGTGCGACCCTCCACGTGCCTGACGGTCCACGTACCAGCAGCATGAAGTTCGGCCAGTAGGGATTGCCGGCGACCGGTGGGGGCCGGCGCCGCAGCTCCGTGGACAGCCAGACAACGTTGGGATGTTCGACGCGGAGCAGCGCGACGTGCTTGAGGCGTACCCAGCGTATCGACTTCATGTCGTCCAGGTTCCAGTTCCTGTCGGGGTCGACCATCAGCGAGCGGGCGCGAGCGAAGCGGTCGTCGTTCACGGCCGCGACGAGGTCGCGCACGACGGCTTTGGCTGCGGAGAGGTCCTTCGCCGACAGGGAGATCGAAGGCTGGAAGGCCGCCATCGGGCCGACGGACGTCCGCTCGAATCCGCCGCCGGCCACGAAGCTCAGCCTTCTGTGCGTCCCCGGGTCCGCCTCGAGTGAGATGAACTGGTACTGGCCGCCGCGGAACTCCCCCTGCACGATCGCGAAGTACACCTGCTTCTTTGGGTCGCCGCCGGGGTTGCCCCCGGCCAGCTTGGCCTTCTCGTCCGAGGTGAGCGCCCACCAGGCTTGCTTCGGGTGGGGGTCGCCCCACCACCGGGAGCCTTCCATCACCATGGCACGGAACCACTCGGGCACGTGCCGGGCGGTCGTGCTGCCGCCTGGAGGGAGCGTGGGCGAGGGTGAGAACGTGGTCGTCGCCCCGCTGCTCGGGCTCGACGTCGGCGAGCCGGCGGATCCTGCAGTCCCGCCGCAGGCCGCGAGAAGGATCACGGTCACGGCGGCGCACAGCGAGAGCACCGGCCGCGCGCGTCGCAGCGAGCATCGAAGGTACCGGTGGGGTCGAGCTTGCCGGTCCATTCCACCCTCCCGACAGTTGCCAGTCTGACGGCCTTGGGCTACGTCCCCGATGGTACTCCATAGCACCAACGTCGGCGGCCTCTCGCGCTCGTCCCTCAGCGGGCCATGGCCCAGGGCTTCGGGGGGTATATGCGGGGAGGTCATAGCAGCGACTCTGGCATCCCCCGCCGGGACCGACGCAGAGGGTGAACCTCTGATTCCGCGACTGGGCGACGGGGTGCTCATGGGAGGAGGACGAGAATGTCCAAGCCCGTCGATTTCAGCAACGTGTCCACCGTCGGCCTGGAGACCTCGCCGGTAGCAGATGCGCTGGCCGGTCTCCGCGCCAACGAAGCCAGGTACTTCATGAACAAGTACAAGCATGAGTTCACGGTCACACCGGCCGGCGACAGCCAGGACACACTCGACTACGTCAACATGATCCTCAAGGAAGAACGCGATATCGAGTTCGCCGCCAAGCCTCTCGAGACGTCACGCTTTCAGGTGGAGAACATCAGATGGGCCTGCGTCTTCTACGAGAGTGGCCTTGAGGTCAACGTCCTGTACACGGTCGACGACCCCAAGAAGCGAGCCGTGGGCTTCAAGCTCTCGGAGGGGATGGACGTGCCGGCGGAGCTGGAAGGCAAGTTCAAGTTCGCCCGGCAGAAGTCCAAGCTGGCCGGGACGATCCGGGGTTCCTTCTTCGTGATCAAGGGAGAGTACTGACCAGCGTGGGGAGCGAGCCGATGGCGACCGTCGACGACCAGACGAGCGGTGCCGCCGATCCGGTCCCGTTCGTCGTGACGGAACCGTGCTTCGAGTGTGACGGGCAGGGCATGATCGACGAGCAGCCCTGCGCCGAGTGTCACGGCACCGGCGTGCTGCGCTTCTACCACGGCACGAAGGCCGAGCTGAAGCCGGGAGACCTGATCGCGCCCGGCTTCAGCTCCAACTTCGGCAGGGGGAAGCAAGCCAGCTATGTCTACCTGACCGGCACCCTGGACGCCGCCACCTGGGGGGCGGAGTTGGCGCTCGGCGAGGGTCCCGGGAGGATCTATGTGGTGGAGCCGACCGGCCTGATCGAGGACGACCCCAATCTGACGGACAAGAAGTTCCCCGGCAATCCGACCAAGTCATACCGCTCCCGGGAGCCGCTGCGGGTCACGGACGAGCTCACCGAGTGGCAGGGGCACTCCCCCGAGGCGCTCAAGGCCATGAAGGACGCCGTCGAGGAAGCCAAGCGACTCGGTATCGAGGCGATCGAGGACTGAGTCGCTCCCCGCACGATCCTGCTTCGGGAGGCCGTCCGGGCTGTCTTCGTCGCAGACCCTGGAGGGCGCCGAGGCAACCGCTCGTCCCCTTCGCCGAGGCAACCGCTCGTCCCCTTCGCCGCGGCACTCAGTTCACCGGTTCCGCAGGACCAGCAGATAGAAGGCCCCGAACGCCAGGACGATGCCGATGTTCGTGGCCAGCCGCAGCCAGAACTGATCCCTGAGGTAGAGGACGTCCACGCCGACGATGAGGGCCACCATCAGCAGGACGTAGAGCACTTGATAGATGCTCTTCGGCACTTCGGTCACCCCACCAAGCTTGTCGACAGTAGTCTTTTCATGAAGTCGCAGATCGGAGACTGGAGCCACTGTAGCCCATCTTCCGGAGCCGCACCGCAGGTTCCCCGCAGACTCAGCAACTCCTCAGCAACTTGCCGGGGACCACTCGGGGCGCCTCTCGTCTGCCGGCCCTCACGGCAGTGGCCGGCGGATCCCCCTCCCGGCCAGCGCCCCGCGGACAGGCCAGGGGCGCTCATGCCACGGCTTTGCCCGCAGGGCCTGCTGAGCGCCCGCTTGATCCGCGTGTCGGGCGGGCTGCTGCCCCACGGGTGGTACGATCTTGCAGATGGGGTCGCACGGCCGGTACGGCGACCGTCACGACAGGAGGGTCTTGGATGAACTACCGCGCCGTCAACCGCATCTGGCAATCGGCGACGCTCTTCATCGCTCCGCTGCTCGTAGTCCTCCTCGTCTGGTTCAAGTCGGACCTGTCCCTGTACCAGTGGCTCCTGTGCCTGCACCTGCCGCTGCTCATGTTCCACGAGTCCGAGGAGTACGTGCTCGCGCCCCTCAGTTTCAAGGAGTTCTTCAACCTCAAGAGCCCGTTCGGCTCGAAGACCGACCCGGACTTCCCGCTGGACGACGCTTACGTCTTCCAGGTGAACATCGTGATCGCCTACCCCATCGTGATCCTCGGGGCGCTGCTGGCGACCGTGGCGCCGTGGCTCGGTTTCTCGATGATCTGGTTCGAGCTCATCATCAACAACGCGATGCACACGATCCTCTTCCAGTCCGCCAGACCGCGGTACAACCCGGGGCTGATCACCAACTCGTTCCTGCTGTTGCCCTACGGCATGATCACGCTGCTCGTGGCCGCGCGGTTCTTCACCCCGCTCGACTGGGTGCTCTCGGTCATCATCGGGGTCGGGGTGTCCGCCGCGCTCGGCATGAAGACTCGCGGACGACTCGCCGCACTCAAGGCGTCGCCGGCGCGCGACACAGGTGCCGCCTGACGCGCGTGGCGACTCCTTCGGCACCTGGGTCTACGAGGCCTACGGCGTCAAGCAGGCGCAGGAGTGGCTCGGCCACTCAGACCCGGCGACCACGCGGCGGCACTATGTGCGCCTCACGACCGCCGCGCGGGCGAACGCGGTCGCGGGGCTCGACGAGGTGACGATGGCCGCGCTGCAGTGGGCCGAGAAGAAGGCTGCCGAGGACGCGCGGCCCGCCCGCGACAACGTCGTCGCGCGCGTTCGTCGTCGGCACTCCCGCTGACTGCCCCCCCGTGCGTGCCCGCTCGTTGGACTGCCGCGTTCAATCGCTGCCTGGCGCCTGCCCGGATACGTAGTCGGCCCGGCTCGAGCCAGGCTGCGCCTTGGACGCTTCGATAGGGAGCCTCACTTGGCGAGCGCCGGTCCTCCCGCCGCCTGGACTGCATCGTCCAGCTTGCCGAGCACCTCATCGGAGAGCGTGAATCCAGGCGGCAACTCGCGCAGCTCGCGCGCCCGCTCACGGAGCCGGTCGAGCAGCGTCTTCTCGCCTTCCTCGGCCCAGTGGTCGTGCATCCACTCGTCGATGACCGTCGGCTGCCAGAAGGTACGGTGCTGCTTGCGGGTGTAGGGGCGGGTGAGATGCGTGCCGCCGGGTCCGACGGCGCGGATCTCCTCGACGACGAAGTCGAGGTCATCGAGCGGCACGCCGCGAAGGTAGGCGCGCACGTACCGGGCCAGCTCGTCCCCGAGGATGATCGACTCGAACGACCCCTGGAACGACGACTCCACGTACCCGATGTCATGGAGCATGGTGCCGCCGGAGACGGCCGCCAGGGCGAGCGTCATCGCTGCCTCCGCGGTCCACTGCCCGTCGAGAGCCTTCGAGTCGCTGACGCCGCCGTACGTGAACGACGGGAGTCCGTAGAACCTCGCCATCTCGACGCTCGCTTGCTGCTGCGCCATGATCTCCGGGCTGCAGTACGTCATCGCTGACGTGCGCATGTTGAGGCCGGTGTGCAGACTCCCGAGCACGATCGGGGCGCCGGGACGGTGGAGTTGGTGCAGCACGAGGCCGGCCAGCGTGTCGGCCATGAGCGTGACGACCATGCCGGCGCGGGAGCAAGGCGCTGAGATGCCGGGACCGGGGCCGCCCGACCAGATGAGCGGGATGCCGAGCTCGGCGCACTTGAACAGCCGCCCGACCGCGTTCTCGTCCAGCTTCAGCGGCGGCGACGCCATCGCGTAGATCATGAGCGAGTCGGCGGCGCCGGCGAGCTCGGCCATGTCGCGCAGCTCGGCGAGCGTCTCCGGCGGGCAGGTCGCGCAGATGAGCAGAGGCTTGCGCGTGGCGGCCAGCAGGGCGCCGACCACGGCCACGTCGATACCCGTCTCGGGCACGTCCGCGGGCAGCGCCATCGACATGACGTAGTCGAGGTCGGACAGATGCTCGGTGACGGCTGCGAACGCGGTCACGTCGGAGAGCCTTGCGCGGCGACGCTCGCCTGTGTCCAGGTCATGGACGTAGAGGCAGTCGCCGCCGGTGCCGTAGTAGACGCGTCCGTCCTCGATCACCATGTCTTCGTGCCCGCCGCGCGACGGGACGACGAAGCTGCGCGGCGCGGACTCAAGGGCGCGCTCGACGAGGGCCGCGTCGAGCCGCACCCGCGTGCCCTCTACGTGGGCCCCCGCCTCGCGGAGCACGTCTCGCGCGCCCTCGTGCAGAAGTTCGACCCCGGGATCGGCGAGTACGGCCAAGGTGGCCTCGTGGATACGCCGGCATGAGGCCTCGTCCCAGGTGGTCAGTCGGCTGTCGTTCATCGGATCTCCTTGGGGTCGGTTTGAACGGGGGTGCCTCGTTACAGGACGCGGCGGAGCAAGCCCTCGGAGAACCCGGCGTGGCGGCGGGCCACTGCCTCCGCCGTCGGTCGGTCTCCGGCCGCGATCGCCGCGAACTGCTCCCGGAAGTCCAGCATCGTCTCCGCCAGCTCCGCGACGGGCTGGCGCGGGAGGCGCTGCCCGAGGGCAGTCGCCAGCCGGATCGACAGGGTGAGGTGCCAATCGAGTGTCGTGGACAGGTAGCTGTTGCCGGCCATGCGGTGGATGGAGTGGTGCAGGCGGTGGTCGATCGCGACCAGGGAGAAGAAGTCCGACGCGGACTCGATCGCTGCGATGTCCGCCGTGACCTCCGGAGGTGTTTCGCGACCGCTCCAGCGCTCGGCCGCGAGAGAGGCGGCCACGCCCTCGAGGGGCTCCCGCACCTGGAAGATCTCGCGTACGTCCGTGATGTTGATCTCGCTCACCATCACGCCGCGGCGCGGGATGACGACCACCAGCCGCTGCTGCGCCAGACGCTGGAGCGCCTCATGGATGGGCGTGCGGCCGAGGGAGGTGAGATCGCAGAGCGCCTCCTCGACCAGGACCTCGCCGGGAGCCAAGCGGAGGGAGACGATCTCCTCGAGGAGCGCCCTGTACGCTTGCTCCGCCAGTGACCCCGCGGGCTCGTCGAAGAGCAGGAGGGTCGACTTCTCCGATGTGACGGCCACGTTCCTGCTCCCTCCCGAAGGCTCCGGCGTTCCAAGCGGGTGCATTGGGCCCGAGGAGTAAGATATATCATTTCCATATCACACTGCGCAAGGACGGCATCCGTTCCCAGGGCCATGGCGATCCACTTGGTCTCGATGACTCTTCCGAACCGCCGCGTCGCGCGCGTCCGAGGCGTTTCCTGCAGACTTGGCCCGGGTACCGGAGCCGCGTCCCAGGCCTGTGGCGCATCTGCCGGAGCCAATGTGGAAAGCATCTACCGGGAACGCACAGCACGTTTCCCGCACTTTTGGCAACTTGTTGGCAACTCGTGGTATTCTTGCCGGGTCGCAGGAACACAAAGTACCTGCAAATCGGCACAATGCCCTCGTAGCTCAGTGGATAGAGCACAGGTTTCCTAAACCTGGTGTCGCTGGTTCGATTCCAGCCGGGGGCGCCACTTTGATGCTGCACGGCGCGCTTCGGTGCTGGGGCGTTCCGCAGCCGTGGGGGTACGAATACTCGATCGTGCCCCTCCGAACCATGATCGCGGGCACTGCCGGCACCTGACCAGCCATGCGTGGCAGAATCGCGACCGTGTTCTCCTCACCCCGACAAGGGCGCGAACATCAGGGTCCTTGTCCGCGATCGCGACGCCAAGTTCTCGCGCTCCTTCGATGACGTCTTCGCAAGCGAAGGCGTCCGCGTGATCCGCACTTCGATCAGGGCCCCCACGGCGAACGCCTTTACCGAACGCCGGGTGGAGACCGTTCTCACAGACTGTCTGGGCTGGCTCGTGATACTCGGCCCGAGGCACCTCGGCCGGGTTCCGCGGACTACGTGCGGAACTACGAGTGGAAGAAGAGGTCGGCGTCGTTTCCGCACGTCCAGCGGCGGGACCGTTTCGGGGGACTCATCCACGAGTACGAGATCGCGGCATGATCGAGTAGTCGTACCCCACGCCTCGGCCCGTGCTGGGACCACCGAGCTGTCCATTCCATTGCTTCCGTCCTACATCGGCCGTAGGCTCACGATAAGCGAATCCACTGAGTGCTCACGATGGAGGACTCCATGCCTGCGATCCGCAAGTGGCGCCTGACGACCCGCACGCTACGACTGCTGACGGCGATGCTCCTGATGACGGTGCTCGCCGTCCTGCTCCTTGCCGGCAGCGCCTTGGCCGCCACCATGCCGGGCAAGCCCAGCGCCAAGACGCCCACAGGCACCGTCACCACCACCACGCCGACCTTTACGTGGGGCAAGGCGGCCCGGGCCACCGCGTACGAGCTGCGCGTCTACGAGGGCAGCGTGCAGGTGCTCAAGAAGACCGGCCTGAAGAAGCTCTCCTACCAGGCCGTCAAGGCGCTGCCCGCAAGCGTCGCTCTCACCTGGAAGGTCCGCGCCAGCGCCGGCCGGATCGCCGGCGCCTGGAGCAGCAGTCTCGCCTTCACGATCGCAGCCGCTGGGCCCGTCATCGGCCAACGCTACGGCGGCGGCGTCGTCGCCTACATCCTGCAGTCTGGCGACCCCGGCTACGTCGCCGGCCAGACGCACGGCTTGATCGCCGCCGTGGCCGACCAGACGCCGTTCGAAGGCGGCGGGATCCAGTGGGCGGCTGAACCGTACTGGAGCATCTCCGTACCGGGTACAGGCACCGACATCGGCACCGGCTCAGCCAACACGGATGCCATCATCGCCCAGAACGGCGCCGGCAGCGCCTTCGCGGCAGGTCTGGCACGCGCCTACAGCAGCGGCGGCTACAGCGACTGGTACCTGCCCAGCAAGGATGAACTGAACAAGCTGTTCCTCAACCAGGCCGCGATCGGTGGCTTCGTCACCGCGACAATGGCAACGCCCTACTACTGGAGCTCCTCCGAGTTCCATGGCACCGTGAACTGCGCGTGGATCCAGTACATGAACGGTGGCAGCCAGACCGACGGCTACAAGGGCGGCTTGAGCAGGGTGCGTGCTGTCCGGGCTTTCTAGCTAGTCATCACTGTCTATCTCCCGGTGCTGCTCTTGCGGCGAGCCCGTGGGATAGAAGCACTTGATCTTGCCGGTCCGGACCATGATCGCGGGCACTGCTGGCGCCCAGCAAGCCATGCGTGACGGAATGGCGACCGTGTGTGGTCGGCCGCTCCTCTGCCGATATGTTGCCGCCGAGACACACCCGTACGACCCGGTACGCCTTGGCACAGCCCAACACCGACCCCGCGCAGAACCCTTGGATGTGCAGCAGAATCGCACATGCCGCACTACCAGCCGGACCATGTTCGCAGGCTTCCCAAACCTGGTGTCGCTGGTTCGATTCCAGCCGGGGGCGCCAGTCGGCCCGGGGGCGCCGGTTGGGCAACTCCACGGAATCGGCAATGCGACCTTGCGGGTCGTCACACGACGCTGCGGCATTCCCCCGCGTCGGCCGGCAGCCGACGGCAGCCCCGCTGTGCACACAAACTGAGGCGGCGCAGGTCCGGGTGACCAGTGCGTGGGCCATGACGCGATCGCCGCCTGCAGCGGAACGTCGCAGCGCCCTCACGCCTTCCTCGGCCATAACCCGTGGGGACTTCCGCCGGCCAGCCGGCTCCTTTGCGGCGGTCTATTTCACCGTGAGCGTCTTGGCGCCGGCCTTGCGCTGTGCGTTGCCGGCGAGATCTTTGGCCTTGACCGAGATCGTGAAGCGGCCGGCAGGGACCTTGACCGGGATGCGCGCGACGAGCATCTTCCCGGTCGCCACGCGGCCGAGGTTCATGACCTGCATCACCCTTCCGCCGCGGTTCGTGATGTCGAGCTGCGCGTCGGCTTTGGGGCTGAGGTTGTCGGTGATCTCGAACTTGACTGCCGCCGTGCTCCCGGAGCGTGTCACGACGGGCTGGCGCACCTGAGTCGCAGGACCGCTGGTGTCGAGAATGGTGGGCAAGTCGAGCGTGAGGGGATCGGCCTCGCTGCCGATCATGTCGGCCTCGAGACTGCTGTTGGCCAGTTCGATGTGGATCACGTGGGCGCCATCGTGAGCTGGGAGAGTGACACTCTTGGTGGCCGAAAGGCTCTGCCAGCCGCCGGGGGCGCCGTCATCGACGGCGAAGCGCACCTCGTCGAAGACGTTGTAGTCACCGAGCAGGCTGAGGAAGAGCGTGACGACCTGGTCGGTGGTCCACGTCGGGACCACGGGGTCGAGCTGCGTACCTGAGCTCGCCGGGCCGCCGGTCCGGGAAGACGTGGCGCCGGCGAAGGCGGCAGTGCCGCAGACGAGAGCCGCGAGCAGCAGGAAAGCGCAGAGGACGCCGACTACGGCTGGTGCGTGGACTGTGCGTCCGCGAGAGACAGTGCGCATGCGAGGACCTCCGCGTTCGACGGGCGTGCACTCATGCTATCGACTTTGCCACGCTGGGCGTTGAGCGCATTCCCTCGCCTGTTCTGACGACGCCCGCGAAGCGGGAGACGAGTGGCGGGACCGCACCCGGCCGCCGCCTGCACGGCGGCTTGGACGGCGACACACCGCTGAGCAGACTCAGGTCAACAACCTCGTGATGCAGAACAGCTAGAGCCAAGGTCGGCAAGCTCAAGGTCACGGTGGCCACCGCGGGCGGAACGAGCAACGCGCTGAGCTTGATGGTGAAGCAGTAGGGGAAGCGCGAGGCTACCTGGGGACGCAGTCTGCGCATGCGACTCGAACACCAGGGGGCTGTGCTCCTGACGCACTGACGCGGGCGCCTGCCTGGCGGCCGGGGTCGGCGGGCCTTTGGCAGCGCCGCAGGACGGCTGCTCCCGCCGTTTGTCGTTGGCCGACCCCGGCGGTAGCATCGTCGCCACTTGATGCGACGAGAGGAAGGTCTATGAGCAGGCGTCCGAATCCAGCGATCGTTGGCTTGGCAGTCGTTCTCGTGTCGCTCGGCGGAGGGGTGATGGCCGTCGCCTGCGGTGGCAGTTCGGGAGGCAGCTCCCCTGCGCCCGCCGCCACTGCAGCGACTTCAGCAGCGACCGAGAAGGCGCACGAGGCTGCGCTGAAGAAGGGCATCATCTCGATCCAGAAAGGCATCGAGTCGTGGGCTGTCGACCACAGCGGCCACTTCCCGAAGCCTTCGCAGGTGTCCCAGTCCGGACTTGCCAAGTACGTCGCCACTTGGCCCGCCAACCCGTACACGAACCAGCCGATGACTTCGGGGGCCGGGCCGGGCGACTTCAAGTACGCGGTCTCCACGAACGGCTCGGGGTACGAGTTGATCGGCTACGGCAGCAGCGGCAAGGTCCTCATCACGGCGGTCCACTGAGGCGGGCGAAGCGTGGGGTGGGGTCTTCATGCTTGGCGCGTCGTCGAGGGGCATGCGGGCCGGCTCGCCAAGCCGGAGTGTGACGCTGCCTGAGTCGGAGTGGGAGCAGCTCGAGTTGCTGCGCCAGGTCGGAGCGGTCAGTGCTTGCGCCGGCAGCGCGTCGGCAGCGCGGCGGCGCACCCGGGAGCAGGCAGTTCTAAGGCCGGGCAGGTTCGGTGGACTTCCAGCGTTCGCCGCCGTTGAGTCCTCCGCGGCCGTCCAGTCGCGAATACCGACGGTGATGCCTGGCCGCCGCGGCCAACTCCCGGGCAAGACTCGCGCCACTCCGCGGCACCTAGGGAGCCACTCGGACCCGCTGCCGGGACTACAGTGCGAACCAAGATGACCGGGTTGCAGCGCCGGCGGCACATGCCGGCGACCGTCCCTGCCGCCTTGGAACCCGAAGCGGGGAGGGCACGATGCACGGGTACCACGGACGAATCCTCAAGGTCGACCTGAGCAACGGGGCCACCGAGATCGTCACCCTGGATGACGACTGGCTGCGCGACTACGTCGGCGGCGAGGGCCTCGGCATGCGGCTCTACTGGGAGTATCTCGACCCGGACCGCGGCGTCTTTGATCCCCGCGAACCGCTGATCTTCACCACCGGGCCCCTCACCGGGACGGCCGCGCCGGCCAGCGGCCGTACGGTCCTCACCTTCCGCTCGCCGGCGACCGGCGCCGTGGGCGCCAGCAACTGCGGCGGCTTCTTCGCGCGCGAGCTCAAGCGCGCGGGCTGGGACGGGCTCATCGTGGTCGGCGCCTCGCGGCGCCCGGCGTTGTTGCACGTCACCGCTGAGGGCGCGGACCTCGTCGACGTGACCGACCTCTGGGGCGCGCAGATCAAGCCCACAGAGGCGGCCGTCAAGGAACTGCTCGGCGACCCCAAGGTACAGGTCGCCTCCATTGGCCCTGCCGGCGAGAACCTGGTGCGCTACGCCAGCATCCTCACCGACAAGCATCGCGCCTTCGGGCGCGGGGGCTGCGGAGCGGCGATGGGCAGCAAGAAGCTCAAGGCCATCGCGGTGCGCGGGACCGGCGAGCTGCCCGTGGCGGATCCGGTCGCCCTGAAGGCGGTCGGCAAAGCGGCTCGCGAGGAGTGCATGGCGGAGGAGTTCGTGAAGACGGAACTTTCCCCATACGGCACGCCGAGCTTCTACGCCTCGCTCTCAGACGTGGGCACGCTGCCCACCAGGAACTGGCATCGGGGCAGCTACCCTGAGTCGCTGGGCGAGCTCGACCACGTTCCCTACCACGAGAAGCTCGTCGTCAAGAGGTACGCCTGCTCGGGGTGCCCCATCGGCTGCGGACGTCTGACGAGCCTCAAGCAGTCGGCCGGCTACCCGATCGAGGAAGGTGGCGGACCAGAGTATGAGGCGGTCGCCGCCTTCGGCAGCAAGCTGCTCAACAACGACATCGTCTCGGTCGCCGCCGCCAACCACCTGGCCAACGACCTCGGCCTGGACGTGATCTCCACGGGGCAGGTGATCGCCACGGCCATGGAGTGGTACGAGACCGGGGTGCTGGCGCGCGATCGCACCGATGGCATGGTGCTGACCTGGGGCAACAAGGACGCGATGATGACCCTGATCGGTGCCATCGCTCGTCGCGAGGGCCTCGGCGACCTGCTCGCCGAGGGCGTGCAGCGGGCGGCGGTGGCGCTCGGCCCCAAGGCCGCCGAGGCGGCGATGCACGTCAAAGGCGTGGAGATGCCTGCCGATGGAGTGCACGCGAGTCACAGCATGACGATCGTGCATGCCTGCAGCGCTCGCGGCGCCGACCACCTGCGTCCCTACACGTCGGCGATCGACGCGCTCGGCTGGCGCAGCGAGGAGCTCGACATCGTGGGCGACATCGACCCCCTGGCGGACGGCGAGAAAGCCTGGGTCAAGCCGTTCCAGGAGCTGAGCATGGCCACGAATCTCATGGGCGTCTGCGTGTTCACGGTGATCACGCTGGCGGTGCTCCCGTCGACGTTCGCGAAGCTGATGACAGCTGCGACCGGAGAACACTGGACCAAGGAGCGGCTGCTCGAGGCGGCCGAACGCACGATCGACCTCGAGCGCGTGATCAATGGACGCTACGGGCTGGACCGCGCCGCCGACGTGCTGCCGGAGCGCTTCTTGCGCGAGACCGTGGAAGATGGCCCCGGCCACGGCACGGTGATCGACGTCGACGCAGTGCTCGACAGCTACTATGAGGCGATGGGCTGGGCGCTCGGCGACGGGCTGCCCACGCCGGAGACCCTGTCGCGGCTGGGCCTGGAGTGGACGGCGACGCGGACCCCGGTCGGGGTCGCCTGACCGGTCGCGAAGCCTGGCGGCCGCGCGCCGGCTCTGCGAACCGGTGCGGCGCCGGTGTGGTCGCGTGGGGAGAAGAGGTCCTTGTGGCCTGTGCGCTGCCGTGAATGGCCCCATCGTTCACCCGTCCGGCCGCGGATTCCTAGGTCCCCGGCCTCATGTGGTGCCGCCCACCCGTCGCCCTGTCTTGGCGCGCAGCACAGCGTAGAGGCCGGCGCCGGCGATCCCTAGGGCGATGACGAGGTAGCAGCTCCCTCGCGGCCCGAGCGCGGCGAGCATCAGGCCGCCGAGCAAGGGGCCGAGTGCGCTGGCGCCGGCCATCCAGACCAGCGTCCAGACGCCCATGTAGCGGCCGCGCAGCTCGGCGCTCGCCAAGTGCGAGACGATCGTGGTGGATAGGGGGACGAAGAGCGCCTGCGCCAGCGCCAGCGCCGCCACGGTGACGAGCAAGGCCCAGCCCAGGGGCACGAAGGCGACGAGGCCGACGCCCATCCCGAACAGCAGGCTCGCGAGCGCCACCTGGTAGAGCGGATCGAGGCGCCTCAGGAGGCGCACGCTGGGGTACTGCGTGAGCACGATGACGAGGCCGATGAACGAGACCAGCAGCCCCCAGGTCGCGGTCGGCAGGTGCCGGTAACTGGTGAGCAGCACCGGGTACGTCGTGTAGATCTGGCCGAAGATGAAGAGTGGCAACAGCGAGACGGCGCAGAAGGCGAGGAAGCGCCGGTCGCGGAGCACGCGCCTCCAGCCGGGCCCCGTGCGCGTGCGGCGCCGCTCGCGGGCGCGCAGCCGCCCCGGCGCGGTGAACAGGCTGAGAGCGCCGAAGAGCGTGGGGCCTTCGCTGACCTCGCTGGCAAGCCGCCCGTGGACCGCCCGCGGATGCGTCTCCTTGAGAGCCACGAGCACGAAGACCAGGTAGGCGAGGCAGCCGGCACCGGCGATGAGGAAGAGCGTCGCCAGCGGCGCGCCGAGAGCCAGCACCGCTGCCGCGAGCAGCGGGCCGACGACGTAGCCCGCCCCGATCATGAGGCGCACGAGGCTGTAGCCCTGCGGCCGCAGGCGCGCGCGCACGAGGTCGGCGACCATGGCGTTGCTGGCCGTGAGGAAGAGCGGCCAGCCGAGGCCGCGGTCGATGAAGACGAGCAGCAGCAGCGGCCAGAAGCCATGCGCGAGGGCGAGGCCGAGGTAAGCGACCGCCTCGCAGGCGGCGCAGCCGAGCATCACCGCGCGCCGCCCGTAGCGGTCGCTCAGGCTGCCGGCGAACGGTTGCAGCGGCAGACCGGCCAGCGCCGCCCCGCCCATGACGAGGCCGACCGCCGCCAGCGACAGGTGCAGGCGGCGCTCGAGCAGGATCGGCGTGTAGGGGAAAGCGAGGCTGATCGCGACGAGGTACAGGAGTGTCCCGGCGACGAGCAGCCAGAAGCGGCGTGGGAAGAGGCGGAACTGGCGGGAGAGGCGGTGAAGCCGGGGATGCCGTGATGCGTGCGAGAAGGTCACTCTGCAGCCAACCCTATCGGACACGTCTATCTCGGGCATCCCAAGGCTGGACGGCGGCCGCGCTCGTCGGTAATAGTGCACTACTAGGCAATCTTGCAGCTGCCTGCACCTTATGCTAGAGTGGGGGCATGATCGAGACCACCGGACTCCGCGAACGCAAGAAGGCCCAGACTCGGACCGCCATCAGCAAGGCCGTGATGCTCCTCGCTCTCGACCGGGGGCTGGACGCGGTCACGGTCGACGACATAGCGGCGGCCGCCGACGTCTCGGTCCGGACCTTCCACAACTACTTCGGCAGCAAGGAAGAGGCGCTCATCGCCTCCTGGCGGTCGGAGTTCGAGGTCCACCTCGACGAGCTGCGCGCCAGGCCTGCCGACGAGCCCATCCTCGTGTCGCTCGAGCACGTGCTCGCCGGCATCGCGGCAGGGACCGTCGACCATCCCCTGGACTTGGCCACCCAGAGCGACGTGCTCTGGACGAGCACCGTCATGGCGCACCGCCGGTCCGTCCTGCTCGACGAGGTGACCCGCATGGTCACCGACGTCGTCGCCGCGCGAACGGGCACCGATGCCTCGACCGACATCTACCCTCGCCTCGTGACCGCCGCGGCGATCACGGCCACCGTGACCGCCTTCGAGTTCGCCGCGACCTGCGAGCCCGGCGAGCAAGGCCCGGAGCGCTTCATCCACGAGAGCTTCGCGCTGCTTCGCGCCGGGCTCGAGCACACTGAGGTGGACCCCTGATCAGGCCGCCGGACGGGGCCTGAGCGCCTGCCGCTCGCCGTCCGGCGATTCCCACTCATGACCCTGCTGCGTCGCCGCGCGTTCTTCGACGCGCCCGCCGGCGGTCGTCCATACGAAATAGGAGCCCTACACCATGGCAGAGCTGCTCTACCGGATCGGACGCTTCGCGACCCGGCGACGGGGGACCGTCGTCCTCGTGTGGCTGGCGGTCCTTGCCGCCGCCGCCGCCGCGTTCGTGCTCGCCGGAGGCACTCCCAACGGCCAGATCACGATCCCCGGCACCCCGACCGCGCAGGTGACGGATCGGCTGGAGGCCGCCTTCCCCAAGGCCGCCGGTGGTAGCGGCACGATCGTCTTCCATACCGCGGACGGCTCGCCGATCAGCGCCGCGCAGCAGGCGGCCATCGCCGACCGCATCGCGCGGGCCTCGAAGATCCACGGCGTGGAGAGCATCCTCGACCCCTTCACCGCGCAGGCCCAGCGCAAGGCACAGGCCGCGCAGATCGCCGTCGGGCGGGTGAGGCTCGCCGCCGCACGCTCCCAGGTCACTCGCGGCCAGGTCCAGATCGACCAGGCCAAGGCCAAGCTCAAGGCCGGCCAGGTGCAGCTCGACGCGGCAAAGAAGAAGCTCGCGGTCGGCCAGGTGCAGCTCGACGCCGCGAGAGCCAAGCTGCCGGCCGCACAGGCCAAGATCGACGCCGGCCGCGCGCAGCTCGCCACGGGCCAGGCCCAGCTCGACGCGGCAAACAGGAAGCTCGCGGCCGGCCAGGCCCAGCTCGATGCGGCAAACAAGAAGCTCGCGGCCGGCCAGGCCCAGCTCAACGCCGGCAAGGCCCAGCTGGCCGCCCGGCAGGCCCAGCTCGACGCCGCCATCGCGCAGGCGAAGCAGGACGGCACGTACGACCAGAACAAGGACCAGTTCGCTGCCGCGCAGGCGCAGATCGACGCGGGCATGGCCCAGATCGCGGCCAAGCAGGCCCAGCTCGACGCCGGCAGGGCCACGATCGCCGCGAAGCAGCGCCAGCTCGACGCCGGCAGGGCGACGATCGCGAAGAACCAGGCCAAGATCGACGCCGGCATGGCGAAGCTCTTGAATGGCCAGGCTCAGCTGAACGCCGGCAAGGCGACGATCGCGCAGAACCAGGCCAAGATCACCGCCGGCCGGGCAACGATCAAGGCGAAGCAGGTCCAGATCAACGGCGGATGGGCGACCATCCGCGGCAAGCAGACCCAGCTCAACGGCGCGCCCGCGAAGCTGGCGGCCGAGACGACGAAGCTCGAGGCCGGCGCCACCCTGCTCGACCTCGCCTCCGGCATCCGGCTCGTCTCCCCCGACGGCAGCGCCGCGATCGCCATGGTGACGTTCACGAAGCCGCAGATGGCCGTGAAACAGGCCACCAAGGACGCACTCGTCGCCGTCTTCAGGGACGCGCCCGTCCCCGGCGTCTCGGTCGACTTCTCCTCTTCCATCGCGTCCGCGATCCCGGCCCTCGTGGGGCCGGTCGAGCTCGCCGGCCTCGTGATCGCCGCGATCGTCCTCTTCACTTTGCTCGGCACGCTGGTCGCGGCCGGGCTGCCGATCCTGACCGCGCTCATCGGCGTGGGGATCGCGACGCTCGGTGCGCTCTCGCTCTCGAGCGTGCTCAACATGCTGTCGGTCACCCCGATCCTCGGCATCATGCTTGGGCTGGCGGTCGGCATCGACTACGCCCTGTTCATCGTCAACCGGCACCGCCGGCAGCTCCGGGAGGGCTACTCGGTCGAGGAGTCGGTCGCGCTCGCCAACGGCACCTCGGGCAACGCGGTCGTGTTCGCGGGGACGACGGTCATCATCGCCCTGGTCGCGCTCAACGTGACGGGCATCCCGTTCCTCGGCCTGATGGGCAGCATCGGGGCTGCGGCGGTCGCCATCGCCGTGCTCATCGCGGTCACCCTGACTCCCGCGCTCCTCTCGTTCGCCGGGATGCGTGTCCTGCGCCGCAAGGAGAAGGCGCGTGTCGAGACCGGCGCGCACGAGAAGCCCGCGCCCGCCGAGCCTCTGCCGACCTATCGCGCGCTGGGCCAGGTGGCCGTCGGCATCGCCGTCCTCGTCGTGCTCGCCCTGCCCGCCGCTTCGATGCGGCTCGGGCTTCCCGTGGGCTCATCCGAGTCCGCCAAGTCCACGCAGTACCGCGCGTACACCACCATCGCCGACAAGTTCGGCGCGGGGCAGGACGGCACGCTCCTCGTGATCGCGGATCTGCCGGCGGGGACCACCGCCGACACGCTGCTCTTCCGCCAGGTCCAGGTCGCGAAGGCGATCTCGGCGCTCGCGAACGTCTCAGCGGTCGCGCCGGTCCTCACGTCCGCAGACCGCACGATCGCCGCTTTCCAGGTCGTGCCGAAGCAAGGGCCGACGAGCGTCTCCACCGAGCAGCTCGTCGCCGACATCCGGGCGGCCTCCCCGCTGCCGGGCGGCATCACCCTGGGCGTGGCGGGCCAGACGAGCGCGGCCATCGACATCTCGAAGAAGCTGGCGGACGCGCTGCCGGTCTACCTCGCGGTCGTGCTGGGGCTCTCGCTCCTGATCATGGTCGTCGTCTTCCGCTCGCTCCTTCTTCCGCTCGTCGCCACCGGGGGCTTCGCCCTCTCGCTGTTCGCCGCGCTCGGCGGCACCGTCGCGATCTACCAGTGGGGCTGGCTGGGCGGGCTGTTCGGGGTCAGCGACCCCAGCCCGATCCTGAACTTCCTGCCCACCATGCTGGCGGGCATCCTGTTCGGCCTGGCGATGGACTACACCCTGTTCCTGGCCTCGGGCATGCGCGAGGCGTACGCCCACGGGGCACCTGCGCGCATCGCGGTCGTCCTCGGCTTCAAGGCCGGGCGGGCCGTGGTGACGGCGGCCGCGATCATCATGGTCTCGGTGTTCGGCGGGTTCATCTTCTCGGACAGCGCGATGATCCGGCCGATCGGCTTCGCCCTCGCCTTTGGTGTCCTCGTGGACGCGTTCGTGGTCCGCATGGTCATCCTGCCGGGCCTGATGCACCTGCTGGGCGACCGCGCCTGGTGGCTGCCCGGCTGGCTCGACCGCCTGATCCCGAACGTGGATGTCGAGGGCGCCTCCCTCGAGCGCAAGCACCCGCATGTGGCTGGAGTGTCGCCCGAGGAGCCGCAGGGCGACTAGGGCGCTCGTGCCTGTCGGGCGCTCCGCAAGAGAGCGCCGCCCGCGTACACCAGCCCGCGACGAACGTCGCCGCGGCGCTGGCATGCCGGACGGTGCGGCATGGTATCGTGCCTGCTCGTGACGCTGCCCGACCTCATCCTCACCGTCGCCCTCGCCCTCGGCGGCTATCTGCTTGGCGCGACCCCGTTCGCGCTGATCGTGGCACGCCGCATGTACGGCGTGGACATCCGCCGGCGCGGGACGGGCAACGTGGGCGCCGGCAACGTCTACCGTGAGCTCGGGGCCAAGGCCGGGGCGCTGGTCATGGCCTGCGACGTGGGCAAGGGCCTGTTGCCGGCGCTCGCCGCCGCCCTGCTGCTGCCGGCGTGGCCTGCCGCCCTCGTCGCGTTCATGCCGACGCTGGGCCATCAGCACTCGGTCTTCCTGCGCGGTTCCGGTGGCAAGGGGATCGCGACCGCCGCAGGTGCCGCGCTGGCGCTCACGCCGCTCGTCTTCGTCATCACGCTCGTCCCGTGGCTGCTCGTGGTTCGCGTGCGGAGGCTCATGAGATACGCCCCGCTGCTTGCCGGAGCCACCTACCTCACGGCGTCGTTCGTCCTCCCGCTGCCCGGCGCCGACCGCGCCCTGGCCTTCGTCGTCTGTGCGTCCGTCCTCTGGGCCTATCGTCGCGAACTCTGGCTGCTCAGGCTTCGCAGCGCGGAAGCGGACGTCGGCTCCCTTTGACATCCTTGGTGGCGAAGTAGATCCAGGTCCGCCCGCAGACCCCACAGCTTGCCGAACTCGATGGGCTGGGTGCTCACCTCGCAGGTTGCTTCGTCGCGATCAGCGGCGCGCGCGTGATCGAGACGGTGGCGTGATCGAGACGTCGATTGCCCGAGGCGGGCGGTAGCGCTGGGGCGCCACCGCCCGCCCGAGTCAGACCAGGATGTCCTTGCGCCGGAACTTGAACCACGCCGCCACCAGCAGGGACGACGTGTACGCGGCGAAGACGAGGAGGCCCTTGAGGATGGGGTCCCACTCGATCGGCTGGCTGGCCCCTGCACTCCGGCTACTTCTGTACCTTCGCCTCATCCTTGAGGAACTGGCTGTAGCTGCTGGAGAAGTAGAGCGGCCCCGTGCCGTCGCTGCGGCCGACGTAGTAGAGGTAGTCGACGGCGGCCGGCGACGCGGCGGCGGCGAGCGTGGCCAGGCCGGGATTGTCGATCGGCGTCGGCGGCAATCCCGAGTGCAGGTACGTGTTGTACGGCGAGACGACCTTGAGGTCCTGGAAGGTGACGATGTTCTTGTGCTTGCCGAGGGCGTACAGCACGGTCGCGTCGATCTGGAGTCTCATGCCCTGCTTGAGTCGGTTCCAGACGACGGCGGCGATCTTGGCCCGGTCGTGGGCGGCGCCCGCCTCTCCCTCGATGAGCGAGGCGATGATCACGACGTCGTAGGGCGTGAGGTTCGCCTTGGCCGCGCGCGTCATGTCGACCTTGGCGATGTTGGCGTGGAAGGCCGCGAGCTGGAGGCCGATGAACTGGCTCGGCGTCACGGTCGGCAGTACGTCGTAGGTGGCGGGGAAGAGGAGTCCCTGCAGGGTCGTCCCGCGCTTGTAGCCCTTCACGCCGACGTGGCCGGGGTAGTTCTCGGCGAGCGTGCGGTACTGCTTGGCGGAGAACCCCGTGATCTTGCCGCGGAGCAGCGTCGCGGTCTGCGCGACCGTGTAGCCCTCCGGGATGGTGACCTTGATGGTGCGTGGCTTCGCGCCCGCGATCAGCGCGGCGCTGAGGGCTGAGTACGGCTCGTTGACACGCAGGGCGTAGGTGCCGGCCTTGAACTGGGAGCCGGTCCCGCTCAGCCGCGCGCGGATCTCGAAGGCCAGCGCATGCGGCACCACTCCGGCCTGCGCGAGGACATCGGCTACCGCGTGGAGGCTCGACCCGGTGGGGATCGTCACCGTCACCGCGCCGCCTTGGCTCCCGGTGCGGAAGAGGTAGGCGGCGCCGGCCCCGAGCGCCACCACAAGCACGAGCAGGCAGCAGCACACGGCCAGCACGACCCGCCGCCGGCGTACGCGTTTGCGCTTCGCACTCAGTCGCCTGCTGTTGTCGGAACCGTAGTCCGTCGCGATCCCCTCTCAGGTGCCCGGGCCGGGATACCCCGGTCGCAGCCGTCGGCGCGGAAGCTCGCTGCCGATGCAACCACACGGAGGGAGTCTCTGCCAACCCCCGCTGGTCACACCATGCGTGTACGTCCGGTCCGGCGTTGGATGGTCACCGCAGGTGGGGCTTGTCGCCGCCGTTGTCAGGCGGGCAGGTCAGCATGAACTCCGACGACTCGCACCGCGCAGTGAGAAGTGCGTCGCCCGGCGCGGCGTGCCAGTCCCGGCACCTGTCGCGACGCGTGAAGTCGGCCGCAACGGGCCGGCTGTATCCGAGCAAGGAAAGGTGCGACTATCGTGCCGATAGTCCAGACCTCCACGCTGCCACGATCGGTCCGCGGTGGACGTCACCGTCATCGATCGCGGCAAGGAGTGACCTGCTCATGACCGACCGTCTCTTCTCACCGTTCCGCCTCGGCCCCCTGACCCTCGCGAACCGCATCGTCTGTCTCCCCATGTACCTTGCGTATCCGGACCCGGACCATGAGGTGAACAGCCTCGTGCTGGACTACTACTCCGAGATGGCCGACTCCGGGGCGGGGATGGTGGTGGTGGAGAACGCCACCGTCGAGCCGCGCGGCCTCACGAACCCGCGCAGCCTGCTCGCCTCCGAGGATCGCTTCGTCCCGGGCTTGGCGCGCCTGGCGGCGGTCATCAAGGCGCGCGGCGTGCCGGCCGTGCTGCAGCTCCACCATGCCGGCAGGCACGCGAAGCGCCCCGACCGCATCGCGCCCTCCGCCGTGGAGACCTGGGGCGTCACGCCGAGGGTCATGGACCAGGCCGACGTCGACCGGGTCGTCGCCGCCTTCGCGGCCGGGGCGGTGCGCGCGAAGGCGGCGGGATTCGGCGCCGTCGAGCTGCACGGCGGCATGGGCTACCTCCTGACGCAGTTCCTCTCGGCGCGCACCAACCTGCGCCACGACGGGTACGGCGGCGAGCTCGCGGGCCGCATGCGCTTCCCTCTCGAGGTGCTCGCGGCCGTACAGGCGGCGGTGGGCGACGACTTCCCTGTGGGGTATCGCTTCCTGGCCCACGAGTGCGTCCCGGGCGGCATCACGCTCGACGAGACGCTGCCGTTCGCCCGGGAGCTGGCGCGCGCCGGCGCGGCCTATCTCTCGGTCATGGCCGGGTGCTACGACTCTCCGCCCCAGTACGTGATGGACGACCGCCAGGAGGCGTGCATGACGCCGTTCGCGGCCGCCATCAAGCAGGAGCTCCCGGCGATGCCGGTCATCGCCGCCGGGCGCATCCAGCGGCCGGAGACGGCGCAGGCCATCTTGAGCGACGGCGCCGCCGACCTGGTCGGGCTGGGGCGCATCGTCTTTGCCGACCCGCTCTGGCCCAGGAAGGCGAGCGGGCAGATCGCCGAGCCGATCACCGAGTGCACGCCCACGTGCAGCCTGTGCTTCAAGCGCATCATCGCGCAGAAGCCGGCGTACTGCGCGCGCTGGACCAAGGAGCGCCGTGAGCGCTTTCTGGAGCGCGTGGGCGGCTGATGCGCAGACACGTCAGGAGGCACGCATGACCGCAGAGCAGAAGAGCAGGCTCCTGGAGATCTGGTCCACGTACTTTCCCGGCGCTGAGCTTCCCGTCGCCTTCTTCCGCTCCGACGAGGCGCATGGCGCCGCGCCCAGCCGGCCCGCCAAGGGCTGGCGCTGCTTCATCGGCGACTTGAAAGCCGTGCGCGGCGGCGAGTCCGTGTTCTACGCGCGTGAGACCGTCGGCTGCGGCAGGCGCTACTTGGGGCTCGACACGAGTTTGCGCAAGGACTTCGAGTCTTTCCTCTCGTGTGGCATCGCCGGGGAGCTGGAGGGCGAGCGTTACAAGCAGACCCCCGAGCTCGTCACGGCCTGGATGGAGACGGTGCCTGTGGTGCCCTCGGACAAGCGGTACGTCGTCTTCAAGCGCTGGGACGCGCTGGACGAGGGCGACGAGCCCGAGGTGGTCGTCTTCTTCGCGATCCCCGACGTGCTCTCCGGCCTCTTCACCTGGGCCGGGTTCGACGAGCCCGTGGCGGAGGCGGTCGCGGCGCCCTTCGGCGCCGGCTGCGCCTCCATCATCCAGTACCCACTGCTGGAGGCGGCCAAGGAGCGCCCGCGGGCGGTCCTCGGCATGTTCGACGTGTCCGCCCGGCCGCGCGTCCCCGAAGGCGTGCTCACCTTCGCCGTGCCGTGGCGCAAGTTCGCGCGCATGCTGGCGAACGCGGAGGAGACGTTCCTGACGACCGGGTCCTGGGCCAAGGTGCGTCGCCGGATCGCCCGGCAGACCGGCGCGGAGGTGTAGCTGCCGACGTTCTGCCGGCGGGAGGACCGGGCATCATCGGGACGATAGACTACGCGGCATCACGTGAGGCCGACGCGACTGATAGTCTCACTGGTACAATGGTCTGAGAACGCCGGCGTATCCGCACGGCTGCAGAAGGGACATGAATGCCGAAGAGTAATGCCAAGCCAAGGGCGCCCAAGAAGGGTCGACCGATCGACCCCTCGCGTCGCCGCTACTGCTCCTTCTGTAAGGAGAAGGTCGACCAGGTCGACTACAAGGACGTCACCGCCCTGCGCCGCTTCGTGAGCGATCGCGGCAAGATCAAGACCCGCCGCGTCACCGGCGCCTGCCGGCGGCATCAGCGCCAGGTCGCCGTGGCCATCAAGAGAGCTCGCGAGATGGCCCTGCTGCCGTACACGACCTCCGTCGCCGGCGGCGACGACAAGCGTGGCGGGCGGCGCGGCCGGGGCTGAGGCGCAGCCGAAGACGCTCGTCTGCGCCGCCTACCTCGCGCAGACCAGCAAGGCGGACCTCAGGCCGGAGCCCAGCTTCGCACTCGTCAGCTCCACGGTGACGATCGGGACCCCGTACCTGGCGGGCACGTAGTCGCCCAGGGAGCCGGTGATGGAGGCCTGGTAACTGAGGTGTCCCATCGGCAGCCCGCAGAGCCTCGACATGCGCCGCGCCAGCGTCCTCCCGCCGGGACCGCCGGCGTCGATGACGCCCGCGTGCGAATGCAGGCTGACCACAGCGCTGAAGCCTCCCTCCAGGTAGGCAAGGAGCGCTCTGGTCTCGGGCTCCGACCCGGGTCTGCGCCCGCCGCTGAGACCGAGGCTCGCCGCCGGGTCTCCGCGCTTGAGGCGGCGGCGCCAGTTCCTGGTCGGCAGGTTGCGGTTGAGATCGACGTGCCGGGAGTTGCCGCGCGTGTGCAGGGCGTAGCCGTCCGGGTTCAGGCAGCGGATCACGTCGATCTGCGCCCCCGCCGGCACGGCGTCGGGATGCCGGGCGAGGTAGGCGGCGAACTTCGTGGCCACCACGGTCCCCGCCTCGTCGCCGTGGACGCCGCCGACGATGAGGACGTGTCGTGCCCCGCTCCCGAACCGGGCCGCCACGATGGGCCGCCCGCGTAGCGAGCGGCCGATGACGGACCAGTCGGGGCCGGCGGCTCCGCGAGGCGCCGCCGCAGCTCGCGAGATCTCGCTCGAGGACGTCGCCCGCGCCGGAGGCGCGGCCACGCCGAGCGCGACCAGGCCGGCGAGTGCGCACAGACCGAGTGCCGCGGCGAGGAAGCAGCCGGCGCGCGAGCTCACGAGGCTGCGGCCGTGGACCGTCATGGTCTTGAGCGTGGTGCGGGCGGCAAGAAGCGATCCTCCTGGCTGGTCGTCGGCGTCCCGGAGCCGGGGCGTGCAGAGAGCATACCGCGCCGCCAGACGCGAGCCGGCTGCCGGTGGTCGCCCGGCGGCGGTACTATACTCGCCATGGCGCACGGCCGAGCCGCCGGCCGGCGCGCCCTCAGCCGGCCGGGGACGAGGTGGCTCGTGAAGGACTACCGTTCCTACAGCTTCTGGCTTGACGATGTGCCCGAGCCCATCGAGCCACGCGCGTCTCTGCCGGGACCGCTCGACGTCGACGTGGCTATCGTCGGCGCCGGCTTCACCGGCCTGTGGACCGCCTATTACCTTGCGAGGGCCGACCCCCACCTGCGCGTCGCCGTGCTTGAAAAAGAGGTCGCCGGGTTCGGCGCCTCGGGCCGCAACGGCGGCTGGTGCTCGCCCTTCAACGAGGAACTCGACAGCGGTGCACTGCTCAAGAGGGCCGGTCGCGAACCAGCCCGGGCGGCGGCGCTGGCGCTCATCGACACGGTCGACGAGGTAGGCCGCGTGGCCGCCGCAGAGGGCATCGACGCGGCGTACCACAAGGGCGGCTACCTGGGCGTGGTGACGACGCCCCCGCAGGAGCCGCGGCTTCGCGCCACGCTCGCCCGGATGCGGGCGCTCGGCCTCGGCGAGGAGCACTACGCCTGGCTCGGCGGCGACGAGATGCGCGCTCGCGTCCGTCTCAGCCGGTGCCTCGGCGGGATCAGCAGCCCGGACTGCGCCAGCGTCCACCCCGGCCGCCTGGCGCGAGGTCTGGCCGCGACGGTCGAGAGGGCGGGCGTCACCATCTACGAGCGGACGCCCGCCCTGGCGATCCGCCCGCACGCGGTGGAGACGCCGGCCGGCGTCGTCAAAGCCGGCGTCGTCGTGCGGGGCACCGAGGGCTACACCGCGAGCCTGCCCGGGTCCGCCCGCGCGATCGCCCCGATCTACACGTTCGTGATCGCCACGGAGCCGCTGCCGGCGCCCTTCTGGGACGAGGTCGGCTGGGGCGGCCGCGAGACGTTCCTCGACGGCCGCCGCGCGATCTTCTACGCGCTGCGCACGCGCGACGATCGCATCGTCATCGGCGGCCTGCGCTACCCGTACCACTTCGGCTCCGGTATCGCCGACCGCTTCGATCGCGACGAGCGCTGCTTCGCAGGCCTCCAGGCGCTCCTCGTCGACCTCCTGCCCGCCGCCGCGGGTGCCGCCGTCACCCACAGGTGGGGCGGGCTTGTGGGCGTGCCGCGCGACTTCGCCACCGGCATCGGCTTCGACCGCGCCGCCGGCTTCGCCTGGGCCGGAGGCTACATCGGCGACGGCGTATCTACCACCAACCTCGCCGGGCGGACGCTGCGCGACCTGATCCTCGACCGGCCCAGCGAGTTGACCGGCCTGCCTTGGGTGGGGTACCGCTCACGCCTCTGGGAGCCTGAGCCGCTGCGCTGGATCGCCGTCCGGACGACCAACGGTCTTATGTCCCGCGCCGACCGGCGAGAGGCGCGCACCGGCGCGCCGGCGCGCCTCAGCGGCACCATCGCCGACTTTCTCGGCGGCTGAGGACGCATGGCCGCCGAGCCACGGCCGGAGGCCGCCCGGCTCAGCCTCCGGGTGAAGCTCGGCTACGGCGGAGCCGAAGGCGCCGGCAGCCTCCTCTGGACCGTCTACTACACCTTCTTCCTCTTCTTCCTGACCGACGTCGTCAAGATGCGCGCCGGCGCCGCCGGCTTCATCGTCCTGGTCGGGTCGCTGTGGCAGGCGCTGTTCACGCCGGTGATGGGCATCGTCTCCGACGCGCGGCGCTGGAAGTGGGGCCGCCGCCGCCCGTTCCTGCTGGCCAGCGCCGTGCCCTACGCGATCGTCGCCTGGCTGCTGTTCACCGATCTGCGTCTCACGCCCGCCTGGACCTTCGTCTACTTCCTCGTCGTGACGCTGCTCTACTTCAGCGTCTTCACGCTCGAGGATGTGCCCTACACGGCGCTCGCCGCCGAGATGACCCAGGACTACGACGAGCGCACCAGCCTGGTCACCTATCGCACCGGCTGGAGCCAGCTGGTGACCATCATCGGCGCCGCCGTCCCGCTCTCGCTGGCGGGGCTGCTGTCCGGCCCGCTGGGCGGTGAGCGCGCCGGCTGGTCAGCGATGGCCGCCGTCCTGGGCCTGCTCTGCGTGCCGCCGATCCTCCTGACCTGGCGCACGACTCGCGGCTACGAGCTCTACCCTCAGAAGAGCGACGTGCGCTGGTGGACCATGGTCCGGGCGGCGCTCGGCAACCGCACCTTCCGCTACACCGTGGCCATCTACGCGGCGAGCTACGCCGCCATCAACTTGCTCATGGCGGTCGCCATCTACTACCTCAAGTACGTGATGGGTTACGGCGACAACATGTCATCGCTCGCCCTCGGAGTTTTCGTGATCGCCGGGACGGCCTGGCTGCCGCTGATCGACCGTGCCGCGCAGCGGCGCGGCAAGCGCTGGGCGATGGCAGTCTTCATGGCCTTCTGGGCGCTGATCATGGGCGGAGTGATGCCGTTCGTCACGTCCCGCACGCCGGTCCTGTTCTGGCTGGGGCTGGTCCTGGCGTCGGCCGGCGGCGTGGCGGCGACGCTGCTCACCTGGGCGATGATCCCCGACTGCTCCGAGGTCGACGAGTTCAAGAGCGGACAGCGTCGCGAAGGTCTCTACTACGGCCTCGCCACGTTCGCGCAGCAGACGGCCGTCGCCGTGACTCTCTGGCTGGTGGGCCTGTCCCTCGGCGGGATCGGCTACGTTCCCGACGTACCGCAGACGCCGGCCGCCTTGCTCGGCATCAAGCTGCTCTTCGGCGTGGGCACGAGCTTCTTCGCCCTCGTCACGCTCGTGCTCGCCCTGCGTCTCCCGCTCACGCGCGAGAAGCACGCCGCCCTGCGCGAGGCGATCCGGCGCCGGCGCGAGGGCGAACGGGTCGACACTGCCGGCTTCTCGGACGTGCTGTAGACGGCTCCGGGCCGGCGGGGTCCGTGAGGACTGGCGCCGACCGCTGTGCGGTAGAACACCTTCACGCCAGGACACCGAAGGAAGGGACCCGATGGGGGAGCCTGAAGCCAACTCGTCAGACTACGACGTCATCGTCGTGGGGTCGGGGCCGGCCGGCATCTCGGCCGCCATCAACGTGGCCAACCGCCAGCGCACCGTGGCGCTGATGGGCGGGCAGACGCCGTTCGGCCGGCTTCGCAAGGCGCACGTCGTCGCCAACTATCCCGGGTTCGGCTCCGTCAGCGGAGACGAACTGGCCGAGGCGTTCGTGCGCCATCTCGGCGAGTTCCAGGTGCCGGTCATCGAGGAGAAGGCGTCGAAGATCATCCCCGCCGAGGAAGGGTTCGTCGTCTTCACCGAGCGCGAGTTCTATCAGGCCCGTGCCCTGGTGCTGGCCACGGGCGTCTACCGCGAGGCCGGGATCGAGGGCGAAGAGGACCTTGTCGGCCAAGGGGTGAGCTACTGCGTGACCTGCGACGGCCGCCTGTTCCGCGGGCGCCGGGCGGCCTTCATCAGCTACGCCGCCGAGGGCGAGGAGGAGGCCTCGGTCCTCGCCCAGGACTACGGCGTCGACGTCACCTTCGTGCCTCTGTACGAGGGTGACCACCGCCTCCCGGACGGCGTGCGCGTGCTCCCGGGTGCGCGACCCACGCGCCTGGCGCGGGAGGACGGCCACGTGCTCGTGTCGCTGCCGGCCGAGGAGCTCGAGGTAGACGCGGTGTTCGTCTACAAGGAGAGCGTCTCCCCGCGCGCCCTTCTGGAGGGTCTGGCCTCCGACGGCCGCCACGTGACCGTGGACCGGCACATGGAGACCAGTGTCCCCGGCGTCTTCGCGGCCGGGGACTGCACCGGCGAGCCCTACCAGACGGCCAAGGCCGTGGGCGAGGGCCAGGTCGCGGCGCTGCGGGCGGTGCGCTACCTCCGCGAACTGACGAAGGACACACCCACCGGGGACACGGCGCAGCCGAGCACCGCGAGCGATGGCGGTACGTGACGAGCCGGCGTCTGCCGCATCTCTCTGACGGCGTGGTCGGTCTGCGTCCCTGGAAGATCGACGACGCGGCGGCCCTGATGGTCTGCTGCCGCGAGCCTGACATCGCCGGCTGGTTCAACCTGCCGTCTCCGTACTCGTTCGGGCACGCGATCACCTGGATCGGCGGCGCGGAGGCCACCTGGAGAGACGGCCACGACGCCCATCTGGCCGTCGACGAGGCGACCACCGGACGGGTGGTCGGCGCCGTCGGGCTGCGAGGCGTCGACACCGCCGAGGCGCAGGGGCACTTCACGTACTGGGTCGGCGCCGCGCACCGCCGCCGCGGCTTTGCGCGGCGCGCCGTCTCTCTGCTCGCGATGTGGGCTCGCGACGACCTCGGCCTGGAGCGTCTCGAGGCCGCTGCGGCGTTCGGCAACGCAGGCGGGCGGGGCGTCGCGGAGGCCGCGGGATTCCGGCCTGAGGCCCTCTACCGCAGCTACCGTCAGGTCGGCGGGCAGCGCACCGACTACATCCTGTACGCGCTGCCCATGCCGTCCTGGGAGATGGGCCCGGACTGGGAGGATGGAATGCGGGAGGCCGAGGTCGAGCCGCAGAACGAGCGTCCGCCGACGGCCGAAGTCGTGCTGCCGGCCGAGCCGCCGGTGCTCGAGGGCGCCGGTCTGCGCCTGCGTCCCTACCGCGCCGGCGACCTCGACACGCTCGTGGCGTCGATCGACGAGGAGACCGTTCGCTGGCTCGGTCATGTGCCGTGGCCGTACGGGGAAGAGGCCGGCCGCGGGTTTCTCGAGTTCGCCGCCGGCTCGTGGCTGACGCATCAGGCGCACTTCGCGATCGCCGACGCTGAGAACGACGCGCTTCTCGGGGGCTTGAACATCGACATCGACCTGCCCCACGCCATCGGCGAGGTCGGCTACCGCGTGAATGCCGATGCACGGGGAAGAGGCGTGGCCACGGCCGCGCTTGGTCTCGCCGTCGCGTGGGCCTTCGACGCGCTGCGCCTCTCGCGTCTGGACCTGGGCGCCGACACGCGCAACGCCGCCTCTCTGCGGGTCGCCGCCAAGAGCGGCTTTCGGCGTGAAGGCACGCTGCACGGGCTGGTGAGGCGCGGCGACGAGCGCAGCGACGATGCGATCTGCTCGCTGCTCCCGACCGACCCGCGCCCGCGATGACGGCCGCGGGTCCATCCAGCGTGCGCAAGCTGGCCCGCTCGCAGGGCCGGGATCGCGTCGCTCTTGCCTACCTGCCCGCCCGCGCCTCGTGGGTGCGCGTCAGGGCTCGATCGAGTCCGGTGCGGCGTTCCGGGCAGCCTCGCGATGAAGCTCGACAAGCTCCCTCGCCTTCTCGAAGCCCGGCTGCTGCTTGTTCGTGAACATGACCGAGTTCTCATCTTGCGCGGCGTCGAGGGCGCCGCGCCTCGTCTCGGCGTCTCCGATGATCGAGAACTGGATGTAGCCGTTGATGAAGGCGGTGGCGTTCTTGAACCGGGTGCCGGTCACCTGGTCGATGGCGATCTCCTTGCGTCCCCTGAGGCCTTGGCCCAGCAAAGCCATCCATGCACGCTTTCGCCTGATGATGATGCGATCCGGCACCACCTCGAGCGTTCCGTTCACGCCACTGGCCCCGAACCGCTCTACGTCTTCCATCGAGATCTCCCAAGTCGTGGTGCCGACGTCGCCCTAGCCTATCTGAGCAGGACTTCGGCGTCTGCGTGGGGCGCCCGCGCTTTGGGCCGGCGCGCGGCTGTCGCGCGGCGGAGTAGACTCCGGAGCGATGCCCCGTCGCCTGCTCCTCATCGTCGCCTTCACGCTCGCCGGCTGGGCCTTGGGCGTCCTCGACTCGCGCATCCCCATGCCGAGCTCGGCGACGGTCTTCTGGCTCGGCAACCTGGGGAGCACGTGGCTCGTGCTGCCCTTCCTGGCGGGGTGGGTCCAGCGCTCGCGCCCGTGGGCTCTTGCCGGCGGCCTCCTGGCGTCCGTGGCGAGCATGGTCGGCTTCTTCCTGCTCGGCGGGGCGTGGGGGCCGGCGTCCTTCGCCTTCGTGGCGTCCTGGATCCTGGTGGGGGCAATGGCCGGCGCCGTCTACGGTCTCTTCGGCGAGTCCTGGGGCCGCTCGCGGGCGCTTCTCGACGGCCTCGCCCTGGCGCTCCCGTTCGTCCTCGAGCCGTGGGCCTGGTCGCTGGGCCTCGGCTACTCGCAGGGCCGGCTGCCCGTCTGGTACGCGGAGACGGCCGTCGGCCTGTTGCTGCTCGTCTGGGTCATCGTCGCGAGCCGGCGGCGGGAGGCGCGAGGCAGGGCTGCGGGCGCCGGTCCCTGAGCGGGATCCGGCCTACGCGGGCCGGTCATCCCCGGGGCGGCGTCATCCCAGCGGCGGCGTCGACCTGCCCGCCGCCGCCCGGCCTCAATTCTGAGGCCTGCTCTGCCGATACCTATGGGGAAGGCCGGGCGACGGTAGGCGTCGCCCGGCCCAAGCACGACAGGTGAGAGGAGCGACCTTGGAACAGGCCCGAACCTACACGCGCGACGATGTGCTGCGGCTCGGCTTCGAAGCGCTCTGCATGGGCGTCGACGGCGCCCGCTACCTCTGGCACGGCCAATACGGGCTCATCGAGGACCCCGACACCGGCACGAGGCTTCTCCTGGACCCCGCCGACATGCCCGACCGGCAGTGGATCGCCACGGAATGGGGCGAGCAGGAGCTCGCCGAGGTCCAGTCGGTCGCGATCTGAGGCACGCCCGGGCGCGCGACAGCGAGTGCCCGGCGGCGCGGTCGCGAGAGCGCGGCGGCGCCTCCCCAGGCCCCTGCAGCGCCTCCACGGGTGCTGGCGCCGCGGGCGCAGGTCCCGGCGGCGCCCTTTCCAATCACTTCCCCTACAATGATCGACGAGCGGTCCCATGAAGCCAGACGGACGGGGGTCCCCGTGGGCGGATCGATCGCGCCCCTCGCGCGCGGCCTGAACGCGACCCGCGCGACTCTCGCCAAGGCCGCCCTGCTGGTGGCGTTCGTCGCGCTGGCGGCGGCCGGCGCCGGCTGTTCCGGCAGCGGCGCCGGCGGCGCCTCGGCTCCAGCAGGCGCCGGCTCAGCCACCTCCGGCGTCGCCGGCACGGCCGACTCCAGCGCCCCACTCTCAGCCTCACCTTCGACGGCGCCGTCCGTTTGGTCATCTCCCTCCGGGACCGCCTCCGCTTCGCACGCCGTGTGGCCTTCGGCCGCGGCGCTCGCGACCACAGAGCGCTGGCTGCGCGCGCGCTTGGGCGTGACGGCGCTCGCCGTCGTCGACTCCCGCGGCCAGATCCACGGCTACGGGTACGACGTGCAGTACCCCTCCGCCAGCGTGGTCAAGGCGATGCTGCTCGTGCAGTACCTGCGCACCCACGCCGGCATCCCGGCGCGCGAGCGTTTCCTGCTCGCGCGCATGATCGTCGGCTCGGACAACGCAGCCACCGACCGCGTCTTCGCGCAGGTCGAGACCGGCGGCCTCGTCGCGCTGGCTCGGGCCGCGGGCATGAAGCGTTTCACTCCATCGGCCGTGTGGGCGCTCTCGCTGGTCACGGCCGCCGACCAGGCGCGCTTCTTCCTGCACGTCGACCGGCTGGTGCCTGGGCAGCATCGCGCGCTGCTCGACCTGCTGCTCTCGGAGCGCGGCCGCTACCGGGGCTGGGGCATCCCGCAGGTGGCGCTGGAGCGCGGCTGGCGGGTGTGGTGGAAGGACGGCTGGATCCACAGCGCGCGCGGCGAGCTCCTCCTGCAGGCCGCGCGCCTCGAACGCCGGGGGGTCACGTTCGCGGTCGCCGTGATCGCCGACGGCCAGCCGACGTCGGGCTACGGCGTGGCGACCATGCGCGGCGTGGGCGCGCGGCTGCTGCCCTGAGGCTGACACGCGGCCGTTGCGCCGGGAGCCGCACGGCGCACGCGACGTGGCTCCTGTGCTCAGGAGGCGCGCCTCGCGACACGGCGCGCCTCCGCCGGCAGCCCAACGGCCGCGCCGAGGGTCCGAACGTGCTAGAATATTCGCAGGCGAGTCATACCGGCTCGCGGGACTGCGACGTGACACACCGCATTCTGGCGGTGGTCGCGTCGTTTTTCGTTTTTGCCCCGGTGGGGCGAGAGGATGAGACTGACATGGCAGACGGCAAAGTAAAGTGGTTCAGCTCGGACAAGGGTTACGGCTTCATCGAGCGTGAGAGTGGCGACGATCTCTTCGTCCACATCTCCGAGCTCCAGGGTGGCGCGACGACCCTCGCCGAGGGCCAGGCCGTTTCCTTCACGGAGGCGACCGGCCAGAACGGCAAGAAGCAGGCCACGCAGGTGAGCGCGGTCTAGCGCAGGCTCACCGGAGTCTTTCGGCCGGGCGGCCTTTCGGGGCCGCCCGGCCCTCTGGTCTTCGTCTCCCGAGGGCCCCAGGGCACGCCGAGACGTTTTGCCGAAGCCGATCGTGTGGAAGGCTCCGGATGCCACGCGCCGCAAGTCCGGGCGCGTACTCCCCTTGTCGTGAGCCGGCGGGTCGGCTGGCCTGCGGCGCAGGCGCCCAAGGTGGGCGTGCTCTTCACCCACTGCCTCAGCCATCACGAATGGCGGCCATGGAACTGCTCCTGCTCTCGAACTCCACCAACTACGGCGGAAGCATGTTCTCGCACGCGGCGGAGGCCTTCGCCGAGGTGTCGGCCGGCGACCGCGTGACCTTCGTCCCCTACGCACTCGCGGACTGGGACGACTACGCGCAGCGCGCGACGGCCGCGCTCGGCGCCTTCGGCATAGAGGTCGTCTCGGCTCACCGTTCCGGCGCGCCGGAACGCGCGATCCTGGAGGCGGACGTGCTGATGATGGGCGGCGGCAACACCTTCCGGCTGCTCGACTCCCTCTACGCCCTCGGCGTGATCGACGGGCTGAGCCGCCACGTGCGCGAGGGCGCGACCCGCTACGTCGGCGCCTCCGCCGGCACCAACGTCGCCTGCCCCACCATCCGCACCACCAACGACATGCCGATCTGCCACCCGCCGAGCTTTGCGGCTCTGGGCCTGATCCCGTTCCAGATCAACCTCCACTACATCGACCCCGACCCTGCCTCGACGTTCATGGGCGAGACGCGCGAGGAGCGCATCGATGAGTTCCTCGAGGAGAACGACTGCCAGGTCCTCGGGTTGTACGAGGGTTCGTGGCTGCGGGTCAGCGGCGAGTCGGCCGAGGTCACCGGCCGGGCCCGGCTGTTCCAGCGCGCCGGCTGCCACACGTATCACGAGGGTCTCGACGTCTCGGGGCTCCTGCACCTCACGCCGGCATTCGACGGCGGGCGCAGGCCCGTCCAGGGGGGGTCTTCATGAAAGGTACGACCGCGGTCGTCTACTCGGAAGCGTTCTTCGGCACCGGCGACGGCAAGACCGCCAACGGCCTCGTGCGCCACTCGGAGAAGTACGAGATCCTCTCGGTGATCGACAGCACGAAGGCCGGGCGCGACGCCGGCGAGTACCTCGATGAGGTCCCGAACGGGATCGCGATCGTCGCCGACCTCGCGGGCGCGATCGCCGCCGCCGGCCACGTGCCCGACTACTTCATCCTCGGCGTCGCGCCCCTGAGCGGCCTGCTCTCGCCGAAGCAGCGCGGCGTCGTGCTCGACGCGATGGCGCAGGGCATGAGCGTCGTCAACGGCCTGCATGAGTTCCTCAACGACGATCAGGAGTTCGCGGCCGCCGCCGCGGCGCACGGTGTGGAGATCCTCGACGTGCGCCGCCCGCGCGCCAAGAAGGATCTGCGCATGTTCACGGGGCGCATCGACGAGGTCACGTGCCCGCGTATCGCCGTCCTCGGCACCGACGGCGCCATCGGCAAGCGCACCACGGCGATCATCCTCACCCAGGCGCTCAACGAGCGTGGCATCAAGGCGGTGCTGGTCGGCACGGGGCAGACCGGGATCATCCAGGGCGCGCGCTACGGCGTGGCGCTCGACGCGATCCCGTGCCAGTTCTGCTCCGGTGAGGTGGAGGCCACCATCGTGGAGGCGTTCGAAGCCGAGCGGCCCGATGTGATCGTCATCGAGGGGCAGGGCGCGCTCAGTCACCCCGCCTACCTCTCGTCCACGTTCATCCTCCGGGGAGGGCGGCCGGATGCCGTCATCCTGCAGCACGCGCCATCGCGCCGCATGCTGGGCGACTTCCCGGGCGTGCCGACGCCGACGCCGCTGGACGAGATCGCCCTCCTGAGGGCGTTCGCCGGCGTGAAGGTGATCGGTCTTGCGATCAATCACGAGGACATGACCGACGCCGAGGTCAGCGCGGCGATCATCCTGTACGAGCTGGAGCTCGGCATCCCGGCCACGGACGCGCTCACGCGGCCTGTCGGGAGGCTGGTCGACATGGTGCTGGGCGAGTTCCCGGCGCTCCAGCCGAAGCTGATCACGGGCGCCGCCTGAAGAGCATCGTGGGCGCCCCTGAGCGGGGCTGAGGTCGGGGAGCGCGCGCGGCCCGCCTCGAGGAGCGCAGGGCCGGCCTCGAGGCGCACGCGAGGCCGGCGTCAGGGAGCGGCGGCCGCCAGGGCCTCCGCGATCCCGTCCTGCGCGTCGTGCGCCCTGGTCTGCGAAAGGCCGCGGCCGTTCATCAATACTGAGAAGGCGAGCAGGTGACCGTTCGCGCTGGTGACGAAGCCGGAGAGGCAGCTCGCCGCGGCCAGCGTGCCCGTCTTGCCGTGCACGTTGCCCGCGGCGCGCGTGCCCTTCATGCGGTCGGCGAGCGTCCCGTCCTTGCCGGCGACGGAGAGCGAGCCCCAGTAGGCGGCGAAATCCGCACGGCGACTCATCGCTCCCAGGAGCCTGACGATCGCGTGCGCGCTGAGCTTGTCCTGGTAGCTGAGCCCGGAGCCGTCGCGGATGCGGAAGCCGTCCGTCACCCCCAGAGCTTTCAGGCCCTGGACGGCCACGGAAGCGCCGGCGGCGGTCGTGCCGGCCCCGCCGAAGCTCGCGCCGAGGTCCTTGAGCAGCTCCTCGGCGTAGAAGTCGTCGCTCTCCTTGTTCATGCGCGCCAGGATGTGCTCGAGCGCGGCCGAGCTCTCGGCGCCGAGCCGCGTCGCGTCCGCGGGGACGACGCCGCGCGCGGCGGCGTGCACGACCTTGACGCCCGCGGCGCGCAACAGCCTCGTGAGCTTGGCGGCCGTCCAGAGCGCCGGGTCGGCGACGTAGCGGCCACCTGGGCCGAACCCCTCGTCGAGGGTGAGGGCGGAGAGCGGCCCGCAATAGGCGACCATGCCGGGCCGCCACGACGGCACGGTCCGGAGCCCGTCGAAGTAGGCATCGTCGGCGAGCACGCGCCCCGTGATCTTCGTGATGCCGAAGGACTGCAGCTTGGCCACGAGCACGCCGAGGCCCGCGGCCCGGAGGCTGGGGTCGCCGAGGCCCCTGATGTACACGTCGCCGTCGAGCACGCCGGCCGCGTCCGGGCCGGCGACCGGACCGTAGAGCTCGGTGCTGAAACGATGCGCCGCCGACCAGTCGGCGAGCGCGGCGGCCGAGGTCACCAGCTTCTCGTTGGAGGCGGGCAGGCGCAGGACGTCCCAGCGTAGGTCGTAGAGGGGCCGCTTGCCGGTAAGGTCGTACACGCCCACAGAGGTCCCGGAGCCGGCGAGGCCGTGCCGCGAGAGGATGGAGGTGATCTGCGAGCCGACGCTCGCGGAAGCGGCTGCCGGCGTGAGCAGGACCACGGCCAGGAGGAGGCCGGCGATCACGGCCAGCGCACGCGAGGGGAGGTGCCTGCTCCTGCTGATCGCTGTGCTCCTTCACGCTCGCCTGCGCCGACGGTCTCGCGTCGATGACCCTGCGCCGGTCAGGCTACCATCCGCCGTCGGGGCGTTCATCCGGGTGGTGCCGGTCGCGGCGACCTCGCCCCCTCCGGGTGGCGGTCGCCGCCGCCGCGGCCTACCATGGTCCACCAGCACTCCGGGCGAGGCGCGTCGCGAGACCCTCCGAGCCCGGAAGTCACCGCACACACCTGTCGGGAGGAGCCCCGTGAAGAAGGCGATCGCTGGTCTGACGATGTCGATGATGGGGCTCCTGGCCCTGCTGCTCGCCGTGGCCGTGATCCTGGCGCCGGAGGCCGCGCCGGCCGCCGCAGTCGCTGCGGCTGCGACCGTCACGCCGACCGCGTCGCCCACGCCGACCCCCGCGGCGCTCAAGGTCGTCTCGGTCACGCCGGGCCGTAACGCCGGCAACGTCTGGTTCGGGAGCGCCGTCAAGGTGAGTTTCTCGGCGGCGCTCGCCGCCGACACTCCGCACCCCAAGCTGTCGCCGAGCGTCCCCGGAAGCTGGAAGCTGGCCGGCACGACCGCGTTCGTCTTCAAGCCGGCGGGCCACCTGCCGCTGTGGGCGACCGTCAAGCTGACGATCCCGGCCGGCGCGGCCGGCGTGCGCGCCGCCGATGGGGGCGTGCTCGCCAAGGCGTACACGAGCTCGTTCACGGTCGGCGGCGCCAGCTCTGTCGCGCGTCTTCAGCAGCTTCTCGCCGAGCTCGGCTACCTGCCGCTGCGCTTCCACCCCGCCGGCTCGACGCCCGGCGGCGCCTCGGCGCTGTCGCGCGAGCCGGGGAACCCCGACCTCGTCTCGCCGGCGGCGCTCCAGGGCTCGTTCAACTGGCGCTGGAGCGGGATCCCCAAGTACATGATCCCGCTTTGGAAGAAGGGGCAGTACACGACCCTCGTCAGGGGCGCCGTCATGGCCTTCGAGAGTAGCCACGGCCTCGGCGCCGACGGCACCGCGGGCCGCAAGGTCTGGCTGGCGCTGCTGAGCACTGTCGCGGCCCACAAGGCGCACAAGGGCCACTACGACTACATCCTGGTGGACTCGACCGACCGGCCGCAGATGCTCTCCGTGTGGCAGGACGGCAAGGTCATCTACAGGACGCCCGCCAACACCGGCATCTACTCGCGCCCGACCGAGAAGGGGACCTTCCCCGTCTACGTGCGCTACCGCACGACGACGATGAGCGGGACTAACCCCGACGGCTCCCACTACAACGACCCGGGCATCCCCTACGTCGCGTACTTCAACGGCGGTGACGCTGTGCACGGCTTCCGGCGCGCTTCCTACGGCTCCCCACAGAGCCTGGGCTGCGTCGAGCTCTCCTTCTCCTCCGCCGCGGTCGTGTACAAGTACGACCCCATCGGCACGCTGGTGACGGTGTACTGATGAAGCTGGCACGCCAGTGGGTCCAGGTCCCATCGGGCAACGCGACGTTCGGCGCCTACCGCGTCGCGCCGGAGCCGACCGGCGAAGCCCTGCCGGCCGTGGTGCTCATCCAGGAGATCTGGGGGGTCGACGAGCACATCCAGGACCTCGCCGGGCGCCTCGCCAGCGCCGGGTATCTGGTGCTGGCGCCGGACCTGTACTCGCTCGGCGGCCGCCGCCCGGCGGCGCTCGAGCCGCCGCGCGTCGCGGCCGTCAAGGCCTTCCTCGACACGATCCCGCCGGCGTCCTGGTGGGACGAGGCGGCGCGAGCCGCGGCGCTCGCCGCCCTGCCGGCGGACGAGGGCGAGCCGCTCGCCGCCACGTTCGCGGCGCTCTTTGCCCGGCGCGACCCGGCGAACATCGTCGTCGCGCTCCGCGACGCCGTGAGCTTCCTGCGCGCCGACGCCGGCTGCACCGGCCGCGTCGGCTCGGTGGGCTTCTGCATGGGCGGGGGGCTCTCGGCACAGCTCGCCTGCGCGGAGCCCGAGCTCGCCGCCGCGGTCATCTTCTACGGCGCGTCGCCGGCGGCCGACGACCTCGCCGGTCTCCGCTGCCCCGTCCTCGGCTTCTACGGCGGGGAGGACCCGCGCATCACGGCCACGGTCCCCGAGCTGGCCGCGGCCATGGAGGCCGCCGGCAAGAGCTACGAGTGGCACGTCTACGCCGGCGCCCCGCACGCCTTCTTCAACGACACGCGGCGCTCCTACCAGGTGGGCGCCGCGCGCGACGCCTGGGCGCGTCTGCTCGGCTTCTTCGCCGAGCACCTCGCCGGCTGACCTACTGCGCGTTGTCTGCCCAGCGCAGCTGGGCGATCGTCGCCGCGATGCCGCCGGCGAACGTGAGCGCGATCACGACGAAGCTGACGGGCGCGATCGTCGTCGCGGGCTTCCCGATCGCGCCGATGAACTGGGGGACGATCGCCCAGGGGAACCACAGCGCCCACCCGGTGTGGCTGAGCACGTCGCCGACGGCCAGCATCGCGAGCGCGAACCCGAGCGGCGGCAGGTAGCCGCGGCCGAGCATCGCGATCCAGGCGACCACCGGCACCAGCAGGTAGGCGACGGCCGCCGCCAGGAGCGCGTCGCGTATGGTGCTCGCGGCCAGCGACGGCGAGAAGCCGGGGAGCCTGAGGAGGGCGCCGAGCGCGAACCCCTCCACGAGCACGGCGGCCACGAGCGCCGCCCACCAGATGGCCGCCACCACGAGCTTCGCGAGCGCGAACCAGTGCCGCCCCACGGGCAGCGCCAGCAGGTTCTTGGCCGTCCCCTCGGTGTACTCGCGGCCGTAGACGAAGGCGACGACGAAGGCGAGCAGCAGCATCCCACCGAAGCCGACGACCATCGTGAGCATCGAGGAGTAGGCCGGCCACGTAGCTGTGAGCCCGGAGAGGTTCGCCTTGGTGCCGAGCAGGCCGAGCTTCGCGGCCCGGCCCGGCTCGCGCACGATCCACATCATGAGCGCGATCGCCAGCGGCCCCAGCGAGAGCGCCGCGAGCGAGAACCAGGTGACCTTGCTGCGGCGCAGCTTGAGGAACTCGGCGGCGAGGACCTGCGCGAACATCATCGGCCGCCTTGCTGCGCGGGGGCCGTGCCGCGCCGCCCGTGGACCATTCCGCGCCGCCCGTGGACCATTCCGCGCCGCCGGTGGATCATTCCGCGCCGCCCGCGGACCATTCCGCGCCTCCCGCGCATCATTCCGTCCCGCCGGTGATCCGCAGGAAATGCCGCTCCAGGTCCTCGCGGACCGTGGTGAGCTCGGTGAGATCGAGCCCGGCACCGACGAGCAGCCGCGCCATCTCCGGCTCGCGGCCCTCCGCCTCGTGGACGCGCAGTCCGTCCTCGGCCTGATCGACGCGGGTGAATCGCGCCGCCGCGAGCAGGCCTGCCGCGCGCGCCGGGTCCGAGACGCCGACCCGTACGTACAGGCGCTCCTGGGCGCGCAGCTGCTCGCGGTCCAGCTCCTCGATCAGCCGGCCGTCGTGCATGATGCCGATGCGATCGGCGAGCTGCGCAACCTCCCCGAGGATGTGACTCGAGACGAACACCGTCACGCCGCGCTCGCGGGCGAGCGACCGCAGCAGCTCGCGGACCTCGACGATCCCGGCAGGGTCGAGCGCGTTGGTCGGTTCGTCGAGCACCAGGAGGTCGGGGTGGTGCAGGAGCGCCCGGGCGAGGGAGAGGCGCTGCTTGTTGCCGAGCGAGAGCACGCCGGCGCGCCGGTCGGCGAGGCCATCGAGCTGCAACAGTCCGATGGCCTCGCCGAGCGCCGCACGTGGCGCTCCCGTGAGGCGGCGCTGGATCTCGAGGTTCTCGCGCACCGTGAGGTTCGGATACGCGGTCGCGCTCTCCACGAGGTAGCCGACGCGGGCGAAGGCCGCCGTTGCGCCCGGCCTCACGCGAGCGCCGAGGACGTCCACCTCGCCCGCGGACGGCCGGATGAGCCCGAGCATCATGCGGATCGTGGTCGTCTTGCCGGCGCCGTTGCGACCGAGGAAGCCGTAGATCTCGCCGCGCCGCACGTCGAGATCGAGCGCCTCGACCGCAAGGACGTCGCCGTAGCGCCTCTCGAGCCCACGCGCGGCGATGGCGACCGCGCCGGCGGCGGCGCTCACGCCTGCGCTCCCGCGTAGCCGAGCGCGCGCAGCGCGAACGCGGTCGCTTTGGCGAGCGCCGACGGCATCTCCGGGAGTGGCGTGCCGGCGAGCTCCACGCTCTGCAGGCCGGCGAGCACGAACCACGCCGCCGCCCCCGGGTCGCCGACGTCGAAGACGCCCTCGGCGACTCCCTGCTCGACGACGGCCTGAAGGAGCGGGACGAGCCGCCGCGTGATGTCCTCGGCGAGGCGGTCGTGGAGGAGCCGGTTCTCCGGCCGGTGCATGAGGTCCACGACGGCGGCCGCCCCGGGCTGCGTGCCGGCCTCGGACAGGACGCCGCGGAAGCTCAGGAGCTTGTCGACCGCCGACTGCTCCGCCGCGATGCGCGCCGCCGTCTGCTCGCAGATCCCGTTGGCGATCCGGTCCACGACCGCGAGCACGGCTGCGTCCTTGGAGTCGAAGTAGAGGTAGAACGTGCCCTGCGCGACGCCGGCCGCCCTGACGATGTCGCTTACCGCGGTGTTGGCGACGCCGCGCTGCGCAAAGACTGTCGCGGCTGCCGAGACGAGCTCGGCGCGGCGGGCTTCACGGTCGATGACACGCGGCATTGACGCTCCTCTGGCGGAAACGGAGGCTCAAGAGGTAGATGACTGACTATCAGTCATCATCGGCGGCGCGTCAAGCCCGACGGTCCCAGGGCGGCGCCGGCGGCGAAGGACGCTACCGCAGCGCTGCGGCCTCCCCGAGGCCAGAGCTAGAGAGGTATAAGGGTAAAGTCGAGGGTTATAGCTTGCCTAAGCGGCGTCTTCAGCGTCCGCCGCTCGCCGCCGGCAGCGTGACGACGACGGCCAGCCCTCCGGCGGGGCTGTCCTCGAGCGCCAGCGTGCCGCCGGACGCCCTGGCGAGCGCGCTCGCGATCGGCAGGCCGAGGCCGGATCCGGGGTCGGAGCGGTCAAAGCGCCAGAACCGCTCGAGCGCCCGCGCCTTGAGGGCGTCGCTGAGGCCGGGCCCCTCGTCGGCGATCACCAGATGGTGCTTCTCGCGGCCGCGCCGGACGCTCACCGTGACGCGTGTGCGCGCCGGGGCCGCGGTGATGGCGTTGTCGATGAGGTTGTCGAGGATCTGCTCGACGCCGCCGGGGACCGCCAAGGCCTGCGCCGGGCCGTCGGGGGAGGCGAACTCCAGCGTCACGTCCGCGGCGTCGGCGAGCGCCGACCAGGTGTCCACGCGGTCGGCGGCGAGCTGCACGAGCTCCACGACCTTCGGCGCGGGGCTCTCCTCGGCGCGTGCGAACATGAGGAGGTCGCCGACGAGACCGGCGAGGCGATTGGTCTCGTCGATGGCGGCGCCGAGGTCGTCACTCTCATCCGACGATCCCGAGGCGCTCTGCAGGTTCTCGAGGCGGAGCCTGAGAGCGGTGAGCGGCGTGCGCAGCTGGTGCGAGGCGTCGGCGACGAACTCCCGCTGCTCGGCGAGCAGCTGGTCGAGGCGCTGGGCCATCGTGTTCATGGTCGCGCCCAGCGCCGCGATCTCGGGCGGTGCGCCGGGGTCGGGCTCGGTGGTCGTGAGGTCTCCTGTCGCGAACCGAGCCGCAGCGCCGGTGAGGTCCCGCAGCGGCCGGGTCATGGAGCGGGCGATCGCCCAGCCTATGCCGGCCATGGCGACGAGGACCACGACGGCGACCCCGACGAGGCCGAGCCAGTACTGGTGGACGACGGCATCGACCTCGGGCGTTTCCAGCGTCAGGCGCACGGCGCCGAAGACCTTCCCTCCGGAGGTCACCGGCACCGCTACGTACATCAGGCCGGTGTTGAGCGTGTTGGAGTGGCGCGTACCCTCCGCGCGGATACCGGCCAGCGCGCTGCGGAACTCCGGCCGGGTGGCGAAATCGCGCCCCGGGCGTCCGGCGGTGTCGATAACCGACGTCCCGGCCTTGTCGACGACGACGACGCGCACGCCGGTCCGCTTGGCGTAGGCGGCCGCGGCCGCCTGGTCGAGCGGCCCCCCGGCCTCGAGCAGGTCCTCGTACTGGGTGGCGAGGACCGTGGCGTCGCGCTCGACGCCGAGCTTGAGCCTGTCGATCTCGCGCTGCTTGTAGAAGATGGCGAGCGGGATCTCCAGGACGAGCAGCACCACGAGGGTCGTGGTCAGATAGCCGAACAGCAGCCGCCGCGTCACGGCAAAGTGGCGACGTCGACGAAACGGAAGCCCACGCCGCGCACCGTCTCGATGGTCTCGGGCGCGAGCTTCTTGCGCAGCGAAGCGACGTGGACGTCGAGCGTCTTCGTCGAGCCCCACCAGTTGTCGTCCCACACGTTCTCGATGATCTGCTCGCGCGTGTGGACAACGTCCGGGTCGCGCGCGAGGTAGACGAGGAGGTCGTGTTCCTTGGGCGTCAGCGCGACCGGCCGCCCGTCGTAGGTCACGTTGCGGGTGCGCGTGTCGATCTGCAGGAGCCCCGCGTCGATGCGCGCGTCGGTCTGCGCCGTGGGCGGGCCGCCGCTGGTCCGCCGCAGGACCGCGCGGATGCGTGCCAGGAGCTCGCGGAACCCGAAGGGCTTGACCACGTAGTCGTCGGCGCCGAGCTCCAGGAGGATCACGCGGTCGATCTCGTCGCCGCGCGCGGTGACCACGATGATCGGGATGCCCGACCGCGCGCGCAGCTGCCGGCAGACGTCGCGCCCGTCGATGTCCGGCAGGCCGAGGTCGAGCAGCACCAGGTCGCACTCGCCGGCGGCGAGCGCCTCGGCGCCGGTCGCGGCGAGGTCCACGTCAAAGCCTTCGCGCATCAGGCCGCGCTGCAGAGGCTCGGCGATGGTGGGATCGTCTTCTACTACCAGTAAACGCATGGCCCCATGTTCGCACGGAACCGGCGTGCCGTGTCAGAAGCCAACACGGTCTTGCTTTTCCTTAACCTTTCGTTGGCCGGGTCTTGGGGCGGCGCCTTGTATCTTCCTCGTCGACAAGCCCGCGGGCTCGCCGCTCAGAAAGGGAGTTGCATGAAACATCGCACCGCACTGATCACCGCCGGCTCGATCGCCGCCGTGGTGTTCGCAGGCGCCATCGCCATCGGCACCAACCTCGGGATCCTCACGGTCTCGGATTCCAAGCCGGTCGGGCAGCTGACCGCGGCCACCATGGTCCAGCCCGCAGTACCGGCGGCCCCGGGCCAGGAGACGGCGGTCGTCAACAAGCCGCAGGCCACCCAGGCGTACCTCATCGAGAAGGCCGGCACCGTCAAGGTCGCGGTCGGGAAGACCAGCGTGAGGCTCGCCGACGTGACTCCCAAGGCGCACTGGACCTGGAAGCTGTCGCAAAGCAGCGACAAGAAGCTCACGGTGACGTTCGCGCACGGGTCGGACACCTACACGTTCGTCGCCGCCGTGGGCGGCCACGGCAAGCTCACGGCGCGCGTCGATCATCCGGTCACCAAGACGGTGCCTGCCGCTGCGTCTTCAGGGAGCTCGTGGGTCGTGAGCGCGGCCCCGAGCGCGGCGCCGACGCACGCGTCCGGCGGCGGCGAATCACACTACGGCGGAGGAGCCGATGACTGACGAGACGCCACGGCCCGACGCGGGCCCGCAAAAGAATCCCGTGACCATCTACCGCGGGGAGGACATCAAGGACGCTGACGAGACACGTGCGGCAGCGGACCGGGACGCCCGGCGCGCCGACCGTGAGGCGAAGCGCGCTGCCCCGGACGCGAAGCGCGTGGCTCCGGCCCCGCCGGTCTCAGCCCCGGACGCGAAGCGCGTGGCTCCGGCCCCGCCGCGCGCGCCGCGCAAGCGCTCCGGGAACGGCGGGCGGATCGCCGCCGCAGGCATCGGCATCGCCGCCATGGCCGGCCTCGTGGCCAACATGGAGGTCTCGGCCGGGCGCGCCCAGGCCGCGACAAAGGTCTCGACCGCGAGCCTCGTGACCCAGCACGCGGCCAAGAACCCGCATCAGGGTGCCGTCCTCGGCAACCTCGCCGTGGCCGCGGCGAAGAAGCCCATCGTCCTGACCCCGCACGCCGTCGTGAACACGGTCAGCGCTCCCGCGAGCAGCGGAGGGTATTACTC
>Ga0118677_10000348_pt2 | contig 44987 bp, 36 predicted proteins | sample AliMusrvi5mmetaG_FD_86154 | JGI IMG/M metagenome (GOLD analysis project Ga0118677, IMG submission 86154) | reverse complement strand
TAATTAAATTATTAAACATATATCATTTAAAAAGTATCTAATCTTCAAGAAAAAACATGCTTCAGAAACGTCGTTCTATAAGAGAACCAGCCAAAAATAATGCATTTTGACCGGAAAGTCAAGTTAAAAAAGTATTTTATCGGAATTATTAATAATGTCCTTACACCAGTATTACAACCCGGGAACAGATAAGAATAAACGATTTATGATTCCTGTAATCACCTGAAAGTTCCCAGGCAGTCCCTCAGCGCCTGCCAATGGCCGGGTGTCATGCTCTCATAATTGAATAGGGAAATACCGCTTGCTCCACCCTCTATGCATTTACGGATCGCTGTCTGCAGTTCCCGCGGATTGAGCGATGGAATGAACAAACCGCTGATTAAAGCTCTGCCGCTGCCTGCGGCTTTAACACCTTCATCGGTTTCAGACCTGATCCAGTCATGACTTCCGAAGTAGAAATTCTGGTACAGCATGGGCATGAATTCATCAACAGGCCACAACCCCCATTCCTGCCGAACAAGCTGCTTCGCAAGTGAAGGGCCGGGGAAAACGGCTGCCGAAATCTTTTTTCCCTTTTGATGACAGTATTCAGTAAGCCGGCTTACAACATTGGTAATCTGCTTGTACCTGAATTGCCTCCATTGAACGTTCATCTCCGGATGATCCATTGACACAGGGTCCAGCCCTGTGAGTCCCCTGAATTTATCCCTGCAAACCATACAGTAGCAGTAATCGTATGGAGGGTACTCCTTATCCTGTATGATACCATATTTACCCCAGAGAGCCTCCGGCAGTATCACATCAGGGTAACGAATGTAATCGAGGTGGATGCCTTCCAGCCCCGGTATGTCCAGGTATTCATCAAGGCTGTTTTCAAGGTATTGAATGACCTCAGGGTTTGACGGACAAAGAAACCGGTAATAGCCAACATAAGCAGGATCGCTGATGGAAGATTTACCTTCGCGGCTTACGACAAACCAATCCGGGTGGTACCTAAGAATGTTTATGTTATTATTCATCATTGCAACAAACCACTTTTCAACCTTGATGCCGTATCGGCCGGCTATCGTGACAAGCTTATGAAGTTCAGGTGCATCGGCCTGGGTGAGGATTCCGTATATGCCTGCCGATTTAAGGAATGACATTACAGAGTCCTGCTGCCGCACTTTCCATCCGGCATGACCGCCCATCCAGATCCATACCCGGAACCCCTTCTTCTGTATATCATTCTTAAACTTCAGGGGTTCAGGCTGAATATTCTCAGACGAAAATTCCAGCCTGCCCCATCGCGAAGGGATATGCATGGAGACTTCCCCCATGGGGGACCATACCCAGTTGTCCTCGGGCAATGGTTTTCCTGTCGCAGCATCTGACTTTTTTAAATAAGCCGACCCTTTGACTTCTGTTTTCCATTCAACCCTTGAAAAATTCACCCTCCACTGCACACCGTCGGCAGGCCTGTTTTCAGGTTTTTTCCCCTGCATGAGCTCCTCAACAGGAAAAGCCATTTCAACAGTCCAGGAAGTGTCTTTTGCCAAAGGGTCATTCACTAACCCTGAAACATGAATGCCTGTTTTAAGCCCTTTGAGGTCCCATTCCGACAAAGGTTTGCCCCCTTCGGTGTATGGGCGGGTCAGCATCAGGTCCCATATAGTTCCAAGGGCATTGACCTCGATCTCGTAGTAATTCCGGCCGTTCCCGTCGGGATCAAGAAAAACCTCGAAATCATTGTCATGGAAAATAACAGCATCCTTCTGTTGAACCTTCGCCCAGATATCGGGATCGGAAATTTCAGCTGCCAGGTAAATGTACTTATCATCCCAAAGCAGTTTGATCCTGGTCTTCAGGGCCGGCTTTAGCCGCGGGTCTCCAGTAATATCTGTAAAATAATCCGACCACCCGGCCTTTGCCCAATCAGGCTCGGTAAGTTTGCCGTCTATGACCACGGGACCGGCTGTGCGGTAACAGGTATAATGAGCGGCGTCCTGCGCAGCAGAAGAGGAGGATAAAAAAACCATGAGAATTGAAAATAATGACCAGGCCGGAAACAAATATCTCATATGGCTGTAGAAGCTAAGATTCTGTTGCGGCCAAATTTAATGCAAATTCAGAAATAATGACTTCACTTGGAGGGCATTTCAAAAAGTTTTGCATCCAATTGTTCATTCAGGACAATTGAATCGAACACTATGGTGTTATTTGGCTGGCCTCCCATCTGGCTTTCAATGGTGAAGGCCAGTGGGATGCCTTCCACCTCTCTGTAATCCCTGTAAAACACTTCCATTTTTACTTCCTTGCCCCTGATCATCCGGGTATACTCCCGTTTCAGCAGCAAACCGCTTTTTACAGCAATGGAATAAAATTCCGTTCCGCCATCTTTGCGGGTAAGTTTGAGCTTGTAAGCAAGGTTATCCCCGATAGAATCCCGTCCTGAAAGTTCAAGCTGCTCCCCTTTTGCTTTCCAATGAAACAGCAAGCCGTCAAAATCAGCCTTGATCATGATATCCGTTGCAGCATCACCAGGCATAAGCTGGGGTTTTGGATTTCCGGTGTAGGGAACCCTCATCCAGGCCGTTGTTCCATCGTATCCTGAATAGCAGGTAATATCAGCAACGTCAAAGATTTGCAGGAATTTATCCTGTCGCATCCTGATGATTTTTATCGGCATGCGGTCTTGTTTTACTATGGTGCCCGAAGAGACAATGGTTGTAACCTTCTGAAGCTTGTCAAAGGATGAAGCCTTATAATACTGCAATATGATGTCATCCGTTTTTAATTCCTGAGAGATGACTGCGGATGGCATTATGAACAGCAAGCCGGCCAACATAAATATCTTTTTCATTGTTCGGTGATTATGCAGGTTTATTTTTTATTGAAAATATCATAGGCAAGCAGGGATTTTCCGTGCCTTACATACAATATCCCTTTATTGATGACAGGGTGAGCATAATGCGCTTTTGTACCCCTGGTGATCCTGAATGAACTTATAAGTTCCATTTTAGGTCCTTCGGGCTTCACAAGCCCAATCTGACCTTTCTCATTGTAAATATACAGCATACCGTCGGCATAATTGGTTGTGCCTTTGTCGAACTTCAGGGAATCGGATATTTTTCCTGATTCTGCATCCTGTGAATACCAGCATCGGTTCCCGTAACTTGCAGTATAGATATAATGATTCAGCTTGATGAAACCTCCCATGGTGTTGTCACAGGCCGGGTTCCTCCAAATCTCGGTGATCACTGTGCCGTCGTCGCTGAGTTTCAGTTTTACCGATCCGTTGCCGTCACCGGTAATATAATATAGAAATCCGTTTTCATAAAATGGAGTGTTTACATGAACATCTCCTTCTCCATCCTGTTTATGGGACCATAAAAGTGATCCGTCCCTGCTGTCAATCCCCAGCAGGGCATGTTTGGTAAAAGTGACCATGATGTTGCGGGAGGGCAATTTCACGAGCAAAGGGGAACAATAAGCAGGGATCTGGCCAAGCCCCTTACTGATCCATATGATCTTTCCGCTGAACCGGTCCAGGGCAACAACATTGGTATCAGCCCCGCCCGGCATGCAAAACACCTTATCCCCGTCAACCAGCAATGATTCGGCAAGACCAAATGTGTTGATCCTTCCATGAAGGTCATTGATCATATCAACCGACCAGATTGTTTTCCCAGTCTGCATATCCATGCAGGCCACTATACCCCATCCTGTGCTGACATAAATTCGGTCGCCAACAATGGTAGGCGTGGACCGGTCCCCGGGGTAATTCAGGGTCCATTCCTTGCCTATCTTTGTTTTCCATAGAAATTTCCCCGAAAGGTCAAGGGCGAAAAGATAATTTACCGTATCAATCTCTCCGTTGATAAAAATGTTTTTTTCGGTGATCACCGGGGAGCCGTAACCGTTTCCGAGGCCATCGAATTCCCAGAGCAGGGCCGGACCGTTTTCGGGCCAGCTTTTTAAAAGATTGGTCCCGTTATACATACCGCTGCGGTCGGATCCTCGCCATTGCAGGACCTCCTGTGAGGCAAGCACACCCGGCAAGCCCAGGAATAGTGAAAGGCAGGTCAACAGATAAAAAATTCTCATGATTATAAGATATTTGGGATTCAAATATACTTTATCGCAGTTCCACATTCTAAAGAAATCGGTGATTCAGTTGTTTTAACCGATCAGGCCCTGAAGCAGCTATTTAAGGTGCCTGCTTACAATTTTGTATAGGTCGGTTGCCATAAAGGGTTTCATCATGTAATCGGTGACGCCTGCCAGCTGGAATTTTTCAACCTCATCCTGTATCAGGTTTGCCGAAAGAATGATCACGGGTATTGTCTTGCTTCCCGGGCGGAAAGAATGACGGATCTGGCGGGTAAGTTCAATACCATCCATTTCGGGCATGTAAACGTCGCTGAGCACAAGGTTGTATTCTTTTTTTTTGAACAGTTTAAAAGCTTCCGCTCCGTTAACGGCCTTGTCAACAATAACTCCCCATTTTCTGAATATTGATTCCAGCAGGACAAGGTTGATCGCCGTATCATCAACCACCAGGATGTTTTTATCCTTGAAAATGCTGAAATCGAAAACAATCTCTGAGGGTTCGGGTTCCTCTGTTTTGCCAAGAAGAGTTTGGTAGGGGATAATAAACGAAAATGTCGAGCCTTCGTCTTTTTTGCTTTTCACAGATATCCTGCCCCCTTGTTGTTCAACGATTTTTTTGCAAATCGGCAGCCCCAGGCCCGTACCGATAATCCATTTTTTTGATGATTGCTCATGCACCTGGGAGAATTCACTGAACACTTCATTCAGTTTGTCTTCATCTATCCCTATGCCCTGATCTGCCACATCGACCTGTAACTTGTTCTTCCCTTTCGAGATTTCGGCAGATATTGTTATCGTGACAGTCCCTTTGTCGGAATATTTTATGGCATTGTTCACAAGGTTTATCAGAACCTGCTTCAGGCGCATCTCATCACCTATAAAACAGATATTCTCGGGGACATTATCGATAAGTTCGATCTTCATCCCTTTTTTCTCTGCTGACGGCTTAAGGCTGTTCAGCACCTGCACGAAAACCTGCTTAGGAAGGAATGAGGATTTGATGAAGCGGAATTTGCCCGAATCAAGTTTTGACAGGTCAAGTATATCGTTGACTGTGGTCAGCAGGATATCCGATGAACCTATCATAGCCTGTATGTATTTCTGCTGTTCGGGGTTAAGGTCAGATTCGCGGAGCTGTTCGGCAAACCCGATAATGGACGTCAGCGGCGTTCTGAGTTCATGGCTCATGAAAGCCAGGAATTTGCTTTTTTCACTGGCTTCATCTTCTGCTTTTTTCCTTGCTGCGATGATCCCTTTCTGATACCTGATGATCTGCCTGATATTCCAGGCGATGAGGAGGGTTAGCAGGGCCGCAAGTGCCAGGCTTCCGAGTACACACATCTGGATGACATAGCTGTTTTTAAGGATGTTAACTACCGCCAGGGTGTGTATTTTTTCTTCCCTTACCAGGTTCTCGTGCTTCAATACCCGGAAAATACTGGAGATGCTGCTCATCAGCCTTGAGTTAAGCTCAATCAGCGCCTTTTCTTTTTCCTTTATCTGTTCATTGATCTGGTACTGCTGCTTCAGCTGGTCCTCATAAAATTTGTTTGTCTGTCTTGCAACTTCCTTGCCCACATCAGCCATGGTCACAGGGCGGTCAGCCCTGATAGCCCCGGTTTGAGCCCCCGTTTTAACAGTGATCTGCTTGTGGACCTTCGTGGTCTGGTTCTCACCTTTGAAAAAAATTTTGATCTTGCTGAAGAATCCCTTTTTCTTCTTTGTCTGTTCTGAGTTTAAATCGATCGTATCGACCGATAAGGTAGTAAGGTCAGGGTCGTATTTCCTGATTTCACCGGGATCAGCCCTGCTTCCGCTTTCAGCCAGCGATTGAAGGGAAGTTGCATTGCTCAGCAGGGAATCGGCCATCCGGCGAAGCCGTCCGAAACTTGCAAGCATGGCCTCCTTTTCTTTGGTTCCCATTTGCAGGGAATATACAGGGTTCCCATGTTCGGCCATTGAAACAAGACTGGCTTGCAGGGCGGTGGTAAGCGAATCCATAACTTTAAGCTGCCTCCTGTATTCGTCGAAGCTTTCAGCGCTGAATGAAAGCGTATAAAGCCTGAAATCATTATCGATTTTATAGATCTGCTGTATGCAAAGATCAAGGATCTCCAGAGGCTGATCCTTCTCATGTAGGATCTGCGCAGCCTCGATTATATTCTTCCTCGATTTGCTCTGCAGGAGGTATGTGACGGCTCCGAAAACAATCATCACAACCAGCAGGAAGGCAATCAATGCCCTCAGGAAATGAATAATTTTCGGAGTTGAACCCATGACAAAATTTATCGCAAAGCTAATATATGAAATAATGTTGATTTTGGGTATTTTAGCCGCCTGTAAATAAATGCTGCCTAATCCTGTTTTGTTTATGAGCAATTCGAAAATACTATTGCCCCGGTGGTTCAGGTACCTTGGTATACTGCTGACAGTGACCGGCATTGTCATGACGGTCATCCGTTTCGGTTACGGCATAAAGCCGGAATTCCTCGAGGTTAAGGTCTTCGTTGTATATGCTGCCTATCTCCAGACCTCCGAATTCAGGACAATCACAAATAATATCAGCGAAGAGATCTGCGGGATCACACTTATTCTTGGAATGTTTTTCCTGGCCTTCGCAAAACTCAGGAACGAATCGGAAGAGATTTGGGGTCTGCGTTTAAAATCCTTTATATATTCTTTATACACTGTCACGGCCCTGATGATTCTCTGCCTTATGTTCATCTACGGCTGGGGTTACCTAATGGTAATGGCGGCAAACCTGTTCCTTTACCTCCTGGTTTACAACATCTGGTTTTACACCCTCTTATTCAGGTCATTTGTTAGGGAGGATTGATTTTTTTTTGTATTTTCGTAACCTCCAATCCAAACAAACATGAAAAAACTCTTTACGATTCTCTGCCTGGTGCTCCTTATCCCGGCAGTCTGGGCGAAACATGTCCCTCAGCAGGATGCTGCAAAAGTTGCAGTCGCTTTTTACAGGATGAATAACACCATGGGTGTTACTGATCCTCAGCTCCTGACGCAAACCGTCAGGTCATGGGGAGATGCTCCTTCCATTTATATCTTCCGTTTTGTATCAGGCGGTTTCGTTTTGGTACCTGCCGATGATGCCTGCATCCCAATCCTGGGATATTCATTTGAGAGTGACATCCCCGAGGTGATCGACAACCCCTCAACCAACGGCTGGCTCGATGATTACAGCAAGGAGATCAGTTATATAATCAGCAACAATATTGACAATACCGAAACGCTGAAGCAATGGAACGGCATACAGAATGGCCAGCTTCTTGCCCCCGTTTCCAACAACGATGTAAACCCGCTTCTTACAACCACCTGGGACCAGGGTTGCTATTACAATGCTCTCTGCCCTGCTGCTGCAGGCGGTCAGTGCGGTCATGTGTGGACCGGCTGTGTTGCAACTGCCATGTCGCAGATCATGAAATACAACAGTTACCCTCCGCAGGGAGTCGGCCAGCATTCATATGTAGATCCGACTTACGGAAACCAGTCGGCCGACTATGGCAATACAACATACAACTGGGCAGGAATGCCTAACAATGCATCAGGGGCCAATACACCCATTGCCACTATCATGTACCATGCAGGTGTTTCGGTGGATATGACCTATGGAACCAGCGGTTCAGGTGCATTCAGCGAAAATGTACCCGGTGCTTTGCTCGACTATTTCAATTACAACCCCGAGATTGATATCAAGTACAAGGACAATTATACCAATGTCGAGGATTTCAAGACATTGTTACGTAACGATCTTGACCAGGCGCATGTGATCTATTACAGCGGGTCGAACACAACCGAAGGCCACGCCTGGGTTTGCGACGGATACCGCATGAGCGACGGCAAGTTCCATTTCAACTGGGGTTGGTCAGGATCATCAAATGGCTATTATGCCATTGGCAACCTTAACCCCGGAGGATACACCTTCAACCTCACCAATACCGTTATCGTGCATATCAAGCCATACAATCCAAACCTCATCGTAAGGATCACCCATCCCGTCGACAAAGGCGTGGTTGGCGTGGGTTACCCTGTTGTACTAAAAGCCAGCGTAGTGAGGGGTTCTGCCACCCTCATGAAGATCTTCATCGACAGCGTCGAGAAATTCTCCTTTGCCGGGGACTCCATTTCATACACATGGAGCACTTCTGCCGCCGATCTTGGATCGCATCTTGTTCAGGCTTATGCATACAATGCAACTGATACAGTATATTACAAGATACATGTAAACGTTGCCGAATGGATTTCACAGTCAAGCGGCTTCCCCACTCCTGCCCGCGCCCTCAGCTATATTTCGGCTGTCGACAGCAACATAGTATGGGCAACAGCTTCCGACGGGAATAACATGACAGGCGCATGTTCCGATTTTACCAAAACAGTCAACGGAGGCAACAAATGGACCCCCGGCACGATCACCAACACCACCGGCCTTGCATCGGCCATGATCCATGCCATTGACTCCAGTAAAGCCTATGTTGCCATGTTCAAGGTTTCAGGCAACAAATCCATGGGTATTTATATGACTTCGGATGGAGGAGCTACCTGGGCCCGCCAGACTACCGCTTCGTACAGCAACTCCGCCTCTTTCCCTGATGTGGTGCATTTTTTCAATGCCACCGACGGAGTTACAATCGGCGACCCCATCAACAATAAATTCGAGATTTATACCACTACCGACGGAGGTACTACCTGGACTTTGATCCCTGCTGCAGGCAATCCTGCCCCGCAAACCGGTGAATTCGGCGTTGTAGGATACTATAGTGCTGTGCATGATACCATCTGGTTCGGTACAAACAAAGGAAGGGTCTACAGATCGGTCGATAAAGGTACTAACTGGACTGTAGCCTCAGCTCCGGGCATGAACGCGGCATACGTTAAACCAGTGTTCCGCAACGGCAGCCACGGATTGTTACAGGATGAAAGCTCGGGACAGGGCTTGCTTTGCGAATCAAGCGACGGAGGCAACACCTGGACACAGGTCACTTTTACAGGATCACCCTATTCAAGCGATATAGCCTATGTTCCGGGAACGGGAAACACATATGTACGTTCAGGTTACAGTACCAACCTGGGTTGCGCTTATTCTTTCGACGGCGGACATAACTGGACCGATTTTATCGGGACTACAGGCGCCATGTATTACCAGATGGGATGGGTTAATAATCACTGCGGATGGGCAGGTGCACAGAATACCAACGCTACAGAAGACGGAGCTTACAAGTTTATCGGCTTGCTCCAGGTACCGCTTCCTGTGCCTCAGAATGTACAGGCCACTCCCGCAAATCATGACGTGACCCTGACCTGGACAGCACCTTCCTACGACCCGAATGTGATGACCCTGGAGGGATATAATGTCAGCAGGGATGGGACCAAAATCAATACTACCCCGGTGGCAGGGTTGACATACACCGACCAGGCTGTTCCAAGCGGACAGCATGTTTATTGCATCTCTGCCGTTTACAATATCGGCGAATCCCAGGGAAGCTGCAAGACGGTTGATGTTGCTGTGGGAATCGCCCGTACAGGGGATCAGCCTGCCCTGATGATCTACCCGAACCCTGCACATGGAAGTGTAACAGTAAAAAGTGCTGGTCAGAACAAGGAGTTCATCATCTACAACCAGGTGGGAACTGCCATGCATGTTAATGTAAAGGCCGTTTCGGCTGAGCTTTCGGCTATCGACATCTCGGCTCTCCCTGCAGGTATTTACCTGGTGTCGTACAACAGCACTTCTGGAACAGCCAGGACCAAGCTAGTGGTATACTAAATCAGTTTATAATAAAAGGAGTATAAACTCTTTATATATGGCGCCCGGGGCAATTTAGCCCCGGGCGCCTTTAGTTTAGTACCTTTGATGCTTAAATTTCAATATTATGAAAACAGGAACAATTAAAACAGCTATAACAATACTGATGATAACCTGCCTGGGCTCAGCCTTTGCCCAGGACCACCAGCATATGAACATGCCTGCATCAGCAGGATCCCCTGCCCTTAAAGCGATATGTGTGCTCTACGCAACCCAGGGTAATTCGGTGAGCGGAACCGTGACCTTTACGAAAGTTGCTGAAGGCGTGAAAGTGGTGGCCGACCTGAGCGGGCTTACCCCCGGCAAACATGGTTTCCATATTCATGAATTCGGAGACTGCAGCTCACCTGACGGCACTTCGGCAGGCGGACATTTCAATCCTTCGGGATCTCCCCATGGAGCCCCCATGGATATGAGCAGGCATGCAGGCGATATGGGCAACATAGAAGCAGGTGCCGACGGCAAAGCTCACGTTGAGTATGTGGATGCGCATATAAGCCTCGAAGGCCCGAATTCCATACTCGGAAGGTCTGTCATTGTGCATGCGAAGGAAGACGATATGAAAACCCAGCCCACAGGAAATGCTGGTCCCCGTATCGCATGCGGTGTTATTGGAGTTTCAAAGGCCCAATAACCGGCAGCGGGTTACCGCTGGCGAAGATTCCATTTTAACCGGCATGGTGTTACAGGAGTGCTAAAAGCCCGGTGATCACTGGGGAGGCTCGTCCTTCAGATCTTCATCTTTGGCATTCCTGATCTTGGCTTGCAAGTCTTTCGGGAGTTCATCGGTGTATTCGGTTTCTTCAACACCCTCATCCCCGCTTCCTTTTCCGTACTTGAACTTCGGGTTATCCATGGTTCCGAAAAGCCTCATGTTGATCCCGATGATACCCAGGGGCGGAAGGCCAAGACGGGCTTTAAGGTTGATGCTGCCGTTAAAATTCGTTTCACCGGCAATCTTCAGGCGGAAACCTGAGATTTTCATTTTTGTTTTTTCAAGGCTGATGACATTGTTTTTAATGGTTGTCTTCAGATCAACTTTTGCAAGATCAGGGTTCTTTATCTTTTCTTTTTCAAGGTTCTTACTCATGTCAGTAAAGAGTTTGAGCCCCATGACTTTAATCTTTTTAAGGCTGAGCACACCTTCTCCTTCCAGCGAAGGATAAACAGGGTTCATACCTGCATCCACCTTGCCCTTCAGCGTGTATTCAAGCGATACAATCCCCTCGCATTTGCCTGCCGAGGTGGAAAGGTTCCTGAACATCTCAACTTCATTGTACGCCCTCTTAATATCGAAATCATTCGCAACCACATGAAAATCGAAGAAAGCTTTTGAGGGGGTAATGCTGCCGTATGTTGCGTCCATGGCAACCTTGCAGCCTATCATCTCAAACTTCATGCCTTTCAGCAAAAGCATCCCCTGCCTGATCTCAACACCCGCATTTAAGTCATGCATTTCAAGCTTCCTGAACGATACTTTCTTAAGGCTGGCTTTCAACCCGATCTCAAGATTGGCAGGGATCACCACAACTCCGTGATCTGTGATCCGTGAATCGTGATCTGGTTCACGGTTTCCGGTTTCCGGTTCACGGTTCACTGTCCTGAACTCATCCACCAGAAGATAATCGGAACTGAAATTAAAGCTTCCCTTCAGGACCTGCTTATCAGAAAGCACATAATTGACCACATTGCTCAGATGCCCGTCCATGGTAATGTCGGAAGCGCCGTAACGGCCTTCAAACTTCTCAAACCATACCTTATCCTGCTCAAAACGGAAAACACCCGACCTGATGACAAACGGCTTCGGGAGGTATTCGGAGGTAAAGGCAATGTTGCGAAGGGTAAAAGTGCCGGAATTGTAAAGTTTATCAACTTTCCCGGCCAGGGCATCGCTCTGGTTGCCCTTCATCTTAAGGTCCGTCCCTATGTAACCGTCAAAGTCCATCCCTTTTCTCGAAAAGACCTTGTATACCTTTCCCAGGTCAAGCGAGCCTTTTGAAACAATGTCATAGGTGATATTATCCGGGTTCATCAGGGTGGCTCTGACTTCAAATGGCTTTCCTTCAAACCTGAACGACAAGGGATCAAGTTTTACAATGGTCTCTGAGAGTTTCCCCGAAATGTTGGTCACAATAAGCTGCATGTTGATCCTGTCGACAGGGTGAGGGTAATATTTAGTCTGTATATCCCCGTCGCTTAGTTTCACATTGAGTATAGTCAGGGGAAAAAGCTTCTTGTCGGGGGCGTAATTTCCTTTCACATCCAGGTTGAGATCAAGCACCCCCCCGAGGTCCAGGCTGTCCATAGGAACCAGCTTTCTTATTTCAGCAAGGTTCAGGCTGGTTTTTATCCTGCCCTCCACAGGGAGATCACGTAAGCCCCTGAGCCTGAAAAACCCCTCAATCTTATTTTTCATGAAGCCTGCTTTAATATCATCCAGGCTCACATTGATCGAACGGTAGTCATGATCCTTGCAGGATGCAGTTAAATCAGCTGAGATCCCGCTAAGCCCTTCCTGGGACTGCTTGTACCTGAAGAAGCCGTTCCTTAGTTTGGATGTGAGCGTGAAATCAGGAATGCTGAGGATCACTGTGTCGTGCTTTTTACCAGCAGGATCGGGTCCCGAAAAATAATCGCCCTCAGCATTCAGCTTCAGGCTGTACATTCCCTTCAGTTCAAAATCCTTAATGCCCAGGCCAAGGCCCCATTCCTGCAGGTTCATGTTCACATCGGCCTTTGCGGCAATCCATAGCTTTTTAGTGCTGATCATCCGCAGTGATCCGCTGATATACTGATCGCCATACATCGAGAAAAGTGAAAGGAAGAGGTCATACCCTTCTTTCCTGAACCCAAACTCTCCCCTGAACTGGAAAGGAATGTTCTTGAGGGTGAGGTCGTTCTTCTCAAACTTTATGTTAAGGGAATTGATGTTGATGGAGGTCTGCAGGTTTGCCTTGACAGGCTTTGACTTCAGGTATTTTACATGGTTATATTCAACATCCAGGGAGTCGATCAATACATTTGATGTGAGTTTCAGGATGTCTTTGCTCAGGCTGCTCTTTCCCCTGTAATTGATCCCGTGAGCTGTAATTCTTAAAGGGATTGAAGGATCGGCATAGGTAAATTCCGACCTGATCAATGCAATGCTCTCGATTTTCAACTCGGCTTCGCCGGATGAAGCCGTGTCTTTTTTCTGAAGACTGTCGGAGGCCGAGGCATATACATCAAAGTTCGAAGCTCCTTTTTCATTGTATTCCAGAAGGACTTTTGCCTTGTTCAGGTAAACTCTTGTGATTTTCAGTGGACCTTTGACGACACTCAACAGGTTGACCCCGAAGCTAATGTCTTTCGCCTTGATGAGAGTGTCGCCTTTGAAAGGGGCCGATGATTTTAAGGTGAAATCACTGAGGGTTATTGTGAGGTTGGGGAAATAATGAAAAAATGAAACATCTATCCCCGAAAAATTCAATTCGGTTTTAAGGGTTTTATTTGCAGTGGATTTAACAACAGCTGCAAGTTTATCCTTGAAAAGGAAAGGACTTACAAGCATTAACAGCAGCACGAGAAGGATAAGTCCAAGGCTGATACCTGAAACCTTGATGAGTTTTTTCATAACACTTATTTTTTATTGATGATATTGAAACCGGTAATAACCGGCAGGTGATCGGAAGGGTAAAGGCCATTACGGTTATCGGTGATGATACGGTAAGTTTCCACCTGCCATGCCTGTGCATCTTTTGTGAAAATAAAATCGATAAGATTGCCTTCTTCTGGTTTAAAGGGGAACCCGACAAAAGAATAGGAAGGTTTTTTCAATGAATCGGCTACGGATGAACGGGTATCCATGATGCTGCCCGATTTGGATTTGACAGTAAGGAGTTTATAAGCTGAATCGGAGGCGGTTGAATTAAAATCGCCGGTAATGATCACGGTTCTGCCGAAACTTATTTCGTCAATTTTTTTCCTGAGCAGTTTGGCGCTTTCAATCCTTGCCTCGACGCTGGCATTGTCAAAATGGGTGTTGAAGATGAAAAAGAGTTGCCCGCTTTCCTTGTCACGTAACATCAGCCAGGTTACTATCCTTGTGCATCCGGTTTTCCAGGATTTGGATCCAGGGACATCAGGGGTTTTGGAAAGCCAGAAATAAGATTCATCCACCTTTGAGAACCTTGAGGTTTTATAGCAGATTGGTGCAAATTCCCCTGCCTTCATACCGTCATCCCTTCCAACCCCAAGCCAGGTATATCCTTTCAGGCTGTCCTTAAGGTCGAGCAACTGGGAGTAAAGGACCTCCTGAAGACCGGCGAGGTCGGGGCTGTATTTATGGAAAACCTCGTAAACCATACCCTTGCGATGGTCCCAGTTATATATGCTGTCAAGAGGGTTATTGTAACGGATATTGAATGTCATCACTTTCATAGGCATTTCCTGGGCCAGGGATGAAGCGGAGATCAGCAGGATGAAAGGCATTAGGGTCAGGATTTTACGCATAGCTGGAAGTGATTACGGGTGAAAAATATTTTTAATACAGTCTGGTCAAATTTAAACAAATTTTATGTAAATTTGTTGTAAGGCCTTACGATTTGGATGATTCCTGAAGACTCAGACTAAATTAAACATATATTTTTATGAAAAATTTGCTCGTTGTAATTTTCTGCTTTCTTGCCTTAGAAAGCGCATCTTTCGGCCAAACGACCGGAACGACAGTAACTCACACAAACCAGTATGATGTACTGAATGATTTTTATGTAGAATACGGCTATGGATCTGTTTATTTTTACATAGACCAGGGGCAGAACAGCAACTATTCTTACACCAGCCCGGGCAGTTTTATTTTCGGCTATACGCGTTCACTGAATAAGGTGATTGGCGTGGGTTTCATGCTGTGTTATACCCCGATTACCGCATCAGCTAACATTGCTTCATCAAGTCCTCAAACCATGAATTATAATTATGTACAGGCTCTTGCAAGGGTTAAATTCCAGTACATGAACAGGCCTTCGTTCGCAATGTATTCAGGGGTTGCCATAGGTGTGACTATGGATTATTACAATGAAACAAGCACGGGCGGGAAGACCAAAAGCACACAGTCATTGCTGCCTGCCGGTCAGTTAACACTTCTGGGCTTCAGGGTCGGCCGCAGCGCTGCCTTTATGGGAGAGTTCGGGATAGGTACCTTGTCGATACTCAACCTTGGGTTCAGTTATAAATTCGGGAACTGACATGTTTCGGGGGAATTCACCGGTACGAGCCCCGTTTGTCGGCTTGGTCCTATGGATCCTTATAATGCTTCTGACTTCGGATTGCCTTGCCCAGAATTCCCTCATGCTGGAAAAAGTAGGCAGAGGGAGGAAGTTCTTTTTTCACACCGAGGATAAGTTCATGCTCAGGACTGTCAGGCCCGACACCTTCCTTTCGGGGCATATATGGGATATCGCTCAGAAAAACATGGTTCTTCAGACCTATATTCCAATTACAGTTCAGTATGATAACATCAGGTATGTTTATAGGGACCATAAGCACCTCAAAAAAATCGGAGTTTACTTCTGTATATTTTCAGGTGTCACATTCGGTGTTATTTCTATCAACCACCTCCTCAATAACGAGCAGGTTTTCACACCCGATATGGCTTACCTTACCCTGCCATTCCTTGGCGTGGGGATCCTAAGCATTTCATGTTCGAGGGAAAGGTTCAAACTGGGATATAAATGGAAACTGAAAGTAATGGATATGCCGGTCTTTCCTATAGACGGTCGATGATCTCAGATCCCGTCGGAATACACTTCGGCTGCAAGATCCCTGAGATTATAGCGTGATGCCATAGTTTGCCCGTAAGCTCCTGTTGATCGTATCGCTATGAGGTCACCGCGTTTTGTTTCGCAAAGTATCACAGATTTCCCGAAACAATCGGAGGATTCACATACAGGACCGACTACATCGTATTTTCTTTTTTTGCCTGTGGATGTCAGGTTCTGTATCTTGTGATAGCTCTGGTACAGGGCCGGTCTGATGAGGTCGTTCATGCCGGCATCGATGATGGCAAAGCTGGTGTTCACGGCTTCCTTGATAAAGAGCACAGTACTGATCAGGCTGCCGCATTGGGCTACGATAGCCCTCCCGGGTTCAAAATGCAGTTGCTGCCTCCCATGCAGTTCAACCAGGTCGCTGAATATCCTGAAGTAGGACTCAAAATCGGGTATGCTGCATTTATCAGGTTCGCCGTAATCAACACCCAGTCCGCCCCCGACATTAATAATATCCGCAGTGAATCCCTGCTCAGTGAACCATGAATTGATCTCATTTACTCGGTCGCAGAGGCTTTTGAACACATCCAGGTCGGTGATCTGCGAGCCTATATGAAAATGCAGGCCCTGTAACTCCAGCCTGTCGAGTGAACGCAGCCTGTCGAGCACAGCATCGAATTGCCAGGGCAGTATGCCGAATTTGTTCTCTTCGAGGCCTGTGGTGATATGCCTGTGGGTATGTGCATCCACATTGGGGATGATACGGAGCGAAATGCGGGCTTTCTTGTCCATGGCGGAAGCCAGCCCGTGAATGACTTCCATCTCCTGCAGGGATTCAACGTTGATGCTTTGTATCCCGCTGCCTAAGGCAAGACGCAATTCATCATCCGTTTTCCCAACTCCTGCAAACACAATCCTGCCTGCCGGGAATCCATGGGCCAGGGCCATACTGACTTCATTCCCGCTTACGCAATCGGCTCCAAGCCCGTTACTGCTTATGAGATCGAGGATCTTTGCATTGGAATTTGCCTTGAGTGCATAATGAAGGTAAAAACCATGGCGGTCAGCCTCCTGCAAACAACGGCTGATGGTGGCATTCAGCAGGCCCAGATCGTAGTAATAGAAAGGGGTGCGGATCTGCCTGAACTTTTCTGTGATTCCTGTGTTGAACATGATTGAGGATATCAGTGATTGAAAAGATGTGCACTGAGCGCGTTCAGCGCCTGGCTTTTAAAGGAAGAGGGGATGAGGATGGAAATATTATGCTGGCTCCCCCCGTAGGATATCATCCTCACCGGTATCCCGCTAAGTGCAGTGAATACAAGCCTTGCAGCATCGCTTCCTTCGGCTATGCCTTCTCCTACGGCCGAAATAATGGTTTGATCATGATCGGTCTCAACCGAACCGTAATGCTTTAGGTCGTCTACTATCCGGGAGAGCCGGGTGGTATCGTCAATAGTGAGTGAAATGCTGATCTCCGAAGTAGTGATCATGTCGATGGGTGTTTTATAGATCTCGAAAATCTCGAAAACCTTACGCATGAATCCATATGCCAGGAGCATCCTCCCCGATTTGACACGGATCGCCGTGATCCCGTCTTTTGCAGCGATAGCCTTTATGCCTTTGCCGCTTACCTTATCGGTAATTGCTGAACCTGCGGCTTCAGGATCCAGGGTGTTCTTGATTATTACCGGTATGCCTGCGACCTTGGCGGGAAGTATGGTGGATGGATGCAGTATCTTCGCCCCGAAATAAGCAAGCTCTGCCGCTTCGTCAAACGAAAGCTCGGCAATGGCATGTGTGTTTTGCACATACCTGGGATCATTATCGTGAAACCCGTCAATATCTGTCCATATCTGTATCGCACTTGCATTGATTGCAACACCTATCAGTGAAGCTGAATAATCGCTTCCGCCCCGCTTCAGGTTATCAATCTCACCAAAGGCATTCCGGCAGATGAACCCCTGGGTAATGAAAAATGTTTTGCCGGGGTATTTCTCCATTTCCCTTTGCAGGTTCTCTTTTATATAAAACTGGTCTGGCTCCTGTTCCCTGTCGATGCGCATGAAATTCAGTGCCGGCAGCATCACGGCGTCTACCCCGTTCTCCCTGCAGTAAAGTTCGAAAAGGGCAGTCGACAGCAATTCTCCCTGGGCCACAATACATTTCAGTTCATTGGAAGTAAACAGGTCCCGGGTAAAGGAACGGATATAGCTGAAGTGATCCTTCAACAGCTCAAGAGCGGCCTTCCTGGCCTGGGCTTCAGTGAATAACTCCCCAGCCACAGTTCTGTATTTTTTCTCAAGCAGGTTTATCTTTTCATGGGCAGCGTCGGTATTCTTTTTCGTGAGGTAATCTGCGATCTCAAGCAGGTTGTTGGTGGTTCCCGACATAGCCGAGAGGACTATGATCTTAGTCCCGGGGTATGAAGCAGCAAGCCTGGCGACAGCCATCATCCTTTCTGCCGATCCCACGGATGTGCCGCCGAATTTCATGATATTCATATCTTATCTGAATTTAAACTGAATAAAATTACGGGGCACAAAAGTATGAAAAATATATCTACCGGGTTACATATGAATTGGTGCCGAGATAAAAAATTTATACATTCGTGAAGAATTTGAGCAATCAGGGAAATATGTTACACACTGGAGAATTTCGCTTCAAGATCCTGGCCTTGATGATTTCGGCCCTTACTATCCTTCCGTCATTACTGAATGCCCAGGAAAATAAGGCTGCCAAGGATTCGATCAGGGCTGCATCAACAGCATATCCTGTCAATCCTTTCGGGAAAACACTTTTTTATATAAGGGCGAAAATCGGTCCGTATTCAGCTGAAAACAGGGCAGTGTCGACCGGCGGACTCATCAAAAAGCTTGCGGAGGATCCTTTTTATTCAGCAGATTCCCTGAAGATTATTCATGATGATAATGAGGTTGACGTGGTATACCGCGACAGGGTGATAAACGCAATCACAACGGCTGATGCAAAAGCAGAGAACAAACCTGCGGATATTCTTGCCTTCGAACGGCATAAGGCCATAGCTGCCGCCCTGAAAGAGTATATCGAGCAAAATTCAGAAGCAGGCATTCTGAAAAGCATCATTTTCTCTGGAATAATCCTGGTACTTCTGATACTGTTCATTTACCTTGTCAATAAACTCTACTATTTCCTGGATAAAAGGATACATGATGCCAAAGACGGGATACTTTCAAAAATTAAGATCAAAGATTACCAGGTTATAAACGACAGCTATCAGAAAAGGTTATTCCACTTCCTTAATGTGATGATGAGATATATCCTGATCATTCTGCTGTTTTTTACCGCGCTTGGACTTACAGGTTACATGTTGCCATGGACCAAGATTTATTCCCTGATATTCCTGGATTTCATCCTGAGTCCGCTAAAAAGTTTCCTGAGTGCACTCTGGTTCTTTATACCAAATCTTGTTACAATTATTGTCATCATTTTCATTTCAACCCTGGTTATCCGTTTATTCAGGTTCCTGAAATCGGAAATAGAAAAAGGGGCAATCAATCTTCAAGGCTTCTATCCAGAATGGGCTCTTCCTGTGTTCAACATCATCCGATTCCTGATCTGGGTGTTTACCATCATCCTGGTTTATCCGCATCTTCCCGGTTCGGATTCAAAGGTTTTTCAGGGGGTTTCGGTACTGGTGGGTCTTCTCTTTTCCATCACCTCCGCAAGCATCCTTGGCAACCTGGTTGCGGGTTTTGCCCTCACTTTCACCAGGGCATTCCAGGTCGGCGACAGGATACAGGTCGGGAATAATGTCGGGGATGTAGTTGAAAAAACAATGGCGGTTACGAAGATCCGTACCATCAAGAACGAAATCATCACCATTCCAAATGGCAAAATCAGTGCATCGGAGGTGATCAACTACTCAACTCTTGCAGCTGAGAACGGCCTTATCATACATACTACGGTCACAATAGGATATGATGCGCCATGGAGGCAGATCCACCAGATGCTCATAGATGCTGCAAAAGCGACCAACCTGATTCTTCACGATCCTGAACCATTTGTTTTTCAGACCAGCCTTGATGATTTTTATGTAAGTTACCAGGTCAATGCCTATACAAAGGATGCTCAGAAGATGGCAATCATCCTTTCGGACCTTCACAGGAATATCCAGGAAAGCTTCAATAATTCAGGAGTTGAGATCATGTCGCCCCATTACCGGGCCCTGCGTGAAGGGAACAGGATTGCGATTCCCGAGGACCATATACCGAAAGAATACACCGCGCCCAGGTTTAATGTGAAAACAGAGGAGAAGTGAAAGAGAGTCGGCAGTCTACAGCCGGCCGTCTGCAATCCATTTCTTTTGCCGTTTGCAGACTGCAAACTGCAGACTACATTTCCTCCCTGTCCTTATCATTCCACCAGGATCGCGATCCTCCGGGGTTTCCCCTTTTCATATACGGTTTTTCCATACTGCGTTCCCAGGCGGTACATGGGATAAAGATTCCATACGATTGCCGAAACTTTTTCGAGGTGGAATTCTTTTGATGGGTCCCTGAGGTCTTTGACCAGGTCTTTGGGAAAAGCCTTGTCACGCCTGCAGATCTCCCAGTCGTGTATGGCATCGAGAAGCTCCGGAGTAAGGGGGTTCTTCTTCAATGCCTTAAGGCTTGTAGCCATGCCGAAACCTGCGTTATAACCCGCTGCCCGGGCCAGCATCCATTCCATCTCTTCCAGTGTAGTGCTGTCGGTAAGAAGGTACCAGCCCAGCATATGAGGCATAAGGTTGCGGTCGAACAAACCCTGGTTATCTATACGGTATTGCTGCATGCTCTCGGTAAACCCGCCGTTCCATGGCTCTCCCCAGTTGCAGTAAGTGTTGATATGCCAGTAGAAAGGCTTCGACATGCTGGTCCCGTTAAGCACCATATGATCGAGGTTATCGTAAAATGTTTTTGCGAAAAGTTCCTGGGCATAATCTCCCTGTCCTGAAGCAAGACATCCTTCGAAGCCGTCGAAATCCATCTGGGAGAACCCTGTTTCGTTGAATCGTTTTGCCAGGTTTAATGCAATTTCCTGCTGAAGTTCAAGGTTCGGAAAAAACACCAAATACGGGTGGTCAAGCAGTTTTTCTATTTTTTCTGACTTCGGATGAGCTGAAGGTTTGGTCCCGAATGCACCCCGCTTGCAAGACGTAAGCTGGCATGGCTTGACGTCGGAGACTCCTCCGTAGGCGATCAGTTCGTCGCCCATACGAACAGTATGAAGCCAGTCGGCTTTGGTATTCGTGAAATATTTTACCGATTCAAGTCTGATCACTGTATCGCTTTCATTCAGGGGAGCTGTGAGAGTGCTACCGCCGGTAATGGCAAGACGTTTATCAGGAACAGGAGTGACGTATGCATCGTTGGTGTTTATGAAATCAGTAAGGGTATGGGCTCCAAGGAGGATGTTTTTGCTTTTTGCTTTTTCCATGCATGTTTTCAGTCCCCGGAGGCCGTGAGGAAAAAATTCAGGATTCAGTTCATAATGTCCCCAGCTGGCCCAGGCATTCATATGATACAATGTCTGGAGGTTCGCGCGGCTTGTATATTCAAGCAGCTCATCAATGGTTTCTTCCGAATAATCTGCGATAAGATAGGATCTTCCCGAACGGGGAGAACGCTTAGCCCAGTTTCCTTCATACAGAGGGTGGGGGAGCCCTTCTGCAAGTTCTATCGCCCCGATACGGTCGAGTAATTCATTGCTTTTACATGCGAAAAGGGCAACTTTCGATCCTTTGACCGTTTCACCTTTTACAGGTTCTACAGGCATATCGGGAAACTGCCCCCACCATCCGCTGACTTTTCGTTCGCGTGAACGGTCCATGCTGTAGGCCTGGATCACCGAGCCATAATCTGTTTTCTGAGCCGAGCTGCTTCTTGAAGGATCGGACCCTTCATCGTTCAGGGGAAAACCGCCAAGGGTCTTGACATTCAATGGCATCAATCCTATGGCTGTTGAATCGTTACTGACCACTCCGATAATTTCTGCAGCAGTCTTGTTAAGGGTCAGGGGAACCGGCCCCCAGCTTACCAGGTCTACGAGGCCTTCAGGCATGACCTCGCTGATCTCAAAAGAAAGGTATCCTGGATTTTCAGTCACTATAATCGTGATATTAACCTTGTTTTCCTGGTAGAACAAGCGGATGGAACTTGCTTTTTCATCCATTGTCAAAGCTCCGGGAGACTCCCATCCGGCAGCAGTCTTTATTTTAAGAAGAAAAGAGGGGTTCCCCGTAAAGAGAAAATCTTCTTTCCCGCGCTGGCATACCAGGGATTTCAACTGCCCCTCTTTTCCCAGTTCAATTTTCAGTTCTTGGCTGCTGAACCTTGCCTGGGCTGCGGCCAATCCATTTAACAGGAAACCTGCAAGGATTAAAAGGCAGGTCATGATAGTTTGTTTTTTCATGCTACAGCTGTTTTGGTTTAATCTCTCCCGGTAAATCCAGGGGCCAAAATGATTACCCACCCGGACTTTTGCCGATCCTCAGGGAACAACCGCCTTGTGATCGGCTGTTTTCAAAAACCTGTGTGCTTGGAACGATTCCAAATTCGTGTGTAAACCTATGATTTTTTCCTGAAAATTATTTTTCGCTGCCTATTTTTATTACATTTAAATCGTCAAAACCAATTAATTGTTAATTAATTAACGATGGATTATAAAATTCTTAAAATCTCGATTGCCGACCGTATCGCCACGGTAACAATCAGCCGCCCGGCCGTATTGAATGCGCTCAGTTCGGAGTTCTTCAAAGAAATGAACCATTGCCTCGACGACCTGGAACCCAGGGATGATGTGAGGGTTGTTGTAATTACTGGTGAAGGCAAGGCTTTCGTGGCCGGTGCCGACATCTCTGAGATGTCGGGGATGACACCCGAACAGGGAACCGCTTTTTCGAAGTTCGGGCAGGACACTTTCGACCGTATTGAAAATTTCAGGGTCCCTGTGATCGCTGCCGTGAACGGTTTTGCTTTGGGTGGCGGTTGCGAACTGGCGATGTCATGTGATTTCAGGATTGCCAGCAAGGCAGCTAAATTCGGCCAGCCGGAAATGAGCCTTGGGCTGATCCCGGGTTATGCAGCGACGCAGCGCCTTTCGAGGATCGCTGGAATAGGAAACGCATTGTACCTTCTTGAAACTGCCGATATTATCACTGCCGATGATGCGCTGAGAATGGGACTGGTGCAGAAAGTCGTTGAACCTGAGGCTCTAATGGAAGAAGTGATGAAGATGGCGGGCAAGATTGCTTCCAACGGATCACAGGCAGTGTCTTCGGTTAAGAAAATGACACGAATGGGGGCAGCCATGCCTTTTGATGCCGGATGCAGGATGGAAGCTGAGGAATTCGGGAGACTTTTCGGAGAAGCCGCCACCCAGGAAGGGATGAAGGCGTTTATGGAGAAGAGGAAACCCCAGTGGTAAATTAAATAGCGAAATGGCGAAGTAGCGAAAATTTCGCTATCTCGCTACTTCGCTACTTCGCTACTTTGTTAATTGATAAACCAAAAACCAAATCATAAAACCAATGACTTACGAAGAAAGATTACAGCATGTGTCGGTGCTGGGTGCCGCAGGTAAAATGGGAAGCGGCATTCTGCTGCTTACGGCAGTCGAAATGGCCGACCTGAGCCTGAAGCCCGGGAACAAGGGAAAGACCTTTGTACTGAATGCCATCGATGTGTCGGATGAGGCGCTTGCAGGTGTAATGCGTTACCTCAGAGCCCAGATCCTCAAGATTGCGGAAAAGAAGGTCCATGCAATCAGGCAGATCTATGCCGATCGTCACGACCTGGTCGATAACGACGAGATCATTGCCCAGTACATTTTCGATGTAATGAACGTGGTAAGGCCCACCACCAGGCTTGAAGCTGCCTATGATTCAAACATGGTCTTTGAGGCAATCAAGGAAGACTCGGCCCTGAAGATCAAAATATTCTCCCAGATAAACCAGAACAATCCGAAACAGCCCTGGTTCTTCACCAATACTTCATCCATCCCCATTACGGTTCTGGATGAAGGCGCAGGGCTGGGCGGACGCATCATCGGCTTCCATTTTTACAATCCCCCTGCTGTTCAGAAGCTGGTGGAAGTCATCCGCAGTAATCAAACCTTAAAAGAAGTGGATGAATTTGCCCTTGCATATGCAAAGAACCTCAGGAAAATAGTTGTCCCGGCCCATGACATTGCAGGGTTCATAGGTAACGGGCATTTCATGCGCGACATACTTTACGCCGTGGAGGTGGTCCATATCTTTATGGACAAAGGCATGTCAATATCTGAAGCCATTTATGCAACGAACCGAATCAGCCAGGAGGCCCTGGTGAGGCCTATGGGTATTTTCCAGCTTATCGACTACGTTGGTGTGGACGTTTGCAGCTTCATCATGTTCGTTATGAACCCGTTCACCAGGGATGAAGAGATCCACAGCAAGCTCCTCGACAAGTTGCTGGAGCAGGGCATCAAGGGCGGACAGTATTCCGACGGTTCCCAGAAGGACGGCGTCATGAAATATGAAAAAGGCAGGATTGTTGCTGTTTATGATCCCCTGAAAAGCGAATATGTGCCGGTGAGCCAGATGCAGGCTGCCGTGGAAGCAAAACTGGGCGCCATGCCGGCTGCACCAGCATGGAAAGCCGTGGTGGGAAACAAGGCGAAGGACGAGATCCTGAAACCCTACTTTACCCAGCTGAAATCGGCCGATACGCTCGGGGCTGAGATTACAAGGAATTATGCAAAAAAATCCAGAGAAATCGGCAAACACCTTGTTGCTAGCGGAGTTGCATACAACGATGCAGATGTGAACACTGTGCTGCTTACCGGTTTTTTTCATGCTTATGGCCCTATCAATGAGTATCTGGATTGATTGGAAGAGGTGCTGGGTTACTGGGTAACTGGGAAAAAGAAAAAAAATATCATGTTGGGTTGTAAATAACGTTCAAATGAAAAAACTTAGAAGAAAAGTATATATGGTGGCCGGTTACAATACCATTTCAATGGGTAGCGGTCGCAAGGAATTCCATCCGAAAAAAGACCGCCCGGGGCTTGAAGATTATATAAAGGAAGCAGGGCAGGGTACGCTGAAGATGATTGGCGGGGCAAAGAATGTGGATGAGTGTGTGATCGGGAACTTTATGGCTTCGCGTTTCAACAGGCAGGCCAACCTGGCTGCATTCTTTCCTTTTATTGACGAGGGGTTGCGGTACAAACCGGCGATCCGTGTTGAGGGAGCCTGCGGAACAGGCGGACTGGCCCTGATGAGCGGGATCAAGAGCATACTTGCCGAGACCGCCGAAGTGGTTCTGGCTGTAGGGTTCGAGGTTCAGAATACGGTGAAGGCGATTTACTGTGCCGACTTTTTAGCTCCGGCAGGATGGGCTGCGATGCGTAAGGACGGGCATGCATATTTTTTCCCGGGGCAGTTCAGCGAGAGGGCAGGGGCATATTTTGAAAAATTCGGGAGGGAAACGACGCGTAAGGGGTTTGCCCGCTGGTACCGTAATGCAATAGAGAATGCAAGGCTTTGCCCAACTGCACAGGAATACCATAATACAACCAAGGACCTTGAAGCTGCGGCAATGGTTGAACCCAATGCCAAAGCTTTTCTTGAGAACCTCACGGCCCTGGATTGTTCAAAGGTGTCGGACGGGGCTTCGGCTATTGCCATCATGAGCGAGGAAGGTCTGAAACGTTGCGGCATCTCTGTTTCTGATGCTGTTGAAGTGGTTGGTTTCGGCCAGGTAGAAGAAGATATAACCAAGCCTCCTCCCGACAAGACTGCCCTGACGACCATGAAACAGGCTGTTTCGAATGCGCTTGATTTTGCCGGGATCACGATTAACCAGGTTGCAACTGCTGAGATACACGACTGTTTTACAGTAGCCGGGATCATGGCAGTGGAAGCGCTCGGTCTTGCCGAACACGGCAAAGGACCTGAGTATGTTATTGCAGGGAACACTGCCAGGGACGGGAATTTCCCGATCAATACCACAGGCGGCCTCATCGGCTGGGGTCATCCCACGGGGGGGACCGGCGTTCATATGGCAGTGACCTTATGGGAACAACTCAAAGGCAAGGCCGGCGCAGCCCAGGTGAATATTCCGGATGACCGTCCGTATGGCCTTATGGCGAATATGGGAGGGGATGACAAGACTCTGGTCTCAATAGTTTTTAAAAAATGAATTTCGAATATTGAACATTGAATGATGTTTGGCTAAGCCGAAATAAGCACACAAATAAAATAAACAATTGGTGCGAATAATGTTGAACCTATTATTTCGTACTTCGACATTCGTTGATCAATATTCGATATTCATTTCCTTTCCCTGATAAAGTACTACTGCGTGAATAACCGTATCACATCTCTGTTCGAAATAGAGTACCCTATTATCCAGGCGGGCATGATCTGGTGCAGTGGCTGGAGGCTTGCTGCGGCAGTGAGCAATGCCGGGGGGCTGGGACTGATTGGTGCAGGGTCGATGACCCCCGAGGTGCTGGAGGAGCATATTACAAAATGCAAGGCTGCGACAAACAGGCCTTTCGGGGTGAATGTCCCTCTGATTTACCAATATGTCGAAAAGCAATTCGAGATCATGGTACGGCATGGGGTAAAGCTCGTTTTTACGTCGGCAGGGAATCCTGCAAAATATACCACCTGGCTTAAAGAATTTGGTTTTACTGTTGTTCACGTGGTTGCCAGTGCAAGGTCTGCGGTGAAATGTGAACAGGCCGGTGTTGACGCTGTTGTTGCAGAAGGTTTTGAAGCAGGGGGGCATAATGGGCGCGAGGAGACAACGACGTTCACGCTTATTCCACTGGTGAGAAAGTCGGTGCAGATACCGCTGATAGCGGCCGGTGGCGTAGCCACCGGCCGCGGAATGCTTGCCGCTATGGTACTCGGTGCCGACGGAGTCCAGGTTGGATCAAGATTCGCTGCATCTGAAGAATCATCGGCGCACCAGGCATTCAAACAAAAAATAACAGAAGTAAAGGAAGGTGATACCATGCTGTCGCTGAAAAGACTTATCCCTGTCCGACTCATCCGAAATGCATTCTTTCAGCAGGTCAGTGATTCGGAAAACAGGGGCGCCGGGCTTGAAGAACTGCAGCAATTGCTCGGAAAGGGCAGGGCCCGGCTTGGAATGTTTGATGGAAATACCGAAGAAGGTGAACTGGAAATAGGACAGGTTGCAGCAATGATTGACAGGGTGCAGCCTGCCGGGGAGATCGTGAAAGAGATGATTGAGGAATATGACATAGCCAGAAAGGAGATAACCCAGTAACCCAGTCACCCAGCAACCCAGACATCCCGCATCACAGAAAATGTAAACAAGATTCAAATTTGCTACCATGAATTTCGAACTAACTGAAGAACAGAAAATGATCCGCGACTCTGCAAGGGATTTTGCACATCGCGAACTTCTTACCGATGTGCTTGAACGCGATGCTAACAGCATCTATCCGGCTAAACATATCCGTCGTCTTGCCGAACTGGGTTTCCTGGGGATGAATGTTTCTCCCGAATGGGGAGGCGGGGGTATGGACAATATTTCCTATGCAATTGCTATTGAAGAAATTGCGAAATGCGACGCTTCAGTTGCGGTGATCCTTGCAGTTCATAATTCACTTGCCTGTTACGGGATTGAACATTTCGGGACCAAAGAACAGAAAGAGAAATACCTGAGACCATTGGCTACCGGTGAGAAAATAGGGGCTTTCCTTTTATCCGAACCTGAAGCCGGCTCCGACGCTTCCTCCCAGCGTACAACAGCGATCGATAAAGGCGACCACTATCTTATAAACGGGGTGAAGAACTGGATCACAAGCGCCGATAAAGGCTCTACATACCTGGTCGTTGCCCAGACCAACCCGGGGATTAAAACCAAAGGTATCAATGCCTTCATTGTAGAACGTAACTCACCCGGCATTACACTTGGCCCGCATGAGGATAAAATGGGGATGCGAAGTTCCGATACACATTCTGTAATGTTTACTGATGTGGTTGTACCCAAGGAAAACAGGATAGGAGAAGACGGTTTCGGCTTTAAGTTTGCGATGAAACTTCTTGAAGGCGGCAGGACCGGGATAGCCGCCCAGGCTTTGGGTATTGCCGAAGGAGCTTACGAAAGAGCCCTGAAATACTCAAAAGAGCGCAAATCTTTTGGCATCGAGATCATCAATCACCAGGCCATTGCCTTCAAGCTGGCCGACATGATTACCCGTATTGAAGCTGCAAAAAACCTTGTTTACAAAGCAGCCTGGCTGAAAGATAATTGCCAGCCATACGGAACAGCCAGTTCCATGGCCAAGCTTTACGCAGCCGATACCGCAATGTGGGTAACCACCGAAGCCGTGCAGATCCATGGTGGCTATGGCTATGTGAAGGAATACCATGTTGAACGCCTGATGCGTGAAGCAAAGCTGACACAGATTTACGAAGGAACTGCCGAGATCCAGAGGATTGTGATTGCCCGGGCCGTTTGCAAAGAATAAACAGAGATTCACGCAGGGCAAGCCATGGACCCAAATTCCTCAGCAAGCGGTGATTTACTTAAGTCATTAAATGATCCCTGTTGTTTCAGTACGATGCAGCAGTCAGTTTTACTGCTTCAACTGATGAGGTTGCCTTGAAAAACCTGCTCTCAAACTTCGAACTGTCAAACAGGTACTCATACTTATACTGGTAAGCCATTTCAACGCTTTCCCTGGCCAGATGGTTGAACAGCCCGCCCATGCTAAGCATCCATGGCTTCATCACCGAGTATTTCGGATCTGCCCCCATTACCGTGGCTGCCGTTGAAATAAATTCATGACCTGTCAGCGGATCCCCGGCGGTGGGAAGATGCCACACCTGGTTATACGCATCAGTTGTGTTCCCGAGGAGGGCAACGGCTTTACCCAGGTCGGGAGTAAAGGAGAATGAATGCTTTACTTTGTCGTTGCACAGCCAGGTTGCACTTTTCCTGTCCTTCAGTTTCAGAAACACCATGGCGTGCATGAATGTATTGAAGGCGCCTGGTCCAAGGAAATCGGCCGAACGGGCGATAAGTGCTTGGAGGTCCCCTTTTTTAACTTCATCCATAAGGTAGCTGGCAATGCCGGCCCTGATCCCGCCCTTACGACTGCATGGATTGTAAGGAGTTTCCTCGGTCATCTTCCCTTTCACCAATCCATACATATAAACATTATCAAGGAATACAAGCCTGGCCTTGTGTTTTTTACAGGCCAGAACCACATTCTCCATAACCCTGGGCCAGCTTGCAGCCCACACCTTTGTATCATACAGCAGCCCTGCCAGGAGGTAAACCACATCAGAACCCTCAACCGCGCTGGCAGTCCTCTCCGCATCAAGCAGGTCCACACTGAACAGTTCTTCTTTTCCGGTAAATGGTTTCGGATTCCTTCCGGCGAGCCGGATACGGTCTGTATATTGCGGAAGAACAGGTACCAGTTCCTTGCTGATAGAACCCCCGCTGCCTAAAATAGTCTGCACTATTCAATTTTTTTAAGTTTCAACACAAATATAGATAAGAATTGTATTTCGGGCTTAACCTGATTTTATTTCAAAAAAAAATCTATTTTTGCCTCATGAGTTCCACCCTTATCACGGCCATTTTATTTATCAACATCGCCTGCCTCCTGTATACTGTGGGAGTTTGGGCCGAAAGGATACAGATGCGGTTGAAATGGTGGCACCTCGCATTTTTCTGGGCAGGGTTTGTAGCCGATACTACAGGCACCACTGCCATGAGCATCATCAGCGGAAGCCTGTTCAGGGGCACTTTTCACGGGATAACCGGTAACATCGCAATCCTTCTTATGCTGTTCCACGCCGTTTGGGCAACTATAGTGCTGGTCAGGAAAAATGAAAAACAAATTGCAAATTTTCACAAATTCAGCCTCTTCGTCTGGGTCATCTGGCTCATCCCCATGATAAGCGGAATGGTTTTCGGAGCAACACACTAACCGGTGATCCGTGAACGGTGAATCGTGAACCGGATTACGATTCACGGTTCACTGCAATGGTTTCCACTTTACAACAACATTCTTTTTTGCAGGCAATGAGTGAAGGTATGCATAAATTGCCCCAAGGTCTTTTGCATCCATCCCGGCATACATGGTCCATGGCATAATGCTAGCCATATCGTTCCTGCCCAGTTTTCCTGCGTTGTAAACAAGAGGGTCATATCCCTTGAATCGTTTGATGAAATTCTCACGGCTCATTTTGCCTAAACCGGTTTCAGGATCAGGTGTGATATTCGGGGAAGTAAGCACGCCACTGGGCATGATAAATTCCCTGCCGCCTGCAAACGCCAGTGACTTCACGATCTGGCCGTGTTCGGCAGTCGTATGGCATTCTATGCATGCCGCAGCTCTTACCAGGTATTCCCCGTATTTAATGCTGTCGTCGGATGAAGGTTTAGTTGAAGGCCGGGCCTTCCTGGGGAAGGTCCTCACGACAAGGTTCATCGGGAAAGCGGGATCAGATGCGGGAGGCGTGCTCCTGATCACAGGAATTGAACGAATATAGGCGATAATCGAGTAAATATCTTCATTGTCAAGAGTCCCGTAGGCAAAATATGGCATAATGGGGAACAAAGCCCTGCCGTTTCTGCTTTCCCCGCTTGTAATAGCCCTGTAAATTTCGGCATCAGTCCAGTTTACAAGGTTGAAAGGTGTGATGTTCGGTGCGGAAAAAGCCCCGGGAAATCCCAGTTTCTGATCGAAAACCTCCCCTCCTTTTCCAAGAGTGCCAGCCACAGGCGGACCTGAAAATTTTTCCCAGTCCCGGGTTGAATGGCAATCCATGCATACAGTGACATGGTTGGCGAGATATTGCCCGCGCGCTATTCGTTCGGGGGTGGACTGTACCGAAACTGTCTGCAACTGAACATCAGGAAGCCCGAAACGTATATACAGCATTACTGCAATCACAATAAGGACAAGGGCCGCCAGAAGGCCTCCCAGTATCCATGCCCATTTACTTTTTTTCATAGGGAAACGTGTTACATCTTGATTTATCTATACAAAGATGGCGAAGAAATAAACCTTTGTCAACATTTAAATAAATTATTTTTGCTTCCTTAATTACTGCGGATGAGATCCGGGCACTTGCCCGGCAATGGAAAAAACAATGGATGCTGGCAGAGTGATCAGGATTATCAATGCTTCCGAGAATAACCTGAAATCGGTTACAGTGGATATTCCGCTGAACAAATTTGTTGTTGTTACAGGCGTTTCAGGTTCAGGCAAGTCATCCCTGGTATTCGATGTGATATACAGGGAAGCAGAATCCAGGTATTTCGGTTCTTTCTCGTCTTATGCCCGGCAGTTCCTTGGTAAAATGAAGCGTCCGGATGTGGAGAGGATAGAGGGACTGTCGCCTGCCGTGGCTGTTGACCAGGGTGCCGTGATCAACAATCCAAGGTCCACCGTAGGTACAATCAGCGGCATCTATGATCACCTGAGGCTTTTGTTTGCCCGCACAGGTTCAATTTCGGATCACGATTCACGGTTCACGAATCACGATTCACGGATCACGGATCACGGCTCACGTTTAAACCGCAGCCTCTTCTCCTTCAATTCCCCCGAAGGGGCCTGCCTCCATTGCAAAGGGCTGGGAGTTGAAGACCGCCTTGACCCCGATCTGCTGGTTGAGGATGCGACAAAGTCAATCCGCCAGAGGGCGATGACAATAACCACACCCAACGGCTATATCATGTATTCCCAGGTCACGCTTGATATACTTGACCAGGTTTGCAGGGCCGAAGGTTTCAATATAGATATTCCCTGGAAGGACCTTACTCCTGAAAATAAGCAGGTGATATTTTATGGCAGTGATAAGATTGAGATCCCTTTCGGGAAACATCCTCTTGAATCAAGGATGAAATGGAGCGGGATCACGGCAAAGCCCCGTGAAATGGGAGTTTACAAGGGTGTCATCCCGGTAATGGAAGAGATACTGAAGCGGGACAGGAATAAAAACATCCTGAGGTTTGTACGTACTTCGGCTTGTTCTGCCTGTAGTGGTAAACGGCTTAATTCCAGGGCGCTTTCTGTAACTGTCCGAGGATGGAACATCGCCTCTCTGTCGGAATTAACTGTTGCGAAAATGGCGGAGACTCTATCGTTGGTAAGGTTCAGCGACGGGCATCAGGAAGCCGCAGGGGAGATCATCCAGGGCATTGCTTCCATGGCAGTCAATATGAAACAACTGGGGCTGGGGCATCTTTCGATCAGCAGGGAGTCGGGTAGCATATCGGCAGGGGAGTCACGCCGACTGAAACTTGCAACCCAGCTTGGATCAGGCCTGAGCGGAATGACCTATGTACTTGATGAACCATCGATAGGACTGCATGGTTCCGAAGTCCTGTCGCTGATCTCAGTTCTGAAACAGCTCCGCGACCAGGGAAACAGCGTGATCGTAGTTGAACATGACGAGGAATTCATCAGGCATGCCGATCACCTTGTCGACATTGGTCCGGGACCCGGTATCTTCGGCGGAAAGGTACTGGTAAACTGTCCTGTTACAGAGCTTGAAAAGCTTCCCGGAGATGTAATTTCCGGAAGCAAAACCCTCTCTTATTTCTTCGGGCTTTCACGCATTGAGTTTCCTGCTATCTCCGGCAAAGAACAGGGAGAACTTATCATAAGTGGCGCTTCACACCACAACCTTAAACATATTTCTGTTCGCTTTCTTCTGAATGCCCTGAATGTCGTCACAGGGGTTTCAGGCTCCGGAAAAGCCAGCCTTGTGCATCAGACCCTGGGGAGCTTCCTGAGGATGCAACTGAACGGAAGCAACGAAGAGATCGGGAAGCATGATTCCATCGATGGCTGGGAGGCTGTCAAACGTCTCGTTGAAATCGATCAGTCGCCCATAGGCCGCACTCCCCGAAGCAATCCTGCTACTTATACAGGACTTTTTGATTATATCAGGGACCTCTTTTCGGCATTGCCGGAATCGCTTGAAAGAGGTTACGGTAAAAGCCGGTTCTCTTTCAATACCCAGGGTGGACGTTGTGAGGAATGCCAGGGTGCAGGTTATACGGAAACTGGGATGCATTTTATGGGGAGTGTTGAAACCCTATGCGAAACGTGCAATGGCAAGCGTTTCGACATTGAAACCCTGGAAGTGCTTTTTAAGGGTAAAAATATTTACGAGGTCCTTGAAATGCCTGTCTCCGAAGCCCTGTCTTTTTTTGAAGAAGAAAAAAAGATACTGCGCTACCTTCAAACCATGGACGAACTGGGGCTTGGTTACCTCACACTGGGGCAGCGTTCCTCGACTCTCAGCGGGGGGGAAGCCCAGAGGGTGAAGCTGGCAACGGAACTTGCAAAACCTGTATCATCACATACCCTGTATATACTGGATGAGCCGACTACCGGCCTGCATAACGATGATGTGAAAAAACTGCTGAACTGCCTGAATGGCCTTGCAAGCCATGGCCACACCTTGATCTGCATAGAACATCATCCGGCTTTATTAAAATTAGCAGACCGTGTGATACAACTCGGCCCCGGAAGCGGGGATGAAGGAGGTCAGGTAATTTACAATGGACCAGGCAAGGATGACATTCAGTTTCCCGGTCTAAATGACCAAATTTCGCTACCTCGCTACTTCGCTACTTCGCTACTTTCTCAAAACCGGGAACTGGTTTTGAGAAACGTCACAACGAATAATCTCAAGGGAATCAATGTAACCATCCCCACCGGCTGCCTCACTGTTATAACCGGGGTTTCGGGCAGCGGCAAGTCCTCACTGGCGTTTGACACCATTCATGCTGAAGCCAGGAACCGTTTTATGAGCAATTTCTCTGCTTATGCACGGTCCCGGATAGGAATGAAGGATAAACCTGATTTTGAGGAAATACAAGGACTGAGACCCACTTTTGCAGTAGACCAATCGGGCGTACAGTCCAACCCCCGATCCACAGTCGGCACATTCACTGGTATATATGACCTTTACAGGCTTCTGTTTTCAAGAGCTGCAGAGCCTGTGCGACAATCACATTCGTACATCGTACATCGTACATCGTACATTCCTCAACGTCCTCTCTCGACATTCTTCTCCTTTAACAGCATACAGGGCGCCTGCCCCGAATGCAGCGGACTCGGTATGCTTACACTTTGCGATCCATCCAGGCTCATCACCAATCCTGAACTCTCCATCATCAGCGGCGCCATGGACGGGAGTAAAACCGGGAAATTTTACGGTGATCCCTACGGGCAATATGCTTCCACCTTAAAAGCCGTGGGGGAGAAACATGGCATTGACTTCAGCCTTCCGTGGAATGAACTTCCGGAGGAAGGGAAGCGGCTGGCATTAGATGGGTGCGGTGATGAGACCTATGATGTAGCCTGGGAATTCCAGAGAAATAAACGAAGCGGCACCCATCATTTCACAGGGAAATGGCAGGGTTTTCTCTATCTCGTCAACGAGGAATATAGCCGTAAACATGCCGATCATCGTGGTGAAAGCATGATGAATGTGATGAGCGCGATGGAATGCGACGCCTGCAAAGGGAGTCGGCTGAATACCGGAGCCCTGGGCTGGGCCATCCGCCGTAAAAACATAGCGGAGATATCATCAATGAGTGTCGCTGAAAGCCTCGTTTTTTTCAGCAATTACAAAGAAGAAGGTGAAACCCCTGTAACTGCCGCTCTTGCCGATGAGATAATCAGGAGATTGAACACTCTCAGCACCCTGGGGCTTTCATACCTGGCGGTTTCAAGAAGCGCCGGGTCCCTGTCGCATGGAGAGGCACGCCGGCTGCAGCTTGCGGTGCAAACCGGTTCCTCGCTTTCGGGGATGATCTATATCCTCGACGAACCTACGGCAGGACTGCATTCCCGGGATACTTCCAGGCTCCTCGGCCATATCCGCGGGCTGATCTCATCAGGAAACACGGTGATCGTTGTGGAGCATGAAAGGGAGGTGATACTTGCCGCGGATCATGTGATCGATATGGGCCCGGGAGCTGGCAGCCTTGGGGGCATGATCATTGCTGAAGGATCACCGGCGGAGATTATGAGATCCGATAGTTCAGTCACCGGAAAATTCCTTGGAAGCCCGCTGCAGAAGCAAAGTCGAAGGACCAGACCATTGAAACCGGGGCTCCAGATCAGGAATGCATTCATCCATAACCTGAAAAATTTCGATCTTGAGATTCCTTCCGGGGGGATCATTTGTGTCACCGGGGTTTCGGGCAGCGGTAAATCCAGCCTGGTCCTTGATCTCATCCATGCCTCATGGAAAGAGGGAAAAGCAGTCGGTTGCAGTGAAATCAGCGGATTCGGCAACTTCGGAAGGCTTGTAAATATTGAACAGCGGGATGAGTTCAGTTCGCCCCTGGCTGTCGTTGCTACTTATTCTGGGGTGCTTGACCTGGTCAGGAGTCTTTTTGCAGCAACGGATGATGCCCTGAAGAATGACTTCAGCAAAAATCATTTTTCATTTCTGAACAAATCCTCTCAATGTCCTGAATGCGGCGGGATTGGCAAAACAAGGATCAGTATGGATTTTATGCCTGATGTTTGCAGGGATTGCGAAGCCTGTCTCGGGAAAAGATACCTGCCAGGGATACTTGAAGTGAAATGGAGAGGTAAAAATATTGCTGAGGTGCTTGAATCAAGCGTTTCAGATGCGGCAGAGTTCTTCGCAGGGGACAAATCCCTGCATTCACTGCTGTTCAACCTGGAGAATGCGGGCCTCGGGTACCTTAAACTGGGACAGCCCCTGAACACACTTTCGGGGGGTGAAGCGCAACGCTTAAATCTGGCTAAGGAATTGTTGAACCAGCTTACATCCCGCATCCCGCATCCCGCATCTCTTTTCCTGTTCGACGAACCCGCAACAGGCCTGCATTTCAGAGATATTGAAAACCTCCTAAGAATTTTTCATGGCCTGGCGGACCAGGGGAACACATTGATCATCATTGAACACGATCTGCAGGTGATACTTGAATCAGACTTCATTATTGAATTAGGCCCGGAAGGGGGAACTGCTGGGGGGTATTTGGTGAACAGCGAACCGTGAGCCGTGAGCCGTGAACCGCGAACCGTAATCCGAATAACAGAGCACGGTTCACGAGTCACGAGTCACGATTTTCTTGTCGTGGCAATGAAGAAGAAGAGCAGGAATCCTGCAGCAATAAAGACCAATTCTATCCCGACAGGAAGAAAAGCATCTGCTCCCTGGTCCCAGTTAAGACGACCGGCCCTGGAAAGAATCTGTATCAGTATCATCCCCACACCTGCAAACAAAGTTACAAGTCCCCATTTCAGGGTGGGATATTTGTTGGTTTCGCCTTCAATGGTATCAAGGATGCCGGCTTTATCGACATGACCACTGTTCACGATCTTCCTGCGTAAAAGGTAATCCGTCAGGGCTTTCAATAAGGAATATAATCCGAAAAAAACTACCGCAGTTACGATTGCGGCTCCGATTTGTTCACTCATAGCTCAAGGGTTTTAAAGTTCATTTGCTTCATAAGTCGTAGCCGGGAAGAAAAGGTTGCAAAAAAGAATGATTTTATTTCTGGCTGGTTCTGCAACCTTTGATAAAGTTCAGCGACATATATTATAATGGATGATGTTGCACTGGTCAACGCACTGAAGGCAGGAAATACAAATGCATTCAGGTTCCTGGTCGATAAGTACCGGAACCTGGTATGGCATATGGTGCTGAGGATGACTAACCGGCAGGAGGACGCCGAGGATCTTTGCCAGGAGGTGTTTATCAGGGTTTTCAATCAGATCGGCAAGTTCAGGGGAGAATCAAAACTGTCGACCTGGATTGGTTCTATCGCCTATAATGCATGCGTTGACCATGTGAGGAAAAGCAAGCGTGAAGTGCTTTCCGATGCATCTTCCCTGGGACCTGTGAACATGGCAGCGTCGGATGTGTCACCCTTGCTGAACAATATCGACAGGAATAGCATGAAAAAACTAGTCCACCAGATCATTGAAAAAATGCCCATGCAGTACAGGACCGTCGTCACTTTGTTTCACCTCGAAGAATTTTCTTATAAGGAAATTGAAGAGATCACTGGAATGCCGGAAGGCACTGTTAAAAGTTATCTGAGCCGGGGCCGTGAAATCATTCGACAGAAAATGACCGAACTTGTTCCTGATATACAGCCGGTACTTTTTGAGGCTTAATTATTTTAAATTTGCAGACATGGAAATGAAAGAATGCAAAGAGGACATTGACAGCATGATCGATGATTCGCTGCGTCAGCCACCCGATTTCATAATTCCCGCTTCCTTTACCGATAAACTGGTAAAAAAGCTTGAGAAACAGCTGGCCTGGAAAGACCTTCTTTCGGAATTCGGCATAAAAACCGGCCTGGTCGTAGCTGCGCTGGTTGTCATGCTGATCTGTCTCATTTTTCCTGCCAAGAATGACCCTGTCCCCTGGCTTGACTGGATCGCCAGGAACCGCTTTATAGTAACGGGCCTGATCGGCGTACTTATGTTTACAATACTTTTCGACCAGATCCTCCTTAAATTCATGTTCCGCAAAACAGGAAAATCATACTAGATGACCATCGCAGATCTCACCGGCATCATTGGCGTTGGGCTTATCCTCCTGGCATATTTCATGAATATTTTCTCGCTTATACCTAAAGAAGGAAAGCTGTTTTTCCTGATGAATATTTTCGGCGCGGGCCTCGCCTGCCTCGCCTCAATAATGATACATTACTGGCCTTTTGTGATCCTTGAAGGAGCGTGGTCTATTGTTTCTGTGATAGGCTTGGTCAGAAAATTTTAAGTCGATTTTATGATTCAACTTACTAAAAATGAACGTGATGAACTGGTGACAAATTGGCACCAGTTCAACTATTTAAAACATTCTTCTCATTTACCTTTTGCATTTACGGAACACAGGATAGCTATGCTTTCATCAAGTCAGGATTTCAAATAAATGCTACTGCTGACTGCAGTCTGCCGACTGCCGACTATTATTTCCCTGCCGCCACCTGTGCTACGGTTTCAATCGCAATAGCTGATACCGCCGCCCCGTAATCCAGGTCAATGTTCTCCATAGTGTCATGGGTGTCGTGATATCCCTGGCGGTGTATGTCGTAATTCTCCATGAAAAGCACGCAAGGGATCCCCAGATCTGAGAATATCATCACATCTGTATTATAGAGTGAACTGGTAGGGTCTTCCCAAGTCCGGACCTCCCCCTCAAGAGGCAGGAACAATGCTTTTTCAGGAATCGTACATCCTGCATCCTGCATCCCGCATCCCGCATCCTGCTTTTTTCCATGGTCATCAAACATTATCCTTTCCCCCCTTTTACACCCGGCCCTGTCTTTCCCTGCGTTCCATTCCTCTGCCAGCCTGTTCCATGTCCGGTTCGCAAGGTGAGCCATGTATCCAAGCCTTATGGAATCGGCTGTACGCCCGGGTGAGATCTGGAAAATATCCTTTGCGTTATCCCGGTTATGGGCTATCATATCCATCACAAACACCCCCTTGACCTCGACAGCGCTCAGATCCCTGGAACTGCCGTCTTCCCTGCGCATCATTAAAGTTTTCTGTACATAGTTGCGGCAAAAATCCCTCGCCCCCATGCAGTCCGAAGGGAATTCCTCTCCTGTGAGGTGCAGAAGCCATATATCCCTTTCAAGTTTGCCTTCCCTGCTGAGCTGAAGGAATACCGGAGCAGCCAGCAGCAGCGTTGAAGTTGCCGAATGATTATCGTCGGCGCCTGCAGCAGCAAGCCTTGCCCCTGATCCGCCTACAGAAGTATCGTACACATCTTCCATGTACGCGGTATCATAATGGTCGCCCATGATAATCGCCTCCTTCCGGTTCTTTCCCGGGATGATCACCAGGATATTCCTTTCATATTCTGTCCCTTCGAGGTTGGCTTTCCACCCCCCGAACTGGCTGAAATCAAAATCGGTCTCCCATTTGAATGGCAATTCTCCTGCTTCCGCCTGGCCTTCCATCCCGCTGTCGGCAATCGCCTTACGGTGGCTTTGCAGAAGATAATCCCCGAGCCGGTGAAGGTCTCTTTCCCTGTGCCTCGTGGCATCAAGTGTAGGATGGTCCTGAACAACATCGGCATTGTCCTTGTTGATATACTCACCGCAGGCAAGGTAAAATATGCGGTTCCAGAAATCTTCCTCGTATTTTCTTGTTGCTGTATGCTGATAAGTGAGCGGGATAATTCCGGCTGAATTGTTTTTGATCATGCCTTCCAGGTAGACCCTGGCCCTGTGAGCGAGACCAGGCTGGTAGGTTCTTTCATGAAGTATCCCAAGCCATTCCTCAAGGCTCTTATCTTTTTTAATACGTACCAGGTGGCGGGCAAAATCTCTCTCAAGCGCAGGAAGTTCAAGAATCTCCTTAACATTCAGCAGCGTCATCAGGTTAAAGGCAGTAAGATGTTTGTATTTGTCGTGTTCAGTTAAAAAATGCTTGAGAATTGAAGTATGGGGCTGCCTGTTCAGCAGCCTCGGCCAAAAATCAATGGTTTCACACAGATCGGGTTTGCTGATGTCATAAGCTGTGAAGTAACCATATAAAAGATCAGTGAATACCATAGGCTTCTGGGTCATGGTATCGATACAGGATACAACCGGCCTCTGCCAGAAGATCTCATGCCTGCCTGCCTGCATGGGAGGGAAGTAAAAACGGTAGCGGAACAACCCACCCGCAAGCACTGTTGTTGCCGCATGTTCTATTTCCTTCTTTCCTGCTTTAGGACCATCCAGTAAAAGCTTTATGTGTTCATCCAGTATCTGGACATTCCTGGCCATGGGCTTATTATACAGGTCGAGGGCAGGCAGAGTGGTGTTGAACAGGGTCTGGGTTACAGGATCTATCTCCTTTCCATCCAGCAGTGGGTCTTCGGTCCTGCCCCTGCGGTCCCAGCGGCTTGTACGGATATAAGTGTTCAGGAGGAGTTCCTCCAGGATCTCGGGTTTCTCTTTGCCGGGCCCGGGCTGGTGGAACCAACCCGACTGGGGGACCCTGATCCCGAAATTCTCTTCATTCCTGGCTACAAGCCTCAACATGGGGAACTGTATGGCATTATACAGCGTTTCGGAAAGGCTGATATATTCTTTATTGCCCCAGGGGACAAGGCTGCCGGGGAATGGAAGAAGGGCAAGGTCACCCCTGAAATATTTCTGTTTTATAATTTCAGGAAGAGTACCGAAGGGACGGAAGGTTAGCAGGTATACGGCGTCTTCAAGGCCGTCCCTGTCTGACACCAGGTAACGGGCCGTCCATGAAGGTAAATTTATCTCATTCCAGTGTTTTACTGGTAATTTCCCGGCCGATGGGAGTATGCGGAAGCCCGCCTCAAGCATTGCTTCAGGAGTATCGGTTTTACGGTCAAAAGCATGATGGAAGATCTTTCCCATGAAATCCAGGAAAAATGACTCGGGATACTCCTCATTATCACCCCTGAAAAAAGATTTCCAGAATGCTTTCTCGGGCCCCTGGTCACTTCCGCCGAAAAAAGTCCACTTTGACCGGCCTTTATCGTCCTTGGTTTTGGAAAGTGAAAGCGAAGCAAAGGTCACATAACGCTCGTAATAGAGGCTGCCTGCTTTTTCGGCCAGCTCATCAGGCCAGAACGGGTTGTCTTTCAGGTTCTGGTTTTTCCTTCCCGCTATAACGGGTGGAAGCTTCCCTTTCCCGAGAAGGATCATATAGTCCATCAACTGCTCACCGATATTCCTTAAGCCGGGCTGAAGGTGCAGCAACTCCTCTTCTTCACTGATGTAAAAACCATACGGGTCATCTTCCCTGAAATGCCACGGATAAACTTGTCCGTCACGAGGCCTGAATCCGATATACATCGGTGGCATGAACTCTGAATATGCGGGCAAAGGGAACCCGTTTTCCCCTTCATACCAGGGAAAAGTCTTAAGAAATTGCTTCCAGCCAGACATCAGGATTTACGATTCACGATTCACGATTCACGATTCACGATTCACGGTTCACGGTTAAACTTCTTCTTCCTCAGGTGTTGACGGCAGTTCCCGCACCTCCTTATAAATCGCTAGGATCTCCTCCCTGCAGCGTACAGGTGCCTCAAGATAACCCCAGCCGTCTTCCATTTCGGTAATGCCACCTAGTGCTGAATCATCACGAACGATGATCCCATATGGGATCTGCTTATCCATAAGCACTTCTTCCATCAATTCCGCCTCGAACTCGTTGTCGAGAGTCAGGATTTTTTCAAACTCTTCCATCGCTTTGAATTTTAAGACAATTTACAAAGAATTCACGAAAAATAATTAGCAATTTTGTCAAAAATTTAAATGATGAGGTTCAACCTGAATAAATTAGGAACATTAACAACAGCATGCCTGCTGATAATCAACTGTTTGTGCTCAATGGCCCAGAACTCCGGAACAAAGTCCTCATTTCCAAAGCCAAAAAATGTGATCATCATGATCGGCGACGGTATGGGTTATAATTGTGTAAAGGCTGCGGATTATTTTTACGGGCCAATGCAGATCGAATCTTTCCCGCTTAAGGTGGCTGCAGCCACTTACCCTGCAAAATCCGGGTCGTATGATGAGAAGGATACAACAAAACTGAACTGGGCTGCCGGTTATAATCCTGCACTGGCATGGAAGGATTCGCTCTACCTGCGCAAGGACTTTACCGAGTCAGCCGCGGCTGCCACTGCCCTGGCAACAGGTCGCAAGACCTATAATAATGTGATTGGGCTTTCTGTTACTTACGATACCCTGAAGAACCTTTGTGAACTTGCAAAGGGTATAGGAAAATCAGCCGGGGTCATCACCTCAGTCCCATTCAGCCATGCCACTCCCGCAGGTTTTGTAGCCCATAACAGGTCAAGGACCCATTATTCTGAGCTTGCGGAGTATATGCTTTTCAGGAGCCGCTGCGACCTTATCATGGGCTGCGGCAATCCTGAATTCGACGATAGGGGCAGGAAACTTGACGGGGCCTGGAAAAAATCGCAATATGTGGCCGACAGCATGCTCTGGCTTTCCCTCAAATCGGGAAGCGGGATACAGACATCCTTCATCGTGAAAGATAAAATTTACGAGGTGACCGATGTGACTGGTGATAAGATCCCTGATCCATGGACGGTGATCACCTCTGAAAAAGATTTCAGAAAACTCATGTATGGCAAGACTCCTAAACGGGTGCTTGGCGTACCTGAAGTATATTCAACCCTGCAGCAGGGACGGGCTTTCGGTAAAAATGAAACTAAGAACAGCCCTCCTTTCACAACTCCTTTCAATCCTGACCTTCCAACGCTTGCCGAAATGGTCAGGGGAGGGCTCAATGTACTGGATAACAATCCCAAAGGATTTTTTGTAATGATCGAAGGCGGAGCCATCGACTGGGCTAACCATGATAACCAGAAGGGAAGAATGCTGGAGGAAATGAAAAGTTTCAGCGAAGCAATTGATACAGTCATTAACTGGGTGAACAAATTCTCATCATGGGATGAAACCCTTTTAATAATTACTGCCGATCATGAATGCGGGGATCTCTGGGGAGGAAGTACGTTCACGCAGGTAAAAGATAAGGGGAAGAATGTAATGCCGGAACTGAAATTCAACAGCAGGGATCACACCAATGCACTGGTTGGGGTATGGGCGAAAGGAAGGGGTTCGGAAATGTTGAAACTAATGGCAGGCGAAACGGATCCTGTGAGAGGTGCTTTTATTCAGAATACTGCAATTCCCCAGCTGGTATTCATGATGTGGGGAAATCCCGTTACTTTCTGATCTTACGTGCATGGGCCCTGGATTCCAGGATCGAACTTACAAGGTAATATACGCCGAACAAAGCGGCGGCCATCATCAGGCTGTCATAGAAAGCAGGATGGGAACTGATAAGTTTTCCTATAGGGATTGTTATAAAACTGAACGAATGTTCGAAGATTGCACCGAAACGGGTAAAACTGTTTATGCTAAACTGGAAAATCATACCGAAAATGTCGAAGGCGGCAAAGAAAGAATGTAAAGCTTCCATACAATGTAATTTTAAGCAAATATACTGCCTGGCTGAAGGGGGGTATAGTTAATTTCGACGAAAGCCGGAAAATACCTGACGAAAGGGGGAATTTTTCAGTTGATCGATTTTTAGGGTTACAGGACCTTACTTCATCCTAATATCAGTCGTAAACTTAATTTTTCTCTTTAGCAGACTGGAACTTAGCACGTTCTGTATCTTTGTACCTGACCTTATGCCTGTTGCCGAGGTACCTGATCAGGCATTCTTCCGTCGTCATGTCCAGGGTGGTTTCACTGTTGCTGTGTTCGAAACTGTATGCTGCAGAAATATAACTGTTAAGGGCTACAGTATATGTTTTACCAGGGTTCAGCAGCCTGCCTTTGCTGTCGGCTATAATCACTTCTGCAGCCTTCCCGTTCTCACCTTTTGTGATGACATAGCTCATCCCTGAAGGGATGAGGTCGGCATCCCTTTCTTTTTTATATGCGTTCAGGATCAGTATCCCAATTTCTTTCCCGCTCATTTTATATATGACCACCTGGTTCCCGAAAGGATCGAGGCGGTAAATATCCTTAAGTTTTATTTCTCCTTCATGCAGGCTTTGTATCCTTATCCCGCCTTTATTCTGAAAAGCAAAATCGCTCTTTACAGCCCAGGCAACTGCATCGGTCATCAATGCTCCGAGGTCCTGCTTGCCGCTGATGGCAACTACTGCGATCCCTGCGGTCTTATCAAATTCAGGATTATTGCTATAGCTATCGGCCAGCTTTTCAAGAGCTTTGTCAGAGCCGGTCAGTGATTCCATGGCGATCAGGCTGTCGGATTTTTCTTCCATATGATTCCCGTTAAATACCAGGGTAAGCTTGCCTATGAAACGCTGGTATGAGCCTGCCTGAACTATCAAAACACCGTTCTCTTTAACAGCTTTCTTCAGGATAGTATGTGAATGGCCGCCTATGATCACATCGAATTGGGGATATTCCCTGGCGAGCTTTTCATCGGTTTCAACCCCAAGATGCGAAAGTGCAATCAGGCTTCCGTACTTCTTTTTTAATTCAATATAGTCTGCGGATGTCTTTAACGGGTCAGTGAAACTCATCCCCGCGACTTTTGCCGGATGGGTGTCGGGAATACCGTTATCGTTCACCTCGATCAGTCCCAGGACGGGGATTTGCAATTCGCCGGCCTTAAGTAAAAAATATGCTTTGGGGTGCCAGACACCCGAAGTGCCTGTATTTATATTGGCACAAATGAAAGGAAAATCTGCCTGTTGAATCCTTTTTTCAAGGAACGTCTGCCCCAGGTCGAATTCATGGTTCCCGAAGCAGCTCAGGTTAAATCCCGACCGGTTCATCAGGTCGATCATAGGCGCTCCTTTATCGGCCACCATATCCACATAAGGATTTCCCGTGAAGTTATCCCCGGCGGAAACGATAAAAACATAGGAGTGGCTGTGTTTCAGACTGTCGGCAAGGTATTTGATCTTTGCAAAACCATCAATCTTGGCATGCATGTCGTTCAGGTGGAGGATGATGACCTCGGTTTTGTGCCCGCCGCCTGTTTGCGCAAATACTGAACCTGTGGCCAGAACGAGAATAGCCGTCCACAGTAATAAAAACTTATTTTTCATTATCTGTAAAGGTACCGTTTAATGCTTCGTTTTGGTGTTTTCTCGAATTCTGTCTCATGGATCTCGAAATCGGAGACCATCATATACTTTGGCACATGATGGTTGAGGTCATGGATATATCCTTTAAAGATTTTGGAAAGCTCTTCTTTGGTATGCCCTGCTTTTTCAATAGCATCATAGTCGGGAAAGATGAGGGCCACAAGTTTTTCATCACGCTCAAGCACAAGCGATTCCATAACCATGAAGCGGTTATTGAGGTGGGATTCAAGTTCTTCGGGATATATGTTCTTCCCCGAAGGGCCGAGGATCATGCTCTTGCTTCGGCCTTTGATGTATATGTTACCTTGTTTGTCAATCACACCCAGGTCTCCCGAATGCAGCCATCCGTCTTCATCAATAACCTGCCTGGTGGCTTCTTCATTTTTATAATACCCCAGCATCACATGAGCGCCTCTGACCAGGATTTCGCCGGTGATATGACCAGGATCCTGTGAGTCAATCCTGAGCTCCAGTTTGTCAACAACCCGGCCGGAAGCCCCGAGTTTCGTGGTTTTCCATGATGCATACGAGATCAGCGGTCCGCATTCGGTCATGCCGTAGCCAACGGTGAACGGGAATTTTATCTGCCTGAAGAATTTTTCGGCTTCGATGTTGAAAGCTGCACCACCGATCACAAGTTCTTTGAAATTACCCCCGAATACGC